>Ga0164242_10008958_pt1 | contig 10836 bp, 10 predicted proteins | sample OricomgcompostMG_FD_108783 | JGI IMG/M metagenome (GOLD analysis project Ga0164242, IMG submission 108783) | Miracle-Growth compost microbial communities from Emeryville, California, USA - Original compost - Miracle growth compost (MG) ... | reverse complement strand
TGTGCACTTTCGAATTGGACGCGCGGCAAGCCGAGCAGGTCGTGCTCGCGCTCGAGCAACTCATGGTGCACCTCGGTCGGACCACCGCCGCCGTCTGCCGAGCCGTAGACGAGCATTGCGGTGTTCAAGTCGCGTTCCTGGTATTGCTTCAACCCCTTCAGCAGTCCGTCGGCCGCTGCACGACTGTTGTAATCCCCTTCTGGGGGCATGTGCACGAGCACGCTAGACCCGTCGATGCCCTGCCAGTTGAACGTTCTGTGCGGAAAGTCGTTCACCGTGTTCCACGCGAGCTTGATGGTCAGGAACCAGTCCATGCCGCTCTTCAGCAGAATCTGCGGCAGGTTGCCGCTGTAGCCGAACGTGTCGGGCAGCCAGCACAGACGCATATCGGCGGGGCAAAGGCCGAATTCTGCTTGCAGGAATCGGCGACCGAACATCGCTTGTCTGATCAGGGACTCTCCACCCGGCAGGTTCGTGTCCGGCTCGACCCAGAACGAGCCCTGCAGCTCGATTCGGCCATCAGACACGGCGCCGCGCAGCCGTTCGAAAAGCGCAGGATGCTCGTCTCGCATCCACTGCATTTGTTGCGGCTGGCTTGTGCCATAGATGTAACCGTCGCGGCGCTCGATCGCGTTGAGTGCCCGCGCATACGTGCGTGCAGATTTGCGTCTCGTCTCGCGCACGGGCCACAGCCACGCCATGTCAAGGTGCCCGTGCCCGATGGCGCTGTAGGCGAAGTCGCTGTCGGACCGGCGGGAAAGTTGCACCGCGAGCACATCGCGCGCACCACGGATGTCGCCTGCGCGGAATCGCGCGTATGCCGCGCGGAGCGCCTTCCGCAGGTCGGACTCGAGCGCGGCATCCTCTGTCGCTCCGGCCAGCACGAGCAGTGTGAGGTAGTCGTAGTACAAGCCGAACGCATCGTCGTTCTTCATGGCGATGTGGGCACCGTGATAAAGCGCGTTGCCGTATTCGTAGATCAGGAAGCCGTTGTATGCGACATCCGCGAAGAACTCGACCCGACCGGCGGAGATGTCGACGTGCTGCACCTGACGATATTTTCCGCCGCTATGCGGCAGATCACCCTGAAGGAAGACGGTGCTGACCGAGTCGAGCACGGAGCCGTCCGGAGCGTAGACGAGACCCTCACCGCGGATGCCGAGCATGACCAGCTGTTCGTCGGCGCCCGTCGTTGTCGGTTCGGCGCTCGGCTGGCCCGAAATGCGCAGCCACGCACAATCGAACTTCTTCCCCCACGCCGTGCCTGGCCGCAACGGCTCAAAGGCATCGCGGTCGAGCTGAGCGAACGGAATCGGCTCAGCGGAGCGGACGATCTGCGCATCCAGCGGCGCGACGACGGTGTAGATGTGCCCGCGGATGCGCAAAAGCCGACGATATTCGACCGGCTGCTCAGCGGCAAGACCGAGCAGCCAGGCCGCGAACCCGCCCATCCGCGCACCCCTCTCCACGTCGCTGAAGCATTGCGTCGGGAATATGGCATGAGCCTACTTGGTCACGGGCGTCACGCCGGGGGGCGAAGCCCATCGACAAGTATGTTGAGAAGTCGGCTGCTTTGGTCAGGTCGGGTGCTGGCCACGGTGAAGATTCCAATCAGGCCGGCTGCGACATCGTCAGCGCTTACATCGCTGCGAAGTTCGCCGGCCGCAGCGCCCGCCTGCAGCATGCTCGTGATCGCGCCGAGCAGCTCGTCTCGCGTTTCCATGTGCGGGCTCTGGCCGGATTCGATCATGCTGCGAAGCGTGTCAACCATGCCGTGCTTGGTTCTCAGCCAGTCGCGGAAAAGATCCATCCATGCACGCAGGGCCTGAGCCGGAGGCAGCCGCTGAAGCAGGTCGTCTGCCCCATTCGTCAGCCGGTGCACCTGGTCGCGGTAGACCGCGTCGACCAACGATTGCCTCGTTGGAAAGTTGCGGTACACCGTGGCGATACCGACGCCCGCATCACGCGCGATTGCACGCATGGACGGCTCCGTTGTCGCGGTTGCGAAAGCGGTGGCGGCAGCGGCGAGTACGGCGTCTCGGTTGCGGGCAGCGTCAGCTCGCAACTCGATCGCATCGGTGGGCATAAGTGGATCACGCTCCGGTTATGTTATGTTCCTAACTGGAACGCGTTCCAGTTTAGTGATCGCGGCCCTGTTTGCCAGCAGAACCATGAGCTGAATCCACGAGCGGAATGCACGTGTGCGAGGAGACGATGATGACGGATCAAAGAGAGGACCAGGGCAGCATGCGTACGCTGCGATTCCACGAGTACGGCAAGGCGGGCGACGTCTTGCGTTTGGAGACAGTGCCCGTTCCGGAGACACCGGCGGGTCGCATCCGGGTCGCCGTGGCGGCATGTGCTGTTGCTCCGGCCGACTGGGCGTTGTGCGGCGGCTTGTTTGGCGGGGGTCTGCCGCGCGGCATCGGCATCGACGTCTCGGGATCGGTGGATGAAGTGGGCGAGGCCGTCAACGACGTGCAGATTGGCGACCTCGTGCTCGGCAACGCTGACTGGCGCGGCGTCTCATGCGCCGGCGCGTCAGACTACGCGATTATGGACAGGTGGGTTCGCGTGCCTGCTGGCCTCGATCTCGAACAAGCCGCAGCGCTGCCGATGGCGGTCGACACTGCATATCTTCACCTGACTCTGCTCGGTCTGGACGCCGGCAAAACGATTCTGATCAACGGTGCAGGCAGCACCATTGGATTCGCAGCCGTTCAGATCGCCTTAGCGCGCGGACTGTCAGTCATCGCCACTGCTGGCGAGACCCACGCAAAGCAACTGCGAGAATTCGGGGCGATCGTGACCGGGTATGGCGACGGAGTCGTCGAACGCGTGCGCGCCGTTGCTCCGAGGCCGGTCGACCTTGTTCTTGACACGTCGCCTGTCGGCGGGGCGCTGCCAGACCTCATTCGGATAGCCGGAGATCCAACGCGGGTACTGACCTGCGGTGGCTCGGTTCCGGAAGCGGCCGCGCTCGGTGCCAGGGACAGCTTTCACGAGGTTCGTCCGCACGACCTCGACGCGCTGCCGGAATTCGTCGCGCTCGCGGCGGATGGCCGATTCAGTGTTCCGGTCGCCCAGACCTTTCGCCTGGAAGAGTGGAGGAGCGCTCTGAAGGCCAGCGAGAGCGGTCACGCCCGCGGCAAGCTTCTGCTCATACCAGAGCAAGCCGCCAAGGCGAGCTGAGCTGGGATCACGCCTCGCGTTGGGCGGTCGCCCCGTAGCGCAAGCCGTCGACGAGCAAGGACACCATGCGCTTGCTGTAACCGGGCCGCTCGTCGCCCGCGCTCATGCAGAGATTCGCTACGGCGTGCAGCAGGTAGTCGGCGCCAACATCGGTGCGGATCTCGTTACGCGCTGCAGCAGCATCGAGCAGTGCGTCGAGAGCTGGCTCGAGATGCCGCGAGAAATAGCCTGGTAGCGCATCGAATGCCGGATCGCCCGAGTGCAATGCTGATGCGAGTCCACGCTTGGCCGCGAGAAATTCGGTGTATCGCTCAAGCCATTTCGCCAGCGCCTCACCGGGTTCGTTCGTCGCGCTCAACTCGGGACCGGCGGCGGCACACGCATCCACCTCGCGCTGAAACACAGCCGCGACCAGATCTGACCGTTGCGGAAAATGCCGATACAGCGTTCCGACGCCGACGCCCGCGTGATCGGTGATCTCTTTGGCCGGAGCGTCGACACCCGAGGTGGCGAAAATCACCTTCGCAGCTTCGAGCAGCGCGTCGACGTTGCGCCTGGCATCGGCTCGCAACTGACGCGGCTGGAGGTCCTCTGCGCTCAAATTCGACATGATGGCATCCCTCGCTTGCTATCCGGAATAGCTTTCCGTATAGTTTCGGAAGAGCGTTCCACTTAGTCCATCATATGACAAGTCGGAACGCCGACAGAGTTCAAGGAGAAAAGCATGCACTATCGCACCCTGGGGCGCACCGGCATTCAGGTCAGTCCATACGCGCTCGGAGCCATGATGTTCGGAGCGGCCGGCAATCCGGACCACGCTGATTCGATCAGGATCATTCACAAGGCGCTCGACGCCGGGATCAACTTCATCGATACCGCTGACATGTATTCGGCCGGAGAGTCGGAAGAGATCGTCGGCAAGGCGCTCAAGGGGCGCAGGGACGATGTCGTGCTCGCCACGAAGGGCAGATTTCCCGTCGATTTCAACCCGACAGGTGGCGCCGAAATCGTTCCGAACCGTTCCGGAGCATCCAGCGTCTGGCTGACCAGGGCGATCGAAGGCTCGCTGCGCAGGCTGGGTACCGACTACATCGACCTCTATCAGGTGCATCAGCCTGACCCTGAGACCGACATCGAGGAGACACTGTCGGTGCTGACCGACCTTGTGCGCGCAGGCAAGGTGCGAGCGATCGGCACATCGTCGATGCCGGCTGCGGACCTGGTGGCCGCACAGTGGGTCTCCGAGCGTCGCGGTCTCACCCGCTTGCGCACCGAGCAGCCGCCATATTCGATTCTCAACCGTGGCATCGAGCGCGAGGTGCTGCCCGTCGTGCAGCAGTTCGGCATGGGTGCACTCGTCTGGAGTCCGCTGGCAGGTGGGATGCTCACCGGCCGCTACCGCAAAGACCAGCAGAACACCACGCACCGGTCGGCATTCGGCTTTCAGCATTTGCAAGATGAGCGCAGGCTCGACGTTGTCGAAAAGCTCATGCCCGTGGCCGAGGACGCCGGACTGTCGCTCACCCACCTGGCCATGGCGTTCGTGCTCGCTCACCCAGGGGTCACGTCGGCGATCATCGGCCCGCGCACCATGGAGCAGCTCGATGACACGCTCGCGGGTGCAGACGTGATGCTCGACGATGACGTGCTCGACCGCATCGATGAGATCGTCCCGGCGGGCACCGACGTCGGGACGCTCGACATGGCATACCGGCCACCGGCCATCCAGCACTCATACCTGCGTCGCCGCCGCCCCGAGGAACGCGCTGCAGCCTGAGTAGCACTGCCCGCGAGCCGGTGACGGCTCGCGGGCAGCGGCTAGAGCAGTTGACCGCCGGACGCCTCGATGCGCTGTGCGGTGATCCATCCCGCGCCTTCAGACAGGATGCTCACCACCGCGCCCGCGATGTCGGCCGGCTCACCGACGCGTCCCATCGCTGTGACGGAGCCGATCGTCGCACGCAGCTCAACGTTATCCCGCACGGTCCCACCGCCGAAGTCGGTCGCCGTCGCCCCAGGCGCAATCGCGTTCACCGCGATGCGGCGTGAGCCGAGTTCCCGGGCAAGATACTTCGTGTAGACCTCGATCGCTCCCTTCATCGATGCATACACGGAGAATCCTTCGCCGTAGAAGCGGCTCAGGCCGGTCGACACGTTCAGAATGCGCCCACCGTCCGCGATCAGCGGTGCCAGCGCCTGCGTCAGAAGCACGACGCCTTTGAAGTGCACGTCGATCATGGTGTCGACGGCCTGCTCGGTCGTGCCTCCGAGCGGGGTCACCGCCACAGATCCGGCGTTGTTCATCAGAATGTCGATGTTCGCACGGTCGAACCGGTCGGCGAGCGTCGACCGGAGTTCGCCGACGAATGCGTCGAAGCTCGAGAATGCTGTCGTGTCGAGCTGCAAGGCGACCGCCGTGCGACCCAGCGCCGTGATGTCGTCGACGACGCCGGCCGCCTCATCGGCGTTCGAGCGATAGGTGAGGATGATGTCAGCGCCATCGGCTGCCAGCGCCAGGGCGGATGCGCGGCCGAGTCCTCTGTTGCCGCCGGTGATGAGGGCGACGCGCTGTGCGGTTGTTGTGACCATGATTGTCCTTTCGGTCTGTGCGGGGTTCCGGCTGTGGCGGAATCTGCCAGCGGCATCCACTCTGCGCGACGCGCGTGCAGGCATCCAGGCCGCTGTTGTCGGCGGATTCGTGATCGGCGGATTCCTGATCGGGGGATCCGCGGTCCCTTGCTGAGTAGTGCACGCCAGAGGAACATGGATCACGTGGATCGAGAACAACTCGCGCATTTTCTGCGCACGAGACGCGAGGCGCTGCAGCCGGAGGATGTCGGGCTCACTCGCGGGCCGCGGCGGCGCACGAATGGATTGCGACGTGAGGAGGTTGCCACCCTGAGTGGCATGTCTGTTGATTACTACAGCAGGCTCGAGCAGCAACGCGGACCGCAACCGTCCGAGCAGATGGTCTCGGCGATCGCGCGCGGTCTGCACCTGAGCATCGACGAACGCGATCACTTGTTTCGTCTAGCAGGGCACTCGGCGCCCGCTCGTGTCGTGCTCTCTGATCACGTGTCTCCTGGGATGCTTCGGATTCTCGATCGGCTCGACGACACCCCGGCGCAAGTCATCAACGAACTCGGCGAAACCCTCGTGCAGACGCCCATGGCCGTGTCGCTGTTGGGTGACCAGACCCGCTACACCGGCTTCGCTCGCAGCACGGTCTATCGCTGGTTCACCGATCCTGACTCCCGGAACGTGTACCCACGCGACGACCATCCGTTTCACGGCAGGGTGTTCACTGCCGATCTGCGCTTAGCGTATTCGCGCGGCGGTGCAGGTTCACGCGCGGCGGAGCTCGTCGCGGAGCTCCTGCGGGTCAGCGATGAGTTCGCAGCACTGTGGAACGACCACGAAGTGTCGGCGCACCACGCACGCAGCAAGCGCATCCAGCATCCGGAGCTCGGCATTCTCGAGCTGGACTGCCAGATTCTGAACGATCCGAATGGCTCGCAGGCTCTCTTGGTTTTCACCGCAACTCCGGGCACAGAGAGCGCGGAGAAGTTGCAACTGCTATCGGTTATCGGCACCCAGACTTGGGCACCCGCGTCCTAGCAAGTGGCCGACCAGGGAGGTTCTGTGGCCAATGAGGCGGTCGCTGTCGAGCGAGACCTGCGGTATGCGCGCGCAGGCGGCGTGGACCTCTGCCTCGACATCTATCGCCCGATCGACGCGGCGTCTGAGTGGATGCCTCTGGTCGTCTATCTGCACGGTGGAGGGTGGAGCACAGGGTCGAAGTCCGACGGTGCGGGTGAGCGCGTTGCTGCGCTCGCCGCCAACGGGGTCGTCATCGCAGCGGTTGACTACCGACTCGTGCCTGGCGCCGTTTTCCCTGCCCAGCTGCACGATGTGAAAGGCGCGTTGCGATGGTTGCGCGCACACGCGGACTCGCTGGGGATCGATGGCGAACGGATCGGCATCTGGGGTGCGTCTGCCGGAGCCTACCTCGCGTCGCTTGCCGCGCTGTCCTCCGGCGACGCGGCACTCGAGGGTGACGTGGGTGGCAACAGCGAGCAGTCGAGTGCTGTTCAGGCCGTCGTGCACTGGTTCGGGCAGACGGATTTGGCCGTGTCCGCGCACCGCACGCGCATCGAGGCCAAGCTATTGCCGTTCGCGTTCGAGGCCGGCCTGCTCGGCGTGGCAGACCCGGAGCAGATCGCGCGCGCGTCTGCCGGGCTGAGCCTGCCGGCTCGAGCGACGGCATCCGCCCCGCCGTTCTTTATTGCGCACGGCGACCGAGACCGCATCGTTCCTGTAGCTGAAGGCTTTGCGCTGCACCAGGCACTGTCTCGGGCCGGGGCGGTCAGCCGGTTCGAACTGCTGGCCGGCGCTGGCCATGAAGACGAAGCGTTCGACAGCCAAGCGCACCTTGCGGTCACCGCGGCGTGGCTGCGCGCCGTCCTTCGCTGAGCCGGCCTACGCGGCTGGTGCGACGTCGCGCAGCTCAGCGGTGTGCTCGGTGAAGAGGCGCTCGGCGGCGGCCGCGGCCGGCGTGCCGACGATCGATTCACGCGTGAGCAGCGAGATGCGCCGCACCGGCGTTGGGTCGGTGAGCTCGACAACGCTGGTCGTCACCGGCATATCGTGGGCGGCCAAGCGCGGCACGATCGTGACACCCATCCCCTGCGCCGTGAACGCGATGGCCGTGTAATGGTCCTGAGCCTGAACGGCGAATCGCGGGCTGAAACCGGCAGCGTCGCACGCCTGCACCACGAGCGCGTGGCAGAGCCCGCCCGCCACATCGCTGTCTATCCAGGTTTCGCCCGCGAGCTCGCCGAGGGGCACGCTCGCGCGTCCCGCCAGCGGATGCTCGATCGGCACGACAAGAACGTACGGATCGTCGGCCAGGTGCCGCTGGCGATATCCGGCTGGCACGCGCCGATTCGGGCTGACGCCGTCGACGAAGAGGTTCATGTCGAGTTTCTGTTGCTCGGGCGCATCCATGATCTCGTTCAGCATGAGCTCGATCACGAGGTCGGGAAACTCGTCCATCAACGCCCGGGCGACCCGCGGCATCCACGCCTTGCCTGCTGACGAGAAATATCCGATCGTCAGCCGTCCGCTGCGACCGTCGCGCAGGTCGGCGACGACACTGTTCAAACGGTTGAGGCTCGCAATCACCTCGTCGCTCTCCGCGGCGAGTGAAACGCCGGCAGCGGTCGGCAGGATTCCGCGGCCGGAGCGTTCGATCAGGGCGATACCGACCTCGCGCTGAAGTGCTGCCACGTGCTGACTGACCGCGGATGGTGTGTAGCCCAGATTTCGGGCGGCGGCCTGGATGGAGCCGCTGGCCACCACGGACCTGAATATGCGCAAACGGTGTGGATCGAGCATGCGCCAATAATACAGTCTCACTAAACGGTACGTAAGGAATGTTCGCTTGTGCTGATGAATTTGCGTGCCGAGGATGAAGACATGAACATCTTCAGCCCAGACCCGTACGACCGCGACGCGGCCCGCGCGCGAGCGGAACTCGCGGCACTGTCTGCCCGGGCGGATGCCCAGGCAGATCAACGGCGATCGCAGCGCGGTCGGCGAGACCGTGGCCATGACGACACGATCACCTTCCGCCCCTCATCGTGGCTTGCACATTTCGCTCGCGGACTGCGCGCCGTCTGGCACGAGCAGGTGGAGGCGCAGGAACGTTTGGCGATCATCAATCGTCCGTGGATACACGAAAAGGCCCACTGGCATGAGTTGACTGACGGTTCGATGGTGCTGCACGGCGACCAGGTGCCGCCAGATCGGCGCGCCATCCCGGTCACGGCAGGCGGCTGGTGCCCGACGGTCGATCCGGAGCTCGAACCAGCTCGAATGCAGACGGGACGCCCGGCGGAACGGATAATCCGGCCGGCAGACCGTCTCACCTGAATCCAGGAACGCTGGACTGCGCCCCCGAGCGGGAATAGGCTGCAAATCGCCCCGGTTCGCAATGGAGCACGGGCTGAGGCTGCGCGCCTCTGAATGGCGCGGGATTCTGCTGCAGACTTCGAAAAGAGCGATCATGGGAATCATCTCGTCGGGCTTTCGCGGACGCGGGCACAGCGACAATCCAGCCCTTCCTCCCGGTCAATACGAGACGGACGGATTTCCGGTCCTGTCGGCCGGTCCAGCGCCCGATGTGCACACGGCTGAGTGGGAGTTCTTCATCCAAACAGAGACCGGTGCAAGGCACAGTTGGTCCTGGGACGAGATGATGGCGCTCCCCCAAGACGAGGTGACTCGCGACATCCATTGCGTCACAAGCTGGTCGAAGTTCGGCACCACCTGGCGTGGAGTCTCGCTCGATACGCTCTTCGAATCGGTTGAGACAACCTTCGACTTCACCATGGCGCACTCATATGGCGGATACACGACAAACGTTCCGCTCGAGGATCTGCTCGACGGCAAGGCGTGGGTGGCGTGGGAGTTCGACGGCGAACCGCTCGAGCGTGCTCACGGCGGTCCTGCCCGCCTTCTCGTGCCCCACCTCTACTTCTGGAAGAGCGCGAAATGGGTGCGTGGCCTGCAGATGCTGCAGTATGACGAACCGGGCTTCTGGGAAAGCAATGGCTACCACATGTATGGAGACCCGTGGCGCGAAGAGCGCTATTCGTGACGGGGCTCTCGTGAAGACGGCGTCGTCATGAGCGGATGGCGAGTGGCGGATGTCGTCGGCGCGCGACGCGAGACCTCAACGGCACGAACGCTCAGCCTGCGCATCCCAGGGCTGGGCGGCAACCTTGCCGGCCAGCATGTGGATGTCCGCCTCACGGCAGAAGACGGATACTCCGCGGTTCGGTCGTATTCGATCGCGACGGCGGGAACGGGCGAAACGCTCGAGATCACCGTGGATGAGTTGCCGGACGGCGAGGTCTCACCGTACCTGGTCGAGGATGTCTCGGTCGGCGACCAGCTGGAGGTGCGCGGCCCCGTCGGCGGTTGGTTCGTCTGGAAACCCGAGCACACCTCGCCCGTGCAGTTGATCGCAGGCGGGTCAGGGATCGTGCCGTTGATGGCGATGATCCGCGCGCACGAGGCATCCGACAACCCATCTGCGTTCAGCCTGCTGTACTCGGTGCGCTCCGAAGAAGCTGCCATCTACCGCGACGAGCTTGCGACGCTGGCCGAGCGCTCTGCGAAACTCGCCGTCGATTACGTGTACACGCGCAAGGCGCCCGCCGGCTGGCCGGCCGAACCCAAAAGGCTCGATCAGGCAACGCTGCTTGCGCGCGCGATGCCGGTCCAGGCTGAGCCGAGCATCTATGTGTGCGGCCAGACGGTCTTCGTCGAAACGGTTGCTGACTGGCTCGTGCGGGCCGGCTACCCGCCTGCGACAATCAAGACGGAACGTTACGGCGGCACGGGAGGTACGTCATGAGTGACGGCGGCGACATCGTGACGGGAACAAGCAACCCGATCGCTCATGTGGATGGCAATGCGGCGGCGGGCGCGCTTGCCGATCTGTTCATCGCTGACCTGACCACATCGCGTGGCCGCTGTGACAATTGCGGCGCGGTGCGCGCGATGGCGGAAACGGTTGTGTACCGGGATGCGCCCGGCCTCGTGCTGCGGTGCAGGTCGTGCGATGCGGTGCTTCTG
>Ga0164242_10008957_pt1 | contig 10838 bp, 3 predicted proteins | sample OricomgcompostMG_FD_108783 | JGI IMG/M metagenome (GOLD analysis project Ga0164242, IMG submission 108783) | Miracle-Growth compost microbial communities from Emeryville, California, USA - Original compost - Miracle growth compost (MG) ... | reverse complement strand
TTTATTTTTCTTTAATAATTTCTTTTCTACACGCCTTATAATATATCTTCGCAATATTACTTGTACTGTATATTGCCCAACATCAAATATAAAAAATAAAACTATAAGTGATAAGGAAAAGTATACTAAAAGTGGGAACGTTACCAATTCGCCTCTTTTAAAAAACCAGCAAATAGCAGCGCACCCAAATGCTAATTGTCTACATAGCCTTGATGTTTCACTGGATAATTCTGCATAAATTTTCCAACCTTCATCTATTGTTACCATTTTTTGCTCTCGTTCCAGGATTGCGAGTTGTTGCTGCTTTGGCGGCAGGCTTTCCTCTTTTTGATATTTTACTTTTTGCTTGTGCTAAATCACTTGCAGCAACAGATTTTTCTGATTTGCTTGATTTTTTGCTTCTTAAGATTTCAGAAGCTCTTTTAGCTACTTTTTTACTTGTAGGCATAACGTATCCTTATTCATTATTCATTTCTAAAAGGTAGCCTATGCTAATGCTTCTACCCTATACTCTGCAACTATATTTGGCTTTTCTCCAAATAATAATGGCATCACAAAAGGCTTCCACAGCAAGATGAGATTGGTTGAGCGATGTACCTATAAATTTTAGAATTTTCTTAGCAAGATTACACCAAAATTACACAAGGAGGGTTTAGGCGTAGAAGATTGAGAAGACTAACTATTTGATTTCATTGGTGGGCCGTCCGCGACTCGAACGCGGGACCAACGGATTAAAAGTCCGCTGCTCTACCAACTGAGCTAACGGCCCACTGAGGTATTTTGAGGTTCCGGTCTTGGCTGGCGCCCAGACTGGAACGCTAATAATACTGATTTATAGCAGAATGGCAAGCCTTGTTTAATCAAATTGTTATTAAACTTATTTGCTCTAAACTGGCTGGCTATTATACGATATAATAGCTGAACTAATTATGAGGCTTAATATAATGGATAAAGAGTTGCCAGTTATAGATTGGGGTCAACATGCTCAGCCAGGTAATGCGCCGGATGAAATGAGCAGAGAATTACTTGCCTTGTTTATTCAGCAATTGCCAGAACTGCAAGAGCGGTTTCAGCAAGCTTATGCTAGTCAGCATAAAGAAGAGTTACAGGCTGTGCTCCACCGTTTACAGGGCGCCTGTGCTTATTGTGGCTTGCCGCGTTTACGCAATGTGATTGCGGATGTCAGCCATGCGCTTAAACAGACTGGCGTGGTTTCCTCGCAGCAATATGAGCAGATTGAACAGGAGATCGCCGTTATTGAGGCTGAACTCAAAAAGCATAGTATTGCTTAGATAAGCCCCAGTTCCCGCAAGCGTTCGTGTAAATAACTTTTCGCTGTATGGGTTATGGAGAGCTGTACGTAATCATTAGGATGTAAAAACAATGGCATGGATAAGCGTGCTTCTTTGGCCGCACTGTCTCGTGGATTGGTTACGCGATGGGTAGTAGAAGGATAATAGCCTTGTGAGCACATATGAAGCATATCACCGCCATTAACCACGATGGTGTCTGGATCGCAGGCTACATCGTGCCAATTGCCGTTTGTGTCTTGCACTTGCAGACCAGGTTTCGTAGCGGCTGGTAATAAGGTAATCAAATTAATGTCTTCATGTGCTGCCGCCCGAATGGCCCCCGCCTCTTCTGTGCCGGTTAACGGTGGATAATGTAAAATACGTAACATCGTTTTGGGGCTATCCTGAATCATCTGGCTGAGTGGCATGGAAAAATGTGCGCTGATATGCTCTGGTGTATGGTCTTCAATCCATTGCAATAATTCAGCGGCTAAGGCTGACATTTGCTCATACAATTCCATCGTGCGCGAACTTAACCCAGCGGGATAACGGCCCCAGGGATAAATCTGATAAAATTCTTTAATATCTTTAATATCGTGGCCTTTGGCCTTTTCCGATACGGTCATTGGAAAATAACCGTCTTGATTGGATTTATCAAATAAATACTGATGCTTTTTTTCTGAAGCAAAAAAATCTTTCCATTCAGCATAAATTTCGTGGATTAATTTTGCAGAAATAGGATGATTAGCTACTACACCAAAGCCAGTGTTTAACAAAGACTCGGTAAATTCTTTTGGTGCAGTAGCCGTTTTATAATTAACAGTTAATACTTTCATAGTTATATTTTATTATTTTTAATGATTAAACCTAACGTAGTATTTTATCCTTTTAATTTACCAACAAGATTCATAATTGTTTTGCCGATATCATTTTTTGGCTCAACATTTTTAGTTTCGACCTTACCTTCTGTAGTATGGAAGAAAACACTTTCTTTGGCTTTTGGTCCAAAATGATATGTTTGCTCCACACCAGTAGGATCAACTACTACAAGTTCTATTTGCTTTTTAGCACCTTCTTTTATAGCTTTCAGGAAGAAATTTTTAACTTTTTCATACTCTGCCGTATTACCTGCTGGTAATTCCACCTGGAATTTATTGCCATCAAGTGCTAAGACCTGCTTAGCCATTTCTTCGGTATCCATTTTTATACCTGATGTAATATTATTAGCCTTTCCAGCAATTTTATCCGGCAAGCGATATAAAATTTCTTGTGTTGCTAAGTTGAAATTTAAATCACCAATACCCACTTTTTTGCCGCGTTTCATAGGTTCGATATGAATAGTATCTTTTGCTATCTTACTAATTTGCGCATCATGTGCAACTAAGTGGGTTTTTGCTTTAATAGGTTCACTAGCAGCAGCGTTTTGTAAATACGTATTTACCCAATTCATCCAGCTTGCGATATGAGGACTGAGAGCAACACGTGCTTTATCAATGGATGATGCTGCTATCACTAACTGAGCACCAATTCCATGGGCTGCTTGCGGAGTTGTTCCTGCGGGAGCCAAATCTTTACCTGTTAAATCACTTAGTTCAATACTTTCTGCTTGCAGCTCGTCATAGCGCTGTATAGCGTCTGGTATTTTATTAATCATATCTTTGATGTTGCTCATCATACCAGCAAGGTTTGCGCTGTTTTCAAGTGTAAATGGTAAATCATCTTTGAGCACCAAAATATTGTTCATCATAGATTGCAGCTTCATCCATAAATCGATATTTTTTGATACTAAATGATTGTAATCATTTTTATCGAGCGCACGTTTAAGAGATGATTCCAGCGCTTTTATTTCATCGGTGAGGTAGTTATATGCTTTAAGCATTAGCTGCTCAAGTTTATTAAATAAACGATAGCTTTCTTTATACTCTTTAACCTGCTTAATATTTTTATTCTGTAATAGCTGATAAACTTCACGTGCATTGATAATACTATTTAATAAACCATCAAAAGTTGTAGCATTATCTACCAGTGTATCTCCATTAGGAGAAATTTTGCGTATACGCTTATCATTAAGACGTGCTAATGGCGTTGCTGTTGCAATCAAGTCTTGTAATAAGGCTTTGCTCTGGGCAAGTTGCGCTTTTTTCGCTGGGTCTAATGTTTCTGCTAGCCATTCTTGATTTATTTTTTCATATTGCTTAATAGTGATTGGTCTTAAACCTAATGTTTTTAATTCTTGATTAATAGCAGATAATGAATGTTTGCTATCAGCTAATAATGCGACAAGATTTTTAATTTCGGTTTCAGGTAAATTAATGTTAGCTTGCTCAAATAAGATATTATGCAATGTTGGCTTAGATGAACAATATTCCTCTAAGTTTCTTACACGGAGAAGTTCATTGAAAATGTCCTTGGCAATATCAGGCGATTGAATGCCAATCTTGTTAAGTCCAGACTGAATGTCAGCCAGAGTGGTGCTGCTAGCATTTGCATTAATTAACGCAGCAAATTGTTCAATATTAGTTTTGGTATTTGTTGTCTCAGGTAATTGAATATCAGCATTAAATAATATTGCCTGTATGCCAGGTATATTAATTTGCTGTACTAACTCTATATTAATTAGTGCATGGTTGATAGGTTTTAACCGTTCTATTAATGCAGTGTAATTTGCATCTTGTTTAAATGCTGCTAGCGTGTTTACATCGATATATTGATAATGAACAGGCGTCAATAATGTATTTAGCCTATTGAACTGTGCCAACTCAACTTTGCTAAACGTATCAGATGTGTCCTGAATATCGAAAGCTTTACCATGAATAGCAGCATGATAAGCCATCATAAAGTGTGGTAAATGACTTAATTTACCTTTCGCAATTACGTTTGCAATTATTTGATTAGCTTCATCTAACTGTTGGCGTAATTTTTCATCGCTGATAAATGTATCATTAGCACTACTTACAGCAAATTCTATCTTACCGGTAATAGTCTTTAACAATTTAGTAGGTTTGACTTTCATCCAATTGTAAAAAGGCTTATCTAATTTAGACATAAAGTCTTCAAACTTAGTCCCAGTCTTCTGTTTACCACGGCTGCCCCATGCGTTTAAACCGGCATTAGTTCGTGATGGAGATTTTTCCTGGATCGCAGGTAAATGATCTTGTGCAAGTATTGCTTTATGTTCCATTTTACCTAGTTGTGGATAATGCCCCATTTCTTGCCTAAATGTTGTAAATCCTTTTATTAATTCAGCTGTTTTGCCGGTTCTGTCTTCAACACTTTTACATTTTACTTTACAAATTCTTCCCATTAAATAACTGATATTTAAGAAGCGTACCTGGAACTCATACCAGTTTTTCTTCTCAGTATAATTTTTACGAGCACCGAGTAAATGAGGTGTTTCTTTAAAGAAAAGTTGCTGTGCTTCAATATATTGCTGGGTAATATCGCAATAGGTTCTTGCATGTTCGATGGCATCTGTACTTTCTACAGTAGATAACATTTGAGATAATGCCATTGATTTCTCTGCAAGATCTTTCAAGGTATCTTCATTGCTATGCCAAACTTTGCTACGTGCATCGTTTACTGCTTTATAGGCAGCATCAAATTTTGCCTCTATTTTTTCGATATTTGTTAATGCTCTATCATAATTATCGGCACTTGCAAGATATTCTTGCAATTTCTCTTGGTTGACAGGAATTTTCGGTTCTGCAGCTAAAGCTTCAATGAGAGCTTGGTATTTTTCAGTATATTTTGTGAGTTTCTTTTTTAACTTTTCATCAGTTATAGCTGCTGGATCAGATTTGAATAATTTAAGCAGCCTTACAAAATTATCCTGATAATTTGTCAAGTCATTGTAGAGGGAATTTAATGTAGGATTTTCACGAGTGTGCAGATCCGCTAGTGCCTCTTCAGCCTGGGCTAATTCTGAGCCTGGCTGGCCTGCATTAATATAAGCCGTTTGAATTTGCTTATGTAACTCTTGGATTTCCTTGAGTGCATTTTGCTGCTCATCTCGAATCTTAGCAAAATCTTCCTGAGAGAAAAAGTGAGCTAAAAAATTATCAGTTTGTTGAGTGAACTGATAAAATCCTCTTTCATTTAAATTACGTTCTACTGTTGAAATAATGCCTGTGCGGATAGGCTTTACAGCCATGTTCATTTCAATGACATCTAATTTTACGTATACCTGCTTTTGCTCACCATTAATTGTAAGTGTTAATGGCTGATTTCTGTGCATTAAGATACGCCAGGCTAGTACAGACTCTTTTATCATGCGAATTTCGCCGACATCACCTGCCATGTCGCGCACGCTATCACCTGCCCAGGAGGAAAGTAACGTCATTGAAGAAATAGGTATTTCGAGAGGATTGTTTGCGCTATTATTTTTTAAAAGTTTTTCATCTATCGCAACTTTGTCTGCGACCATAGTTTCTAGCATGCGCTCAGCATTATATTCGCCACCTGCAACCCGAAGTACATTATGTTTGACTTGGAAAGGTATTTCGGCGCCACGCGTTAATACAAAATCAACTTTAGTGGTAACAGAGCCATCAGCATTTAGTTCTCTATGTGCCTGAACTTCCTTAACATGATTGGATGCGCCAGGACCTCTACGTGAATGGCTTGGGGTTGTCATCTTACCACAAGTTAGTTGTACATCTACTTGATCCAGAACTTTCGTATATACCTGCGTATTAGCAGCAGCCTTAACCTTGTAACCGATATGATAGATATCAGGGCGGCCAATTTTAGTCAGATACGATTGCTCATATTCTTTTAATTGAGATATTATTTCACTGTATTCTGCTTTAAGAGGTTTCTTAAGCATATCGACTAAATCAACTAACAACTGTCTATAAATTTCTATGGCATTATCATAGGCTTGTTTAAATTCTGCTTTAAATGTTGGGTTTGCTCTATGGCTATGATCAATATAGCATTTAGCAAAAATTTCTTCTGTAAAACGTTGTTCACGTTCTTTGAGGAACGCTAATAATTTGATCTGCAGCTCTGGAGCATCTTTGAAAGAGTCATTAATAAAATCTTCAGTGGCCCTAAAGCATAATAAGCCGCGATCATTAAAATCTTCTGTTCTGGCATCATTATAAGCGTTGTCATCACTAAAATCAGTGATTTGAATTTCATTATTAGTGCCTCTATGAAAAACATCTGGCATTGCCTGGTCTTTTGCCAGCGTGTATACACCCATGTGATATTTTTTATAAGTAGGATCATTTTGCCAGAGGCTATTATTATTTTCTAATGATTCAACTACTCCATTAATGTTTTTAGCATAATAGTTTTTCTCAGCTTTTAAAGAGGTTTGCTGCTGTTCGATTTCTGCTAAAATAGGTTGTTCTATCTTTTTCTTTTCCATCTCCAGGGTGGCTATTCTATTATCGCAGATTTTAATGATTGACTGCAAAACTTCAGTGGGAATAACCCTGATGAGAAAATCTAAATCTTGATTGGCTTCATCAAAGGCAGTGTTAAATCTTGCAATGAAATCCTTATACGCGTTTATTGTTCTTTCAAGGGAAGCAGCATGTTCGAAATTATCATCGCTAGTTTTAAGTATGTGCTCATGATCTTGTAGCGAATAGGTTATAGAATTAATAAAACCTATAATGTCACATGCAAAAGCTAACTGCGCTTTTTCTATGGACTCAGGTGCCGTAGCAAAATAATCATTAATAGTGTTGATATAATTTTGTTCGCGTTGCGCTACTTTTTTGCCGTCTTTTCCAATCAGTGGTACTGGAAAATAGGATATAAAAGCAGCAATAATATCGCGTGTGGCATCTATAGGGAATGGAACGGTATTCTCAGAAGCGATTTTTAAAATATTCGCTGTAGTTTTATTACGGTCAGGGAAACGCGCTATGGTTATTTTAGTTGCATCAGGACTTATGCTTAACTGCCAGTCTTCAAATAAACTTCTAAGCCCTGCTTCCAGCAATTTATATGCCTGTTGTTCAGACATATTTTGTGGATTGATATGAGTAATTTCTTCTTGTAATAAGGAAGTTTCCTGTTTATCCTGCAATGAAGTTAATGCGTAAAATTGTGTTTGCAATTCATCTTTGTTTTTTTGCAGAGTATCAATAGAACTGGTTAGCATATGATAGAGAGATTCATCTTGAACATCCAGACGATGCTCATCGCCTAATAATTTGTTTTTTAATCTATTAGCAGTATCGATTTGGGCTTGAATATCAGTTGCTAATGCTAACTTCTCCATACGTGCATTCTGTAGCTCCTGGATATATTCAGCACGTTCAGCGGTTGTTATTGTAGAGGCTTTTTCTATTAAGGCAGCGTGATTATTAGCAATATTTAAATCATTTGCATAAGCATGTATTTTATAGAAAGGTTGTAGAACGATATTCTGCACCCCTTCTAGTGCCGTTAGAGTATAACCCAGCTCACCAAGTAACTCATTAGGATATATCGCTTCAAAAGCACTACCTTTTGCTGTTATGGCATTACATATATTTTGTGAAGCAGTAAAATTGTTTATATCTGGACTTATTGCAATACTCATCTTGCCTACTAGAGGTATTAAATTGTCTGCTTTAAATAGTTTGCCGGTTGATTTTAGGTAATCTGCTGCTAATTGAGCTGTCAGCTTTTGGTATGCGAGGAGAAGTTGATGCGCTGCGTTAAAGAATAGAGTCCTTTTCCTTTTCACTTCTTCTAATGCAGCTTTATAAAGCTCAGGTTGAGTTGTTGCATTAAATTCTTCAGCAATTAATTCTTCAAGCTTCGCATCAGGTACCGTAAATTTAACAAATTGCGAAAGTCCTAATCCTTTGATTGCTCCAGTAATAGCACGAATCTTTAGTGCATACTCGTTATGTAGTTGGAGTTTATTATAGATAAGTTCCGATATATCGCATAAAGCATCCTGAAATGCTTGTTTGTTTTTTATAGTAATTCCGGCATCACTAAATAAATTTTCAATTTCTGCCAGTTGAATATCCGCTTCACTATTAATAGTATTATCGAATAATCGTGCAACAGCAGTTTCGATACCTGCAGTAAAGCCTTGTTCTACAAAGCTATTTAATTTATCGGCGATTACTTGTAGTTTTGAGGCGTTGGCAGAACTTGGTATAATGATTCCATATTTATCATGTTTGAAAATTTCAAATAATTCTTCATGTTTAAGCATACAGCCAAAGCTCAAAAGCCTTTGCTTGTTTGCTAATCGTTCGGGGAGGTCAACTAAAGCAGTATTTAATTTGCTAAAAAATTCACGATATTCTTTATATTCTGGTGCATCAGCTTGTGAAAGAATAGCATCAATAAAAGGACGTATTTGTGCATATTCAGCGTTTAATTGTAATAATTTTTCTTCTTTTTCGCTAAAATCGGAGTAATTAATAGCGTTAATATTGCTGAGAGCGATGCTCAATTTATTAAAATATACTTTATTGGCACGTAATAAGATGGCATTCTTATGATTATTGGCAATATCTGTAATACTTAGATCCTTTAGTAAAGCATCAAGCTTAGTTGGATCTAATGCCATATAACCTTCTAGCGCATCAATTAATCCATAATCAAAATCTTCCCCTAAGGTAACTGTTATGGCGGGATCTTTCAGTGCTGCAATAAGCTCAGGATGTCTAACTGATGCAATTAACCTTCTTAACCGGGTATTTTCATTACTAATGGCATTTATCTGTTCTGGACTTAAATCAATTTTTAACTTCGTAAGTAAAGCAGTGAGATAGTCTTTGTCACTAGCATGATTAGTGTCAATCTGATAGCGTTCATCCCACAGAAGATCGTTGAATGTATTAACAGTATCCATATCAAGCAGATAACCATTTGAAGCTGCTGGATTCTGCAAGATCTGTTGCAGCACATCATTTCTTATGAATTTTAAATTTTTGAAATGTTCATCCGTAACCTTGGCAGAAGTCTTCTCAAGTGTTTTAAGCATTTGTTCTGCAGGCTCTACCGCAGCAAATTCTATTTCATGCTGATAGCTATTAACAGAGGTAACATATTTATTGATATATTCAAATAAATTTGTGCCTTTCATTAAAGTTTTTATATCATTTTTATTAATAATATTGTACGCATCTACTAGCGGGTCTAATACTTTTTGCTTGCGTTCATATTTTGCTTGTTCTAAATATTTTATCCGTTCAGTGGTATGTGCAGCTTTAATGTTATTTGCTAAATTACTTGATTGATTTAAAGAGGCAATATCCAATACTTGCGGAGCTAATTGGTTAATGGCTTCAATAGCTCTTGTAATATCATCACTTTTAACTTGATCGCTTTCCGCCAACTTAGTTTGTAATTTAACCAACTGCTGTTTTTCCTTGTCTATGATTGTCCATAAATAACTGGCATGTAGTCGTTCCATCTCAATATAGACTGCTTGAATTTCTTCCGTAGAAAGCTTGAGTGGTATTTCATTAAGTAGTGCCTTAAGTGCATCTTTGCCAGCATCAGGCGATGAGAAATCTAATTTGCAGAAATCATTAAGTGCTTTAATATGATTGTCTGTAATTAACTTGCGCTCAGTGATTCCATAAACAATAATATCACGCAGTACAACGTTATTTAATGCAGCCAGCTTCTCATTATTATCGTCTTTGATAATATGTTTCAGGCTTGAACTAATTTCAACAGAGCTCGTTTTTAATTCTTTACCTAACTTTTTAGAAAGATCAAAAAAATGTTCCGAAGTTTGCAGTGAATCTACCCAGTCAAGCGGCACCACCCTAAAATCTTTTTGCTCTGCTCGCGCTTTTATATTATTTTGCATTTCCACAAACGCGTTAATAGTTTTTAAGTAAGATTCTTCTTTCTTGAAATTTTCGCCTGAATCTTTAAACTGATCCATATTACGGCGTATGGGATTTATATTGGGTATAACAGTCCCGGTTCCCTTGCTGGTCAGTTCACGTAAAAGATTGGGAGATGCCTGATATGGTTTTAGAAATTCGTAATATGCTTTAGCTTCATCTGATAAAGCGGCATATATTTTGGTTGGTTCTCCATCCTGCATAAGCAGATTATCCAGCATCGGGCTATAAGTTAATGTAATTAAGTTATACATTCCATAGTAGTTTTTGGATAAATAAAACTGATAGAGACATTTAATAAGCCTATCAATATTTAATACCATGAGCTCAGGATTAGATCCCGCAAAAATATTATCAGTCAAATATGCCGATAACCTATTACCTAAGTCTTGCAGGCCAACTAAATTAGGACATTTATCTTTATTTTCAAAATTCCTAACATCGCTGAGCTCATCAACGGTTATCTGCGACATTAATTTAATATATTGGTTATTAATACTTTCTATAAAAGAATTAATTAATGCTTGGTTGATATTGCGTACTCTTTCAACGACTTCTCTGTTACTTTTATAGCTGCTTTTAGCAAAATTACTTGCTAAAATCTCCTGACCCCAAGGGCTAGAAATAAGTTTGTCGAATAGCTTGAAATCAGGCGTACCTGCTTTAATAGTATCTTCAATATGGCTAAGGAATTTATTAAATGCCGCACGCGTAGAATCAC
>Ga0164242_10008956_pt1 | contig 10838 bp, 9 predicted proteins | sample OricomgcompostMG_FD_108783 | JGI IMG/M metagenome (GOLD analysis project Ga0164242, IMG submission 108783) | Miracle-Growth compost microbial communities from Emeryville, California, USA - Original compost - Miracle growth compost (MG) ... | reverse complement strand
CACGTCAAGATGTGAAGGAAGATTGAGAGGTCACGGAAGTTGTTGTTTCAAGAAAAAGAGAAGGTAGTAGATTATGGGACCGAGATGAGCGAGGTAATTTACAGAAGGAATCGAGACCGTAAGGCAGTAGAGTAAGGCGGTTCAGGATAAAGCTCAGGGTCACCAAGGGACATCATAATATTCCAATACTTCGAAGGTAGTTTCTCCTGCCTCGACTAACGATATTGCGGGTATAATCTCCTTTCATCCTTCCCTATTCTGCGTCTAGGTGACTAAAGGAGCCACTGGTGCTCCTTCTTTCCATTAATGGAGTTAAAAGAAAACAAAGTAAATAGCAAACACACAGGTATCAACCACGACAAGAACGAGTGTCAAGTTACGCCAGCCAAAGGCCCGATATGCTCCATCCCTCCCATAATCCTAGTGTTAGTCCCGAGTCCTCCCAGATGCTAGTGTGGCGCAAGCGTAAACAAAAAAAAAAGGCAAAGGGAAACCCCGATACGGGTCACTATGCTGAAGACCGTACAGCTTTAGAGGTAGGCTGCCTCCTGTCATCTATCCCGATCCTCCTCGAGATCTTCTCTCCTCGTCCGGAATGATCCACTGCCCGACCCAAGGCTGTTCGAAAGCACGCTAAACCAGCCATCGGCCGGGTTCGGGCGCCTATCTCGCCTTGGGGTCTCGGAGAGAATACCTTGTTCGAGATCTGAGTCCCTGTTCTGCGGTAGAGGTCGGATGGGTTCGGATCCCGACGCCTCAGTATCATCTTCGCTGTCGTCCTGATATGGCTCATATCTCGGGCTGGAGGGAGAGCCTCGCGCCAGAGACCGAACGACGTCTCCTTTACAGATGGGGCATGTCCGTCGCCTTGTCGTAAGCCAGGGTGTTCTGTAGGTGTTGTTAGCATCAGAGTATGAAAAAAAGGTGGAATCGGATGAAGTACTTACATGCACTCGGCATGGAACTCATGGCCGCAGGGTAGGCTCATTACACGGCTAACGCCGTCGACATACTCTTCCAAACAGACCACACACTCCACCTGCCTACCCATGTACTTCTTCCATTCGCTAGATATATTTGGTGAGCCCTTCTCGTGTTCTGCGCGAGATGGCGACCTTGGCATCTCCAAGGCAGCGTCAACCCTCAGGAGCAAATCGGCAGGCTCCGGAACACCAGTGGTGGTCCGGGAACGCGGCCGGGGCCGGGGCCGTGAGGATCCTTGGAGGAGCGGTGTGGTCGGCGAGGAGCTATTCGGGGATGGCTGTCGCGGCGAGGGGATCGGCGACGGGGCGACTGTATGGTAGGTCCTCACAGGGAGGCGATCGACGACCGACTTGGGGGCTCTCCATCGCCGCCTGCGGATCTTAGCTCGTAGGATGAGGAGCGCGTAGACAACAGTTAATGTGATCAAGGGACTGATGACTAGGACCAAGAGAGTATCGAAGAACGGGCTTGCGCTGCTAGTCGGTGTTATCGTAACCCACAGGCCTTCGTGATGAATGCCGTCATCATCATCTCCGTCTGAAGGCTGGTCTGGAGCCTGGGTGATAACAGGCCGGGGCGCTGTATGGTGTGTAAAATCGGGCTCGTCCTCGTCCTCGTCGCCAAAAATCTTAGACATGAGACCTCCTTGCGAGCCTGAGCTGCTGTCCGACTTTTCGGTTCCAGAACCGGAGCCGTCGGACACCATCTCGGGAACATACTCGCCACTGCCAGGAGTGTTAATCCCTCCTTTCAGGCCGTTCACATCCTTAGACGATCCGGCGCCCGCTTTCTTTCCCGCTTGCTTTGCTGCTGCGGCGTTCAGCTCTCCCGTCCTCGACTGCCCAGCTGCAGATTTGTCCATGTCATTGGCAGTAGATGATGAACCTTGGCCGCTAAGCGGAGATGGAGGACCGACGAGGTCAGGATCGCGCCAGTCTTCCACGCCAATCTGGAAACTGTCCCCAGAGGATTTCTCCTTCACCGGTGCAGAGCCGTCGTCCTCATTGTTCCTCGAGACCTTGTCTAGGCTGCTCTTGAGCATACGGTCTTTCTCGTCGCTCCAGTCGTCCAGCATAACCCAATCTAAGCGGCCGCTGCTTGGCGGCCGGCTCTGATCGGAGGCGGAGGCGGAACCGCTGCCCCAGTGGAAGAGTCGCCAGAACCAGCCACCTTGCTGGCTGCCCTTGGAGGTGGACGACTTCCCACTCCTGGACGAGGTATCCGTCTCGGTGGTGACGGGGCTAACGGATTTGGGCTTCGCCGTTGCTTTCGGCGCGGCCGTCGTGGCTGTGGTGGTCTGCTTCGCCTTCTTGTTCTTCCGGCCGTTATCGGACTGCTGCACCTTGAGGACGGGATTACCATTCTCGTCGAGGATATCCGCGATGAAGCTCCCCGGCTGCACCAGGGACGAAAGGAGGTGGGCGGTCGTCCGCGAGGTGAAGATGGACGGTATAGAGACGTTATCGACGTTGCCCCTCGCAAACATCTGGATTAGCGGGCCGCCCTTTTGGTTGTCGCCCACGATGACGGCGATGGCTCCCCGGCGCTGTGCCCACTTCACTTTCTCGAGGAAACCGCACCCACCGCGGCTCAGCAGGACGACCTTGCCCGTGATCTCGGCTGCTTCTTGTATGGACTGGATATCTGCGTGGTCCGTCCCGGAGGCACGAGAGGTCTCGTGGTGTATCCGCTTGGCCTGTTGGAAGCCTTGGTGGAGATAGTCGTCGGTTCCGTCGTCGACGGGAGGGGGATCTGGCTGTACCTGCGCCTGCTCCTGTGATTCGGACGAGCGATCGACGGCAGGGGGCCCAGAGCGGCCGCCCTTCTTTGCCTTGGTCTTGCCAGCTGCAGTGGCGGACCCGGCCTTCGACTCAAGCTTCTCGGATATCTTCAGCGCCAGGCTAGCCTTCCCGTCCTCCCAGCCCGGCGCATCGCTGCAGCCGAGCTCGCCCTCGCTCTCGCCATCTTGGAGATTATCGTCAGTAAAGCCGCTGCCGATCCAGAGCTGGCCGCTCAGGCCACTACCGGGGAGCGGGGGGCCGAAGGCGGCGGGTCGGGCGGGGAAGAAGGTGCTGTTGTCATCGGTGAGGCTGATGGCGGCGTTCGGCGGGAAGAGGGTGAAGGCGCCGGTGAAGGAGAAGAAAGAGCGGAGAGGAGACTTCGGGGGGTTGCTGGTCGTGCCGCCGGCGGGCGTCGTCACCGCGGGGTCGGATCGACGAAAGGAGCTGACGGAGCGGCAGAGGAGGAAGATGGATGCGGCGAAGAAGAGTGCGAGTATCGCTACACGCGGCGTCCGCATCGTCGGGGGTTTGCCTTCGAGAGAGGTCTTGTGTGTGTGTAGCAAGAAGTGGATGGATTTATCGTTTCGGGTCGGGTTTGCTGGATTCAGGTGGATGGTGCGGCTCGGCTGGGAAAACACGAGCCCCAGCGACTGCTGCAGCTGCTTGTCGCCGGCTTGTGGGAACGGTCGATATAGGGACCAATCATTCGCAATAGAGTTGACAAGACGGGAAACACAACACACGAGCAGAGGGGGGGAAGGAGAAAAAGGATCGCGAGATCTAGAGTGGACTGCTATACAAAAACGGTCGGGCGGGACAAACGGAGCGGCGGTAGACGGGAGAATCGGAAGGGCGGAGAGCACGTCGCAAAAGCGATGGAAGGGAAGGGAATGTGGAAGGGAATGTGAGTGGAAGGCGAAGGAAGTCGGATTCCCTACGACGTAATCCGTATAGATTGCGGCGAATGGTGTTGACAACCGGGTACGTAGGAAAAACGACGGAGGGGGTCCGCTCAGGCGGTTGAGGTCGCCAAAAACGCAAAGGCCGTGTGATGACCCAAGCATGCAGGATACGCGGGCTACAGGGGTCTAGGTCTGGGTGTGAGTGTACATAGTAAGTTCAGTTCACGTTTTGGTGGTCTGACCCTTTTTAAGCGGCCAGCCAAAAGCCGTCCACTAAGGTACTTAGTCCTGAAATGAAGTGTCACCTCACACCCCCAGCCGCAGTGCTTATCGCCGCTGTCTCAAGGTCGCAAGACACGAGACATTGCGAGAGTAGCTCCAGCGGCGATTATTGGGCCCAGCCTGGAGCCAAAAAGTCCGTATCTGCGAGTTTCTTGCGGCGGACAGCAGTTGCGCATGCAAGATGCCATCTTTTCTACTGGAGCTAACATGACCTTTCCGTAGTACCAGTAGCGACACATCCGCCCGTGCCGTTTTTTCTCTCCTGTCAGGGTTTGAGAGGATTGGCGCCTGATCGCCCCCAAAGAGGGCCATCCCATGACGTAAACACCAATTCTCCGCACGGGAGCCAGCGCAGGCCTGGCAAGACCGCTGCGTCAGTGATCCAATTATTGTACGCCTTATTAATGTGCTTGAGACAGCTATGTACAGTACCAGCACTGCCGCGCCGAGGCTCGCCGAGCGGACAAATTCTGAGGTCAATTTATAACATCTTCAAAGGCAGGAAGAAGAGACGAAGACGAGACGAAAAGAAGAGATGAAGACGGGACGCAGAAGAAAAAAGGAGGGGATATGCACACGGAATGGTGTTCCCCGCGCTGCGAGTTTGTGACACATCCGACATGCAGGCAAGCACCGCTTCAGCTGAACCACCCGTGACCCAATACTGGCCCCTGTATCTCTACCCCACAGCGCCGAGTTCGAAGCCGTCCAGGGGTTGAATGTCGGAGCCAAAGTCAACACAAGAGTGGCTGGGAATAGTGGATGAACATAGCTTCGGCCCGCCGTTTGCCAGCAAATGTTTCACACTCCCCTCATGTGATTGATGACTTGTGATAAATACTATCCGTACGAAATACTACCTAGGTAGTAAGTAATAGGCCATGCAAGGCCGTTCGTATGTATGCAATACAAGGTATCCCAAACAACATCATTGTCTAGTGTTGTTGCCTTTTCACAAGGTTATTGATTTATTTTCTCCTTCCCCCTATCCCATTCTCGTCCCTCGCCAGCTTTGCTCCACCGGACATCGCTCACGTCCTTCTCGTCGCCGTTCTCCCACTTCTTGACCTGTTCGTCCGTGAACCCCGCCGCGCGCAGCCTCTCAGCCCCTTGCTGCTTCCACTTCTGGCGGTCGCGCAGCGCCTCTAGAGCCTCGTCCCAGTCGTCCGCCTCGTCCGGATCCGGCAGCACGTCCGCTTTCGGGTCGTACGTGTCCGAGAACCGGCCGTCCATGACCGACGGCCCCCTTGCGGCCCCGCGCCCCCTCGGCCGCACCGACGCTTGTGATGGAGGTCGTGGGCCGATGAAATCCTCTAGAGGGTCCGAGTCTTCCTCGGCCTCCTGGTCCCGCTTCTTCCTGGAAGGGGGATCGCGTTCGTTGCTTGGGGATGTCCGGCGGTCGCGCCTTCGAGCACCCGATGTATGCCTTGAATTGTCTTCGTCTTCAAGGGGCGACCGGCGTCTGTGCCTCCGCTCCCGGTGACCAGGTGACCGTGACCTATCTCGATCGCGACTCCTTCTCCGCCTTCTCCTCTCGTCCTCGAGAGATTCTCCGCGCCGGCGATCTCTGTGGTGCCTCTCTCGGTGCCGATCCCGCCTTGAATCGTCCTTAGTTGCCGAGCTTGTTTCCCGGCCGCTCTTTCTTCTACGTTCAGTAGAGCCGCTTCGTTGCTCTTCCCGGGCGCTCGACTTCCCGGGGCGTTGGCTGTCCCCCTCGCCTTCGCGCTTTCGTTTCCCCCCTTGTAAAATTGCCGAGATATCCCCAAGCTGGCGGCGTCGCATGTCTCCCGCGCCGGGACGCAATCTTTGGAGGCGCTTCTTCTCGGCCTCTGCTAGTTCGTCTAGCCGGGCTTGCGACTCTGCAGCTTCCTTCGCGAGCAATGCCTCATTGTGGTTTTTCGTCTCCTTGATGATGTGCCGAAGAAAAGCGGTGTTTGGTTTCGCCTTGCCGGTCGGCCTAGAAGTCAAGTGTTAGTTTACCATTGGCAACCGAGGGAGGAAGAGTATGAAGAGCAAGAGGGCTGCACCGACTTTGAACTCTGATAGGCATTTAGCCCCAGGGAGGAATACTTCAAGGAGCAGTCGCTCGCCTCCTTCGCCAGTAGCCCCGCAACGTAGTCGTCGGTAATCATGTCATCGTTCCCCATTTCGTACCCAGGAGACAGTGCAAAAATGGGAGGTCCAAGACCCAAGAGGACGGAAAGCGCAACGCTCTTAAGTTGGCGCGACAGGAGGATGATCCGGAAAATAGAGTAGGTACGTTTTGAAAGGAGACGCCACGACGCTGACATTATTTTGGGGTTTGAGCTTTCGAGCCCCGCCAAATGCTTATCAGGCACGCCACCACCACAATCGGCATATATGGGGCGACTAGTCCGTTTTAGGAATTAAGTAAACATTGGTCCCGCCAACCATCGCCATCACATCCAGCAGTTGAGCAACAACGTTTCCGAGTCTCTGGTCGAGATTTGTTCTTGTTGTCTAACATTTCGCACCTGTACGAGATCGACTTGCGAACCTCCAAGTACAAAAATCATACGATAAACCTCCCGGCGCAATGGGCCCTTCAGATGCCTCGCGCGTCCTCAACGCCATCGACAAACTCGAATCTCGACATGGCATATCCATCATCAAGCTCAGTGAGCCGATATCCAGCTCCTTCCCTTCTCCCGCGGACCCGACAGGCGACACCACTACAGCTACCAGCAACGGCGCCGAGCTGCGCACCTCAGACGTATCCAACTCGTCCCTCGACGCGCCCACGCCCGCGAGCCTCGAGGCCGACCTGGCGCACTACCGCGAGCTCTTCGCCAAGCTGCGCTTCAGCTACGTTGAGCAGGTGACCAAGGAGAAGTTCATCCGCGCCATCGTCGGCGACCCGCCGCTGATCGTCGCGCCGCACGAGAACGCCGACCTCGAGGCGAGCAACGCCGCCGCCAAGTCAGACCTCAAGCGCCTCAAGACCGAAGTCGCCGCCCTCACGGCCGACCTCGAGGCCCGGGCCCGCGACCTGAGCAGGCGTTACGAGGCGTCAAGCGCAGCCGTGCGCACCCTCCGCGAGCTCCCCGGCCGGTCGGCGGAGCTAGAGGAGATCGTGGCCGGCTTGCGCGAGGAGGAGCAGCAGAGACTGCAGCCGGGCGGCGGGTCATCGTCCAACCCGGAGCTGCGGCTGCCGCTGGGGCGGACGGTGGAGCTAGTCGAGGCGCGCAGGGCGAGGCGGGCGGAGCTGGATAGGCAGCTGGAGCAGCTGGCGTCCAAGGTGCCGCGCAAGAGGAAGGAGGCGGAGAGGCTGCGGGCGGAGCTCGGGCCGCTCGAGGCGAGGAGGATGAATAGCACGGCGGCGGCCAGGGAGGCGAGGAAGAGGAAGGAGGCGGCGCTGGGCGGGGCGGAGGATGACCTCGAGGAGAGGGGTAGGTGGTGGAGAGCGTCGGAGACGGTGTTGACGCGGATGCTGGAGGCATAGGAATAGGTGGGACGGTGTGCATTTGAAGTTCTACGGTTTCTCCTTGTACAGGGCGTATCGGCGTTGTTGGAGAGTCTGGGGCGGGCGCCAGGTACGGCATTGGATGGGGCCATCCCAGGGTAATTGGGGGTGAGGTTCGGTATGCCACACGCTCATCTTGATTTCGAGCTGCAGGTAGCTATACAGAAGCTATCAAAACCACTCTTACTGCGGTATGAGATTTAGAAGCAAGAAACGCACTCAGTCGAGAAGAAGCAACACCTAGAGTCCACTTAGAGCCCGCTACCACCATGCAGATCAACATGCCGGACTTGCCATGAAGACGTAGAACATAAGACGTAGAACATCTAGTGTCAGCCATCAAAACTTGCAAACTGAACTCTGGTGGTGGTTCAGACACAACAAGATGAGGCCCCGACTACACCTCCCGATTATCGCCATCGGCTTCAACGCCGGCCTCGAAAAACGAAGCCGTACCGAATGTAGCTGCGGGCTCCGCTCTCGGCCAGTCGGGTTTAAAAAGTGAGATGGAATCCACTGCTTGGGTTGGTCCGGCTAACGGATAAATTGGTTGCACCCGCAGGTGAAGCTAAACATAGAGCCTGCAGCTTGCAGCTTGGTTGCAGCTCGCCGGGCGGCACCTAGAATATGCCTCATCGAAGCTCTCGGGCAATAAGATAAATTCCCAGGAGCCTCGTGTAGCGCCCATTGAAGTTATACCAACGCGGCATGGAGGGTGGAGGGGGAGCCAGTCAAGAGCATCGGCGGGGTAAACAATACATAAAAGCATCACATCATCGAGGAGGAGGAAGAGACGGACCCCCCATTACCCGGGGGGGTGTAAGTAGATAACAGGACCAAAGGGATCTTCGCGTGACTATAAGGTTTGTGAGCCATTACGAATCGAGTATTGAGAACTTTAAACGTTGGATGTATCATACTCTCTCTACTGCAAGTCTCGCGCGGTAGTCAGTCTGGAGATCTCGGCGTCTTATTTAACCCCTCGCCAAGTGTCCACATCTGAGATCTCGATATTTTTCTCCCACAATCGCATTTACTTGCAAGGGGAATATCTGGTTTCCTCATATCCCGGCCAGCAAAATTCACCCGCCCCTCCGGGTCGACCCCGCAGAGTTCACCCCTCGTCGTCATCTTTCCCGAGCCTCCCTTTCCTAGTTCTCCACCCCCCTTTTTACACCCCCGCGCTGAACCCTTCTCTACACGCGCGCAACGCGAATCGACAGCATTCCTTCGATCGACTACCTACGTCAAACCATCGGAGATTTCCAAGCGCGAGAGCGTCGGTTGTCTTTTTTCTCTTTCCTTCCACTCCTTTTCCGTTTCGTTCATTTTATCCCAAGCTCCTCCTGACCGAGCGGAGATGTGGGCGAAACCAACAATCACGCCGCCGGCGTCCAGCCCGCCCAACAATAACCCCATGGACCAACTAGTATCACCAACTCGGACAAAGAATCCAGGCCGGCGGTTCGCCCAGATCGTGAAGCTGAAGCCCGAGTTCGTCGACAAGTACAAGGAGGCGCATGCCGCTGTGTGGCCCGAGGTGCTGAAGCAGATCAAGGACTGCAACATCCAAGATTGTATGTTGCCGCTTCCCCGGTCTAACATTTCCGTCTATCCGTTCCCGTCCCGCCCCCATGCTCCACTGCTCCCCAATGCATCGCATTCGTTTCTAGTCAGCACCAGTTCGAGACCAAAGCCCTCCATGTTGCCTACCGAGCCTGCGTTAACCCCTTGGAACAGACAGCATCTTCCACGACCCCGGCACCGGCATCCTGTTCGCGTCGTTCAAGTACGTCGGATACGACTATGCCGGCGACATGGAGCGCATGCGCGAGAACCCAAAAGTGCGCGAGTGGTGGAAGATAACCGACAGCTACCAGGAGTCGCTCGTGCCTGGCGCTAAGGCTAGCGACGTCGAGGAGGGCGAACCTTCGTGGTGGAAGCCTGTCGAGGAGGTCTTCTACACATCGTGAGAAAGTTGAGGAGACAAGGATGGTAGGGGGTTCGACGTGGGACTTCGAGAAAAAGGGGAAGGATGGATCGGTGGGCAGGCTTGACTTGTTGCTCTGCGAGGTTGGTGGGAAGAAGTCGGTTGGCGGGTATGGCGGCTTGCGAATTTGCGTGACGGCCTCGTTATGGTGTATAGCAGGTGCTTTTTTAACGACTTCGATGATATTTTTCCCACTATATCCGCTCTGTGGTTACACAGCAGTGTCCTTGGGAGTGACTTCTAATTGACCACCTAGGAGATGTTTCCTCGGCATTCGGGGTTGAGTCTCATGATTCCTAGCAAGCTAGCGATGATTGTCGTGTTGGCTGGAACTCCGAGGAACGATTGGACTTCGACATCATCTTGACCACCAGCCAAGATGCTGATGCCGACCCATCCCCGAGATACCCCCGTGGGAACCAGGCGGGAGGCCATGGTCAAGACGGCGTGGTAGCGATGTAGGGTGGGAGTGATAGATGCATCTGATTACATTCAAGGTTGGCTGACCTATTGCATCATCCTCAACCGTGCCGTCCGACCCTGTGCTGGTTAGGATTCCCGGATATTGGACTCTGTGTCCTCGTCATCTTGAAGTATTAAAACCTTCCGCCGGAGATACCAGTCTTTGGTCTCCTCTTGGCAATTCGCCGAAGACGAGATGGTCTGTACAGATAGAGACGCCCATGTCCCACGCGGGGAATATCGCAGTTTCTAGGGTGTCTTCTTTGGGTAGCCGAAGTAGGTGTTGAACTGGAGTCCTGTGGTCCGGTCCACCTCTAGCTGCTACACTCCAGTCAAGGGGTATGAGCAGCTGATTCTGTGACTAGAAGGTATTAGAGTTAGCCGACAAGCTCTAATAAGGCCCTGGGTATTCTCATACAAGCCTGTACCTCCATCAGGATCGCGGAAGGATCGCGGAAACTGGTTTCCCTAGGATCACGAGATAGCAAGAGCCCGAAAGACCCAGAAGCTGCCACCGTTGACGTGAGTTCGCTGTCAAAATAGAACACCGTCTGTGCATCCCATGCCTATAGGCCTGACAACCGCCGCTGTGCCACCTCCGCATTTGCTCCTGTTGGCCAATCTTTCAGGCCCGGCCTAGTTCGTTTCAGCTATTTGCAGGCCGGGCCCAAGGGCCAAGGCCCAACAGACGAATAGCATGGGGCCGCGGGATCCTCAGTGGCCTTCAAGCTGGTCGAAGCGTAACATTGGGAGGAAACTCTGTTGGAAGAGGATCGAGTCAGGGCTTCAAAATTGTGCGGTTTCAAGATATAACTAGGAAATTCTGGGGAAGCAAGCTAAGAGAAGGGAACGAAGCTAAACCGGGTCTAGATGCATCCTCCTCGGTCAAGTGCCGTGAAGTTCCCGATTAATCGCCGTGTCAAGTGCTGTAACCTCGGTTCCGTGACCGACAT
>Ga0164242_10008955_pt1 | contig 10840 bp, 8 predicted proteins | sample OricomgcompostMG_FD_108783 | JGI IMG/M metagenome (GOLD analysis project Ga0164242, IMG submission 108783) | Miracle-Growth compost microbial communities from Emeryville, California, USA - Original compost - Miracle growth compost (MG) ... | reverse complement strand
GCTCTGGCTGGACGTACCCCGATCCTGGATTCCACACGACCACATCGTGCTTGGCAAGCGTGTGTTGTGGGTAGCGGCGCGCCATCTCCTCGTGCCCAAGGATCGTGGGCGTCTGCCCGGTGGCGCGCATCCGTTGCAGCAGCTCGCTCACGTAGTCGGACTCGGGGCTGCCGATCGTCAAGCCACCGGTGATGGTGAGCAGGTCGAGTCCGCTGTCATGCTCCAGGGCGCGGTATTCCTGTGTGGCAACGGCCATGACCTCGCGGACTTCATCCTCGAGGTACTCGGCACGGTACTGGCGGCTCTCCCCCACCCCGGCTCCATGCTCGTGTCCCACCCGGAACTGTTCAAGGCCAATGGCGCTCACGCCGCGACGCGCGAGCTGCCATAGCGTCATGCTTCCCATCGTGCCGACCCCGACCACGCCGACGTCTGCGTCGAGGCTCATAGCCGTTCGCCTCCGGCGAGCGGGACGGGGTTGGCGCCATGAGCGTGCGGCAGCGAGAAGTCGGAAGTCATCACCCACAGCGCGATGACCTGCTCGGTGGTGTGGTTGCAGATGGTGTGAGGGGCCGAGGAGGTGAAATGGATGGACTCGCCGGCCGTCACCTCTTCCTCGGCATCGTTGATGAAGAAGGTCAGGCGGCCATGCACGACGTAGACGAATTCCTCACCGACGTGAGTCGTGAGTGGTGCCTTCGTGCTGGTCGGGCTGATGCGTACCAGCATCGGCTCGAGCTCTCGGTTGGCCAGGTCCGCATGCAAGAAGGTGTAGTCCCGCTCGCCGAGGACCATCGCAGGCGATTCGCTCTCTTCACCGCGCCAGATGCGAAAGGGTGGCCGGCGCCCTGACCTGCTCCCGCTGGACTGCAGCAGGTCACCTGCCTCGACTCCGAGGGCCTCGGAGATCGCGAACAACGACGTCAGTGACAGCGAGCACTCCCCTCGTTCCACCAGGGACAGGAAACTAGGTGACAGGTCGGCCTGCTTTCCTAGATCCCGTAGGGAGAACCCGGCATCCTTACGGATTCGCTGCAGCTCCTTGCCGATCTGCTGCAGGGATGAGGAGTACTCGATCACATGGTCGGCGACCTCGCGTCGAGGGCGGCCCTGACCGTTTCGTCCCCGTGACCGTGACGACGGTCGTTCGTCAGACATCGTCGCTGCCACCCTCCAGCCCGCTGGAGGTGTCGCTCGGCTCCCGGCGCAGGCACTCGCGGCCCAGCTGTGCCACGCGGTCGTATCCCAGGCCACCCACGACGGCTTCCATCTCTGCGGTCAGCAGCTCGATCACGCGCACCACCCCGCTTTCTCCGTCGGCGGCGAGCCCGAGCGCCGCGAGGCGTCCGATCCCGACCAAGTCCGCACCCATCGCCAGCGCTTTCACCACGTCGGTTCCGTGGCGGACCCCGCCGTCGAACATCACCGGCACGGCGCCATCCACGGCATCGACGACCTCTTGAAGGCGGTCTAACGTCGCGGGGAGGCCGTCGACGTCCCGACCGCCGTAGTTGGAGACGTAGATACCGGATGCGCCGGCGTCAACGGCTCTCTTCGCGTCGAACGCCGTCAGTACTCCCTTGAGGACCCATGGCAGGGGGCACGCTGCCGCGATCCGCTCCAGTCGGCTCCAGTCCCACCGAGGCTCGGTGAAGGCGACAAGTTCGCGCAGCACGTTCACGTCCGCGCCGCCTGGCCCGTAGTTACCCATGCCGTAGCTGGACATTAGATCCAGGCGTGACTCGCGAAGCCTCTCCCGCCAGGCCCGCATCGGGCCGTCGGTGAAGCACAGCGCGGCATATCCGGCCTCTCGGGCTCGCTGGGCCAGCCCGAGCACGTGGGAGTCCGGCCCCACGAGAGTCAGCTGGAACATTCCGTGCTGCCCGTCGCAGGTTGCGGCGATGCTCTCCAGGGAGTCGGTCGAGGCCTCCGGGACGACATTGGTGATGCCGCAGCGGGCCACCGCCCGCCCTACGGCCAGGTGCCCGGGGGGCCGGATCGCGGCGTCGTGTCCGAACGGGGACACGAACACCGGTGCCGTCAGGTCACGGTCGAACGTGCGGGTTCGCAGGTCCGGTCTGTTGATTCCCGCGAGCATCCGGCCGTCGAACGTCCAGCGGCGGAACGCTCGACGGTTCGCGCGCAGCGTTTCCTCGCCGCTGGCCCCGCCCGCGATGTAGTTCCAGATCTCGGGAGCGAGTCTGCGGCGCGCCGCTTCGATGATCTCCCGGATGGTGGCGAACTGCGCGCCACTGTCATACACCGCCAGGCTCGGGTCCGGCTCGACCTGTTCGTCCTTGGTGGTCTGTGTCATGTATTCGCTCCCTCTTCTGTTTGGTCCGCCCGCACTGCCTGAGTCATGGGTCGGCGCACGCCGTGATGGGTTCACTGGCCGTCGTCAACTCCTTGAGGCGGCTCGTAACGGGTCGAAGGGTGTCAGGTCCAGGTCGGCGGGCTTCCCGAGCGCGATGGTGCTGGCGATCTCGCCGGCGAGTGGTCCCATGGTCAGCCCGGAGGCGCCGAGACCGGTTGCCACGACGAGGTTTTCCTGGCCATCGATGGTACCGAGCAGTGGTCTGATGTCGGGGCCCATGGGCCGAAATCCGATACGGGTCTCCAGGTGGGTGGCGGTGGCCAGTCCCGGCGCGATGGTCAGGGCCTCGCGCAGTACCTCGGCTAGGCCACCTGCCGTCACGCGGTAGTCGAATCCTGCCCCTGTCTCGCGGGTGGCTCCGGCAACAATCCGGGAGTCATCGAAGGCGAGCATGTAGTGGCTGCTCTGCGTAGGCACAACCGCGGGCCAGCCGCGGGTGTCCGCTGGCGCGACGTTCAGGTGCACGATCTGTCCACGCTGCGGCCGGACTCCGAGCGACACTCCGGTCGGCTGCAGGAACTGATCGGTCCAGGCACCGGTCGCCGCGACCACCACGTCAGCGTCAATGTCCGTGCTGCCCACCGTTACTCCTTGCACGCGGTGCCGGCTCGCCCAGAGCCTGGCCGAGCCGGTCTCGAGCCGTGCCCCGGCAGTGATCGCCTGGGCCAGCAGGGCCTGGCGCAGGGACCGCCCGTCGACCCGTGCGGCACCGGCGACGTGCACCGCCCACGTGTCAGGAGCCAACGGCGGAAACAGGGCGGTGGCCTCTTCGCTTGAGAGGGCTTGAACCGCGCCCATCTCCGGCGTATCGGCGTGGGCGTGCAGCAGTGAGCGCTGGAACTGGTCGCGTTCCTCGACGGTCGGGAAGAGGCTGAGCGCGCCGACCTTGCGGTATCCGACGTCGGCGTGGCCACTGTCGGCGAGCTGTTCGATCAGTGTGGGGTAGCGCTCCGCGGCGACCGCAGCGAACTGGTGCCATGCCTCGTCGTCCACCCGGGAGGTCCACGGGCACACGATCCCCGCGCCGGCCGCGGTGGCACGCCCTGGCAGGTCGGACTCGACCAGGATGACCTCGGCCCCCGACCGGGCCGCGTGATAGGCGCAGGATGCTCCAACGATCCCCGACCCGACAACAATGACTCTCATGCTGCGATGACATCCTCACGGTCTGTGTTCATGGACTTTTCTTCCGGCATCGTCGCTGGTGCCTCTACTCGACGAGGTGGTGGGGACTGGCGAAGAACCGGCTCGGGCGCATCGCGTCAATCTCGGCAACGTTCTCGCCATCCAGCTCACGGCGAATCAGCAGCCCCCACAATGGTCCCCACCCGATACCGCCGTGCGACACCGCGAGATAGAACCGTTTGAGTGCGGGATGCTCTCCGATGACCGGGCCGCCCGGCGGTACCGGCCGTATGCCGATGCGGCTGGACGACGCGGTGACACCCCGCAGAGCGGGAATCCAGCGGGCCGCGGCATCGACGACCTCCTGCGGGTCGAGCGCGTTGAACGAGTGGTGACCGTAGAGACTCTCACCGCGCCAGTGGATCGCGACACCACCGCCCGGATGCGGCCGAATGTTCATCATCGGCGTGTCCAGCACGTGCCGTAGCTCGACACCGTCGTTCGGTGTCGCGTACACCACGAGACCAGGGCGCAGGTCGAGGGGAACCGCGCAACCGGCCATCGACGCGATGTGCGTGGCATTGCTGCCGGCGGCAACGACGATCGCCTCTGCGTCGATCCACACACCGGTGTCCGTGCGCGCGGCCACAACCCGATCGGTCCGCTGGATCTGCTCGATGCGGGTGTCGGCCATGACGACGGCCCCGTGTTCCTGCGCGGCGGCCAAGAGTCGCTCGATCATGCGCGGCGCGTCGACCCAGCCGCCGTCATCCTCGTGGAAGACCTCCGTATGTGATGGCAGGCGGAGGCTGGAGTCGATGCGTTCGGCTTGCGGGCCGGTGAGCAGGTCAACCTTCACGCCCAGCTGCGCCGCGCGCCGTTGGTCCTGACGCAGCCGTGCCTGACTGTCCGGGTCGGATGCCCAGGTCAGGGTCCCGGTCCAGTGCAACCAGTCACCGCCGATCTCGGCTTGCAGGTCCCGGAACAGATCGTTGATCCGTAGCCGCAGCCGCAGGTCATCTGGGGACGCTCCGGCTACCTGGGGGAAGTTGGACAGCCACGAGATGCTCGCGCCGCTGGTGCCGCCTGCCGGTTGGCCCGCGTCCACGACGATCGTTTGGTGCCCGGCCTCAGCCAGCCGGTAGGCCACATTCGCTCCGATAGACCCTGCACCGATCACTAACGTCTTCACGCCGTTCCTTTCTTCTCCATCGACGATCCAGTTGCGAGCAAATGGCAGCTGTTGCCCATTACTTGACGGAGATGTTGTCGGTCCAGTTCTGGGAGTAGTAGAACGCGTTGTACCCGGAGTACTTGTAGGGAGCCCGGATCGCCATAATGTTCTTCGGCCAGAACAGATACAGATCCGGAAGTTTCTCGCCGACGATCTTCATGATCTTGCCCATGGCCGCTGCCCTGGTCTGCGCGTCGGTGCTGCCCAGCTCCTTGTTGACCAGCGCATCGACCTGTGGGTCCTTGAAGTTGGCCAGGTTGTACTGGTTCGGCACCGCGTGTGAGCTCGGGTACTGGCTCAGGATGAGGTCGCTGGGGTCCGGGTAGTCCGGGAACCACATGGCGATCTGAAGCCCCAGGTTCTTGTGCCCCGAGATCTCGGTGACCCATTGCTGGTAGGGGATCTCGTTGACCTTGAGCTTGATTCCGATCTTGGCGAGGCTTGCCGACAGTGCCTGCAGCGCCTTGCCGGCGTCGGGGCGGGCATCTGGATAGCTGATGGAGGTGCTGAAGCCGTGGGGGACGACCGACTTTTTCAGCTCTGCCCGTGCCTTGGCCATCGAGTACTGATAGCTCGGGATCTTGTCGTAGATCTTCTTCACGGTTGCCTTCGGCACCAGGTCGCCCCAGAAGTCGGGTGACTCGACCGCGTTGGCCGGTTTGGCGTACCCGTTGAGCACGGACTTGGTGAAGCCTTCCGCGTCCCATGCGTACGCGAATGCCCGTCGCACATGAATATCGTTCAGCGGCTTCTTCGTCAGGTCGAACGACAGTGAGGCCACCGACAGTCCCGGGCCCGACGACACCGAGACGTTCGACATCTTCTCCAGGTGCGTGGCCTGCTCGGTCGGCACCGCGAAGACCCCATCCACATCGCCCGACTGCAGGGCCAGGGACAGGGTCTGCTCGTCGGAGATGTAGCTGAAGTCGATGGTGTTGAACTTCGCCTTGGCCCCCCAGAACTTGTCGTTGCGTTTCAGGGTGATGCCGTTGGAGGCGTCGAACTTGGCCACCTTGTAGGGGCCCGCCCCGACGATCTTGGTTCCCGGCGCGCCGTAGTTGTCCCCGGCCGCCTCGACGACCTTCTTGTCGACGATCGGGGCGAAGAGCGGATCGTACTTGAACGTCGAGTCCGGGGTGTTCAGAACCATCGTGACCTGGTGGGCACCCGTCTTGGTGATCTTCTTCAGGTGACTGAGGTGCGAGGCCGTCTGCGCCTTGGTGTTCGGGCCGATCATCCGCTCGAAGGAGTAGATGACGTCCTCGGTCGTGACCGGGTCACCGTTGGAGAACTTGACGCCCTTTCTCAGGTTGAAGATCAACTTCGTGGGGCTGACGACCTTCCACGACGTGGCCAGGGCGGGCTCGAGCTTGAGGTCCTTCAACTGGACCAGGCCGGGGCTGATGAGACCGATGATGGTCGAGGAGTTCGAGCTGAAGTCGGAGTACATGTCCAACGACCGTGGGGCGGAGGGAATGGCCCACTTGAGTATGTCGGTGCTTCCGCCGCCGGCGTTGTTCCCGCCGGATCCGCCACCGGTACAACCGGTGGCCACCATGGCGATCGATACGCATCCGGCCGCGAACGCGGCACCGCGCAAGCGTCTGACCTGGCGGCCATGTCCGACAACGGCCGCACCGCGAGTAGTACTTACCATGACGAGCTCCAATCAGAAGGAAACAGCAGGCGAAACAGGGGAATTCACTTCTCTAAACCCTTTACCGGCGCGGACGGCGTGCTCGCGGGGCCAGCAGCCGGGCGGGCGGGAACGGAGTCGATCAGACGTTGGGTGTAGGCGTCCTGCGAATGGTCGAGGACCTGTGTGGTGTCCCCGTGATCCATCACCTGGCCGTGGTAAAGGACATAGACCCGATCGGCGACCTGCCGGACCACGGCAAGGTCATGGGTGATGAAGAGCATGGCGATGCCGAGTTCGTCACGTAGGGACTTCAGCAGATTCAGGATCTGGGCCTGGACGGACACGTCGAGCGCCGAGACGACCTCGTCACACACCATCAGACGTGGGCGCCGCGCCAAGGCACGGGCGATCGCGACACGCTGGCGCTCACCGCCCGACAGCGCCGAGGGCTTGCGTTTCGCGTACGCGGCCGGCAGCCCCACCTGCTCCAACAGCTCGGGCACGGTCTGCTGGCTTCCACCGCTCTGATTCTCCAGTCGGCATACCTCGCCCAAGATGCCGCCGATCGACCGCGCCGGGCTCAGCGTGGAATAAGGGTCCTGAAAGACCATCTGCACGGTCGAGCGCACTTGGTGAAGATCGGCCTTGGACAGCCGGTCGAAGTGGGTGATGTCCCGCCCGTCCAGGGTGATCGTTCCAGCCGTCGCGTGTTCCAGGCCCACCAGGCATCTGCCCAAAGTCGTTTTGCCGGAGCCGGACTCGCCGACCAGACCCACGCAGGTGCCGGCGTCGATGTCGACGGTCACCTTCTTCAGCGCGTGAACCTGCATCGATCCTCGGCTGAAGATCTTGCTGACTCCATCGACGCTCAACAGGGGCGCAGCCGCGCGTTCAGTAGGCGCGTCCGGGTCAGCTGTGTGCCGCGCTGCCCGCTCGGCCCGCATCTGCGGAAGGATGTCGTCCAGCCGGATGCACGCCGACTTCCAGTCGGAATCGACCTGCGCCAGGGCAGGATACCCCTCGCGGCACTGGGGCTGCACCCACCGGCACCGGTCGGCAAATGCACACTGATGCCGGATATCGGCCGGCGCTGGGACCGATCCCTTCATTGACTGCAGTGTCTTGAGCCGCACGTCCATTGGCGGGTCGGACATCAGCAGTCCCATGGTGTACGGGTGGTGCGGGTCGTCTCGCAAGCGCTCACTCGGCGCGCACTCGATCATGCGCCCCGCATACAACACGTAGATCCGATCACACACGGAAAACGCGACATTCAGATCGTGGGTGATGAGCACCAGGCCCATGTTCCGCGTCTCCTGCAGGCCGCGCAGCAGCGCCAAGATCTCTTTCTGCGTCGTCACGTCCAGCGCCGTCGTCGGCTCGTCCGCGACAAGCAACGATGGATCCGGTGCCAGCGCGGCGGCGATCCCGACACGCTGCCGCATCCCACCGGACAGCTCGAACGGATACCTGTCGGCCACGTCTGGATCCACGATCCCGACTTCGGCGAGCCGCTGGACCGCCTCGGCTCGACGCCGCGCCTTGCCCAGGCGTGAACCATCGGGGTGACGCAGAGTCTCCTCGATGTGCCGACCGGCCCGTTGCGTGGGGTTGAGCATGGTGAAGGGATCCTGAAACACCATGCCGATCTCGCGGCCTCGATAGCGCGCGAACTGCCGCTGCGACAGGCCCATCAGGTCGTGGCCCTGATAGCGCAGCTCGCCCGACATGCGAAGCCCGACAGGAAGCAGCCCCAGCATCGCCCGTGCCGTCAAAGACTTGCCCGAACCGGACTCTCCGACGATTCCCACCGTCTCCCCGGACCGCACCGTGAAGTCGATGCCGGTGACGAGCTCCTTACGCCGCCCGCCCATGTCGGCCTCGACGCGTAGCCCGCTAGCCTCCAGCAGGACATGGCCGCCTGGTCCGCGGTCGACGCTCATCGGGCCCTCCCCCGCAACGACAACGACTCATACAGCCAGTCACCGATGATGTTCATGCTCGCCGCGGTCACCGCGATACAGATCCCTGGAACGATGGCCGCCCAGGGGTTTCCAGCGATCAGGGTGCGCGCCTCCGCGAGCATGCGTCCCCAGTCCGCGGCTCCCGGGCCGACACCAAGGCCCAGGAACGACAGAGCGGCCAGGTTGACGATCGTGGTCGCGAAGTTCAAGAACGACTGGGCCACGGTCAGCGGCATCAGAGACGGCCAAATGTGCCGAAACAGAATGGACGATCCGCTCAGCCCATTGACCTTGGCCGCCTCCGCATAGGGCAACCCGCGCTGCTCCACCGCCCCGCTGCGCATGATCCGTGTGTCGCCCGGCGAGGTCAGCACGATCAGGACGGCAACAGCCACCCAGTAGCTGCCATGCAGTACACCGACAACCACGATCGCGATCAACAGTTGTGGCACCGCATACATCAGGTCGACCCAGCGCATGATCAACGACCCGAGCCAGCCCCCGCGGTACCCGGCCAGCAAGCCCAGGGCTGTGCCGATGGCCATGGCCCCGACCGCGACCACGATCGGCCCCACCACCGCGGTCCGCGCACCCACAATCACTCGCGACAACACATCCCGGCCAAGGTCGTCGGTGCCCAGCAGGTGCGCGCTGCTCGGCCCCGCCAACCCCGTGCCGAGATCTTGTGCCGATGCCGCGTACGGGGCGATGCTCCCACCAAAGATCGAGCACACAACTACCAGGGCGATGAAGACCACCGCGGCGACGACCAGGAACTGCACCCGGTGCTTATGGCTTCGTATCGTCGAGGTCCCAGGCGCCTCAACCAGTAGCTCACTCACTGCAGGCTCCCCGTGATCCGGACCCGTGGGTCAACAACCAGATACAGCAGATCAATGATCAGGTTCACCGCCACCACCAGCACCGCAACCAACAGCGTCGTGCCCTGAACCATCGGTATGTCCTTACTGCTGATCGAGTCGATCAGCAGCGTCCCCACGCCCGGTAGCGCGAACGTGACTTCCGTCAGTACCGCGCCGGTAAACATCACCGTCAGGACGATTCCCGCCGCAGTGATAATCGGCATCAGCGCGTTCCGCAACCCATAGACGAACAGAATTCGCCGGCCACTGACTCCCCGCGCACGCGCAAAGAAGACCGCATCCTGATCCAGTGCGTCGATCAACGCCGCACGAGTCATCTTCATCGTCAGCGCCGTGCCGGTCGTCGCAAGCGTGATCGCCGGAAGGGTCAGGTGCCAGAACCGGTCGGCAAACCCTGAGCCCGGGCCGATCACGGGGAACCAACCCAGTTGCAAAGCGAACGCATACAGCAGTACCAGGCCCACCGCGTACGTCGGCGCGCTCACCCCCAAAACAGCGCCTGCCACAGCCCCTCGATCAAACACGGACCGCTTCTTCACGGCTGCCAGAACTCCCAAGGACACGCCGACAACGGTCGAGATGATAAACGCGTAGACACCGTAGAACAGCGTGATCGGCATCCGCTCGCCCAACGCCGTCAGCACCGGTTCGTTCAACTTGATGGACCGTCCGAAGTCCAAGTGCACCGCATCGGCCAACCAGTGCAAATACTGCACAAAGAACGGGTCATTGAGGTGGTACTGCGCACGCAAGCTCGCCACCAACTGAGGTGACGCGGGACGCGTGCCAAGCAGTACCTGGACCGTGTCCCCAGGAGCTAGATGCATCAAGGAGAACACGCCGAACGACACGATCAGCAACAGCACCGCCATGGCAACAATGCGGCGAAGCACATAAAAGACAATGCTTTTGGCGGTCACAGTAGACTCATACCCGAGTGCAGGTCCGGGCCTATCGAACGCGACCTCCATCGAGCGCTGCGGGCCTTATCGAACATGAGAGTGACTCCGAACCTCTGAAGCATCCATCGGGCTACTGCGGCCACGCCGCACGACGCTGACGTTAGTGAATACTGCACATAGACGTCAATACTGCACAGGCATCATTTTTTCGAGTCGTCCGCTCCTGAGAACCCCGCTGACAGGCGGGAGTTGACCTGTTCCACCGGGCCGGCGCCCTTTCTGTCCGACCAGACTGCTGGAACCTCCGAACCACGATGATGGAATACGTGGCGGCGTCCGCCCTGGCAACCGTGCGTACTGCCGGCACCCCAGTGAGTGCCCAAGCCGTCACCTCTCGCGCGGGGTCGAAGAGGACGCGAGCGTCGCGTCGCTCGCCGCCACCCGGGCCCTGCACGTCGCCGCCGCATACCACACCCTGGTCGCCTGCGAGCCGGCCAAGGTAATCCGTCGGACTCGCCTGCGAAACCTCACCATTCCCAACGGCTTACAGGTCGCGTGGGGCTCGTACAGCGGCCTAACCGAGGGCATCTCCACCGCCGAGACCTTCCTACCCCGGCTCGCCCACCTCTGACTTTCAGCACGGTAGGCCACGCGCCTCTACGATGGCCGGCCCACCCTCGTGGTTCCGGTCTGGAGTTGGCCTCGACGATCTCCCGTT
>Ga0164242_10008954_pt1 | contig 10840 bp, 12 predicted proteins | sample OricomgcompostMG_FD_108783 | JGI IMG/M metagenome (GOLD analysis project Ga0164242, IMG submission 108783) | Miracle-Growth compost microbial communities from Emeryville, California, USA - Original compost - Miracle growth compost (MG) ... | reverse complement strand
TTGTTATTTCTCATTACCATTTCACATTTCTTTCTCCAAAAAGCCAACTTTTTATCTTCGAACCTTTTAAGCACCTCTTTTACAAGCAAGTTACAAAATTGAATATATTATAAAAGTATAAATTGCTCCTTTATGAGTTATTGAAACGATGGGTTTTGTGTTTTACGAATATGTATATGATTGTCATTTCAATACAAGTATAACCAGACAAGCCTGTAAAAGACCTATGGAGGCAAATAGAAACAGCGAAGTGTATTTAGATTTGAGCAGGAAGCAAAGCACCCCAAATAAAAAAGTATTCCTTCACAATGCTATTCTATAGTAATGTCATATTTATGTAAAAGTCCGGCTACACCATGCAGGCTAAATTTCGCTTTTTTAATGTTGTTTTGTTCAGGGTCTATGCTATAGTTTATAGCCGTCGTAAGATCTGCTTCTTTGAGTATTGTCCTGTCAAACAGTGCACCATTTAAGTCTGCATGAGTAAATGTAGCTTTGGTTAAATCGCTTTCGCTTAAATCGACATTTTTCATAGAAGTGTTTAGGAAAGCGGTTTTTCCCATTTTTTTACGTGCAAAAGAAGCGTAGTCCAAAACACAATTTTCAAATCGAACTTCAAAGAGAAAGTCAAGACAGGCGCTAAAGTTTATACCTATAAGTTTACATTCTTTAAAGTGTATGTTGTTCAATTGGCAATGGTTCAATTTTACCATACTTAAATTGCAGTTTAGAAAAGTACAATCTATAAACTTGCCCGATATAAACTGGCTTTCCGAAAAATCACAATTTTTGAAGGTACATTGCTCAAATTCCCTGTTGGGTATTGCTTTATTTAAGAATGTACTATGTTCGAAAAACTGGCCGATATATTCTTTTGTGTCCGACACGCTATTTTATCTTTTTAGTTAAATACTTGTACGCTATAAATCATCTTAGTTTCTAAAGACAATTTTTTAATAAAGATATTTTGAATGAAGTCGTGTAATTTACAAATTCATTTACAAATACGGTAGCTGCTTTATTTTTTCAGGCTGTCCTAAACACTCTCGTTTGCTATTGAGTTAAACTTAAAATACTTGTAAATATGAGCATTGTAAGAGGAACTCAAGTTAAGTGGAAGGAAGGGGCTTCCTATATTAAGGGAAGGGTAAAAAAAATTTATGAAAAAGCTACTTCAACTATAAATGAACATTTAGAACACGATTTTCTCATTAGGCAGGAAAACGGAGTGGTTGTTATTAAAAATGCCAAAGAGATCGAAAAAGCATAGGTTTTAGAATTTATTATATAAACCATTCGATTGTTTCGGGTGGTTTATATATTATTTGCTCTTTAGTAAACACATGAGATTTCCCTGTTTTATTTGTGGAATAAATCAATTTTAGTACAAATTTTAAATCAGGACTGGAAAATGACATGTTCGTATAGGGAAAAAGAGTGCAGGAATTATCTTTTTTTACATTTGCAATTTTAGGCAAGATCACCGAAAGTTAAAAGCAGATGATATATTTTGCTTATAGTTAGCTATTTATTTTTTAAAAATAAACAGGAGATCTAGCGGCAATCTTGTAACGAGTGGCAAAGGCATGATTTTTTTGGAAATTAAAGGCTAAGAAATACTTTTTTTTAGCTAAAAAAACTACCTTGCAGCCTTTATTACCGCCATAAATGAATATTTCAGAAAAAATAACCTCTGTCTTCATAATCGATGATAATGAAGTTGATTTATTTATAGAAGAACGAGTTGTTGCCTCCTTAAAAATAGCAGAGAAGATTGATTGCTTTTCTTCTCCTTTGAGAGCCTTTGAACGGCTTAAAAAAATGCTTAACGAAGAAGAACCCTTGCCCAGCTTAATCTTTTTGGACGTTAATATGCCCGGAATGAATGGATTTCAATTTTTAGATGCCTTACAGCCGCTTATGGCTAAAAAAAAGCAGCGTGTAAAAGTGTTTATAGTTTCATCATCAGATTCCTTGCGGGATAAAGAAATGGCAAAAAACTATCCGGAAGTTGTTGAATATGTTGTCAAGCCATTGACCGATGATTGGTTAAGTTCATTTTTTATATATAAATACGAATAACTTCCCGATTAAAGTAATTTTTAATTTATACCACTCAAATTTTTTATTTCGATTTCTCAGGGATTGTGGTTTTTTATTCCAATTCCCAATCAAATTGTCTTTTTAACAGTATTAGTAAAGAGTAAAAGTATATAGCTGTCAGTTTGTCGGATATTTCTTTAGTTACCGGTGTGGATATTGGCAAAATGACATGTTTTTAACACTGGAAAAAGAATTGTTTACTGGAAATAGGTAATCGATAAAACTATGAATTTTAATAATTATACAGTAAAAGCACAAGAGGTGGTTCAGCGAGCTACCGAAATTGCCGGGGCTAATGGTCAACTAGGTATTGAAACCGGGCATTTGCTCAAGGCAATTATTGAATCTGCACCCAGTATTACCGATTTTATTTTTAAAAAGATCGATGTAAATAAAGCAAATTTTTCAAAGGCCTTAGAGCATATTGTTGAAGCATATCCAAAAAGTAGCGGTACAAATCCCTTTTTAACCAATGATGCAACCCAGGCTCTTAACAGCGCTACTGGTTTTTTGAAAGATTTTGGGGATGAATATGTAGCAGTTGAACATATTTTGTTGGGTGTACTTGTCGGAAAGGATAAGGTAGCGGGTCTTATGAAAGATGCAGGATTTACCGAAAAACATTTAAAAGAAACTATAAAGGAATTGAGAAGTGGAACAAAGGTAACAGACCCACATGCGGAAGGAAAATACCGATCTTTGGAGCGGTATTCCAAAAACCTGAATCAGCTTGCCAAAAGTGGCAAAATAGATCCTGTGATTGGCCGGGACGAAGAAATACGCAGGATTTTACAAATTCTATCCAGAAGGACTAAAAATAACCCACTCCTCTTGGGGGAACCCGGTGTAGGCAAAACGGCTATTGTAGAAGGGTTGGCGCAAAGAATCGTACAAGGTGATGTACCCGAGAATTTAAAAAATAAGTCAATTGTAAGTTTAGATATGGGGCTCCTTGTTGCAGGTGCAAAGTATAAGGGAGAGTTTGAAGAACGGCTGAAATCGGTAATAAAAGAAGTAACCGATAGTAATGGAGACGTTATCCTCTTTATAGATGAAATCCATACGCTTATTGGGGCAGGTGGAGGTGGGGAAGGAGCTATGGATGCTGCCAATCTTCTGAAACCTGCTCTGGCCAGGGGCGATTTGCATTCCATAGGCGCAACTACACTGAAAGAATACCAACGGTATATTGAGAAAGACAAAGCTTTGGAAAGACGATTCCAAACGGTAATGGTGGGAGAGCCGGATGTGCAGGATGCTATATCTATCTTGAGAGGTATAAAGGACAAATACGAAATGCACCATGGTGTCCGGATAAAAGACGATGCGATTATAGCCGCAGTAGAGCTTTCAAACCGCTACATAACCGATCGTTTTTTGCCTGACAAAGCCATAGACCTTATGGATGAGGCCGCTTCAAAATTGCGGATCGAAATAGACTCCTTACCGGAAGAACTTGATGAGGTACAACGAAAAATTATGCAATTGGAAATTGAAAGAGAGGCTATTCGTAGGGAAAATGATAAAGAGAAAGAAGTAATGCTTTCAAAAGAAATAGCAGAGCTGACAGAGCAAAAAGACCGACTGAAAGCAGCCTGGCAAAATGAGAAGCAGGTTATTGAAAACCTTCAAAAAGAAAAAGAAAATATAGACCGCTATAAGGTGGAAGCCGAACAAGCCGAGCGTTCCGGAGATTATGGTAAAGTGGCAGAATTGCGCTATGGGAAAATAACCGAGGCAGAAGAAAAATTACAAGGCTTTCAGCAGCAGATGACAGAAATGCAGGAAGAGGGAAAGGCAATGCTGAAAGAGGAAGTAACTGCAGAAGATATTGCAGAAGTGGTGGGTAAATGGACCGGTATCCCGGTTTCTAAAATGCTGCAAAGTGAGCGGGAAAAACTCTTGAATTTGGAAAAAGAGCTTGGAAAAAGAGTTGCCGGGCAGGAGGAAGCTATTCAGGCAATTTCTGATGCGGTACGCCGTAGCCGGGCCGGATTGCAAGATCCTAAACGCCCCATAGGTTCTTTTATATTCCTTGGGACAACCGGGGTTGGTAAAACGGAACTTGCAAAAGCTTTAGCCGAATTCCTTTTTAATGATGATAATGCGCTCGTTCGTATTGACATGTCCGAGTACCAGGAAAGGCATTCGGTGAGTCGGTTGGTGGGAGCACCTCCCGGGTATGTTGGCTATGAAGAAGGAGGGCAGCTTACAGAAGCCGTAAGAAGAAAACCTTTTTCGGTGATATTACTCGATGAAATCGAAAAAGCGCATCCCGATGTATTTAATATTCTTTTGCAAGTGCTGGATGAAGGTCGTCTTACCGATAATAAAGGCAGGGTAGCTAATTTTAAGAACACGATCATTATTATGACTTCAAACATGGGTTCACATATCATCCATGAAAATTTTGAAGGTATGAATGAATACAATGAAGATGAAGTGATAGAGCGAACTAAAGAACAGGTTATAGAAATGCTGAAAAAGAATATTCGTCCGGAATTCTTAAACCGGATAGATGAAATTATTATGTTTAAACCACTTGGTAAAACAGAAATAAGGAAAATTGTGGATATTCAATTCCGTCAAATTCAGAAACGCTTGGAAGAAAGTGGAATTCAATTGGAGCCTACCGATAAGGCATTGCAAAAATTGAGCGAACTGGGTTTTGACCAACAATTTGGTGCACGTCCTCTAAAAAGAGTCATTCAGCGGGAAGTCCTCAATGCACTTTCTAAAGAAATATTGGCAGGTGCGATTAAAAAAGATGCTGTAATAGCATTGACAGTAAGCGATGAAGGGCAATTTCAGTTTATGAACTTAGATCAGGTGGAAATTGAAAAATAAGAAGGGCAGAATACATTTTTGAAAGACCGGAAAAAGGATACTTTTCCGGTCTTTTCTACTTTCTATCCTATTCTTCTTCTATACGAATAGCTTTGATGCTTGCTTTTTTTCTTTAATCTATTTATTTTATTATCTTTATAAAAACCCCGCTATATTATGTCTTTCTTTTACTTGTTTGAGTCCGGGTTTCATGCTTTTATTTATCAACATATTTTTGAGCATTTGTTGTTCTTGGTTGCTTTATGTTGTGTTTATACGCTAAACTCCTGGAAAACCGTTTTACCCTTTGTCCTTTTTTTTATTGTAGGTTATTTAATAACTTTTTTAACACAATTATTAGGTATAGCTGCGCTACCTGCGCCAACGATAAAACTATTATTGCCTGTTACGGTGTTTGCCATTGCTTTTGCCAACTTTTTTGTCAAAAAGAAAACTTTCACTAACCGGTATCCATCTCAAAATTTTCGTTTTTACTTCGCTCTGATAGCAGGGCTTATCCACGGGTTTGCTTTTAAAGCGCCCGCATCGGATTTTGTATCCGTTTGGGCTTATAACCTAGGAGTGATTAGTTGTATATTGCTTGCTTCTTTCGGCTTGTTGACGATTGCCTTATTTTTTACCTATTTTTTACGAATCAGGCTTCGGGAATGGAGTTTGATTATTTCCGGTGCTTGCATGGGTATTGCCTTGTATAATCTTTTTTTAATTGTTGGATAGTAAAGAATAGATTGGTAGGAGAGGAGATAAATGGTTTAATTTTAGTTTAAAAGTCTTGTTAGTTGTATTAAATCGAACTTTTTGATGGGAATGGTAATATCAAGGTAAAAGTAAAAGAGGTTATTCCAATTCTGTCACATTTTAGAAAATATAAGATTTCCTGAATACTGGACAAGGGGATTTGATAGAGATTCTTACACATCAGCGAAAATTAATACAACTTTAAGCTTATGGAAGATCTCCGAACAAATGATATATTCTTATGCAACAACTGCTCAGCAATATTTTGAAAATCTATTTGCAGGTAAGAATTTGCATAATCTTAATATTTCCTTGGCTGAAGCATTTAACAATGTCTTTAATCATTCTGAGTCTCCAGTTCAAGGTTATGTTTTAACTCAATTTTACCCAAATAAGAAAAAAATATTTATTTCTGTATGTGATTTGGGAATCGGAATACCAACATCATTAAACAATTATTATAAAAAGAATAATTTACCTAGCTTATTGGATTCGATTGCATTAGAAAAATCATTTGAATTTGGGGTGTCTTCTAAATCTACTCCACAAAATAAAGGTCAAGGACTGGGAAATATATTAGCACAAGTAAAAGGCTTAAATGGACGGTTTAAATGTGCCTCAATACTGCAACTGCAGATACTCTAAAATCTTCAAAACCTGAGGGTGTTATTCCTACGTATAAGTATGAAGTTAACTTTCCCGGAACATTAATAGTTATTGAACTAGATACAAGACACCTTCCAAATAAGGAAGATGAAATAACAGATGATGAATTTTCGTTATAAATAGCTAAATTGCAAAAGATGAACTGCACTGATAATAAAATCAAAGTTATTAATTTATTTGATGTTGTTAAGGGAACTTCAACTAATGAGGATGGAGATAAACTTTTTTCAGCTATTTCAAAGGAAATTGAGGTTGGTGTAAAAGTTAGGCTATCTTTGCACAACTGTACTCCTATGTCAACGTCATTCCTGAACTCTTCGTTTGGAGAACTGACTTGTAAATATGGGTATGAGAGGATTAAACAAATAATTTCTCTTAATCAATTATACTCCAACAAATGCACAAACAATTAAGCAGTATTTGGAAAAAGTTGCTGAATTTGCTTAGAGGTTTTATTCTTCGGAAGGCAAATTTTAACTGTATTATTACACCATCTAGCCAATCCCGAAGAGATGCAGGGGTAGAATAGCATTTCCAAGGTAATTACAGAACCCCGAAGGGGTAAAAGAAATCATTCCTACCTTTTATTCAAGCGGATTCTCCAAACAATCGTTTACAAATTTAACAAAAAATAAGGGAGAAGTTTAGAAATCTACGATAGTGTCTATCTCAGATAGTGTCTATCTCAAAAGAAAAAACCCTTGTAAGTGTTTTACTTACAAGGGTTTTACTTAAAATATGCAGAGGGAGAGGGATTCGAACCCCCGGTACCTCACGGTACAACGGTTTTCAAGACCGCCGCATTCGACCGCTCTGCCATCCCTCTTTGCACTTTTTCAAACGGTCTGCAAAAATAGATTTTTTCCGCCTTTCTTCAAAGCCTTTAAAAAATTCTTTTTACAAGTATTTTTATTTTTTCTGTGCCAACTCGAAATAAATAGCAAGCGTTTTTTCAAAATTTTCCGGAAGGTTTTGGACTTTCCCGGTGCTTTGATTTATAAAAACTAATGTTGTTTCTGCAATGTTCAATAATGTGCCCGCTTCATTAAATAACTCATAATTAAATAAGATTCGTAGGTTGGGTTTTTGCTTTATATAAACTTTTATGGTAAGTAAATCGTCATACAATGCCGGTTTTATATATTTCGTTTTATATTCAACTACAGGCATTAGTATTCCGTCCTCTTCCAGTTCTTTGTAGCTTAACCCTAAGTGTCTCATGGTTTCTACTCTTGCTACTTCATAATAAGTAGCATAGTTGCCATAATAAACATAGCCCATTTTGTCTGTTTCGGCATAACGCACTCTGAGTTTTACTTCATATTCAAGCATTTTCCCTTTACTTTTTATTGTTAAACTTAAATGGCAGGAGTTTTATATTTTTATGCAAGTATCTGCTCAAATGCAGCGAAATGCAAATAAGCAAAGTTGTTTGCTGAAGTATACTTCGCAATCCTTCTAAAATATATGCCTTTGATTTAATTCTTTTCTGTAAGCATTGGCATTGTTTATATGCGTTCTATAATCTTTTGAAAATGTATGATAACCGGGATTGTCAAAATCTGCTACAAAAAACATGTAATCATGTTTTGCATAATTTAAAACGGCATCAATGGAAGTAATAGAAGGCAGGTTTATTGGTCCCGGAGGTAAGCCAAGGTATTTGTAGGTATTATAAGGAGAATCGACCTCTGTGTAGGCTTTAATAATCCGTTGTATGGAAAAATCATGCATTGCAAACTTTACCGTTGGGTCTGCCTGTAAAGGCCAATGCTTCTTTAATCTATTTAGATAAACACCCGCAATAGTTGGTTTTTCTGAGTTTTGGTTGGTTTCTGCTTCTACAATGGAAGCCAATATAATAACTTGTGCATTGCTTAGCCCTATTGTTTTAGCTTTGGCTTTCCTTTCTTTATTCCAAAATTTATCAGCCTCTTCTTTCATTCTTGTAAAAACCTCTTTGGCATCCACACTCCAAAAAAACTCATATGTATTTGGTATAAAAATGGCGGTAATCGTGTTGGTATCCAATCCCAAAGAAGCTGTAAAGGCAGAATCGTTCATAAGGTATAAAAGTTCTTCCGCTGTAGGTTCCAACTCATTAGCTAATTTTTCAGCCAGCTCCTTTTTAGTGCGAATATTATTAAAGGTTAGATTCAGTGGGTCTTGATTTCCACTTCTTAACTTTTTAACAATGATAAGATTGGTTGCATTCCGGGGAATAATGTATCGCCCGGGTTTTATGTTTTTTTGATATTTAAGGAATTTCGATACAAAACCAAAAGAAAGTTTTTCGTGCAGGATGTCGTTTTTCGAGAGTGAGTCAACAACTTGTTGAAAAGTAGCATTATGCGGAATGTAAACAACGGCTTCTTTGGGAGCATCTGTATCAACCAAAAAGTTGGGTGTAAAGAAATACTGGTATCCTGTGAAAGAAAAGGTAGTGAAGAGAATAGCAACTGTTAGGAGCACACCTGCTTTTAACTGCAGTTTGTTTATCATAGAACAAAAATACTATTTGTTTCGGAAATCAAAAAAACGTCTTTTCGGTTCAATATGTATAGATTTTATCTATTTAAACATTTAGCTTTACAATTCAAGTTTTTCATTGAGTAGTTTATGAAGGCAAAGTTTATAGCAATTAACCCCGACAATCCACAGCCAAATAGAATTGAAGAAGTAGTAGAAGTGCTGAAAAAAGGTGGAATCGTAATTTATCCGACCGATACCGTATATGGTTTGGGGTGTGATATTTTCAATAAAAATGCAGTAGAAAGGATTATTAGTTTGAAAAAACTAAATCCCCAAAAAAACAATTTATCCTTTATTTGCCATGATCTGAGTAATATTGCAGAATATACCCAAAACTTAGCTACACCGGTTTTTAAAGTTATGAAAAAAGCCCTCCCCGGACCTTTTACTTTCATACTTCCGGCTAGCCGGAAAGTGCCTAAAATACTTGGTACTAAGAAACATACAGTAGGGATAAGAGTGCCGAACCATGTCATACCGAGGTTATTGGTAAAAGAATTGGGAAATCCTATTATTACAACCTCAGTAAAAGATGATGAAGACGAAATTATGGAATATGTAACCAACTCAGAACTTATTTTTGAAAAGTATAAGAACTTGGTAGATCTGGTTATAGACGGAGGTGCAGGAAATATAACTGCTTCAACTGTTATAGATTGTACAGAAGGTAATTTTGAAGTAATACGACAAGGGATAGGGAATATAGAAGACTTTACCTAAACGGGTTTTTAGGATAAATCATTAAGCATATTTCCATCGACGATGCGACCATAGCCAAAGGGAAGGCATTTGCTCAATATTTTCTTCCAGTTTTTCTGCAAACTTTTGGATAACCGGAAACGCTGTATCAGTTTTTAAATAAGGCGGTTCTGCTATAAGCTCAAAATAGATTTCATAAAAGCCTCTTTTTGATTTTGTCATTCCTGCATAAAAAACGGGCATGTCTGCCAAATGGGCAATTTTTTCCGCACCTACATACCAAGGAGTTTTCTGATGAAGAAAGGTATTCGTAAATTGTATCTCTGCTTTCGGAGGTGTTTGGTCTGCCACCATGCTTATAGCGTGAATAATGCCTTTTTGTTTGATTACAGACCTTGGTACGTCTTTCATCTTTACAGGAATAGCACCAAAACGCGAACGAATTTTGAGCATTAATTTGTCAAAAAAAGTGCTTGACAAAGGCTTGTAAACGGCATCTACAGGAAAAGTGCTTTGAGCGCAACAAGCTTGTAAGAGCCATTCCCAATTTCCGGTATGCCCGCAAAGCACCGTTATTGATTGTCCTTTTTTTAAATAACTTAGCGGTAAATCTATATTTCCAAGGGCTGTCCTTTCTAAAAATACCTTTTCGGAAATTGTTAAAAGTTTAATCGTTTCTACAATTAAGTCACAAAAGTGCTTGTAAAATTGTTTTTCTATGATTTTTCGCTCTATTTTATTTTTTTTGGGGAAACTGTTGGCGAGATTTTGCTGTACTATCTTTTTCCTATATCCTATAATATTATAAATGAGTATATATAGGAAATCTGAAAGTATATAAAGAAGCCGGAAGGGCAATAAAGAGAGTAACTTGAAAAAGGACATATGTGTTGGAAATAATAAAACCGTTCAAATTTTTGGATGAAACGATAAATATCCTGCTATTTTTGATTAAATGAAAACAGTGCTTACCGAAATGCAGTATTTACCTCCGATTGCATACTTTGTGCAGTTGCTCGATTATGAGGCACTATTGCTTGATCGGAACGAAAACTACCAAAAGCAGAGTTATAGAAACAGATGCTATATTTTGGGTGCTAATAAGGTGGGAGAATTGTCTGTGCCGGTAAAAAAAGGCAATAGAAAAATCGCAATGGGTACTGTACAAATTGATTATGATCAAAAATGGCTTCCGGTACATTGGAAAAGTATTTGTGCTGCTTATGGCAAAGCTCCTTTTTTTGAGCATTATGAA
>Ga0164242_10008953_pt1 | contig 10841 bp, 9 predicted proteins | sample OricomgcompostMG_FD_108783 | JGI IMG/M metagenome (GOLD analysis project Ga0164242, IMG submission 108783) | Miracle-Growth compost microbial communities from Emeryville, California, USA - Original compost - Miracle growth compost (MG) ... | reverse complement strand
GGCCTGGTTCCAAGCGTTCAAGCCAGCCGCATGACACTTGCCGCAGCCCCGGAAGCCATGCAGGGAGCCGTGGCGGCGGGAATATTAGGTTGTGGATCCGTGATTCTTGGCGCGGCTGAATCCGCGGGCGAATTTCTCGAAGAAGTACGGCTGCGCGCGCAGGGGCAGGATTTTACACATGCGGCCAAAGAGGTCGTGACAGAGTATCGCCGCGAGAAAAAAGCGATTCCGGGCTACGGACATCCTTTACACAAAAAAAGGGATCCCAGAGTCGCGGCGCTATTCCAGGTTGCCCAGACGGCCGGCGCCGATATGACCTATGTCAGTATTGCCGAGGCTATCGAACAAGTATTGCCCGACATCGTGGGAAAAGCGTTAATGCTTAATGTCTCGGCGGCTATCCCCGCCGTGCTTCTGGGGGTGGGCTTTCCGATAAAGGCGCTCAAGGGCGTCCCCATACTTGCCCGCACTGCCGGACTCATCGGACATCTGACAGAGGAAAACGAGCGGCCTATCGGCTTTGCACTTTCATATCAGGCAGGGCGACATACCGTCTATGAAGGCGATGCGCCAGCCGGCTTCGTACCTAACGAGTCATAAGGAATAACTATGAACAAGGTACTGGACGGCATTCGCGTTCTTGAACAAGGCACGTTCATCACCGGCCCGGCGGCAGGCATGCTGCTGGGAGATTTGGGTGCCGACGTCGTAAAAATCGAGCAGCCCGAAACAGGAGATCCCTTTCGCGCGTTCAAAGGCGGACTGTATAGCCCCCACTACCAAACGTACAACCGCAATAAACGCAGCGTAACGCTCAACACCAAAAGTCCTGATGATCTGGCGGTTTTCGATGAATTGGTTCGCGAATCGGATGTCTACATACAGAATTTCCGCCCCGGGGTCGCCGAGCGACTCAATGTAGGAGAAACCAGGCTGCGCAAAATAAATCCCGCCCTCATCTATTGCTCGATCAGCGGCTTTGGGCCTACGGGCCCCGCAATGAGCCGGCCCGCCTATGATTCCGTAGCCCAGGCAGCCAGTGGATTTTTAGGCTTGCTGATCAACCCCGCCAACCCACGCGTCGTCGGCCCGGCGATTGCCGACTCAGTTACCGGCTTCTATGCCGCGTATGGAATCATGGGAGCACTGATCGAACGGTTTCGAACCGGAACCGGGCGGAAAATCGAGGTATCGATGCTCGAGGCCATGAGCCATTTCAACCTGGATGCGTTTACCCATTATTATTCAGTTGGGGAAATAATGGGGCCCTATAGCCGCCCCAGTGTTTCCCAATCCTATGTCATGAAATGCGCCGACAAGAAATGGATCGCGCTGCATATGTCCTCGCCGCAAAAATTCTGGCAAGGTCTGGCTGAAGCCATCGAAATGCCAGACCTCTTCGAAGATGAACGATTTTCCGACCGCAGCGCCCGAATTAAAAATCAAGAGGCGATGATTGAGCTTCTTACCCAGGCCTTCGCGACACGCACTCGCGCTGAATGGTGTCAACGACTAGAGGCCAGAGACGTACCCCATGCGCCCATGTACGATCCGAGCGAAGCCCTCGAGGATCCACAGGCGAAACACCTGGAACTGCTCGTATCGGCATGCCATCAGACCATGGGCGAATTCCGCACAGTCCGATCGCCGGTCTCCTACGACGGGCAACACAACAAGCACATCCTCCCGCCGCCGACATTAGGCGAGCATAACGATGAAATCCTAAAACCAATCAGGGAGAAGCTTAAGACCGCTATTGAGACACCTGCAAATCAATGATTTCGCCCCAGACTCCGAAACTTCGTGGATGCAAGGACGAATGCCTCGAGCACTGAGCCCCATCCACTGGGTGCGGATGGTGTCGACATCCTCCTGGCGTATGGACTTGAGCGCCGCGACAGGCGATCACATGCCGCTGGGGACAAAACGAATCTGTTTTTGAGCATGCTTGATTCGATCAGACGGAGGTGGCGAAACCCCCCATTGATCTACTCTGCCCGCAGGCCATTTCCAATCGTCAGGCCCTCCTGCGACATAGGTGTCATCGACCTGCTGGACTTCAGCCGTATACTCGATAACAAAGCCAGCCGGGCCTATAAAATAAGCAAATGCATTATTTCCCGGGCCATGCCTTCCAACCCCCCATTCAATTGCATAGCCCGCATCGCGCATACGTCCCGCGCCTCGCAAGGCCGACTCAAGGTCAGGCATTAAAAAAGCCACGTGATTGAACGTATTGTCTTCAGCGTCAGCCAACGCAACGCTGTGATGATCACTGGCACAACGCATGAAAGCCATGATCCGCGTGCGATCGGAAAGCTTGAATCCCAGTGCATTCTCATAAAAATGCTGCGCAGTCGCAACATCAACGCTATTGAAAACAATATGCGTTATGCGGACCGGATAATCTGGCCGTTCGGCGCTCTCCTGATGCTTTTCATCACCATAGACAAATTGCAAAACACGTTTCTGCGGATCGGATACAACGACACCAATACCTCGCCCCGGCTCCTCAATCGGCGATTTTTCTTTCAATACGCATCCCCCATACTGAGGCACCCGCGCCTGAATCTCATCCAGGCTCGCCTCGGAGGCCACCTGAAAGGTCACCGACCTGACACATGCGGCGTCGCTACGATGCAGCGACAGGATATGGTGCGCGGTGCCCGTACCTCGAAGGTAGGCAGCGTCCCCGGTATGTTCCACCAGGGTCAAATGCCAGGTTTTTGTATAGAAATCCACGGCGGCGTCCAGATCGAGCACGCCCATAGAAATACCGCGCACCGCGGATACCAATGATGAAGGCATAACTTCTTCCTTAGTTTTTAAGGTCGCCAAGAAAGCGACCAGCATTTCGATAAAGAATATTTTCCAGCGCCGCGGTGTTGGACACCGCAGCAGCGACAGTCGCCACGGGTGTTTTTTCGCTAAACGCGAACGGATAATCGGTACCAAGCATGATTTGAGTATCGCCATAAACAGCAATGAGACGGCTCAACGCAGCGGGATCAAACACCAGCGCGTCGTAATACATGCGGCGCGCTTCCATAGTTGGCGAATCAAACAACGTTTCTCTTAGGGCGGGAAACGTCAGACGAGCTCTTTCCAACCTAGGCAACAACGACGCCAAAGTCCCGCCTCCGTGGCTAAATGCCAGCCTGAGCCGCGGATAGCGTGCCAGGACGCCAGACGTAAGCACAGACGCGGCAGCCAGTCCTACATCTGTTGGGTAAGCCAATGCCTGTTGTAGCTGAGCTGGACCGACAAGACGATCCTGTCCGCAAGGTTTGATGGCGTGAACAAAGATTGAGGCATCTAATTCTTGCGCGGCTTCGAAGAATGGCTCGAATTCGGGCGAACCAATTGGTCTGCCATTGATATTGCTGCCTAGCTCTACACCAACGAACCCGGGAATCCCCATGAGATAGCGCAATTCCGCTATGGCAAGATCCATGTCCTGCAATGGAACTGCCCCAAAAGCCCGTAATCGCCCATTCGAGTGGGAAACCATCACGGCCAGTTGCTCATTGATATACCGAAGAAGTTGCGCAGCGGCCTTGGGCGCCATCCAATACGAAAGCAACTCCGGCATAGGAGAGATAACCTGCAACGACACATCCATCTCTTCCATGTCGGCCACACGTTTGCCGACATCCCAGCATCGATCCGAAACAGTGCGGTAAACCTTCCCAAATATCATCACATTGCGATGGCATTCGTGAGCCGGAGCCATAGAAGGCCAATCACCAGGGACAGCAGAACCTAGACAACAGGGGAAGGTGGCCGGAACAACATGGGCATGGATATCTACTCCACACTGACAAACGGATTTGATCGACAATTTTTCACCAGGCATATATCTACTACTTCTGTGGAACGAAATGTTCCCTACCAAAGGCCTCCTCCATCTCAAAGAACAAAGAGCCACCTCAACTAGCTAGCAGCTCGGCCTGCTCCTCACGTTCGAGACTCGCCCTCTCCGCCACGATCAATTGCTCCAACACCCTACGCGCTCGTATTGGCTTAAGAAATTGACTCATTATCATTCCCGGCCAAACTCATCGTTGCCTTAGGGCCTTAGTCTGTTGTTGCCAACTCAACACTGCTCAACTCCCACTGCCGCCATGTCGTTCCGTTCACTCGCTATCAAGGCATCCAATAGTCGCCTCATCCTCATCGAAGCTGCATCGATAGGGAGCATTACAGGCTTCATACTGCTTCCCCGCCCGCTTTCAAACATACGTTGCTGAGCCTCAAGCACCACCTTGTCCTGTTCTTCGAATACGTATCTTCTGGTCTCCGCAACCTCTTTCTGAACGTCACTATCGTCATGTACCGGCGGACGCGCTATGCCATATAAATAATGCGTCGCTGTTTCGGATTCAGGAGTCAACAAATGAACAGCCCGAAACTCAAAACCTTCTGTCTTTGGTTGATCCGGCCTTGCGAACCCATGCGTCAAAATCAGGCACCCAGGCGCATCCCAGGTGATATCGTTCCACATATCAATGGGTTCACCATCTCTTCTAAACAGGAGATCATGCAATCTGGCGATAGGCACATTCTTCATGATGCGTCCCGTATACAGTCGGGAGTTACTTCGTTGTTCAACTGTAATTTTTGCATCGCTGTGCGCAGGCAGGCCCAGAATCCCCTCATGCAAATAATTTGCATGAGTCAGATCGAGCAGATTGTCCGCCAACAGGAGATAGTTCGCATCAATCTTTATGTAATCACGACCGCGAACCAGCTCATCACCATCTTCCATTACGCTGAAGTCCGGGATTTTGGATTCGTCCGCCGGCCCATCACCCATCCATATCCAGACAATCGAATGCTTTTCAATCATCGGGTAGCTTCGAGCGCGCATATTCGCCGGTATCCGGCCCTCGCCGTGAGGGTTATGCACACAGGAGCCTGAAGCCTCAAATTCCAAACCGTGATAGCCACATCGGATACGGTCTCCCGGCAGAAGTTTGCCAAGGTGCAAGGGCACAAAACGATGGGGACATATGTCTGTCAGCGCGGAAAACGTACCATCTTCCTTCCTGAAGGCGACGAGAGGCTCTGAAAGTATCGTCCTTGAATATAGCTTGCCAGGCTTCAGCTCTTGCGCCCAAAATGCGGCGTACCATGTGTTCCGCAAAAACTCCATTTAAAAGTCTCCTGATAACTCGGCTAACCCATATACCAATCACACAGGCGTTGCACACTCATGTCGGCGAATAAAGACTCACGAGTGGCAAGCCCTGTACCCCAAACCCAGCAAGCTCTATTGCTGCAAGCTATTTTCCAATGATGCGGGAAGACTGGTTTGACTCCACTCCATATTGCGCCGCCCAAACGAAATACAAATTGCGGCCAGAACCAGGGCACCCGCCAAACCCAGGAATGTGTATTTAGGATCCGGATTAATCGAACGGAGCAGGCCGATCAAGAAGGGGCCAAGTATGCCTCCCACGCGGTTGAGGGCGACGGCAACCCCAACGCCAGTGCCTCGGATTTCAGTGTGATATGACATGGCCTGGAAATTGTTCAGCACCGCCTGAGCACCGAATACAAAGAACCCTGCCGCGGCCACAAAAATGACCACATTCGATTTGCCAATGTACATACCCAGGCAGACCATGGATACAGCGGCAGCCAGATAAGCAACGACCATTGAAATGACACGACTATTGACGCGATCCGCAAACCATCCACATGCAATAGAACCAAAAAGCGAAGTCACCATGATCAACGAGCCGAAAGCGAAGCCCGACGATATTGTCTGACCTTTTTGAATAACCAGCGTCGGTAGCCAACCCGTCAAGCCGTGGATGCAAAACAGACTCAGAAAACCCGCCGACCACGAAATAATCGTCCGTCGGCGATACATTGGCGAGAGAAGCGTAAGAACCGAAGCACGCTTCTTGCCCTGTTTTTCATCCTGGGACAGGACAAAACTTTGTGCATTTTTGTAGGCCTCGGCGCGCTCTGGGCGCAGACGAGCAAGCAGTTTCTGAACCTGCACCCAATCATTGCGTAGAGCAAGAAACTGAATAGACTCGGGGAACCAGAATTGAGCCACGATCGACACGACCAGGCACAAAGCACCAACCACATAAATCCATTGCCATCCATAGCTTTGCCCAAGCACAATGCCTATCACTCCGGCAAGGATTCCACCGATTGAAAATCCAATCATGAATACCAGAATCGTATAGGTGTTAGCCGATTTTCTAGGTGTCAGCTCGTTTATATATGTCATGACCAAGGGCGTGATCATCCCTAGCGCAGTACCCAAAATCAGCCGACAAATCGTAAAAGACAACGGCGAATCCACAGTAAATGCCAATAGCACATTGCAGGCAGTCAAGACCCAGAGGGCAAGAAGCATGATTTTTCTGCGCCCAAACCTATCGGCCAGGAATCCTTGCAGAACAGAACCCAAGGTAAGGCCTACGATTCCGCTCGACAGCATGACTCCGATCATCGTCGGCGAAGGCTGCCACGTAGCCCTGACCAATGGAATGACATAGGCAGCATTGAAAAGATCGTAACCATCAAAAAGCATGATGACCGTGACCAGCAACCCAAAAATCCAATGAAATCTGCTGATCGGAGCTTCGCCAAGCTCGTCTCGAACATTTATTACTGCTGTCATATACTGTCTCCTGAGATGTTTTTATAAGTGTCACGACTTTGGCGTTGAGCGCGATTGACGGCACTCACCGTAGATAAAATTATTGTCGCAAGCCTGAATTCGAGGAAATGCTAATTTTCCTCGGATTCAATCGAAAAAATCGATCAATTGCTTTCCTGCGCTATCAGCTTGTCCAGAACTCTGCGAGCCCTTACAGCCCCTGCATCCCCAGCCAAAAGAACAGGCTTGAGGTCCCAGAAATCGCGCTGCCCGATCATGCTTTGTTGAGCTTCCAGCATAGGCAGATCTTCATCCCTGAATGGCTTGCTCAAGCCATCGACAAACTCCTGCGCCCTCGTCTCGCCTTCTGCGCCCATCGTCCGGGGATTGCTGACTCCAAACCAGTAGTGGGACGTCTTTTCCGTTTCCGGAGTAAATATGTGGGAAACGAAATTTTGCACGCCTTCTTGCCTTGGCTTCCCTGTAGCCACGGAGCCCGCCGTCAACAACATGGTCGCGGGCGGATCCCAGCGCACATCAATCCACCTATCGACCGGCAGACCAACAGGCAAGCGACGCTGCCTGTACAGGAACTCGGGCAAAATATCAGCCACTGTCTGTCTATTTGAATAGACGGTATTTCCAACTTGCTCCACGCTGGTAATGGCATTCGCCACGGCACTGCTCCCCAAGGTTCCCGGATGAAGAAACTGGATATGGCTGAGATCCATGATGTTGTCCGTTTCCAGAACATAGTGGGCGTTCACATGCAAATAGCGTTTCGCCACGTAGTTTTCCGCGGGATCCATGCAACTGAAATCAGGAATCAGGCTTTCATCCACATCGTGTTCGCTTCCCATCCAGATCCAGATCATGCTGAATCTTTCAACGACCGGATAGCTTTTCGTCACTGCCGCCTTGGGGATGTTGCCTTGCGGATTATGAATGCATTGTCCCTGGCCATTGAAAACCAGGCCATGATAAGGACACTGGACGCCTTCCGGCAGCTTCTTGCCCAAATGCAGCGGCGCAAAGCGATGGGGACAACGATTTGAAATCGCCCGGATCTGATTGTTTTCATCGCGAAACAGCAGAACCTGCTCGTCCAGAATCGTCCGTTGAAATAATTCGTCGCCATTGACTTCATCGTCCCATGCCGCCACATACCAGATATTTCTAAGGTAAGCCATGATTAGTTTTCCAGCTTGCTGATTGCAAACCTTCCCTTTTTGATAGTTTGACTACGCAAGCGCCTCTGCCCTGGGTAAACCCGCCAACAACTCAGGCAAGTCGTCCAAGGCCTTCACCGCACCGAATACATAATGATCGGGCCGCACAACAACTGCGATGCAATCGTGTTGGCGAAACCATTTCTCCACCACCCCGTCCACCTCACTCAAGGAAAACTCGGATTTTTCGGGCGAGAGGGAAATCACATTGCTGCCGCCAAAACAAACCAACTTGCCTACTCGAGTGGCCAGGCTTCTTATGGCTGCAGGAATGGCGGCAATGTCAACGTTGCTGATGATGCGCCATCCATACCCAACGATCTCATCCATCAAGGCGGGGCCGGTCAACATTTTCATCTGGGGTTGTGGAAATATCGTCCCTATCGACGAATGGCCATTGGAGTGCAGCATTCCAGTTTCAAGTGGCGGAATAATGTCCTGGCGAGCTTGCATGAACACTTCCCCTTGAGCCTGAGACAGTAGTTGACGATCTCTTTCTTCGGCGCGGCCTCGATTACGCTCACAAATCACCGCTCCGATTGCTTTGATCTGGCCAGTCAACGTCCGGACATGACGGCCACGTTCGTTGGCATAAGTTTCCAATAGCGATACATCCGCCTCTCCCTTCAAAACGGATGCCAGCTTCCAGCTCAGATTGACCGCATCGCGTATTCCTTGACACATGCCCTGCCCGAGAAAAGGCGGTTGCTGGTGCGCGGCATCGCCTGCGATAAAGGTTCGGCCGACATTCCATTCTTTCGCGACCAGCGCATGAAAGCGATAGGCCGCCTGGCGCCACAACACCGCGTCCTCGGGGCCGATCCAGCGCTTAAGCAATCGCCAAGTTTCCACTTCCGTCGCCATCAGGGCAGGATCCTCGTGAGGCAGCAAGGAAATCTCCCAACGTCTGTGATTCTTTGGGCCAATCACGTATGTACACGGCCGCTCGGGCTCACAATACTGAACGCTCGACGCGGGAAGCTTCGCCAAGCCGCTTTCATTTACCAGCATATCGACGACGAGCCATGGCTCATCAAAATCAAGATCTTCCAAACCTATATCCAACTGACTGCGAACCGTGCTTGAGGCCCCATCGCAGCCGATGACATAGTCAGCACTAATCCTGACGTCGTTACCCTCCCGATCAATCAGGCTTAGACATACACTTTCAGTATTCTGTTCTAGTGCCACGCACTGATACGGCAGCGCGACGTCAACGCAGGAGATGGACTGGACATGTTCGCGCAACACCTTTTCCACCATGGGCTGACTGAATACCAAAGAGGGAACATAGCCCAATGGATAAGGAGGCGGAACCATGCCAAGCCGTTTAATCAGTCTTCCATCCGCCCCAAAGTACTCGGAAGAAGTGAAAGGTTCGGTATAGGCTCGAATCTCATCAATGATGCCAATCTGCTGAAAGACCCGCATGATCTCGTGATCCAGCGCGAGCGCACGCGGCTTATCATAGACATCTTCAGCACGGTCGATCACAAGCACGCGAACCCCGGCCTGCCCCAGGAGCGAAGCCGCCACAGCGCCAGTCGGCCCATACCCGACAATGGCGACATCCCAATGTCCACCCGAAAGCGATCGCATCATTATCGAACCTCATCCACGATGAAATTCGAAAGGACGCCGAGACGGTCGATCTCAACGTCTACCTTATCGCCATTTTTCATCCATACAGGCGGATTGCGAGCTTGCCCGACCCCAGATGGCGTACCCATGACAATCACGTCGCCCGGATCCAGGGTCAAGCACTCCGTCAACAGGGCGATCGTTTCCGCTACGCCCCAGATCATGTCGGAGGTATTCGCATCCTGCATCACAGTGCCGTTGAGCCGGCACTGGATACGCAGCCCTGATGCACCCGCCGGAAGCTCATCCGCGGTCACCAGGCAAGGACCAAACGCACCGGTTCGATCGAAATTCTTTCCAATCGTCCATTGCGGGGTGCGCTTTTGATAATCACGAACCGAAATATCGTTGAATGGTGCATACCCAAATACGACGTCCAGAGCATCGGCTTCACGAACGTGATGCGCGCGCTTTCCGATAACAACCGCCAGCTCGGCTTCGTAGTCAAATCTCTCGGAAACCACAGGGCGAATCGCGGGCTGGCCATGCGCGACCAAGGATGATGCCGCGCGCAAGAAGAACCAAGGGTATTCAGGCTTCTCACGCCCACTTTCTTTTGCGTGATCGTAGTAATTGAGTCCCAAACATATGATTTTTCCTGGCTGGGGGATAAGCGGTGCATGAGCCAGTTCCGCCAGCGGCACACTACTTAACCCGGACACCATGCCAAGCAGCTTCGAATGGCAGGAATGCAAATCAATGCCAAGCAACAAGGCTTCTCGCAAATCGGCGGGCACTTCCGGCATTGCTGCATTGACGTCATAGACCTTACCTTCCAAAACCACGCCAAGACGTGCCACGCCATTTCTCAGGTATGTAGTAAATTTCAAGGAACTCTCCGCAATATCTATTTGTTTGGGCCGACTCTGGCAACAATCGCCAAGAGCTCGGCATTTCGATGTCTACATGCGCATGGTAATGAGCTCGTCTATTCGATGGAAATGGTATTTTTATTGACTATCTATCGAAGACATCGATTGATATAATTCCATCCGTTTTGATCTGCGTTTAGCAAGGAATCAATCGTTATGGAATTGCGGCACCTACGCTACTTCTCGGTTTTAGCCGAATGCGAGAACTTCACACGTGCCGCCGAGCGCTTGTTCATCACCCAATCCACGCTTTCCCACACCATCAAGCAGCTTGAAGAAGAGCTAGGCCTTGCCTTGTTTGATCGGGTGGGAAAACGGGTATCTCTGAACAAAGATGGCAGCCTGTTTCTGCATACGGTCTCGCGCACGTTGCAAGAGCTCGACAGTGGCATTGTCGATCTACGACAGTCAGCAATCGGCACCCTTTCAGGCGAACTTCATGTCGGAACCGTCCATACATTCAACCTTACGCTG
>Ga0164242_10008952_pt1 | contig 10841 bp, 4 predicted proteins | sample OricomgcompostMG_FD_108783 | JGI IMG/M metagenome (GOLD analysis project Ga0164242, IMG submission 108783) | Miracle-Growth compost microbial communities from Emeryville, California, USA - Original compost - Miracle growth compost (MG) ... | reverse complement strand
TGCCCGGCCGGGATACCGTTGGGAGCGCCAAAGGCAGGACGGTCATTGAAGATGCTGTCGTTGTTGAGGTCCTGCCCGAGGGTTACGTTGTAGGGCGTTCCGGAAGAAGCAATGATGAAGGGGCTGAGCGAGATGTTATAGGGCAGCGTGACATTGCCGCCCAGGAAGAGACGATTTCTCCGATCGAACGTCGCGCGCCCATAGTCAGCACCGATGTTGTAGGGCTGGGAGGGAAACGTGTTGATGCCTCCGGTATCGGACTTCGCGAAGTTCAAAACATAGTATCCAAAGAGAGTGAAGTTTCTCTTGCGGATCGTGGGGTTCACAATCAGCTCGTTCTGCCGGTAGATGCCTTCCGACTGATATTGCTTGATGACAGCGGGTGCGGTTCCAGCAGCCGGAGGCGTCGGATAGACCAGGTTGCCCTGACTATCCATGGTAGGCGCGTTGATGTTCTGGCTCAGAAACTGGTGAACGCCGCGCGTATTCAGATAATTGACGGAGAGGGTAGCACCATTGAAGAGCTGCTGGTCAGCTCCGATAGCAAACTCCATGGAGTACGGTGTGCGCAGGTTGGGAGCGGCCGAGACGGTCGTCTCGCCGCCCGGGGTTCCTGCCGTGCAGCCGCTGAGATTGGTCGGCGAACAGATAGCAGGGTCGGGGTGCGCCAGAGTCACTTGCTGCTGGTTGATTCCATTCAACTGAACCGTCGTCAGAATGCTGCCCAGGTCGTAGCGATCGTAAAAGATTCCGAAGCCGCCGCGCAGCACGGTCTTTGGCGTCTTTCCCCATAGGCCATAGGCGAAGGACAAGCGCGGTGCGATGTCATGGTGTTCGCCGAGACGGTTCTGCGTCTCGTAACGAATGCCGTAGCTGAAGGTTAAGTTCGAGATCGGCTTCCAGTCGTCCTCGGCATAGACACCGAGGTCCACCATGGTCGCATTCACCGAAGGAACAGCGATATTCGTTTTGGTGAACTGGCTGGCATGATTATTCTCAAATGAATAAATTTCGCCAGTCGTTTTATCGGGCGCGCAGCCTAAGGTCAGAAGGCAGTTGTAGGTGAAGGAGCCGTTGCTGCCTGCATCTGAGGTCTGCGCATCACGCGTGGACCGCAACCGGCCCCCCATCCGGATGAAGTGCTTTTGCAGTTGAATCGAGGTGTAATTGTGCAGCTCGAAGTGGGTCTGGTTATCGGAAAAAGTGCCGGTGGCTGCGCCGCCATCGGTGAAGTTGCCCTGCACAATAATGGAGGGGCTCGTGCTAAACGGATTCTCCGAGCTATGGTCCCGCTCGTATTCAAAGCGCGTCTCGTTAATCACTCGCGAACTCACGACCTGAGTATCCGTCATCTGCACCGTAATCTCGGAGCTGGAGGCGTCATAGCCGCTGGCGGCCAGGTTCAGGTTGCTGATGCCCAGATTGGACTGGTCACTCTGCTCATATCGGAACCGGGTTGTCAGCGTATTCTTCTCCCCCAATTGGAGATCGACACGCGGACTGATATCGGTCCTTACGCTTGGAGTCGGATTTGCAAGTTGCAAGGAGCAGGAGGTCTGTCCTGCTGCGCAGGTTGTCATCGAAGGCAGCACCGTCGCAGTCACAATGGAGTTGTCCTGAATCGAACGGTGCGATCCGGAGAGCGTGAAGGAGGCGTTGGAGGAGAGAGGGCCCGAGACATCACCGAACATGAAAATCGTGTGATACGGGGGCTGGGTGATAGGGGTCTGTCCGGGGCTTACGTTGACATTCAGCAGCGGGTTGCCGGAGTTGAACCCAGAGGTATTTCCAGACAACTGATAGAAACCGTGAAGCTTATCGGTGCCGGGCTTGGTGAAGATCTGGACGCGGCCATAGCCTAGCTTGTCGTACTCCGCTGAAAACGGGTTCTGATTGATGCGGATCTCACGAATCGAGGACTTCGGCGGCAACTGACCGCCGGTAAAACCATCGACGTAAATCTGTCCGCCATTAGGACCGGCGGAAGGCCCTGCCAACGCTGTCAATTCTGAAGAAAGCTCATCGGGATCATCCGACAGCGCATCGAGATCCTTCCCTTTGATGACCGTGGAACTGGCATTGCTGTCCGCATCGACGCTGACCTGTGCAGACTGTGCGGTAACCTGCACCTCCTGCTGCTGGGCCTGGATGTCCATCTTTGCATCGATCGCGAGCGATTGGCCCGCATTGACCTTTACGCCTATCTTTACGAATGACGCGAAGCCCTGCATTGTAACGGTCTCGGAATAGGTACCGGCAGGCACATTGTGAAGCACATAGGTCCCATCGCTCTGCGACTGGGTCACCAACGGCTTGCCGGAAGCCGGTGTCAACGTGACTGTTGCACCGGGAATCACGGCCTCATCCGGGTCCGCGACGGTTCCATGTACCGTAGCGCCCTTCTGCTGGGCACTTGCAACCAAAGGCATTACAACGAATGGAAAAAGTACAACAAGCCTTAAAACTGAGCGAAATGACATTACTACTCCTCGAAGAAAATACCGCGCCGTCTCCATTGAATGGAGACACTATTGTGGCGATCCGCCCCCGGCGTCCGGTTCGCCGCCGCCCATTTGCCAGGGTGAGAGCGTCATCGTCGCCGCGCCCTTGGGGGTCGCGGACAGAATGGGCTCGACGCCGGACAAAAGCGTCACTGCCGATACATCAGAGCTGCCCGGAGTTTGCTGCGACGCCACGATCATGACTGCGTCGCCAACCTTGAGATCGGCGAGGCTCTCCGTAGGCAGCCTGCTCAACATCTGCGAAAGATCCATCCCGGCAGATCGCCGTTGCTCCTCGCCTCCCTGGTGCGCTGAGGCATTTGCCTCCATCGCAGGCCGAGCGTTGCCGCCTTCGGCGTGACCGGCAGCCTCGCCGCCCTTTGCGCGTGCGGCAAATCTGGCCGCCGCCTGCGGGGGCAGCTTGCGGACGTCCGAATCCGCTGTCACCTTGACGGTCATCATCTTCTTGGTGGCAAGGTCCTTGATCGTAAACGTCCCATTAGCCGCGTTGATTGTAGCGATGGTTCCGGCCAGATGCAGGAATGAGCCGCTGACTACGATCTCTGCCTGAATGGACGATCCGTCCTCGGATTTGGTGCCAAGTACGCGCACCTGGTCGCCTGCATGAATCTCTGCGAGCGTACTGGGCTGTGCATCCTCAAACTTCACAGAGCCGCCTGCGTACCGACGGAACTTCGTAGCGCTCGACGTCTGAACGGTAACTTTCCTCGCGCCAACCGATAGAGTAATGGTTCCGGTTGCCTGATCGACTGCGCTTACCAGTCCGCCGGACCCGCGGCTTTGCCAGTCGGCCTGCTCCTTCGCATGTTGCTGCGCAATGTCCTGGGCCTTCATCAAAATCACGCGCGAGGCTGTAAATGAGGTGCCATCGCTGCCAGGCTGGCCCGAAACCAGAATCCGATCGCCTTTTGCGATATCGCTGAGCGTGATGGTCTGCGCGGACTTCAAATCCTTGCTTCCCGGCGCCAATTGAAGAACATGGGCGCCATCCGCAACCGTGACCGTGACCTCTTGCTTGCTGTCGGTCGTCAGCGTGATCGTTGAGCCGGAGATCGCCGTTACAGTGCCGATCTTCGGCCCGGCAGCGGTCTGTGCCTGCGCAACCGTACTACCGTCAATCAGTCCTACGGCGGGAAGCAACAGAATCGCGCCAAATACGGGTGCCCGGAAGATTCCAAGCCTGGTAACCATTGTGGTCATCCTTATATGTCTTGCTATTGCAAAGCTTGCGGGTGGCCTGCGCCTGCCCGAGGGAAGTTGTTGTCTCTAACAGGAAGACGAACCAATATCCCAAAAGTTTCCTAAATTAAAGGTGATTTCGTGTCTGGAACAACCTGAGTCAGGATGAAGATACCTTGCAAGCCTTAAGCCAAGCTTAATCCTGTGATTCTTCGATTGCAAACCCTGCCTTTTCGAAGAGCCTATGCCTTTTCGGCAGAAAAAATCGCAATGCTTTCAGGGGACAGTTGTACCTTGCCCTCCGTAACCTCAATATCGTTCTGGGAGGCCAGTATGAGAGAAAACCCGGCGCGGTTCTCGAATTCGACACGCTCTTTACCAAGATTGCACAAGACCCGAATCCCGCCTCGATCGATCGTCAGCCAATGCCGGGCTTCGTCAAACTTGACCTTGATGTGGTTCAGATCTCCGTCATTCAAGGAAGAAGTGCAACGGCGCAGGTGAATGAGTTGTCTAAACCATTCCAGCATCTCACCGTGCTTGCCGTCATGAATCTCGTTCCAATTCAACTTCGACCGTTCAAAGGTGTCCACTTCATCCGGATTGGGAATTTCATCCGGGTCCCATCCAAACGCCGCGAACTCTCGCTTTCTTCCCTCTCGCACCGATTTAGCCATTGCCGGATCATCGTGATCGGCAAAATACTGAAACGGCGACGAGGCAGCAAACTCCTCTCCTTGAAATATCAGAGGAATAAAAGGCGACATCAAAACGATCCCGATTGCAACCTTGGAACGCTGCATCCCGACAATATGCTCCAGGCGGTCGCCGGTTGCGCGATTCCCCACTTGGTCGTGATTTTGAATAAAACCTATGAAGTGATGCGCGGACAATCCATGCACAGGACGTCCATGCGTATGCCGCCGATAATGAGAGTAGATGCCGTCGTAGACAAATACCGCCGTCAGGGCCTTTGCCAGCCGCTCAAATGACCCAAAATCGGCATAATAGCCTTTGCCTTCCACCTCAACATTGAGGATGGTAAAGAGCGCATGGTGAAAATCGTCGCTCCACTGCGCGTCCATGCCATAGCCGCCCGCTTCACGCGGCGTTACGACCTTTGGATCGTTCAGATCGCTCTCTGCAATCAGCACCAGCTCCCGCTCAAGCGTGGAAGACAATATTTCGACCTCGGACGAGAGCTGCTCCATAAAATGGATCGCCGACCGGTCCATAAACTCATGCACCGCATCCAGCCGCAGGCCGTCTACATGATAGTCTCGCATCCACATCAGAGCGTTGTCGCAGAAGAACCGCCGTACCTCGTCAGCGCCGGCGTCTTCAAAGTTGACGGCGTCTCCCCATGGAGTATTGTGCCGGTGCGTCAGGTAGGGTCCAAACTTCGTCGTATAGTTTCCCACTGGACCAAAGTGGTTGTAGACCACGTCCATCAACACCGCAAGTCCGCGCGTATGGCACGCATCCACAAATCTCTTCAGTCCGTCCGGGCCACCGTAGAGATTGTTCACGGCAAATAAGGCGACGCCATCATAACCCCACCCAAACTTGCCGGGAAATGCGACAACGGGCATCAACTCAATGTGCGTAATCCCAAGCTCAAAAAGATAGTTGAGCCGTTCGATCGCAGCATCGAATGTTCCGGCAGCGGTAAATGTCCCTATATGCATCTCGTAGATGACAGCACCTGAGAGCGGAGGGCCTTGCCAGCGGCTATCGTTCCATACAAAAGCATTATGATCGTAGACTCTCGACGGCCCATGAACTCCATGGGCCTGCCACAGCCCTCGCGGATCGGGGTAAGGGGTCGGGTCGTCGTTTAATACAAAGGCGTAGTCCGTACCGTTCCCTGCGGCATCCACCGACGCGCTCCACCATCCTGCATCATCCGGCCCGCTCATAGGATGCAGCGCATCGCCGATCTTTACGGCCATCTTCTTCGCATCCGGCGCCCACACGGAAAATTTATGCATCGCTCCGCTCCTTGTTGTCATCCTTGCGTACGAGCAGCGCAACAGGAAAAGCACTCAGTAAATTTTTGACTGTAACTCTTCCACCTTCAATCTCCTGCTTGGCCAGAACATTGAGCCACTTTCCCTGGGGAAGCATGAGGGTTGTCTCTCTCCACGCCCCGCCCAGCTTCATCGTCAATCTCGGTACTACAACCGCAAGGGAATCGCCACGTAAATAAGCGATAACATGCTCGGCCTTCGGCCCAGTCGCCAACAGCGGCAGGTAGGCAGCCTCTGCGCCAAACCACTCCGGCCTTTCGCGCCGTAGCCGCAGCGCATGATGAACAAGCCACATCTTGGGAAGGCCCTCGTCAGCTCGCGCCATCACCTGGGCTGCGATATTGTCCCCATGTAGCTGCTTCAGATCTTTCATCAAAGCGGCGCGCAATTGGTAATCCACCGGCCGACGGTTGTCCGGATCGACCAGGCTCAAATCCCAGATCTCCGTTCCCTGATAGGTGTCTGGCACCCCTGGAGCGGTATATTTCATCAACGACTGCGCCAGAGAGTTCACACGGCCCGCATCTTTCACCCTGTCGACGAACTGTTCCAGGTCCCGCACAAATGGGGTGTGTCCCAAAGTCCCTGCGATAAAATTCGCCAAAGCATCTTCGAACTCTTTATTGTTTGCAGTCCACGTCGTCTCCTGCTTGGCCTCGCGCGCCGCCTTCAGCATGTACGCCTGCGCCCGCTCCACCGAGATTGGCCACGCGCCGATGAGGGTCTGGTAGTACAGATACTCCGTGTTACGGTCAGGCATTGCGCTTGAGCCGCTCCGTGCTGTACGAAAGCCGTTGTTCATCCGCGTCCAGCGATGGATCGCCGCACTGAACCTCGCCGGTATCTCCGACAACACTTCGATTCTCGCCCTTACATCTTCGCTGCGCTTCGTGTCGTGAGTAGAGAGCGTTGTCATGGTCAACGGATGAGTCGCCTGCATCTTTTCGCAATAGGCGTGAAACTCCGCAACGCTCAAACCATTGCTCCCCGGGTCGCCGCCGACTTCATTCATCGCCGACAGGCGGTTGTAACAGTACAAGGCTGTGTCTTCCACGCCTTTGGCCATCACCGGTCCGGTGAACTGTTGAAACCGCAACAGAAATTCACTCTCCTGCTTACCGGTCACTCTCATCGTCAGCACATCGCGAAGAAAATCGAAGAGCCCGCCATCAATATCCTGCCGCTCCTGCTTTGCGTATTCGGCTGCATGAGAGATATATGCGCGGTCTTCATCCGTAATCTCATCGCGGGCCGGAGCCACATAGGTGCGATAGATTGCAAAGCAGGCCGCCATCTCCCGGATAGCCCTCCGCATCTCGGCCCGCGTGTAATCCCGCTGATTGCGATTGGCCTCGCATATCTCGACGAACATGCTCGTCAACCGATTGACATCGCTGCCCAGTCCCTCTTGAGTGACACTGACTTTTCGGTCATGCGCGATGACAGAAAAATCTGTAAGTTGGCCGGCGAAATCTCGTCCTAGAAAAGCCTGATAAACCTTGCCCAACTCCTCCAGGCCCTCCGCCGACACCAGCACACCTGCGGCGACATTCAGAAAGTCATAGCCGGTTGTTCCTTCGATGGGCCAGCTCTCACGTAAAAACTCTCCATGCTCAAGAATCTTTTCCCCAACGATCCACGCATCCGGAGCCCGCTCACGCAAGCGTTGCAGGTACTCCAGCGGATCTCGCAGTCCATCCGGATGATCGACCCTCACCCCATCCAGAATGCCCCGCTGCAACCAGTCCAACACCAGTGCGTGTACTTCCTCAAAAACGTGCTCGCGCTCTACGCGCAACCCGATTAGCGAATTCACATCGAAGAACCGCCGATAGCCGAGCTGCTGGTCGGCCGTCTTCCAATACGAGAGCCTGTAATTCTGGTGATTGAGAAAATCATCCAGCGCATCTTCGTTGCTGTTCAAGTTCGTGACGGAACGATCGATAGCATCACAGACATCCGGCTCTTCCGCGCACAACCTGTCGAGCAAGGTGAACAGAACAACCTTGTCGCGATGACGGGCCAGCGTTGTCCTGCGATCGACATACTCCGGTGTCGGCAACCTTCCAAAAGATGCCGCCAAGAAGTTCAGCGTGTCCGATTTTGCATACTCCGCAGCACGCGTCAGAATCACAGGCAGCGAAGTAGGAGATACAGGGAATGTCTGCCCCGCGCACTCGACCAGAAACCGGCCTCCGCTTCGCAATACTTTGATGCCGCCCGCCTGCAATACTCTTCCATACTGGTCGGAGAGTACAGGAACGAGCACCTTATCGCGCAGCCGCTCCTCCTGCGGCTGCCAGTCGATATCGAAGAACGAGGTGTAGCGACTCGACGTCCCATTCTCCAGCACATCCCACCAGTAGCGATTTTCCTTGCCCAAAGCCATATGATTGGGCACCACATCGAGCACCTGCCCCAGCCCCGCCTCGCTTAACTTCGCGCAGAAGCGACTGTGCCCCGCCGCTCCACCCAGTTCTTCGTTCACTTTCTGGTGATCGACAACATCGTATCCATGCGTGCTACCCGGTGCGGCCTGGAGATAAGGAGAACAGTACACATGCGTTACACCGAGTTCGCGAAGATACTCCACAATACTTGCAGCATCATCGAACGTAAAACCCTGGTGCAGTTGCAAACGATAGGTCGAGCCGGGAATACGCAAACATTACCCTCAAAAAAACAGTTATGGCCAGACAGGCAGTCTCTGTTTAGAGACTGCCAGAACGCATTTGGTTGTACCTCCTCGACTACAGGCGATCCATGCTACTTGCAGATCTCGGGGTGCCATAGGCCGGAGATTGCATAGGCGGCATGGAGGAGCGCAATGTGCGTCAATGCCTGCGGAAAATTTCCTACAAGTCGCTGGCCGACAGGATCGTACTCTTCCGACAGCAGGCCAACATCGTTGCGTAATCGAAGCAGTCGTTCGTAGAGAGCAACCGCTTCGTCTCTGCGGCCGATAAGCCATAGGTTGGTCACCATCCAGAAGCTGCACGCCAGGAAGACTCCTTCCCCAGCAGGCAATCCGTCGTCGCTTGTCTTCGTGTTGTACCGCTGCACGAAGCCATCCTTCATTAAGCTGCGTTCAATTGCCTCGACGGTTCCGCGAATACGCGGATCTTCCGGCGGAAGAAATCCAACCATCACGATTCGCAGGCAGGATGCATCAAGCTGCGTCGATCCATAAGACTGCACGAAGCTGTTCATTTTTTTGTTGAAGCCCTTTGCACATACTTCATCATGAATCTCTTTTCGAACTTTTCTCCATCGTTTAACGTCTCCACCGCCATCGAACTTCTCATAGTGCTTGATCGCGCGATCCAGTGCCACCCACGCCATCACCTTCGAGTGCGTGAAGTGCTTCCGGCCATCTCGCGTCTCCCATATTCCCTCGTCAGGCTGCCGCCACACGTCGCATAGATGATCGACCAGCGAAGCCTGTAGCGCAGTGGCCGGAACGCGGATACTCTGTTCCGCCTCCGGGGTTCGCGCGAGCGCCGCCGCCACTTCGCCAAAGACATCCAGTTGAAACTGATCGACCGCGGCATTGCCGATGCGTACGGGCTGCGAGTTTTCATAGCCAGGCAGCCAGGCAGCCTCCCACTCTAAAAGTTGCCGCTCTCCCCATATTCCATAGATCGTCTGCACCTGCTCTGGAGCGCCGGCGATCGCACGCAGCAGCCATCTTCGCCACGCAATTGCCTCTTCTTCATACCCAGCCAACATAAGCACCATCAAGGTAAAGGCCGTGTCGCGCAGCCAGCAATAGCGGTAGTCCCAGTTGCGCACACCGCCGATCTTCTCCGGCAGCGAGGTCGTCACCGCCGCGACGATCCCTCCTGAGGGGCGATAAGATAACGCCTTCAGCGTAATCAGCGAACGTTCAATTGCCTCCTTATAGAGGCCGCTGTATTGATTGCGATATACCCATTCCGTCCATACCCTCTGAGTCTCCGCTAATGCTTTAGTAGCCGAAATCTTCGGTGGAACTGCCGCCAGAGAGGACAGGTACGTCAAAGTAAAAGTAACCGACTCGTGCGCCTTCACCTTGAATTCACTAATCGTTGTCATGTCTTTGCCGCGCAATGGAACCTTCGTTTGCAGCACGACCATGTCCGCACCCGCCACCGCCCGCAACTCACCCTTTATGCTGGTTACCCAAGGAGTCGTGCGGCCGTAATCGAAGCGGAGCGCAAGGTCCATTCGCATTGTTACCTCGCCTCGCACGCCGCGAACAATTCTCACTACGCTCGAATGCTCGTCATGCGGAGGCATAAAGTCGATAATGCATACCTCGCCTCTTGACGTCTCAAATGTCGTCTCTACGATCAGCGTGTGCTCTCTATACCGCCGTCGAATGGCTTTAATTTTGCCTGCCGGGGCAATCTTCCAGAATCCATGGTCCCGCGTCCCAAGAAGCGCCGCGAAACATGCGCCTGAAGAAAAAGTGGGCCAGCACAACCAATCGATCGAACCCTCGCGAGAGACCAGTGCTGCCGTCTCGCAATCTCCGATCAGGCAGTAATCTTCAATCCGCGCACCGTGCAATGGTAAACTCTGTTTTTTATTTCGCTGCACTATTTCGTCCTTCCCTCTTTTGACCAGAAGCGCTCCCGTCTTCAGCAACCGTAGATGACCCAAATGGCATCTCTCTAAGAGAGAGATTCACTTGTAAAACGGTAGGATGCAGAGAGTCGATGCTCTGTCAAAACGAATCATTAACATTGCACGAACTTTGGAATTGAGTTGAATGAAACCTGTTGAGGGTCGCAAGCGCGTAATTATTGAAGAGGTTCAGCCACAAGTCGAGTGCGGACGCTACTCCGCCAAGCGAACCTTGGGCGATGCCGTTACAGTCACGGCGGCGATCTTCGCCGATGGGCACGACCATATCGCCGGGCGTGTTCTCTTCCGCCATGAAAAGGACAGAACATGGCGTTCTACAGCGATAACATCGCTAACCAATGATCTCTGGTCGGCAACTTTCGTTGTGGACAAACCCGGCACATGGAGCTACACCATCGAGGCCTGGATCGATCACTTCGGCACATGGCACGCGGACCTTCAGAAGCGTCTCGCCGCGCAGCAGAACCCAGCCGCAGATGCT
>Ga0164242_10008951_pt1 | contig 10843 bp, 10 predicted proteins | sample OricomgcompostMG_FD_108783 | JGI IMG/M metagenome (GOLD analysis project Ga0164242, IMG submission 108783) | Miracle-Growth compost microbial communities from Emeryville, California, USA - Original compost - Miracle growth compost (MG) ... | reverse complement strand
TCAAGCGCGCGCCCACGCGCTAGACTGCCTCGCGCCGATGGGTCTCGCGAGCTCGTAGCGCCGCATCGCGAGGTGTGTGCGCGCCGACCATGCGCACTGCGAACCGTGCCACCACGAGGAAATTCGGTCGACACGCCGTGTTCAGTGGTGCGACACGCCGACCGGCCTACCGAATCTCCTCAGGAGCGCACGCCCGTGCCAGCCACCGAAATACCCGGATGCTGCGGTGTCAGACGGCGGCCAGCGCCGTGATCGCCGACGTGAAGAACGTGAGGCCGTCCACACCGCTGCGCATCGCGGCATCCGTGTCTGGGCCGAAGCCCGGCTCCGTCGCGTGCTCCGGGTGCGGCATCAGTCCGACCACGTTGCCGCGCTCGTTTGCGACCCCGGCGATGTCATTCAGCGAGCCGTTGGGGTTGACGCCGACATAGCGGAATACCACGCGTCCGTCTCCCTCGAGACGCTCGAGTTCGTCCGGCGATGCGACGAAACCGCCCTCGCCGTTCTTCAGCGGGATCGTGATCTCCGCTTCAGCGCTGAATCCGTTCGTCCAGGCCGTCGACGTGTTCTCCACGCGCAGGCGCTGATCGCGCCGGATGAACATGCCGTGATCGTTGCGGATGAGCCCTCCGGGCAGCAGGTGCGCCTCGGTGAGCATCTGAAAGCCGTTGCAGATCCCGAGCACCGGCATGCCGGCACCTGCCGCATCGATGACCTCGGTCATGATCGGCGAGAGGCTGGCGATCGCGCCGCAACGCAGATAATCGCCGTAGCTGAACCCGCCCGGCAGCACGAGCGCGTCGACGCCCTGCAGGTCGTGATCGCCATGCCAGAGCGCGACCGGTTCCGCGCCCGCCGCGTGCACGGCGCGTAGCGCGTCCCGATCGTCGAGCGAACCGGGAAAGGTGATGACGCCGATCTTCATCGAGCGATCCCTTCGACCACTGCGATGTTCACGACATCCTCGATCACGCCGTTCGAGAGCACGTCTTCTGCGATCGTGCGAACGGATGCCAGCAGCGCGTCATCGACGTCGGCCTCCGTCGTGAGCTCGAAGCGTTTGCCGACACGCACGTCGAACGTGCCCTTTCCGGTGCGAGATAGAGCCCCGGCAACCGCTTTGCCCTGCGGATCGAGCAACTCGGCCTTCGGCATGACTTCGACAACGATCGTGGGCACTGGCGTTCTCCGTCCATTGCGGCAAGGGATGCGGCAATTCTACCGGCAGTCCTCAGCCCAGGCGGGACTGCTCCAGGAGCACACCGCGCAGGGTGTCCCGAACCGCGGCCATGCCGCGATACGTCTCCTCGAAGCTCGTGCTCAACGGCGACAGCCCGATGCGCAGGCCGTCCGGGTCTCGGTAGTCGGGGATGACGTCCCGCTGCCAGAGCGTCGCCGTCACCTGCCGCATCGCCTCGTGGTTGATGGTGACGTGCCCGCCGCGCCTGGCAGCATCCCTGGGGCTCGCGACGGTCGCACCGAGCGGCCGCAACCATTCGTCTGCCAGCGTGATGGCGAACTCGGTGAGCGCGACCGACTTGGCGCGCACGGCCTCGATGCCGCGATCGTCGATCATCGCGATCGTGTCCTGCATGGCCAGCATTCCGACGATCGCCGGCGTTCCGCTCATGAACCGACGGATGCCGGTGGCCGGCTGATAGCCCGGCCCCATGCCGAACACGTCCCCCGATCCCATCCAGCCCTGGATCGGCTGGCGCAGCACGCTCTGCAGATCCTCGCGCACGTAGCCGAACGCGGGGGAACCGGGGCCGCCGTTGAGGTATTTGTATGTGCATCCGATGGCAAGGTCGATGCCCCACGCATCCAGCTCGATCGGCACCGAGCCCACCGAGTGGCACAGATCCCACAGCACCAGCGCTCCTGCGCCGTGCGCGATCCGCGTGATCTCGGCGGCGTCCGCAAGAAAACCGGACCGGTACGCCACGTGGCTGAGCACGACGAGAGCGGTCTGATCTCCGACGGCGGCGGCCACCTGCTGCTGGGTGACGCCCGCTGTGGTGTCCGCCTCGATCCAGCGCAGCGTCATGCCCGTCTCGGCTGCGATGCCCTCGAGCACGTATCGATCGGTCGGAAAGTTGTCTGTGTCGAGCACGATCTCGGTGCGCTCCGGCGACACGAGGGCCCGCGGAGCGCCAACCGCGGCCCGCGCCAGCTTGTACAGCAGCACGGTCGTCGAGTCACCGACGAACGTTTGACCGGGTGCCGCCCCGAGTGCCACGCGGCCGAGCTCGTCGCCGATCGTGAACGGCAGCTCCATCCATTCTTCGTCCCAGCCGCGAATGAGCCTGCCTCCCCACGCATCGGTGAGAAACGTCTGGATGCGCTCGAGACTTGCGATGGTCGGCCGTCCGAGCGAGTTGCCGTCGAAGTACGCGGTGAGCTCGTCGCTGCCGACGAAGCCGCTGCGGAAGTGCGCGAGGCCGTCGCTTCGGTCCGCCCGCCTGGCGTAGGCGAGCAGGGGATCCTGTCCGGCGGATGCAGCGGTGGTGGTCATGACAGCCCTTCTCGTTCGAACGATTCGACGCTAACGCCTCTGGCTGTGCCGAGCCAGCCTGGCAGCGCATCCGGGTCGGTCGGCGGCGCGCCCGCGACGATGGCGACCGAGCCCGAGGCGCCGGCGTGCACGCGCTGGCCGGGAGCAGTGGAGGTGATCGCGGGCAGCAGTTCAATGCCGGCCTCGGCCAGCGCGGCCAGCTCATGCGCGTTCACGCCGACCGCGAGCGGCCCGTTGCCTGCGTCCGTTCCGTAGAGCACCCGACCTCCCGCGGCCGCGAACCGGCGGATGTTGTCGCGCGAGACCTCGAGTTCTGGCGTCGGCTCTCCCCAGCCGTGGATGCGCATGGTCGAGATCCACCGCATGCCGCCCGCGGCCATCGCGGTCAGAAGCGCATCGGGAAGCGCATCGCTGAACGGCGCATGGGCGAGCACGTCGACGCCGGCCGCGAACGCTCTCTCGGCCTGGCCTCGCCCTTGCGCGTGGGCGTAGACCGGCATATCGCGCGCTCGGCCGGCGGCCACCAGTGCGCCGAGCAGTTCGTCGCTCGGCACCGGGCCTGCCTCGCTGTTCAGCGTGAGCTTGATGACGGATGCGCCGACTGCCTGCTGCTCGGCGACAGCAGCGCGTGCGTCATCGGGTCCGACAACCTCCCTCGTCGACAAGGGAGGACCCCAGGCCGCATGCTTCGGATACCCGCCGACGCACGTGAGCAGAGCGCCCGCGATGGTCGTGACCGGTGCGACCAGGTCGGTCCATGTCCGTGCGATATGCGGGTCCCAGCCGAGATCGATCACGTGCGTGATCCCGCCGGCGAACAACTCGGCGGCATCAACGAGCCCGAGATGCACGTGATGGTCGACCAGCCGCGGAATGAGCGTGCCGCTGATGCGGATGTCCGGGGTCGCCGTGCCTGTGAATGGGCGAAGTTGTCGCGCGGCGGCTGTGGTGGCGTCGGCGTCGCCATCCGCCAGCTCGAACACGGGCGAGTGCCGCCATGAGCCGTCCTGATATGCGGCGGCGAACGAGATCAGCGTCACGGAGTGTGCGAGGCGTCCTGCGCGCCGATCTGCGTGCGTACCGCGAACAGCTCGGGAAAGAATGTGATGTCCAGTGCCTTGGCGAGGAATGAGACGCCGCTCGATCCGCCGGTGCCGGTCTTCATGCCGATGGTGCGCTGCACGGTCTTCAGATGCCGGAACCGCCACAGCTGAAAGTTGTCCTCGAGGTCGACGAATTCCTCGCACGCCTCATACGCCGCCCACTGCTCGGACGCGTTCTCGTAGATCTGCTTGAACGTGCCGACCAGCTCGTCGTTCACGCGATACGGCTGGGTCACATCGCGCTCGAGCACGGCGGATGGGATGGTGAAGCCCGCGCGATCCAGATAGCGCAGGAACTCGTCGTAGATGCTCGGCGCTTCAAGCAGTTCGGTGAGCTGAGCGTGAGCCGCCGGGTTGCTTTCGAACACGCGGAGCATGCGCGCATCCTTATTGCCGAGCACGAACTCGACGCTGCGGTACTGCCAGGACTGGAATCCGGATGAGTTGCCGAGGAAACCGCGGAACTCTGCGTATTCGGTCGGTGTCAGGGTTGCCAGCACGGACCACTGCTCAGTGAGTGTCTTCTGGATGTGCTTGACTCGCGCGATGCGCTTGAGCGCCAGCTGCAGACGGTCGCCGCGCAACAGGTCTCGTGCGGATGCCAGTTCATGCAGCACGAGCTTGAGCCACAGCTCGGTCGTCTGGTGCTGGATGATGAACAGCAACTCGTCGTGATGCTCGGGGACGCTGACGGGGTGCTGCGCGTCGAGCAGTGTCGCGAGGTCGAGGTAAGAGCCGTAGCTCATGCGATCGTGGAAGTCGGTGACGAGATTCTCGTCGAACTCGCGCGGTGCGGCCGCTGCCGGTTCGTCTTCGTCGTTCTGCACGTCAGCCTCCTTGCGTTCGCGTGCGGTGGTCCCCAGCGTAATCGTCGCGTCACATCTGCTCGGCACTTGACCGCGCAAGCCCCCAGCGGTATATTCCTTACGGAATAATTCGCACCGAACAGCCGACAGGCTGGAGATCGACGCGATCGGTCGCGAGCGCAGGAGGGAGATGCAGGTGGTTCACAAGACTGCGGCAGCAGCCATCTCACCGCTCGGCATCGCCGCTCTGGCCTCGCTGGCCGAACGTCCGATGCATCCGTACGAGATGTATCAAACCCTCATCCAGCGGGCGGAAGATCGCATCGTCAAGGTGCGGCCCGGTTCGCTCTACCACACCATCGACCGTCTGGCCGAGCACGGCCTGGTGCGCGCAACCGGAACAGAACGCGAGGGCAACCGGCCCGAGCGCACCACGTATGAGATCACCGAAGCCGGTCAGCTCAGCCTCACCGAGCGCGTCTCCGAAATGCTGGCTGCACCGGTGAATGGATATCCCGAATTCCCGCTTGCGATCGGCGAGGCACACAACCTGCCGAAAGCATCGGTTCTCGATCTGCTCCGTCGCCGGCTCGTGCGGCTTCGTGCGGAGGTCGGGTTCTTGACGACAGGGCTCATCGACGTCAAAAAGAAGAGCGTCGAGCGCAAATACTGGCTCGACGTCACCTATCAGAAGGCCATGCTCGAGGCCGAGATCACCTGGATCGAAGCCTTCGTCGCCGAGCTCGAAGCCGGCGACATCGACTGGTAGCCGCGCCGCGGCATCCGTCGTCCACAATTCATCACAACTCACAGACCCCAAGGACTCTCACAATGGATAAAGTCACTCGACCGTGGCCGGCGCTCTGGGCGCTGGTCATCGGATTCTTCATGATCCTGATCGATACGACGATCGTCTCGGTCGCGAACCCCAAGATCATGGAAGGCCTGAACACCGACATCAACTCGGTCATCTGGGTCACCAGCGCATATCTACTCGCGTATGCGGTGCCGCTGCTGGTCACCGGACGACTCGGCGACCGATTCGGGCCGAAGAACCTCTACCTGATCGGCCTCGTGGTCTTCACGCTGTCCTCGGCGTGGTGCGGATTCTCCGGCACGATCGAGGCGCTGATCATCGCTCGTGTCTTCCAGGGGCTCGGCGCCGCGCTGATGACGCCGCAGACGATGGCCGTGATCACGCGCATCTTCCCGCCTGAGCACCGTGGTCAGGCGATGGGCCTGTGGGGCGCCGTCGCCGGCGTCGCAACGCTCGTCGGCCCGGTGCTGGGCGGCGTTCTCGTCGACGGACTCGGCTGGGAATGGATCTTCTTCATCAACATCCCGGTGGGCGTCGTCGCGTTCGTCATGGCGTGGCGCTTGGTTCCGAAGCTGCAGACGCATCCGCACAAGTTCGACATTCTGGGCGTCATCCTGAGCGCCGTCGGTATGTTCCTCGTGGTCTTCGGCATTCAAGAGGGCGAAAAGTACAACTGGGGCACCATCACAGGACCGATCTCGGTCTGGTCGCTCATCATCGCCGGAATCGTCGTGCTCATCGCGTTCGTGGTCTGGCAGGCGGTCAACAAGGGCGAGCCGTTGCTGCCGCTGAAACTGTTCCGCGACCGCAACTTCTCGTTGGCCAACGCCGCGATCACGACGGTCGGCTTCACCGTCACATGCATGTCGCTGCCACTGGTGTTCTACTTTCAGATCGTGCTCGGCTTCTCGCCGACCGGCTCCGCGCTGATGCTCGTGCCAATGGCCGTGTTCTCCGGCGCTCTCGCGCCGCTGGTCGGCAAACTCGTCGACATCATCAACCCGCGCTACATCGCCTGCTTCGGACTCGTGCTGTTCTCCGCTGCGCTGTTCTGGTACGCGGCATGGCTGGATCCGAACCCCGACCTGGCATGGCGCCTGCTGATCCCGAGCGGCGTGCTCGGCGTCGCGATGTCGTGCGTGTGGTCGCCCATCTCGACGACGGCCACGTACAACCTTCCTCAGTCCCAGGCCGGTGCTGGCGCGGGCGTGTACAACACGACCAGGCAGATCGGCTCCGTGCTCGGCAGCGCGTCGATCGCCGTGCTCATCGAGGCCAGGCTGACGGCCAACGGCATCCACTCTTCTGCATCCGGCGCCGAGTTCGGCGGCACGCTCCCGGCACCGCTGCAGGCCGGATTCACGAATGCCATGGCTCAGGCCGTGCTGCTGCCCGCCTTCGTTGCCATCATCGGCGCTATCGTCGTGATCTTCTTCGAGCGGCACAAGAAGAACAATGCCTGGGATCACGCGCTCACCCAGCAGGGCGCTGCCAATGCGGCCGCCGCAGCGTCGGATGCTGCGCAGGCGGATGCTGTGCAGGCGGATGCCTACCGTGCGGACTCGGATGCGGCAGAGCCTGTTCCTGCGACTGCAGGCGTGCCCGTGGCGCCGCCTGTGCACGGTTCGCACGCCGCGCCGGTCGAGCCGGACAGCGCGCCGCCAGAAAGTGCCGCGTCGGCATCCGGGACGCACGGCGCACACGCCGCGCACGGCTCACACGCGGCGCCCGTCGACCCGGTGTAGGTGAGAGCTCCCGTTGGGGACGAGAGCGTCCATTCCTGCGGGCGCTCTCGTCCCAAACAGCGACTTTCGCGGGTCGCGGGCGTCAGGCGGCGGGCGTCACCCGGATGGCGTTCGCCCACGGGTCATCGAACCTGAGCGATGCGCCGTCGTCTCGCGTCTGCACGCCGTAGTGCGCCATCCGCTCGCCGAGAGCACCGAGGTCGTCGGATGTCGGCACCACGATGTCCACGCGCCCGAGGCCGAGCGCGGGCGCGCGGCGCCCGGCACCGGCGCTGTTCCACGTGTTCATCGCCATGTGGTGGTGGTAGCCGCCCGCGCTGACGAACAGCGCCGAGTCGCCGAAGCCGGCGGTGGTTTCGAAGCCCAACCGGTCGACGTAGAACTCGCGGGCCGACGCGGTGTCGCCCACCGACAGGTGCACGTGGCCGACCACGGCGTCGCCGATCGCCGGCGCAGCGACGGCCTCCTCGGTGAGGTGCTCTGAGAGGAATGCGTTCGGGTCGAGGAAGAGCGTTCCCATCTCGACCTGTCCGTGCGTCCAGCTCCACTGGTCTCGTGCGCGATCCCAGTACAGTTCGACGCCATTGTTCTCCGGGTCGGTGAAGTAGAACGCCTGGCTGACGAGGTGGTCTGCACTGCCGGTGAAGGTGCCAGGCTCCTTCGTCGCGACCGAGTAGACGGCAGCAGCAAGAGCGGCCTGCGTGTCGAACAGGATGGCGGTATGAAAGAGGCCAGCACTGCGCGGCGCTGCCGCCCGCAACTCGGGCGAGTATTTCAGGACGATGACCGGCGTCGTGCCGCGGCCGAGGACGGCGGTGTCGCCATCCTGCCGCAGCAGTCGCAGCGTCACAGCGTCGCGATAGTACGCGACCATGCGGTCGAGGTTGCCGACGTTGAGCGTCACTGCGCCCATCGCCGTGTCAGCTGCAAGACGATCGGATGCCGCGAGTTCGTTCATGCCGGATGCAACATCCATGCGCATGTATATATTTCTGGGTGGTTCCGTACGCTATGCCGTCAGGCGCCCGAGCAGCTCGCGATAGCGCGCGGCGGTCTGCTCGACGATCTCGGCAGGCAACTTAGGGGGCGTCCCGCGCTTGTCCCAGTTCGCCGAGAGCCAGTCGCGGACGATCTGCTTGTCGAAGCTGGCCATCCGCTCGTGTGGCGTCGACCCGGATGCGTAAGCTGCGGCATCCCAATATCGGCTCGAGTCGCTGGTGAGCACTTCGTCGGCCAGTGTGACGACGCCGGTGGCGCGATCGGCGCCGAACTCGAACTTGGTGTCTGCCAGGATCACCCCGCGCTGCTCGGCGATCGCGGATGCCGCACGGTAGATCTCGATGGATCGCTCGCGCAACTGCTCCGCGACGTCGGCGCCGACGAGTTCGACCGTGCGCTCGAACGAGATGTTCTCGTCGTGCTGTCCCATCGGTGCCTTCCACGCCGGTGTGTAAATGGGCTCAGGCAGGCGGTCGCCGTTGTGCAGGCCGGCGGGAAGCGGTACGCCGCACACACTCTGCGACTGCTCGTATTCGGCCCATCCGCTGCCGGCGATGTAGCCGCGCACCACACACTCGATCGGGAACATGTCCAGCGGCTTGACCAGCATCGAGCGGCCCTCGACAGCATCAGGAATCTGTTCGATGACGGCGTCGCCGTGCAGCGCGTGATCGGGGACGAGGTGATTCGGCACATCATGCAGCTGGTCGAACCACCACAGCGACAGCGTGGTGAGCAGCTCGCCCTTGCCTGAGATGCCGGGGGAGAGCACATGGTCGAACGCGCTGACGCGATCGCTCGCCACGACCAGCAGCATGGGGGCCTCGCCGATGGCGGATGCCGAAGCGGGAATATACAGATCGCGTACCTTGCCCGAATACGCGTGGGTCCAGCCGGGGAGATTGGGGGAGGTCACCCCATCATGCTACGGCGCGTGGTGCGAGACACCGTGCGTGACCACGATGGTGCACAATTGTTGTTACTGGCAGCAAAAGGCGGAGATCATGAGAGGCGCAGGCGCGTGAGTGACGAGACCAACTGGGCGGGCAACTACCGCTACCGCGCGCGTTCGATCGTGCGAGCATCCACCGTTGAACAGGTGCAGGATGCCGTCGCGGGCGCCGAGCATATTCGCGCGCTGGGCACGCGGCACACGTTCAACGACCTCGTGGACACCGCAGGCGACCTGCTCTCGATCGAGGCGCTGCCCGCTACCGTCGACATCGACGCGGATGCGCGCACGGTGCGCGCGGCAGCAGGCATGCGATACGGCGACGTCGCCGTGCAACTGCACGAGAACGGCTGGGCGCTGGACAATCTCGCGTCGCTCCCGCACATCTCGATCGCGGGCGCCATCGCTACCGGTACGCACGGTTCCGGCATGCGCAACGGCACCCTCGCGTCGGATGTCGCCGCCATCGAATTCGTCGACGGCACAGGCGAACTCGTCTCCCTGCGTCGCGGCGACGACGGTTTCGATGGGGCAGTCGTCAACGTTGGGGCGCTCGGCGTCGCGACGGCGGTGACCCTGGACATCCGGCCGACCTTCGAAGTCAGCCAGCGCGTGTTCACCGGCCTGCCGTGGGAGCGCGTGCTCGCCGAGTTCGATGCCGTGGCCGGCAGTGCGTACAGCGTGAGCCTGTTCACCGATTGGCTCGGAGATACGGTGGCGCAGGCTTGGCTGAAGAGTGCCGTCGGCGAGGACGCGGAGCGCGAGGAATTCTTCGGCGGTCGCGCGGCTGCGGAGCCGATGCACATGCTGCCGGGCATCTCACCGGTCAACTGCACGCAGCAGCTCGGCGTCCCAGGGCCGTGGCACGAGCGGCTGCCGCACTTCAAACTCGCGTTCACGCCGAGCAACGGCGAGGAGATCCAGTCCGAGTACCTGATGGACCGTCGCCATGCGCCAGCTGCGATTGAGGCGCTGCGCTCGCTCGGAGAGCTCATCTCGCCCGTGCTGCAGATCTCGGAGATCCGCACGATGGCCGCCGACGACTTGTGGTTGAGCGGCGCGAGCGGCGCGGATACCGTGGCGTTCCACTTCACCTGGGTGCGCGATCAGGAGGGTGTCGAGGCGGTGTTGCCCACGATCGAGCACGCGCTGGCGCCGTTCGCGGCTCGTCCGCACTGGGGCAAGGTGTTCGTCGACCGGGACCACGTGGTTCCGTCGCTCTACCCGCGGATGGCGGACTTTCGTGCGCTCGCACGGCGGTATGACCCGCGCGGCGTGTTCCGCAACGCGTTCCTGGAGCGCAACATCTTCGGCTGAGCCGCATCCGCCCCCCTATCCCGCGCTCCATCCCGCGCTCCCTCCGCGCTCCATCCGCGAGCCGTCCATTATCGTCCAAAAACCCACGTGTTTTGGACGGAAATCGACGTCTCGCGGACAAGAGCGGGTGAGCGGGTGCGCGGGAGGGCGGGAGGGCGGGTGAGCGGGTGGGCGTGAGGGCGGGAGTGGGTGGGCGAGTGGGTCAGGAACCGTCCGCGACGCGCGCCGCGATGTCCGTGCGGTACTGTCCGCCCTCGAGATGGATGCGCCCGAGCGCCTCGTATGCGCGCTCGCGCGCCTCGGCGAACGTCGAGCCGAGTGCGACCACGTTCAGCACGCGCCCGCCGGTTGCAACAAGGGTCTCGGTCGTCGAGGCGGTCGCATCCGCCGTCTGCACCTCGGCGGCCGTCGCAGCGTGCAGAATCTGCACCTCGGGCACGGATGCGGCCGCATCCAGACCCCCGATCGTTCGGCCGGTGACCGGCTGTGACGGGTAACCTTCGCTGGCAAGCACGACCGTCACGGCGACGTCGAGCGCGAACTCGGGCCGCGGCATCCCCGCCAGTTCACCCGTGGCCGCGGCGTAGAG
>Ga0164242_10008949_pt1 | contig 10844 bp, 10 predicted proteins | sample OricomgcompostMG_FD_108783 | JGI IMG/M metagenome (GOLD analysis project Ga0164242, IMG submission 108783) | Miracle-Growth compost microbial communities from Emeryville, California, USA - Original compost - Miracle growth compost (MG) ... | reverse complement strand
CTGCACCGTGGCGGGTAACCGGAATATATTCGGCTCCGAACTCGTCACAGACGGCCCGCGTTGCTTCGCTGCATCCGTTGTCGCCCACAAGGATCTCGAAAGCGAAGGCATCGCTCTCCAGCCGACGAATGCTTGCGAGCGCTTGTCTCAGCAGCGGCGCGCGATTGTACGTCGGCACAATAACCGAAACTCGCCGCGGCGAACGCGTCATACCCATTCCTCCCAGTTGTCATACGCGCCACCGAGAAGTGCCGAAAATATGCGGCGGTTATCGAAGCGGGTGACGAATGTGCGGGCGATGGTTCCTTCGGGCCGCTTACGTTCGGACTGCGCATAGATGAACTTATACCCTGCTTTTCGGGCTGCGGCTGCCGCAGGTGCCGTCCAGTTCATCGACTGGCCGAGAGGAATTGCGAAAGAAGAAGGTGCAAACCCCAATTTTTTTTCGAAGTCGCGACGCGAGCCTTCCAGCTCGTCCGCCATTCTCTCTGGATCTATTTGTCCGAAGTCGGGATGTGTGCGCGTGTGGCTTCCGATTTCGACGCCGTCTTTCATCAAGCTTTCGATACCGGCCCAATCAATAAAGCGATCGCGCATCCACGATTCGCGATGGCTACTCCAATTCGTGACAACGAACAAAGTCCAGGGGACGCGATATTCTTTGAGGATTTTAGCGGCTCGGGTAAGGACACTTTTGCAACCGTCGTCGAACGTTATGGCGAGTTCGTCTCGCGATCCGCCTTGGCTCGCGATGTGTTGAGCCGGAACGAACTTATGGCCTCTATCCAGAGCCAATTCTATCTGCTCCCGGAAACGCTTCGCGCGTACGTCATTTACGCCAGTGTGCGGTTCGTCGATGGAGTGGTAGCAAAGGATGCGGCCGACGTTCCGAGGTCTGGAGGGCGGGAATGTCGCCAGCCCCTGTCGTTCGAAAAACATGCGAGCGGCAGCCACGTGTGTACGGCGAAGCCCAACCGAGCGAGCGGCAATTTTCGCAATGTTCCTCACAGCGTGGACGTCCGCTTTTGGGTATAGAATTGAAGGGTGATGACGTCGGCTGCTACGCACGCATCCGCGACATGCGATAGCGGTCGCGCGAGCCAAGCCCGATTCTTTGTTGTTTTATAGCGCGTCACGTCACGATGCCTTTAATGGCCTTGTCCGCTGCTCTTTCGCCTCCACGAGCCAGCCGCCGAACTTGTTGAACGGGCGCTCAACCAACCGAAAAAGGATGTCCGCGGCCGCTATGATCGATATCGGGGCAATCACGAGCAACGCAAGCAGGAGTTGAGTGTGCGTCATCTGCGGTTTGATTGCGCTTATAATCCAGATCGACAACTCGATAAGCGGAATATGCAAAAGGTATACCGAATACGACCTTGAGCCAAAATAACGTGCCGCGGGAGATTCAAAGGCCGCTTGCACGAAATTACGCGCCCAAAGCTGGCTTCCCTTATTCCAGCTTTCGCGATTGATATAGTAGGCGAACAGGGCAGCCCATATGGCGAGCCACAGCATATCAGGAAAAATGGCGCCAAAACCTAGAGCGGCCGCGCAAACGGTCGGCGAGACTCTAACCCGTTCAAGTTGTGGCATCCAAATCCGCGATGCAATTCCGACTAAAAAGATATGAAGCGATGCCGGTAGTATCGCCGGATCGTCGTATCTTCCTGCCCACCCGCTTTTGAATATCACCGCTCCTGTAATCATTGCGAGCAAGCACCACGGCCGCCATCGAGGAACCGACAGAGCAAATACCAAAAGCGGCGCTACAAGGTAGAATTGCCATTCAAGGCTCAAGCTCCACGCCTGACCCAGAACGGCTTCGGATGCTCCCGGCCAAATATTGTCCGGTATGACCCCTTGAAGCAGAGCCAAATGGATTGCGATGAGCCGCCTGGGATGCTCGTCCATTGCGGCCGCCCACTTGTGAAGGGTTTGGTAGGCATCGAGATGTGAGTTATTGAGTTCGGAGGGCAGATGTAAGGCTATAGGAAAGATTAAGAGCGCGAGCGCATATGCAACCCAATACGCCGGAAATATTCTGAATCCGCGCCGCGTAATATAATTAATCCAGTTTTCGCGGCGCTCAAGGATGACATTGCATATCACGAAGCCGCTGATCACGATGAATAGCTCAACGGCCATCGAGCCCGCTCGAGGAAGCCAGGCTAGTCGGCCATCGTACGAGGCGACGCCGGACATAACAGCTAAATGGCCACCAACGACGGTCCAGGAAAGCCATCCTCGCATTCCTTCGATGAACTCTATTTTGCGCATGCTGCTTCTCCTTCACAGAGAACAATGCGCAAACCGGCCAACCGCGCACGCTTCAATCGTGGCGGATGACGCGGTATCATCTATCGTTTTTGCCATAGTTGGAGCCACGTTCAGCTCACCCAAGAGAGAGCGTTTATGAGCGGAGGCCTAAAAATGGCTCCGTGCCGAACCCCACCGACAGGGCCCCAATAACGTTTCCAATCTCCTCCCGCCATGTCCAGCGTTTCGAAGCCATTTGCAACGGCCCATTCGATCACCCCCAATATCGTGGCGGCAAACGTATAAGACTCGTCGAACTCCATATTCCGGCCGCCGCACTGGATCATTGCCGTATCGCCGAGGGTGGTAAACACTAGCCCAGCTATGCGCGTCGCTCCTTCATGAAGCATAAGAGTGTGGACCTTGAGCGCGCCGCTATCGTGCGCTGCCATCATTGCGCGCCAGAACCGCAGTCGATCTTCGGTGGCCACGATTTCTTGGCCAGGGTCGTCGCGCCATTGTTCGTGCCACTGATTTACAATCCACTCGAGATCGCCGTTGCCGTCGATGCGGCGCTCCATTGCCGCACAGCGCGATCTCGCGCGCTTGATGGTACGCATGCGGCGTTTCGAATGCCAATGAGCTTCGAAATCTTCTCGCAAATTGATTTTGTACCATTCATATGAAAACGATTGGGAGGACTTCAGTTCGTCAATTTCATCCCCAATTCCCGCTCCCACGTGCACCTCTAGTCCTAAGGCGTTCAAAGCGCGTCCTAGTGCACTATGATCTGACGCGGGTGCAATCGCCTTTGGGATGCATTGATAGGTCACAGGTTCCCAGTATCTGTTGCGTCTCCGTAGGGATATTATTGCGATTGGAACGGAGTCCTCGCTCACAAGCGCATGCCGCTTAGGAGGACTTTCTCCCTTTACGAGTTCGCGATAGAGGTCTCTAGGGCAGCCTCCGATCGTCGGCAACGTATTCAAAGCTTCGTCCAGCTCGCTGTCCCAAATGTTGCTCCAACGAACTCTTGTGGGGCCGCGTGAGAGGCGCTGAATGAGGTTTGCTGTCCACTCTAACGCCGGCCATCCTGCTTTCATGGAGCCACGCAATGCCGAATTTATCGAAGTCTTTGCGTGCTGCGCGAATTTTTTGCCGACACTGCCAACCTGAGAGACATCGGAAGCTTCAGGTGCGATGGATGATGAGTGTTTCATCGAACGTACGTTTTCTCCCCATGCCTTTGGGGCGGTGCTGGCGCATCTTGATGAAGTATATAACTGCTGATTCAGTTAAGCCTGCTTAGATCGAGTTTCCATCTCTGCAATTCTCCAACTGGCGGGTTCATAAAAAACGCCGAATGCCGTTTCGGAGAGAAAATCGTGCTTCACGTGGAATGATGTACCTATTTGTGCACTGAGCATTTTTTCAAAGCCTCGCTCCCGCACAACAACCGAAATGGTATATTTGTCGGATACCAACTTTAACGGTGGGGTAGTCAGTTCGATGGTGCCTACGCCACTCATCCTATCGATCTTCAGGCCTTCCATTGACGAGGAAAAGGAGCCGCAATGAACTTCATCCTCGCGGGTGATGGAAATAATGACATTAGGGTCCTCGATTTCGTCTAACGCATTGATTTGGACCTGAATTGTCATTTGTTCGCCGAAATCGAAAACGGACCTGTCCTGGCCGCTCGAATCTCTAAGAGCGATATCGGTGATGCTAACGCGCTTGCCGCCTGCGTCCGGATAGAACCATGGCGCCGCTGCTAACCGGCAATCGCTTTCGTAGACCTTTAAGCCTTCGTCGGTCGGGCCATCGTAAACCACCTTGCCTTTCTTGAGGTAGATCACGCGCTGGCACATCGACTTGATCGAAAACATGTTGTGAGAAACGAAAAGTATGGTTGCGCCTTTGCGCTCGAGCGCGTGCGCGAAATCCATGCATTTCCGCTGGAAGGTGAAATCGCCCACAGCGAGGACTTCGTCCAGCAGCAGAATGTCGGGTTCGAGGTGTGCGGCCACCGAAAATGCCAGGCGCACGTACATGCCACTCGAATAGCGCTTTACGGGCGTATCGATGAAGTCGGCGATTTCGGAAAATTCGACGATGGCGTCGAACTTCCTGTCCACTTCCTGGCGGGACATTCCGAGAATGGCGCCATAGAGATAGACGTTCTCGCGGCCCGTCAGCTCGTGGTGAAAACCGGTGCCGACTTCAAGGAGCGCGCCAAGGCGTCCTTCGATCCGAGCGGTTCCCTCAGTCGGCGTGACAATCCGGGAGAGGATTTTGAGCAGCGTGCTTTTACCGGCGCCGTTGAGGCCGATGATACCGACGTTCTCGCCTCTCTCGATGTCGAAGCTCACATCGTCGAGAGCCCAGAACTCCGCGCGCGGTTTGGGATCCTTCGCAGGCTGGCGGAAGAGGGAGCGGGCACCGGCTTGAATAAGATCGCGGAGTGAATCGTGTCCCGAAAGACTCGATCCGAGCCGGTAACGCTTTCCGAGGCCTCTGGCGCTTATGGCTAAGTTTTTTGTCATATCACGTCAGCGAACGTGCGCTCCATGTGCTTGAAGAAGACCAAGCCGCCGACGATCAAAACAGAGCCGACAGCGACGCTTATAAGCAAGGGTAATACGTTGAAAGTGCCGCCCGCGATCGCCCATCGAAATCCTTCGATAACGCCAACCATCGGGTTCAGGCTGTAAAGCCAGTGCCACTCTTTGGGTATGAGGCTCAGGGGATAGACGATCGGCGACGCATACATCCAAATCTGGATGAGGAAAGGCAGCGTGTACTTTATATCCCGGAAACGGACGTTGATGGGTCCGAGCCACAAACCGATGGCGAGGGCCTGAAACCCGGCCAAAGCCAGAAGAGGCACGACGGCGAGCAAATTCCACGTGGGCATCACGCCGTAGACCAGCATCAGACCCAGGAGAATGACCAATCCCACGAAAAAATCCAACGCCGGGGCGATGACGCCGGCAACGGGTACGAGCAGGCGCGGGAAATAAACTTTCCGAATGAGTTCTGCTTCGGACACGAGGCCGTTGGAGCTTCGCCTCAGGGCTTCGGCGAAATATGTCCACGGGAGGACGCCAGCGAATGCGAAGATCGGATAGGGGATTCCATCGGACGGCATCTTCGCGAAATGTCCGAATATGATCGCGAATATGAGCACGGAAAACGCCGGCTGAAGGATGGCCCAAGCGATGCCGAGTGCAGCTTGCCGATAGAGGATCTGGATATCGCGCTTGACCAGAACGCCGAGCAGCTCGCGGTAGGGCCAGAGGCCTTCGAGTTCGAGGTCAAACAGACCTTTCGTCGGCCTGATTTCGGTGACGACTGGACGCGCGGCGTGCGGTCCGTCTCTCAGATTTTCGATCGAGGCTGTCAATCTGTTCAACGTTTGAAGATTGGTTGGATTTGTCACGATAAACAGGCCTTCTTAAGCGTGGCCACAACTTTCACCTGCTCAGCGTCCGTCATCTGAGGAAAGAGCGGCAGTATGATGCAATGATCCTGCGCCGCCTCGGAGTGAGGGAGCTGGGCACCATTGACGATTTTCGCGTATCCCGCCTCGCGATGCGCGCACATGACCCCGCGTCGCGTGGCGACGCCCTCATCCAGCATCGACTGCATGACGGTCTGCTGGTCGCAACTCTCCGGAAGGCGCACGACAAAGCTTTGCCAATTGCTTCGCGCATAAGGCGGCTCGACTGGTGGTTCGACGACGTTGTCGTTCTCGAGCAGCTCGCGATATCGATCTGCGAGAGCGCGGCGGGTCGCGATGATATCGGGCATCCGCTTCAATTGTTCTCGGCCGACCGAAGCCTGGATATCGGTCAGCCGGTAATTGTAGCCGATCACGGGATGAGACTCGAAGATGACCTTCGGGGACCCATGCCGCACGGTATCCGGCACGCTCATGCCGTGCTGACGCAAGAGCCGGAACGTCTTGTCCAATTCGGGGTTTGCCGTTGTCAGCATTCCACCGTCGCCCGTGCTCATGACTTTGCGGGGATGGAAGGAAAAGCAGGCGATATCGCCGTGCGGCCGGCCGATCCGTTGCCAGTCGTCGCCAATACGAATCTCGCTTCCGATCGCGCACGCTGCGTCTTCGACGATTGGGATCTGGTGGCGCCGGCCGATTTCGACGATGGCGGGCATGTCGCACGGCAAGCCGACTTGATGCACGCAGAGTATCGCCCGCGTCTTGGGCGTTATCGCGGCCTCTATAAGTTCCGGAGCGATATTGAAAGTCTGCGGATCGATATCGACGAATACCGGCTTGGCGCCGCAGTACATGATGGAGTTTGCGGTCGCGATATAGGAATGACTGACGGTGATGACTTCGTCACCTGGCCCGACGCCGACAGCAAGTAACGCCAGGTGCAAGGCCGTCGTGCAGTTCGAGACGGCGCACGCATGAGGCGCGCCGACGAAGTCCGCGAACTCGCGTTCGAAGGCTTGAACTTCCGGGCCTTGGGTTATCCAGCCGCTCAGGATGACGCGTTGCGCGGCGGCCGCCTCGCGTTCATCCATAACGGGTTTGCTGATCGGAATCATGCGGCTTGAACCCGGTTTTTCTGCCACCAATCGACAAGGCGCGTCAGGCCTTCGTCGAGCCCGACGGTCGCTTCAAAGCCCAGGAGCTGTTTCGCTTTCGACGTATCGGCGAGGCGCCGCGAAACGGGATTGACCTTGCGCTCAGGGCCGTATTCGGGTTTCAGATTCGAGCCCATGACCCGAAGCAACGCGTAGGCGAGATCATTGAGGCTCGTCTCGACGCCGCTCGCTACGTTGAAAACGTCATCCTGCAAATCGGATTGCAGGGCGAGGACGTTGCTGCGCGCGACGTCGTCGATATAGACGAAATCCATCGTCTGATTGCCGTCGCCGAAAATGAGCGGCGCCTGACCGGCCGCAATCCGCTCCATCCAGCGGATAAGAACCTCAGTGTATTTCCCGTGGACGTCCATTCGTGGGCCATAGACGTTGAAATACCGGAGCGCGGTGTAGGGAAGCCCGTACATATCGTTGAAGGACCGGAGCAGCCCTTCCAACATGATCTTGCTCGCGCCGTACCACGTGCGATTGTTGTAAGGATGATGATCCTCGCGCGTCGGAAACGTATCGGCGAGGCCGTAAATCGAGGCTGATGAGGCGGTCACGAATTTCTTGACGCCGTGGGTCTGAGCGGCTTCCAGAACATTGAAGCTGCCGTCGCACATGACTTCCAGCGCTGCCCGAGGCTCCGCCGCGCAGGCAGTAATGCGCAGCGTCGCCATGTGGATGACGGCATCCATACCCTTTGTCGTTTTTTGTACCGTCGGGACGTCGCGTATGTCGCCGCGAACGAGCGTGACGCGCGGATCTTGCAACGCGTGCTCGACGTTGCGAAGCGTTCCGCGTTCGAGATTATCCAAGATGACGATCTGTTCGGGAGCGTGATCGCGCAGCAGAATGTCGATCGTCGTCGATCCGATAAGTCCGCATCCGCCAGTGACAAGAATTCGGGAGCCGTCAATCTGCATCGTTTTTACACCAGAGCTGTTCGAGCAATCGTGCCCTATGAAAAATGCCGTCGGAAAACCAACATCTCACATCACACGGGGCTGAGTTCGCGGTTGTCATCCGCGGGGGCCTGCGCGAAGGCGCTAAGGGCCGCGATGACGCGTTGCTGATTTTCAGCCGTCAATTCGGGATACATCGGAAGCGACAGGACTTCGGCCGCCGCCATTTCCGCATTTGGAAAATCTCCAGCCTTATAACCGAGATCTGCGAATGCCGGGAGCAGGTGTACCGGAATTGGGTAGTGAATGCCTGACTGGATATCATGAGACGCCAGCCACGCCTGGAGCTCCGCGCGTTTTTGAACGCGTATTGCGTAGACGTGAAATACATGGCGGACGTCATCGCGGACGAACGGCGCGTCGAACGTCGTGCCCGACAGCAGTTCGTCATAGCGTTTGGCCGCCGCGCGGCGCGCCTCGGTCCAGTTTTCGAGATGGCGAAGCTTGACGCGCAATACGGCGCCCTGGATGCCTTCCATCCGATAATTGTAACCCTTCAGGACGTGGTGGTATTTTTTCTCTGCACCCCAGTCGCGAAGCATGCGGATCGTACGCGCGAACTCCGGATTTGACGTCACGACCATGCCGGCCTCGCCGTAAGCGCCGAGGTTCTTGCCGGGATAGAAGCTGAAGCACGCGAGATCGCCGAGGCTGCCGACGCGGCGGCCTTTGTATTCCGCGCCATGAGCCTGCGCGGCGTCCTCTATGACGACGAGGCCATGCTTGCGCGCGATCGCCAGAATGGGGTCCATGTCGGCCGGCTGGCCGTAGAGGTGAACCGGCATGATCGCCTTCGTGCGCGGCGTTATCGCCCGCTCAATGGCATCCGGAGACATCGTGAATGTCTCTGGATCGACGTCGACGAACACCGTCTTGGCGCCGGAGTAATGGATGGCCGAGACCGTTGCGACGAAGGTGAAGGGAACGGTAATGACCTCGTCGCCGGGACCGACACCGGCAGCCAGCAGTGCAAGGTGCAGCGCGCTGGTTCCGCTGTTTACGCCACAGCCGATCGAGCTGCCGCTGTAAGCTGCAAACTCTTCTTCGAATGCCGCGACTTCCTTGCCGAGCGTGAACTGGCAGGTGTCCAAGATGCCCTGGATCGCGGCATCGATTTCAGGCTTGATGGAAAGATATTGAGCTTTGAGGTCAACAAACGGAACCATTTCAGTCTCCACGCCGCAAATGAATTGTTTCGCCCTTGCCGCGCATAGAGCTCGTCGCTGCTTCGATCAGTTCGACGACGCGCAGGCCCGAGCGGCCATTTGTGATCGGGGTGGCGTCGTTTTCGATGCAGTCGATAAAATGCTCGCCTTCCACGCGGAGAGCTTCCGTGCCCTCGAGCTTGGGTGCCCACATATCGCCTATGCGGTATCCTACTCTCATCTCATGAATTTGGCGGGGATCGTCCGTAAAACTTATACCCTTATCGTAGATCTTGATCTTTTCGCTGGGCTCCAAGTCATCGTAGGTGATCATCTTCTTGCTGCCGCCGATCAGGATCTGGCGCACCTTGACCGGGGCCAGCCAGCTGACATTCGCGTGCGCGATCATTCCGGAATCATAGAACATCGTAATGTATGCGAGGTTTTCAGGGGTGCCGGGGAAGTGGTGTGATCCGGCGGCCGAAACTGCAACGGGCTTTTCTTCGAGCAGGTAGTCGAGAATTGAAAAATCATGCGCGGCGAGGTCGGAAATTACGTTCACGTCGCGTTGGAATAGCCCCAGATTGACACGGATAGAGTCGTAATAAAACAGCTGACCCATGTCGGGCGATTTAACAATTTCACCGACTTTGCGAATGGAACCTGTGTAAACGAAAGTGTGATCGACAATCAGGACGCGTTTCCGCTTTTCAGCCTCTTCGACCAATTGGCGGGCCTGGAACGACGTTTCTGTCATCGGCTTTGCGAGCCAAACGTGCTTGCCCGCTCGAAGCGCGGCTATGGCCAGTTCGAAGTGCGTCGATACCGGCGTCGCAATTGCGATGGCATCGATTTTCGGATCGCGAAAGAGCTTTTGCGGATCGGTCGTCGTCTCTACGGCGGGATAGCGCGTCGAGACGAGCTTCAGTCTGGCCGGATCCAGATCGGATACGGCTGCGAGGCGGGCGCGCGGCAGCTCGCTGAAATTGCGGACAAGGTTCGGCCCCCAATAACCGTACCCAATTACCCCGATATTTATCATTCAACTCATCCACGAAATGCTGTTCACGAATTGGCGCCTACTGAGCCGCGCCAAGCGGCTTGGCGGGAACTCCCGCCACGATCTGTCTATTGCCGACGTCTTTGGTTACGACAGCGCCGGCGCCGACGAGGGCGTATTCTCCGATGGTCACGCCGGCTAGAATTGTCGCGTTACTTCCGATGCTTGCTCCGCGTTTGACTTTGGTTTCGACCACTGCCCAATCCTGCTCCGACTGGGGTGTCCCGTCGGGGTTGGCGGCTTTGGGATAGAGGTCATTTGTAAACATTACGCCGTGACCAATGAAAACTTCGTCTTCAATCGCGACGCCCTCGCAGATGAAGGTGTGCGAGGAGATTTTGCATCGGGCGCCGACGGCGGCGTTCTTTTGTATTTCGACGAACGAGCCGATCCGCGTGTCATCGCCGATCGTGCAGCCATAAAGGTTCACCTGGTCCGGGTGGTGTATCGTAACGTTACGGCCCATGCGGACGGAATTGGCGATAGCCATGGCTCCCCCTGGCGAATTTACGAGAGATCGATGTGTTGATCGGCGAGTGCAACCCATCATGCGAAGATCGTGCCGCGATGTGCGACCTAGGATAAAACCTATGGTACTTACGATCCGGATAGCCGATTATGCCTAATGGAGTGATACCGGACCTGAGTTTGTCAGCCAACGCAGAGGCTTGGTAATAGGCGGGCAATATTTCTGTGTCGTAGTGAAACGGTTGAATTAGCCCGCAAAATGCATTGATCGAATATTAAAAGGCTCCGCGGTAATCGCGGGACGGTAGGCGCAAGAAACCAGCCGAG
>Ga0164242_10008948_pt1 | contig 10844 bp, 11 predicted proteins | sample OricomgcompostMG_FD_108783 | JGI IMG/M metagenome (GOLD analysis project Ga0164242, IMG submission 108783) | Miracle-Growth compost microbial communities from Emeryville, California, USA - Original compost - Miracle growth compost (MG) ... | reverse complement strand
TGCTCGACGAGGTGCTCGCGTCCTGACGGGGGCATCCTCGCCGCGTATCGCGGTCATCGTGGTGGCCGCAGGAGCGGGCACTCGCCTCGGAGCGGGCATGCCGAAGGCGTTCGTCCCTGTCGCCGGCCGTACCCTGCTCGAACACGCGGTGCATGCCGTCCGCGGCATGCACTCGGATGCCCAGCTGATCACTGTCGTTCCCGAGGGTGCGACGGAGGAGGTTCGTGAGCTCCTGGCGCCCCTCGCGCCCGGTGCGGCCGTCGTGGCGGGCGGAGCGAGCAGGCAGGCATCCGTCGCAGCCGGACTCGCCGTGTTGCACGACACCGTGCAGGTCGTGCTCGTGCACGATGCGGCGCGGGCCTTCACGCCGGTGGCACAGTTCGACGCGGTGGTCGCCGCCGTCGACGCTGCCGGAGAGGGCGCGGTGCCCGGCCTTCCTGTCAGCGACACGATCAAGCGCAGGGATGCCGGAGAGCTCGTCACCGGCACCGTCGACCGCGCCGAGCTCGTCGCCGTGCAGACGCCGCAGGGATTTCCTCGAGACATCCTTCTCGAGGCATATCGCGCCGCGACCGAGGAGGTGACGGACGACGCCGCCCTCGTCGCCGCGATCGGCCACCCGGTGCGGATCGTGGCCGGCGATCCGCTCGCGTTCAAGGTGACGACTCCCGCCGATCTGGCCAGGGCCGAGCAGCTCTTCGCGGCGGCGGCATCCCAGGTAGGGATGCCCAGGATCGGGCTGGGTACCGACACGCATGCCTTCGGCACCGACGGCGAGCTCTGGCTGGCCGGCCTGCACTGGCCGGGCGAGCCTGCCCTCGCCGGCCACAGCGACGGCGACGCCGTCGCGCACGCGATAGTTGATGCGTTGCTCTCCGCCGGCGCCCTGGGCGACATTGGGTCGGTCTTCGGTACGGACGACCCCCGGTTCGCCGGCGCGCACGGAGAGGTCTTCCTCCGGGCGGCCCGGGAACGGCTCGCGGCGGCCGGGCTGCGCATCGGAAATGTGAGCGTGCAGCTGATCGGCAACCGTCCCCGGTTCGCGCACCGGCGCGACGAGGCGCAAGAGGCGCTTTCGGGCATTCTCGGCGCTCCGGTGTCGATCTCGGCGACGACGACCGACGGGCTGGGATTCACCGGACGCGGCGAGGGCCTGACGGCCATCGCCACAGCGCTCGTGGTGCCCATCGCCCCCTTGCGGTCCGACGCGTCGTAGTAAACCGCGGTGGGGTCGGATACACCCGTAGTCTTGAACGCGTGGGAATCCGACTGTACGACACGCGAGCTGCGCGGCTGCGCGACTTCGTTCCGCTCGAGGCCGGCAAGGTCGGCATTTACGTCTGCGGCCCCACCGTGCAGTCCTCACCGCACATCGGTCACCTGCGATCCGCGCTGGTGTACGACCAGATGCGCCGCTGGTTCAACTACCGCGGCTACGACGTCACGCTCGTGCGGAACGTGACCGACATCGACGACAAGGTGCTGATCAACGCGGCCGCGGCACAGGCATCCGGAAGCCACGAGCAGTGGTGGGCGCTGGCGTATCGCTACGAGCGCGAGTTCACCGACGCGTATGCCGCGCTGGGCATCCAGCCGCCGACGTACGAGCCCCGGGCGACGGCGAACATCCCGCAGATGCAGGAGCTCATCGAAAGGCTCATCGAACGGGGGCACGCGTATGTCGCCGACGACCGCTCGGGTGACGTGTACTTCGACGTGCGCAGCTGGCCGGACTATGGCGAGCTGACGAAGCAGAGCATCGACGCGATGGAGGCGGCGGCGGATGCCGACCCGCGTGCCAAACGGGATCCGCGCGACTTCGCGCTCTGGAAGGGTCGCAAGGCCGACGAGCCGGAGTCCGCCTCGTGGGAGAGCCCGTGGGGTGCAGGCCGTCCGGGGTGGCACATCGAGTGCTCCGCCATGTCGGCTCGCTATCTCGGGCCGCGTTTCGACATTCACGGCGGCGGCCTCGACCTGCGCTTTCCGCACCACGAGAACGAGCTCGCTCAGTCGACGGCCGCCGGTGAAGGCTTCGCTGGGTACTGGGTGCACAACGGGCTGGTCAACGTGGCGGGCCAGAAGATGTCGAAATCGCTCGGCAACTCGGTGTACGCGGCCGACCTCATCGGCGCGGCGCGGCCCCTGGTCGTGCGCTACTACCTGGGGGCGGCGCATTATCGGTCGACGATCGACTTCACCGAGAGCTCGCTGGCCGAGGCCGAAGCAGCGCTGGAGCGCATCTCCGGATTCCTGGAGCGTGTCGACCGCAGGCTGGCCGGCACCCGCTTCGCCTCCAGCGGCGCCGAGGTGCTCCCGGCGGAGTTCGCCGAGGCGCTGGACGACGACTTCGGAGTGCCGCAAGCTCTGGCAGTGCTGCACGACACAGTGCGGGCGGGCAATCAGGCGCTCGACGGCGAAGATCTGGGCGCCGCCGCAACGGCAAGGGGACAGGTCGAAGCGATGACAGAGGTGCTGGGCATCAACCCGCTGTCGCCGCAGTGGCAGGCGCGAACGGATGCCCCGGCGCGCGCCGCGCTCGACGCGCTCTTGCGCAGGCTTCTCGCCGACCGGCAGGCCGCCCGCCAGGCGCGGGACTTCGCGCAGGCAGACCGCATCCGCTCGGAATTGGCCGAAGCGGGCATCACGATCGAGGACACCCCGACGGGTGCGCATTGGAGTATCGATGGCGAATAAGCCGCGCGCGGGAGCCGTGCGCAAATCCAAGAAGGGCCCGACGAAGGGCACGGGCGGCCACGGCCGCAAGGCGCTGGAGGGCAAGGGGCCGACGCCGAAGGCGCAGGACCGTCCGTACCACGTCGCGGCCAAACGCAAGGAACTCGCTGAGCGTGCCGCCGCCAAACGTGGCGGCCAGCGCTCCAATACGGGCGGAGGCACGACCGCACGCAGGGCGACGTCCGACGACGCCGAGTTCGTCACCGGCCGCAACTCCGTGCTCGAGGCATTGCGAGCGCGTATTCCGGCCACCACGCTCTACGTCGCCGCGCGCATCGAACTCGACGACCGCGTGAAGGAGATCCTGAGCACCGCAACGAAGCGCGGCATCCCGGTGCTCGAGGTGATGCGTCCGGAGCTCGATCGCCTCTCCGGCAGAGACGCTGTTCATCAGGGTGTCGCGCTGAAGGTTCCGCCGTACGAGTACGCCCACGTCGACGACGTGCTCGACTCCGTGCTGCAGAAGGGCGAGGTCCCGCTGTTCGTCGCGCTCGACGGCGTGACGGATCCGCGCAACCTGGGGGCGATCATCCGCTCGACGGCGGCGTTCGGCGGCCAGACCGTCATCGTTCCGCAGCGTCGTTCGGTCGGCGTCACGGCGTCGGCGTGGAAGACCTCGGCCGGCGCGGCCGCGCGTACCCCCGTCTCGATGGCGGCGAACCTGACGCAGGCGCTGAAGGGGCTGAAGAAGCGGGGTCTGTTCGTGCTCGGACTTGCCGGCGAAGGCGACGTGTCGCTGTACGATCTCGAGCTTGCGGACCGCGGCGTCGTCGTCGTGGTCGGCAGCGAGGGGAAGGGTCTCTCGCGACTCGTGAGCGAGACCTGCGACGCGATTGTGTCGATCCCGATCTCCGCATCAACGGAGTCGCTCAACGCCGGCATCGCCGCGAGCGTGGCGCTCTACGAGATCTCGAAGCGGCGCACGGAGGCCTCCGGTCGCTGACCTCCTGGTGCTCGGACCGGGGCCCAGATCGTAGCCTGAAGAGGTGGATGACCGAAGGCGGCTGCTCGAGCGCGTCTACTCCCGGGAGGGCGCGGCGGAGGAGCCGCGCGAGTACCGGGACCCGCGGAGCGGTGACACCGTCCGGATGACGCCGAGCCAGTGGGCCCTCGCCGAGTACGATCGGGCGCACCCGCAGCCATCCGCCGACGCTCCCACGGCACCGCACGATCGAGCATCGCACGAGAGGCCCGGCCAGGGCACTAACCCGGTCCCGGCCGGCCGGCGGACGGGCGCGGGTTCGTACGGCGACCAAGACTTCGACGCAGCCGAATTCGACGATGCGGACCTCGACGATGCGGACCTCGACACGGCCCAGGCACGCACAACCGGCATGGCGTCAAGGATGCGACGGGCGGCACCCGTGCTCGTCGCTGCTGCTGCGTTCGTACTGGGCGTGCTTGTCGCAGTGGGCGTATCGACTGCAGTCGGGCATCCGGCACCGGCGACCCCCGCAGCCGCGAATACCACGACCGCAATCCCCGACGAGGACTGGCATCCGCTTCCCGGTCCGGCGGTTCGAGAGTTCCTGAACTCATCGCCGCGCGCGACAGACCTGCCCGCCGCGGTGACGAACGGATTCGTGCCGAGCTCGTTCCATCTGATCGCGGGATCGGTCTCCCTTCAGGAGAGCGCGTCGATCTACGCGGCGGAGCGCCTGAGCGACCAGTACTGCCTGGTCGCCGTGGCGAACGGCGCCCGGGTGGCCGAGACGTGCGCCACACTCTCCGACATGGCGGCGCACGGGCTCACGCTGACGAAGGACGCGGTGCGCGACGTCGACGGCCTCCCGCTGGCCGTGACGGTGACGTGGTCTACGGATGGCACGATCAGCTGGGCGGCCATGCCATCCGTCGGCTGACCCGAAGCGCATCCTGTCGGAGATGCTCAGACCTTGGACATCCAGTCGTCGCCTTCGTCGGCCTCGTCGTCGATCACTTGCACCGGCACGGTGAACGCCTCGGTGACGGGCGCGATCACGGTCGCCTCGTCGCGGCGGTGGCGCAGCACGTCGTTGATGTACGACGAAAGCGCCTCGGCGAGTGGAACGTCGCGCCCCTCTTCCTGTGACATGAACCAGCGGTGGTCGAGCAGCTGGTGGAACACCTCGGCGGGCTCCAGCTTGCCGCGCAGGTCGGCGGGAATGGCGCGCACCACCGGCTCGAACACGCGCATCAGCCACTCGTGGGCGATCGCCTCCTCGTCAAGACCCGGCTTGGCGACCGTGGCCGCGTAGGAGTCCAGATCGTTGAGCAGGCGACGCGCCTGGTTCTCGCCGGTGTCGAGGCCGGTCAGCCGCAGCAGGCGTCGCTGGTGGTGTCCAGCGTCGACGACCTTCGGCTGGATGCGCACGGTTCCGCTGTCGGTGCCGGTGCTGCGGATCGCCAGCTCCTCGATGTCGAATCCGAGCTCGTTCAGTCGGCGCACCCGCTCCGCGATGCGCCAGCGGTCGGATGCCGAGAACGACTCGCTGCCCGTGAGCTCCTTCCACAGAGACCGGTAGGCGGCCACGATGCCGCCGGACACCTCCACCGGGTCGACCTCTTCGGCCAGCCGGCCGCCCGCCTGGATGTCCATCAGCTCGCCCGCGATGTTCACCCGGGCGATCTCGAGGTCGTTCTCCCGCTGTCCATTGGAGAGCCCGCCCTCGTAGAGCTGACCGGTCTCGGCGTCCACCAGGTAGGCGGCGAACGCGCCGGCATCGCGACGGAACAGCGTGTTCGACAGTGAGACGTCGCCCCAGAAGAATCCGATCATGTGCAGGCGCACGAGGAGCACGGCGAGTGCGTCGACGAGCCTGGTCGCGGTGTCGGGGCGGAGGGTTTGCGAGTAGAGGGCCCGGTAAGGCAGCGAGAACTTCAGGTGCCTTGTGACAAGCACCGGCTTCAGAGGCTTACCCGAGTCATCCGTTCGACCTTCGATGACCGCTACCGGTTCCACGCAGGGCACGTCGAGCCGCTGAAGAGTGCGCAGCATGTCGTACTCGCGCCTGGCCATCTCGCCCGTCGTCTCCTTGATGGCGATGACGTAGCCGGAGAGGTTCGCGAAGCGCACCAGGTGACGCGAGATGCCCTTGGGCAGCAGAGCGATGTGCTCGTTGGACCACCTGTCAAGCGGCAGGTTCCACGGCAGGTCGAGCAGAGCCGGATCGACGGTTGCCGCGGTGATGTTGACGGAGCCAGCCATAACTGAAAAGCCTATGTTCAAAAGGAATCACCCCGGCCCGAGCGAGGCTCGGGGCCGGGGCGATTCGAATCGGAATGCGTGGAGCCTAATCGACCACGGCGCCGCCGAGGCGCTCGCCGCTCTCCGCGTCGAAGAGGTGCACGTGGCCCGGCTTCGGCGTGATGTAGACCGTCTCGCCGGCGTTCGGGTGCACGCGGCCGTCGACGCGGCCGACGATGTCGACCCGCTTTTCGTCGACCTCGGTGTGGCCGTACAGGTAGCCGTCGGCGCCGAGCTCCTCGACGAGGTCGACGGCGACCGTGAGGCCGTTGCCCGCGTTGGTGGAGACCACCACGTCTTCGGGACGGACACCGATCGTGATCTGCTTGCCGGCCTTGGCGAGAACCTCGCGGTCAACGGGAACGACGGCGGTGCCGAACTTGATGCCGCCCTCGGTCACGTCGGCGCCGAACAGGTTCATGGCGGGGCTGCCGATGAAGCCGGCGACGAACACGTTGTTGGGCTCTGCGTACAGCTCGCGCGGCGTGCCGACCTGCTGGAGCACGCCGTCCTTCAGCACGGCGATGCGGTCACCCATGGTGAGGGCCTCGGTCTGGTCGTGCGTGACGTAGACGGTGGTGACGCCGAGACGCCGGGTCAGCGAGGCGATCTGCGTGCGGGTCTGAACGCGCAGCTTGGCGTCGAGGTTCGACAGAGGCTCGTCCATGAGGAACACCTGCGGGCTGCGGACGATGGCGCGGCCCATCGCGACGCGCTGACGCTGACCACCGGAGAGGGCTTTCGGCTTGCGGTTGAGGTAGGGCTCGAGGTCGAGCAGCTTCGCGGCCTCCAGTACGCGCTGTGCACGCTCTTCCTTCTTCACGCCGGCGATCTTGAGCGCGAAGCCCATGTTCTCTGCAACGGTCATGTGCGGGTACAGAGCGTAGTTCTGGAAGACCATGGCGATGTCGCGGTCCTTCGGCGGAACATCCGTGACGTTCCGGTCGCCGATGAAGATGTTGCCCTCGTTGACCTCTTCGAGTCCGGCCAGCATGCGCAGCGACGTGGACTTACCGCAGCCGGAAGGGCCGACGAGCACGAGGAACTCGCCGTCGGCGATGTCGAGGTTCAGCTTGTCGACGGCAGGACGCGTGGAACCCGGATAGATTCGCGTCGCCTCGTCGAAAGTGACTGTTGCCATGGTTATGTATCCTTCACCGGCAGGTACGTGCCGGACGATCCGTTGTGATGGATGTTGTATGGCCATCGGTCGTCGATGACCAGAACTGATGTTACGTCACGACTCCGGCGCCCGGCGAATCGAGTGCATCCGCACCCGGCAGCAGTGCAGCGTTCGCCCCGGAGCTGCGCGAACTCTCTCCAGCGCCTGTCTGGGCATTTCCCAGAGTGCCGCTCTAGGGTTGGTGCCGTTCGCATGCCGCCTCGATGCATGCCCCTCGTACCCCGCACAGCTGTCAAGCACCCGAAGTGAGATCGAATGTCCAACGGCGATCTTGAACGCCGCCCGTCCAATGGAGAACGCCGCGCGGCGACGCGCGACAAAGCGCGTCAGCTGCGTGAAGCCCACCGCAAGCAAGAGCGCCGCCGCCGGGCCGTCGTCAGGACCAGCATCATCGCCGTGGTCGTCGCTGCGGCGGCGATCGTGGCCGTCGTGATCGTCTCGTCGATCCACGCGCCCGCGCACGGGCCGGCGAACATGGCCAGCGACGGCATCCTCATCGGCAAGGGCTTGAAGGCCGAGCGCACACCATCGACCGCGCCCGACGCGAAGCCCGTGGTGAACAAGCAGGACCCCTCAGCGGGCACGGTGAGCATCGTCACCTACATCGACTACCTCTGCCCGTATTGCGGCGACTTCGAGCGCACGAACATCGACCAGATCGGCAAGCTCGTCGACAGCGGCGCCGCCACCATCGAGATCCACCCGATACCGCTGCTGGCGAGCCGGTCCGCCGGAACGAAGTACTCCTTGCGCGCTGACAATGCGGCTGCATGCGTCGCCAACTACGACCCGAACTCGTTCTGGGCGTTCAACAAGGAGCTGTTCGAGAACCAGCCGAAAGAGAACACCACGGGGCTCACGGATCAGCAGATCAAGAACCTCGTGAAGCGCGCGGGCGTGAAGACGTACGACTCGGTGTCGAAGTGCATCGACGACGGCAGGTACGACTCGTGGGCGCAGAATGCGCTCGATCGCACGCTCACCGGGCCGATTCCGAACTCGTCCGTGAAGCAGCTCAAGGCGACGCCGCTGATCCTCGTCAACGGCAAGCAGTATCAGGGGTCGCTGAAGGACCCCGACGAGTTCCGGGCCTTCATCGTGAAGGCGCAGGCCGACACCTACTCCACTCCGTCGCCGACCGCGACACCGACTCCGACCGCCACCTCGGCCGGCTGAGCACCGCCACCTGCACGACTACCCATTAGGATGTTGCGGTGCCGTGCTGCAGCGATCGCACTGCGGGCGCCGGCCGACTTAGCTCAGTTGGTAGAGCACTTCTCTTGTAAAGAAGGGGTCGCGAGTTCGAGCCTCGCAGTCGGCTCTCTTCAAGCTCCCGATCCGTTCAGGACGCCGGTCACTCCAGAACGCTGACGAATCCTTCGGGATCGATCAGCTTCGGTGCCCCGTCGCCCTTGCCCTGCTTTCGTTCCGGCTTGCCGCCGACGTACAGCCAGCCGAGCAGGCGTTCGTGCTTGCCGAGGCCGTGCATCCTGCTCACGGCTTTCGACCTCGTGTAGTGACCGGTGCGCCACATCACGCCCCAGCCCGCCTCGTCGAGCAGCAGGCTGAGCATGTGGGCGACACCGGATGCCACGGCATCCTGTTCCCAGTCGGGCACCTTCTCGCTCTCACGCCGCGACGACACCACGGCGATGAGCAGCGGCGCTCGGAGCGGCTTCGTCGAAGGCCCATCCTTGTTCTCCGCCTCGGCGATCGCCGTACCGAGCCGCCGACGCGCGTCGCCGCGCAGTTCGATGAGGCGCCACGGCTTCAGCGAGCTGTGGTCGGCGACGCGACCGGCCACTGCGGTCAGCGCCAGGAGCTCGTCGTGCGAGGGTGCGGCATCCGTCACCTTCGACTGCGACCGCCTTGCCGCGATCGCCTCTCGAGCGCTCACCGGCTATGCGTCGGCGTTCTGGTCGCTCTGCTCACCCTGCGGAGCGAAGGCGAGCGAGAGCGAGTTCATGCAGTAGCGGTCGCCCGTAGGAGTGCCGAAGCCGTCGGGGAAGACGTGCCCCAGGTGCGAGCCGCAGTTGGCGCAGCGCACCTCGGTGCGCACCATTCCGAGAGAGGTGTCCTCCAGCAGTTCGACCGCCTCCGGACGCACCGACTCGTAGAAGCTCGGCCAGCCGCATCCGGAGTCGAACTTCGTTCCGCTCTTGAAGAGCTCGGCGCCGCAGGCCGCACAGGTGTAGATGCCGGCCCGGCTCTCGTCGAGCAACTCGCCGGTCCAAGGCCGTTCGGTGGCCGCCTCGCGCAGCACCGCGTACTGCTCGTCGGAGAGCTCCTTGCGCCACTCGTCGTTCGACTTCGAGACCGTGTAAGTCATTGCTCGTTCCTTTCTTGCGTGCACCGGCGCCGAGGACCCGGGCCGCATTGCGCACACCAAGGGTAACGAGCGCGCCTGACGGACTGTTCCGGGCACTTTCAGTTCGCTGCGCATGCCTCGCCTCTGCGGCGAAGGGGCGACCATACAATGGCGCTGGCCGGCAGGAGGTGATGGGTGTGGGTGAAGCGGAGCACGCGCCCGATCCTGCGTCCGGCGAAACCGACGACGAGTCCGTGCCATCGGAGGGGCCGTCACTGAGCGAGCGCGATCTCGCGGTGCTCGAGTTCGAACGGCGTTGGTGGAAGCACGCGGGCGCCAAGGAGCAGGCCATCCGCGATCAGTTCGGTCTTTCCGCAGCCCGGTACTATCAAGTGCTCGGCCGGGTGATCGAGTCGCCGGCAGCGCTCGTGCACGATCCGATGCTGGTGCGGCGCCTGCAACGTGTGCGCGATGCGCGCCTTGCAGCACGGGTGAACCGCCTTCGGCCTCGCTGAGCATGCCGTGACGAATCGCACAGTGCGATCCCGTACAGTCCTGAAGAGCTTCACCCGCCCGACCCCGAGGATCCTCACCTAGACCATGGCCGCCAAGTTCCCGACCGATCGCTTCGACCAGGTCCCCGACGACCTAGAACGCATCGGCGCGCACAGGGCTCCCCGGCCACGGGGTTACGGCTGGATCTGGGTCGCATGGTGCGCGGGAGCGGTGATCGTGATCGTGGGCCTCGGCGCGCTAGGCATCTTCGCCATCAACGGAACGCTGAACGTGAAGCTGCCGTTCGCCGCAGGGTCGCCTTCGGCCACGCGGACCGCGACGCCCACTCCGACGCCGACGATCACCCCGGCGGTCAACCCCGCCCTGACCCTCATAGTGCTGAACGGAACGGCGAAGGCCGGACTGGCGGCGGATGCCACGACCACGTTGAAAGCGGCGGGCTGGCAGAACATCACGCCGGCCAACGCGAGCTCGACGGACGTCAAGAAGACCACGGTGTACTACGGCGATCCGAAGAACGTGAGCGCCGCCCTCGCAGTGTCTCAGGAGCTTGCCGGAGCCCCGATCCAGGAGACGCAGGATTTCGCGGCGACCGGAGCCGACATCACTGTGGTGCTCGGCGCGGACTACGCGCCGACGCATCAGTGATCGATCCCGTCCAACGGCCAGGATCTACGCGGCCGGCAGCGGTCGCGTAACCGATTGTCTCAATCTGGACACGCCCCTCGTCCTGGGCTAGGGCTGCCGCTACTATCGGGGTTCAACGCTCGCGACCATGCGGCGTTTGCATGAAGGCAATGGGAGTAACAGATGGCGAACGGAACCGTCAAATGGTTCAACGCTGAGAAGGGCTACGGCTTCATCACCGTCGACGGTGG
>Ga0164242_10008947_pt1 | contig 10845 bp, 9 predicted proteins | sample OricomgcompostMG_FD_108783 | JGI IMG/M metagenome (GOLD analysis project Ga0164242, IMG submission 108783) | Miracle-Growth compost microbial communities from Emeryville, California, USA - Original compost - Miracle growth compost (MG) ... | reverse complement strand
GGTCGAGCAGGCGCGCGCGCAGAACCTCGATCTTGCGCAATCGGTTGCGCGGCTGCGCCAGGCGCATGAGGCGCTGATCGCCTCGCGCGCCGCCCTGTTTCCCGGCGTCTCGGGCTCGGCCGGTTATTCGCGCAGCTTCAATCTCGCCGGCGGCACCAACACCGTCACCTTGCCCGACGGCACCGTCACCTCGATCTCGCGCAGCAACAACAGCTTCTCGATCTCGGGCGACGTTTCCTACCAGGCCGATCTGTTCGGCGGAACGCGCCGCAGCATCGAAGCGAGCAAGGCGCAGTATCAGGGCGCCGGCTACGACTATGCCAGCGTGCTGACCTCGACCGAGAGCGAGGTCGCCCGCAACTACATCCTCGCGCGGCTCGCCCAGGCGCAGCTCGCCAATGCCAGGGCGTCGCTGGGAATCGAGGACGACAACCTGCAGATCGCGCAATGGCGGGTCCAGGCCGGGCTGGTCTCGTCGGTCGATGTCGAGCAGGCCCGTGCCAGCCGCGCGCAGACCGCGGCGACGATCCCCAGCCTGGAGCAATCGTACAACGAGGCCGTGTCGAACCTTGGCATATTGACCGGCCAGGCACCCGGCGCGCTCAAGGACGCGATGGCCAAGGCCGAGCCGATCCCGCAAGGGCCACCGAGCATCGCCGTCGGTATTCCCGCCGACACGTTGCGCCAGCGTCCCGACGTGATGAGCGCCGAGCGCAACCTCGCTGCGGCGACGGCAGAGATCGGCGTCGCCAAGGCGGCGCTCTATCCGGCGCTCGACATCACCGGCAACATCGGCACCTCGGCCAACGTCTTCAACGACCTGTTCAAGCTGATCACCGGCAGCGTGTTCGCCGGGATCAGCCAGACGATCTTCGACGGCGGCCGGCTCCATGCCCAGGTGCGGTCGAACGAGGCGGCGGCCGAGGGTGCCTTCGCGCTCTACAAGTCGACCGTGCTCACCGGGCTGCAGGATGTCGAGAACGCGGTCGTCGCGCTCAATTCGGCCAAGGAGCGCGAGAAGCAATTCGCCATCGCCTATGATGCGGCGAACAATTCGGCGATCCTGGCGCGCGCGCAATATCGCGCCGGGCTGACCGATTTCACCACGCTCAACACCGCGGAAAGCTCGCTCTTGTCGGCGCGCAACGGCCTCTCCCAAGCGAAGTCGGATGAGGCGACCGCGATCGTCCAGCTCTATCTCGCGCTCGGCGGCGGCTGGGACAGCGCGACGGTGCCGACCGCCGCCAACACACCGCCCATCATCCCCGCCGCGACCAGCCCGTCCGAGGACCGATAAATGGCCGACCAAGCGATCACCGACACCGACGAATTCCTCGGCGTCAAGGAGACCCCGGCGTGGCAGCGCTGGGCGAAATGGGGCGCGATCGCGGTCGGCGTCATCCTGCTGCTGCTGCTGATCCGCCACTTCACCGCGCGGCAGGAAACTGCCGGCTATTCGACCCAGCCGGCGCGGATGGGCTCGCTGACCACCACCGTCTCGGCGACCGGCAAGCTGGCGCCGGTCAATCAGGTGACGGTCGGCTCGCAGCTGTCGGGGCTGGTCACGCAGGTCGCCGTCGACGTCAACGATCATGTCACCAAGGGGCAGGCGCTGGCGCTGATCGATCCCGAGCAGATCGACGACCAGATCCGTCAGGCGCAGGCGCAGCTCGCCGCCGATCAGGCCGCGGTCAACGAGGCGCAGGCGACACTGGAGCAATCGCAGGCGACGCTCGACCGCTATCAGGAGGTGAGCAAGCTGTCCGGCGGGCGCGTGCCGGCCAAGACCGAGATGGAAACCGCGGTCGGCGATCGCGACCGGGCTGCCGGCGCGCTCAAGGTAGCTCAGGCCAATGTCAAGGCGCAGCAGGCGGCGCTGGCGCAGGACCAGACGCAGCGCTCGCGCGCGGTGATCCGTTCGCCGGTCGACGGCGTGGTGCTGGCGCGCCAGGTCGATCCCGGCCAGACCGTGGCGGCGTCGTTCAACACCCCGACGCTGTTCGTCATCGCGCAGGACCTGACGCAGATGAAGCTTGAGGTGCAGGTCGACGAGGCCGACGTCGGCCAGATCGCCAAGGGCCAGAAGGCGACGTTCACCGTCGACGCTTTTCCGGGGCGGACCTTCCCGGCGGCGATCACCCGCGTTGATCTCGGCTCAAACCTGACGGTTCAGGACGCGACTTCGTCGTCCTCGTCGAGCACCAGCTCATCCTCGTCGACGACCGGCCAGGTCGTCTCCTATGCCGCCGATCTCAGCGTCGCCAACCCGACGCTCGAGCTCAGGCCCGGCATGACCGCGACCGCCGACATCGTCACCTCGCAGGTCGACAACGCGCTGCTGGTGCCCAATGCGGCGCTGCGCTTCGTGCCCGAAAAGGCCGGTGGCAATGCAGCGGCGGCGAGCGGCAACGGCGGGATCACCGGTGCGCTGGTGCCGCATCGTCGGCGGCGCGGCGGCGGCGATAATGGCAGCGATACCGCAGCGGCGGTGACTCAGGGCGCGCAGCATATCGTCTATGTGCTCGATGCCGACGGCAAGCCGAAGCCGGTCAAGGTCACGATCGGCCAGACCAACGGCACCATGACCGCGGTGACCGGCGGCGACCTCAAGCCGGGGATGCGAGTCATCACCGGGCAACTTTCGGGCAAGAAGGGCTTGACCGGCGGCAAGGGCGGCCCGGCGGGCAGCGCGGGGGCCAACCGCAGCGCAGGCGGCGGGCGGCGTGGCGGATAATCCCGCGTCCGAACCGCTGATCCGCTTGCGCGGCGTCACCAAGGTCTACGGCACCGGGGCGACGGCGTTCCAGGCGCTGAAGGGCGTCGACCTCGACATCATGGCAGGCGATTTCATTGCGGTGATGGGCGCTAGCGGGTCGGGCAAGTCGACGACGATGAACATCCTCGGCTGCCTCGACGTGCCGACCGAGGGGCAATATCTGTTCCGCGGCCATCATATCGAGCTGCTCGACCGCGACCAGCGCGCGCTGCTCCGGCGCAAGTATCTCGGCTTCGTCTTCCAGGGCTTCAACCTCTTGGCGCGGACCAGCGCGCTGGAGAATGTCGAACTGCCCTTGCTCTACCGTGGCGAGCCGCGCGCCGAGCGCCGCGACCAGGCAATGGCCGCACTCGACAAGGTCGGCCTCAAGGACTGGTGGGACCATACCCCGGCCGAGCTCTCCGGCGGCCAGCAGCAGCGTGTGGCGATCGCGCGGGCGATCGTCACCCAGCCCGACGTGCTGCTGGCCGACGAGCCGACCGGCAACCTCGATTCGGAGCGCTCGATCGAGATCATGGAGCTGCTCACCGAGCTCAACCACGAAAGCGGCATCACCGTGCTGATGGTTACCCACGAACCCGACATGGCCGCGTTCGCGCACACCATCGTCAACTTCAAGGACGGCTTGGTCGAGAGCATCGATGCCAAGCATCGCCAGGGGGAGAAGGTGCGGTGAGGGTTGGGGCTTACCGAAAGCCCCTCCCCTTCAGGGGAGGGGTTGGGGTGGGGATTATCCCCCTACGCCGGCGCTTGCGGTACGCCCCTACCCCCGACCCCTCCCCTGAAGGGGAGGGGAGATAATGTTCGGCACCACCCTCGTCCTCGCGTTCCGGTCGATCCGGCGGCATCTGCTGCGGTCGTTCCTCACCATCCTCGGCATCGTCATCGGCGTTGCCGCGGTGGTGACGATGGTGACTCTCGGCAATGCCACAACCGCCGCAGTGCAGAAGCAGATCGCCAGCCTGGGCACCAACATCCTGCAGGTCCGCCCCGGCCAGGGCTTCGGCCGCGGCGGCGGCGGACCGCGCCCGCCCAATTTCAAGCCGGAGGACGTCACCGCGATCGAGGACCAGGTCGCCGGAGTCACCGCGGTCGCCCCGCAGGCGCAAGCCAGCGTGACGGCGATCTACAACGGCAACAACTGGTCGACGACGATCAATGGCACCACCGACGCCTATTTCGAGGTCCAGCCCTGGCCGCTCGAGGAAGGCCGCATCTTCAATTCGGCCGAAGAGGCCGCCGGCAAGGCGGTGTGCATCCTCGGCAGCACGGTCAAGACCAATCTGTTCCCCAACGAAGACCCGATCGGCAAGCGCTTTCGCGCCGGCGACGTGTCGTGCGATGTGGTCGGGCTCCTGACCACCAAGGGCCAGAGCGGCTTCGGCGGCGATCAGGACGACGTCATCATCATGCCGATCAAGACCGTCCAGCGCCGCTTCACCGGCTCGACCGACATCCGGCTGATGCTGGTCGGCATCGACGCCGCCTATGACAGCGCGCAGGTGCAGGCCTCGCTGACCAGCCTGCTGCGCGAGCGCCGCCGGATTCAGCCGGGGCAGGACAATGATTTCAACATCTTCGACACCAAGCAGATTTCCGACACACTGACCGGCACGACCACGCTGCTCACCGGCATCGTCACTGCGGTCGCCGCGATCAGCCTTGTCGTCGGCGGCATCGGCATCATGAACATCATGCTGGTCTCGGTGACCGAGCGGACACGCGAGATCGGCATCCGCCTGGCGATCGGTGCAGTGGCGCGCGAGGTGCTGCTGCAGTTCCTTGTCGAGGCGGTGGCGCTATCGTGCCTCGGCGGGCTGATCGGCCTGATCATCGCGCAGGTCGCGGTGGCCGCGCTGGCGCCCGTTATGAAAGTCGACTGGGTGTTCTACCCCGGCATCAACTTCATCGCCTTCGCGATCTCGGCGGTGATCGGCGTGGTGTTCGGCTTCTTCCCGGCAAGGCGCGCCGCTGCGCTCAACCCGATCGACGCCCTCAGGCACGAGTAACCGGTTCAGCTCGCGCTGAACCGGTTGCGGCACCGGCCCGCTCCCCCATCCGGCCACCCATTTTGGATATGCTGAGTGGGTGGCCGGGTGGGGGAGCGGGGCGGGGCCGCAACCCCGCAAAGACTCCTCACACCAACGCCCGCAGTCGCTCCAAATCCTCGGGCGTGTCGACGTCGAGCAGCTCGTTGGGCACCGCGATCATGTGGTGCGCCTTCATAATCATCTCGCGCGCGCCGCTGTCGCCGCTCAGGTTCATCAGCCAGTCGAAGCGGTTGCGGCCGAACAGGCCGGGCGGGCGCGGCTGCCTGCCGTCGCTCGACGCCAGGATCGTGTCGTCGGCATCGGCATAATCGAGCAGACGATAGATATGCGAGGCGGTCACCCGAGGCATGTCGGCCATCGCGATCAGCACCGCGCGCGGATCGCGCTCGCGCGCTGCGGCGACGCCGAGCCGGATCGAGCTCGAAACGCCTCTTTCCGGTGCATCGTTGGCGATCACGTCATAGCCGCGCGTCGCAAAATCGAGCTTGGTGTCCGACACCACCGCGATCCGCCGAGCGAACGGCACCGCCTCCAGCGCGGTGACGACATGGAAGGCGAGCGGCGCGCCGAGATAGTCCTGTTCGAGCTTGTCGGTGTCGCCGAACCGCGCCGATTTGCCGGCGGCGAGCAGGATCAGCACGGTCTCTTCAGCCTTGATCATGCCCTGCCTTTATCATGGCGTCGATCCGCCGCAATGCTCCTGTCCCGATTGGTTTCCCTGCCGGCACGAGCGGCGCATCTTTCCGGCTGGCGCGTGGTCGCCTGGCGCGGCACAGTACGAACGATGCAGCCCCATGAGCCGTCGCTCTCCGCCCCCATCGTCATCGCGCACCGCGGCGCGAGCGGCCTTCGCCCCGAGCACACGCTGGCGAGCTACGCGCTGGCGATCGAGCAGGGGGCCGATTTCATCGAGCCCGATCTGGTGCCGACCAGGGATGGCGTCCTGGTCGCCCGCCACGAGAACGACATTTCGGATACGACCGACGTCGCCGATCACCGCGAATTCGCCGACCGCCGCGCGACCAAGACGATCGACGGCAAGAAGATCACCGGCTGGTTCACCGAGGATTTCACCCTCGACGAACTGAGGACGCTTCGCGCGAAGGAGCGCCTGCCGCTGCTGCGCCCGGCCAACAAGGCCTATGACGGCCAGCTCGAGGTGCCCACGCTTGCCGAGATCATCGCGCTGGCCAAGCGCGAGAGCATCGCCTGCGGCCGCACGATCGGCATCTATCCCGAAACCAAGCACCCGACCTATTTTGCCGAGCTTGGCCTCGCCACCGACGAGCCGCTGGTCGAGGCACTCCACGCCGCCGGCTGGCGCACCGCGGCGGCGCCGGTGTTCATCCAGTCGTTCGAGGTCGAGAATCTGCGCAAGATCCGCGCGCTGACCGGCCTGCGCCTGATCCAGCTGCTCGACGCCGACGGCGCCCCGGCCGACGGCGCCCGCACCAGCTATGCCGACATGGCGAGTCCGGAGGGCCTCAAGGCGATCGCCCGCTACGCCTGGGGGATCGGCCCGAACAAGAGCATGATCGACGACGATGGCGGGCTGGTTCGAGATGCGCACCAGGCGGGGTTGCGCGTCCATCCCTGGACCTTCCGCGCGGAGAATTATTTCCTGCCGCGCCGCTGGCGCAAGGGGCTCAACCCGCGCGGGGCTGGCGACCTTCCGTCCGAGATTGCGCACCATCTGGCGCTCGGGGTGGACGGATTCTTCACCGATTTCCCGGCGATCGGTGTAGAGGCGGTCCGTGCCTTCACCGCCGAGAGCGACGGCCGAACGGAGTAGCGTCGATGCGTAAAGCCCTGATTCTCGCGGCCATGATGCTGCCGATCGGCCTTGGCGGCTGCCTCGCCAAAACGGCGGTCGGCGTCGCCACGCTGCCGGTCAAGGCGGGCAGCAAGGCGGTCGACTGGACGACGACCAGCCAGTCGGAGGCAGACCGCAACTACGGTCGCAAGATGCGCAAGGAGGAAGCCAAGGAAGGCCGCGAACGCCGCAAATGGGAAAAGAAATGCCATGACACGCCCGATGCGCCGGAATGCCAGAGCTACCAGGGCTACCGCGCGGGGTATGGGCATTGAGAACGGTATAGCGGGGGCCGGCGAGGAGTCCGCCGAAGCAGTACACGCCACAGCCATGTTCCGCCGTCCCGGGTCGATTTCGGTATGTCCTTCATCGCGGTGACCCGTGACCATCTGAATTTCGCATCTTCCCTTCATTTTTGCACCCCTTCCGCCTATTCGCTGCCCGAATATGCCGGCCCGTCCCGCGATCCGGTTCTCCAGTTTCTCAAGGCTCCGCTCCGTGCAGCGATTCGACCATGTTGAACCCCTCGTCATGCTCGCCACCGTCGTGCAGTGGCTGGTGCTTGCGACGATCACGGGCGCGATCGTCGGCAGCGGCACCACGCTGTTCTTGAAGGCGCTGTTTTTCCTGGCCGGCCGGACGGCTTCGGTTCCGCTCTGGATGCAAATGACGTTGCTGCCGGCAGGCGGTCTCCTGAACGGTCTGCTGCTCCATTACGGCTATCGCGCCAACCATACCGGCTTGAAGGACACGGTATTTGCCGCCGTGCAGGAGCAGGAAGGCCGGATGCCGCTACGCACCTTGCTCATCAAGCCGGTGGCGGCGCTTGTCACCTTGGCCTGTGGCGGTTCGGCGGGCAAGGAGGGGCCGTGCGCCCATATCGGTGCCTCGCTGGGTGCGGCGATCGGCCATGTGCTTCATCTCAACAGCGAGTTGCGCAAGCGGATCGTCGCCTGCGGGGTGAGCGCCGGGTTCGCCAGCGTGTTCGGCACGCCGATCGCCGGCGCCATCTACGGCGTCGAGGTGCTGGCGGTGGGGCGGATCCGCTACGACTTCCTGTTCCCCGCCATCATCGCCGGGATCACGTCGTTCCAGATCAGCAAGTTCTGGGGCATCCCTTACGAATATTACAGTTTTTCCCGGTTGCCGTCCTATTCCGAGCTGCTGTTCTTCAAGACAGTGACGATCGGGATCATCTGCGGCGGTGTCGCGCTGGTCTTCGTCGAGGCGGTTCATCGCAGCAAGCATGTGTTCGGACAGTTGCGCACCCGCTTCGACATTTGGCCGCCGCTGATGCCGCTGTTGGGCGGCGTGATTCTCGCGCTCTTGGTGCTGGTCGTGCCTTACGGCTATTTCGGACTCAGCCTGCCGATGATGGATCATGCGCTCAACGGCCAGCCCATGCCGTACCTCGGCTTTCTGTGGAAAACCCTGCTGGTCGCGATCACGCTGGGCTCGGGCTTCTACGGCGGTGTCGTGACCCCGCAATTCGTCATCGGCGCGGTGACCGGCAGCGCGTTTGCGCACCTGTTCGGGATCAATCCGTCATTGGGGGCGGCCGTCGGGCTGGTCGCGGTGGTGGCGTCGGCATCCAATACGCCGATCGCTGCCATCCTGATGGGAGTCGAGCTGTTCGGCGGCACGATCGGCACGCTCTATGTGGCCGGTGCGGCGATCGCCGCCTACCTCGTGATCGGCCATCGCAGCATCTATCCCGACCAACAGATTGCGTTCGCCAAATCGACCTGGATGCGCATTCGGCCCGATACCGTGGTCAGCGCCGACAAGGCCCGATTGTCCTACGGCTTGCTGAGATGGTGGCGTCGGCGGCGCGGATAGCGATCGAGCGGCGACGTGTGCCGGCGGGCAGATTCATAATTTCCTCCCTTGACCTGTGGCAAGGCGCACGAAACTCTTGCGCATGGCATGATGCGTCGGGGTGGGCCGTGGGTGATCGTCTGACGACCAAGGTCGGCGTGCTGGAGGCGAAGCAAGCTGTCGCCTTGAATGACGACGGCTATCTTCTGCTTCGCGGTGCCGTGCCTGAGGCATGGCGCGATGGCCTGCGCATTGCCTTCGATGCTGGCGTGGGAATCGGGGAACAATGGGCCGCCCCGCGTGGTCCCGGCTGGCGCCATTCCCTGGTCGATCTCGATCCTGCGGTGCAATCGACCTGCCGCCTGCCGTCGCTGCTGGCGGCGGTCGGCCAGATACTCGGCGGTCCCTTTTTTCTCTGCCAGGTCGAAGGCCGCGAGCCGCTGCCGGGCGGCGGCCATCAACCCCTTCATCGCGATGGCGCGGGGCTGAAGGCCGTCGCTGCCCTCGTCTTCCTCGATCGCTACGGGCCGGACAATGGAGCTACCCGCGTCGTTCCGCGGTCATTTGACCAAGGTGAGCCTGACGAGGCCTCGTCGTTGATCCTGTCGGGCGAAGCAGGGGATATCCTCGTGTTCGACGCCGATCTGCTGCATGGCGCGACCTGCAATCGCTCCGGCGAGCGGAGGCGATCGCTCCTGCTGAACTTCTCGCCGGAGCGTGATCGGGCAACCATGCACGCCAGCCGCACCGTCCGCAATGTGCGCATGGACCCAAGCGAGGCGTTCGTCCCGTAAGCGGACTTGTCTCGGTGGCCCTCAAAGGCGCTGCATCAACTCCGGCGCAGCTTTCCAGCGAAGGCGGGCGTGCAAAGCCCGGAACGTGTCGCTTGTCACTCTGGACTCCCGCCTTCGCGGGAGAACCATAACGCCCATTTCGCGATCGACGCTCCAGGTCAGAGTTGGCGTCCTCTTACTTCGAGCCGGCAAACCCGCACTGTTTCTGTTCCATCGCGATCTGCTTGGTGATGCGCGTGGCGTTCTGCGCATAGGCTTCCGTCACGGTTCCGTGGTTCACGGTCTTGCCGCGCAGCGGGCTTACGCCTTCGCAGATATGGAAAACGTGTGGTGTCGCGGACTTCTTCGCCCCGTTCTCCGGGGCGATCCAGTACACCACGTCCTGACCGCCGGGGTGAGCGGCGTCCTTGGTCGCTGCGGCCACCGTCGCCGAATCCTTGGCGATGTCCTGTGCCTGAGCAGCGACCTCGGGCGAGCAGGCCGTGGTCAGCTGACCGGTCCTGATCTGGGCCGCGCAATTGTTCATGTCCTGGGTATATTGCTCGACCGACGGCGGGTGATAACTCACCCCGATCAGCGCGGCGATCACCGCCACGACGACACCGACGCCACCGGCGATCTTCTTGTTCTTCGGGTCCATGTCCTTGTCCATGAAGATCAGGACAAGCAGTGGGAGAAAGGCGACCAGCGTGATGATCGCGCCGAGCTGGTTCTGGACGAAGAACTTGAACGGTTCGGCCTTGCTGGCCGGATCGTGCTTGTTGGCCGCCTTCCACATCAGGCTCCCCGCGATCGCGAAGATGGCGATCCCGACCAGCAAGGCAATCAGCAGGGCAAGGTGCCCGTGGTCGAAGACGTGCTTGTAGAGCAGGATGATTCCGGCGATCTCGCCGCCGATGGCGATGACCCACGCGATCGCGGCGAAGAGGCGAAGGCGCGTGGCGGCGGCCTTCTGGCCTTGCGTCGCGCGCCATGCCTGGGTGACGTCGGTCTCTGCGGCTGCCTTGTTGTCGGACATGTTCAGACCCCTTTTCGACATGTCTGCGCGGCGGACGTCGAACGGAAACCTAACCCGCCTTACGCAGCGTCATTGAACACCGGAACACAATCATATTCGTAAAGCGCGGAAATGAAGGCGTCCATCCCCAGCAGCTGCCGATATGGCGATGCTCGATGCTGCAAAACCCTTTCCTACAGGCGAATGTTCTGTTAATGTTCCGATCCGCTCTTTCTCATCGTCGTGCTCCGCGGAGCATCGGGCGGAGCCGGTTGTCGCCACATCGAATGTTCGGTGCGAGTGATTGTCGGGCTCGTCGAGATGGCTATCGATCGAGCCGTCTCTCTGTTCGGGCTGAGCGAAGTCGAAGTAGGTTGGTGGAACCTACCCTTCACCTTGGCTCAGAGCCTGCCCCGGTGAAGGCCGGGGCGAACGGATGGATTGTGGCTCCGATTTATCGCAGCACGCTTTACGGAGACCTGTGCGCGGGTGGGCGTACCGCATTGTGATAGCGAAGTTTTTATGAATGTTTGGCCTTGCCGGCGCCAGCTTCTATCTGGTCGGCGTCACTTTCAGGCTGCTGCTATGAGAATGTT
>Ga0164242_10008946_pt1 | contig 10845 bp, 5 predicted proteins | sample OricomgcompostMG_FD_108783 | JGI IMG/M metagenome (GOLD analysis project Ga0164242, IMG submission 108783) | Miracle-Growth compost microbial communities from Emeryville, California, USA - Original compost - Miracle growth compost (MG) ... | reverse complement strand
CTGGCATCGGTTCAGCGCAGTTCGCCTACGGCCCGGTGACGCTGAGCGTGAAGGTTCCGGCCGAAGAGGCCGAGTACCCGTCGACGAACACCAGGTACGGCGTGTTGGCCGTCAGCGTGAGCGTCACCGACTCGGCACCACCGCTGGAGGCACGATCCGACCCGCCCAGGCAGGAAGACACCTGACCGGTCGGGCAGGTGTCAAGCACGTAGAGGGCGAGGTCACCCGAGCTAGGCGTCAGCTTGAAGGTGTAACTGCCGCCGGCCGCCGGCGTGAAGCTGTACGCGAGGTCGGGGCCAGTGTTGGAGTACCCGGTGCAGCCGGCGCTGCTGGAGCTGCTGGTGGTGTAGTCGTTGGTGGCGTCAGTCGTGTCACCGCTCACGGTCCAGTTGGGCGCGCCGGTGAGATCGACCGCGGTGGCGCAGGTGTCGTTGGTCGGCGGGAGGACGGGAGCCGAGACGGTGACGTGGAGCTGGTAGTTGCCCTCGTCGCCGGAGTCGCCGTCCACGGCGATGAAGTAGGTGCCCGCCTGCAGGTCGTTCTGGGTGACCGTGGCCGTCTTGTAGCCGTCCTTGCAGGCCAGCCCTGCGGTCCCGCAGGCCGAGAGCAAGGTGGCGTTCATGTAGACCGACGAGCTGGTGCTCGCGGTGATCGCCACCTTCGACTCAGCGGCCAGATCGAGCTGGTAGAAGACGTCGCCACCGGTGGTGTCGTAGCAGCTCGTGTCATCGAGGTCGTTGGCCGTGTCGGCGGTGGAGCCGGTCACGGTGACGTCGGCGCCGACGGCCAGCGGGGTGGCCGAGAGCGCAATCGGGCTTGCGCACTGGTCGCCGGCGGGTGCGGCCAGCGGCGCATCGACGTGCACCGTCAGGTCGAAGCCGCCGTGGGTGCTCGCGTAACCATCGACCGCGATGACGTAGTCGCCCGGACCAGCCAGCGACCGCATGGTCACCGAGGCCGCCGCGCCGCCGCTTCCCGAATCGTTGCACTTGAGCGAGTTGGTCGCGCTGCACACCTCGAGGACGCTGACCACCGGCTCGAAGGTGCTGCCGCTCGCGTTGGGGGTGACGGTCGCGACCACCGACGCGTCGGCGTCGAGGTGCAGGGCATAGAAGATGTCGTTGCCGCTCCCTCCGCAGGTCGCGGAGAAGTCGTTGGCGTAGCTCGTGTTGTCGCCGGTGGCGGTGAAGTCGCCGTTGCCGCTGTCGGTCAGCGGAAGCGGCGCGCTACAGATGTCTCCCGCCGGGGTCGGCTCCACATCGAGGGTGAAGGTGCCCTTCTGGGTGCTCGAGGAGCCATCGACCACGACGTAGTACGGCCCATCCGCCGCGGTGAGGTTGACGCGCAGCTTGTCCGCCGAACCGGTGCTGCTCCCGCTGTTCGAGCCGCCGACACAGGCGCTCGCCGCGCCACCCGAGCAGGTCGAGCCGAGCACGTAGAGGACGGTGTTGTAGCCGGATTGCGGCGTGACGGTGATGTCGTAAGGCCCGTCGCTCAGGGGGGTGAACGCGTAGACCAGGTCGGGCGCGCCCGAGCCGTAGCTGGAGAAGCAGGAGCTCGTCGAGCTGAAGTCATCGGCGGCGTCGGTGGTGTCGCCGGTCACCGGGTTTCCGATGGCGAGGGCGGGGATGTTTCCGCCGCACGAATCGTTGGCCGGCGGCGGGGGCGTGGGCTCCACGTCGATGGTGAAGGTGCCCTTGGCGGTGGCCGAGTAGCCATCCACCACGATGTAGTAGGGACCGTGGGCCGCGGTGAGGCTCGCCCGCAGCCGCTCCGGCGTACCGCTTGCGCCGTTGTCCGCGCCGCCGACGCAGCTGGTGGCCTGACCGTCGGCGCAGGAGTCGAGCATGTAGGCCACGACGTCGAAGCCCGACTGCGGCGTGACCGTGATGTCGTAGGAATCGTCGCCGGGCGGGGTGAAGGCGTAGACCACGTCGAGCCCCGTCGAGCCGACGGCCTTGAAGCAGCTGAGAGCCGAGCTGAAGTCGTTCGCGGCCTGGCTCGTGTCGCCGGTCACCGGGCTGCCGACGGTGAGCTCGGGAATCGTGCCGCTCGCGCACGAATCATTGGAGGGCGCCAAGGGCGCGTCGGTCACCGAGACGGTCAGCGTGTAGGGACCGTCGGAGCCGCTGTTGTTGTCGGCGACCACGAGGTACGTCCCCGCGTTGAGAACCTGGGTGACGGTGGCGCTGCCCGCATGGTCTGCGCAGACCAGCGAGGTGCTGCTCGCCGCCGCGGTGCAGTCGGCCACGATCGAGACGTCCTCGTACCGGCTGGACGATCCCTGTGCCGCCACGGTGGCGGTCACGGCGGCGCGGCTGGTGAGGTTCAGGGTGTAGAACGTGTCGCCGCCCTGACCGCCGCAGCTGGCATGGAAGTCGTTGGTGGCGGCGCTGGAGTCGCCGGTCTCGACTGCGTCGGGATCGCCAGGCTGGTGCACGCTGAGTTCGACCGCCCCGGAACACACGTCGTTCGCCGGCGGCGGGATCGCCACGTCCAGCGTGACGTCGAGGGTGAACGGGGCCTCCGCGTATCCGTCGCTGTCGACGACCAGGATGTAGTCGCCCGCGGGCAGGTCGGTCACATCCAGGGTAGCGGTCTCGCTCGCATCGTTGGCGCAGGTGAGCTCAGTGCCGCCGCACGAGGGAAGCAGCGCGAGCGTCATGTAGGGATCGAAGTCGCTCGAGGTGACGGTGGCGGTGAGGTGCGCTTCGGTCGCGAGGTGCAGGTGGTAGAAGACGTCGTTGCCGTCGGAATCGCAGGAACCTCCCGAATAGTCGTTGTTCGCCATGGTGGTATCCCCGGAGAAGCTCTGGGTTCCCGGAACGGTTGCCGTGATCTCCTCGGGGGCGCTGCACACATCGCCCGGCGGGGCGGGGACCGGATCGGCCAGCGAGACGGTGAGGGTGAAGGGGCCGTCGTCGCTACCGTAGTTGTCGGCGACGACCATGTAGGTGGTGCCGGAGGCGCTCCCCGTCAGGTTTCGCGTGGTGGTCGCAGTGCCCGGGGAGTCGTCGCACGCCAGGCCGGCGCTGGTGCTGCTGCAGTCGGCGAGGATCGAAACGACCTCGTATTCGCCGCTGGAGCTGACCAGCGTGGCAGTCACCGACGCATCCTGGGTGAGCGTGAACGAGTAGAAAACGTCGTGGCCACTGCCCAGGCAGGCGGAGCTGTTGTAGTCCGAGGTGGCGTTGGTGGTATCGCCGCTGACGGTCTGCGTATCACCAGGTTGATGCGGCGTCAGAGCGATTGCGTTCGCGCAGAGATCGTTGGAAGGCGTGCCGGTGTCGCCGGTGCTCCCCGATCCCGAGCCGCTGCCACTCGCGCTGGTCGAACCCGAGCCGCTCGAGCCGGTGCCCGAAGTCGAGGTGCTGGTGCTGGCGCTCAGCCCGGTGGTGCCACCGTTGAGGCCGGTGGTGCCGCCGTTGAGGCCGGTGGTGCCACCCGAGGTCGTCGACGACGAAGAGGACGAGGACGACGCGGTGCTGCTCGAACCCGTGGAACCGGGCGAGCCGGAGGAGCTGGTCGAGCTCGTCGAGGCGCTGGTCGAGCTCGTGCTGGCAGTGGACGAGCCGGAGCCCGAGGAGCCGGGGTCATCGCCGCAGCCGGTCGCGAACGCGAGCGCGGCGAGCACGAAGAGGAGACGCTTCATGTTTTGTTCCTAAGTTGTTTGGAGTCGGTGGCCCGCCGTGTACCGCATTTGGCGGCGCGCTGACAATGGGCTGCCGTCGCGTCGGGCGCGCCCAAATGAAACGGCGCGCCCCGGATGGACCGGAGCGCGCCGCAGGTTCTGCTTCAGCGCTTCGCCTACGGGCCGGTCACGTCCAAGGTGAACGCGCCGTTGTCGCTGCTTCCGTACCCATCAACGATGACGAAGTACGGCGTGCCGCCGGTCAGCGACACGGCGAACGACACATCACCGTAGTCCTCCGCCCCAGCGACACAGGTATCAATCGGGGCGGACGGACAGCTGTCGACCACGCTGATCATGTAGTCGGTGAGGTTGCCGTCGGTCGACGTGAGCGTGAATGTGTACTGTCCATCGCCGGCCGGCGTGAAACTGTAGACCACATCATTCGCCGCACCATGATTGTTTGAGTATGCGTAGCAAGCTCCGCCACCCAACGTCGTGTAGTCGTTAACCGCGCTGTTCGTGTCACCCGTTGCGGTGGTGCCGACACTGAGCGCAACCGCGCCGGCGCAGGTGTCGTTGGCCGGGGGCGGCGGCGCCTGCTCGACGTCGATGGTGAAGGTGCCCTTCGAGTTGGTCGAATACCCATCGACGACGATGTAGTACGTGGTCTGTCCCGTCAGCGCGGCGCGCATCGTTGAAGCCTCTTCATCGCTTTCGACGCCGGTCGAGCACGCGCTCGGGCTGGCATTGGTGCACGTCGCCGCATCGAGGATGTAGCTCACCGCATCGAAGGTGGCATCGACGGTGATGTCGTAGGAGCCGTCGGTCGGGGGCGTGAAGGCGTAGACAACGTCCTGGCCGCCGGTCCCCTGATAGCTGCAGCTCGAGTCGTCGATGCTGAAATCATCGGTGGCTTGGCTCGTGTCGCCGCTCACCGCGACTCCGACATCGAGAGCGGGGATCGACGAGCTCGTGCACGAGTCGTTGGTCGGCGGCGGCGGGCTGGGGTTGACGACGATTGAGAACGTCCCCTGCGAGTAGGAAGAGTAGCTGTCGACCACGATGTAATAGGTCTGCGCGGCCAGGGTGGCGCGCATCGTCGACGACTCCTCATCGCTCTCGACGCCCGTAACGCAGGCGCTCGGGCTGGCGTTGGTGCAGGTCGCGGAGTCGAGGATGTAGCTCACCGCGTCGAAATCGGGGGCATCGACGGTGATGTCATACGACCCAGCGGTCGGCGGCGTGAAGGCATAGACCACGTCCTTGCCGCCCGACCCCTGATAGCTGCAGGTGTCGTCGTCGATGCTGAAGTCGTCGGCGGCCTCCGTCGTATCGCCGCTCACCGCGACGCCGACGTCGAGCGCAGGGATGGACGAGCTCGTGCAGGAGTCGTTCGCCGGCGGCGGCGGCGTGGGCTTGACTACGATGGAGTAGCTTCCATCGCTGGATGCCGAGTACCCATCGACGACGATGTAATAGGTCTGGGCGGCGAGGTTCACCCGCATCCGCCCAGAGTCGTCATCGCTCTCGACGCCTGCGACGCACGTCGCCGGGCTCGCATCGGTGCAGGGGGCATCGATGATGTAGCTGATGGCGTCGAAATCCGCATTCACCGTGATGTCATAGGACCCTGCCGTGGGCGCAGTGAACGCATAGACAACGTCCGGGCTGCCGACGCCAGAAGTCGAGTACGAGATGTCTGCGCACGATGCGCTGGTGAGGCTGAAGTTGTCGGTCATCCCGGTGGTGTCACCAAAGTTCACGGCATTGAGCTGGAGGTCGGTCACCGTGTCTTCGCAGGTGTCGGCGGGAGGCGGCGGAGTCGGCCCGGCAACCAGGCTGAACGTGCCTGCGTTGGCGTTGTAGCCGTCGACAAACACGTTGTAGGTCACCCCGCCGGTGAGGTTCAGCACAAGGCGCTCGCTGTCTCCACTGCCCCCCTCGTCGGTGCCGCCGACGCACGCCGCGATCGGACCGGTCGGGCAGCTGTCGAGCACGTAGATGCCCAGGTCGGCGGTGGTGGGCGTCAGCAAAAAGGTGTAGCTGCCATCCGCGACCGGCGTGAACGCGTACACGAGATCGGGCCCGTCGGAGTTGTAGCCGGTGCAGGCCTCGTTCGAATCCTGGGTGTAGGTGTTGGTCGACGTGCTCGTGTCACCGTTCACCGGAACCCCTGCCGTCAAAATGATCGGGCTGGGGCAGGCATCGCTCTGCGTGGAGCCGCCGCTCCCCGAACCCGAACCGCTGCCCGAACCGGTCGAGCCGGTGTCGCTGCCCGAACCGGTCGAGCCGGTGTCGCTGCCCGAGCCGGTCGAGCCGGTGTCGCTGCCCGAGCCGGTCGAACTGCTCGAGGTCGACGACGAGGAGGAAGACGAAGAGCTGCTGCTGCTCGACGACGACGAGCTCGAAGAAGAGGAGCTCGACGAAGCCGTGGAGCTCGTCGTGGTGGTGGTGCTACCTGAGCCGGAGCCCGTGGAGGACGTGTCGTCACCGCAGCCCGTCGCAAAGGCGAGCGCAGCGATCACAAAAAGGATTCGCTTCATGTTTCCTTCCTAGGTTGTTTGGAAACCGGCCAACTCGAACGCTTGGTATCGCAAATCGACCGAGCGCTGACAATGGCGGGCGCGAAACTTTCTTTGGCCTGCAAGCAAAAAAAACGGCGCGCCCCGAACGAATCGGAGCGCGCCGCGGTCTGCTCGGCTCTAAGCCGATTACTTCATGAAGCGCTGCTTGCGCGCGCGCACGACGCCGAGGATCCCGAGGATCATCAGCGCGGCCGAGGCATCGCCGAGGCCGCTCACGCAGCCGCCCGAATCGCCGCCGCCGCTCGAGCCGGAGCTGCCGGTCGAGGCGCCGCCGTTGCTGGTGGTGCCGCCGGTGGTGCTGCCGCCGGTGGAGGCGTGGCCGGTGGTGCTGCCGCCGGTGGTGCTGCCGCCGGTGGTGCTGCCGCCGTTGGTCGACGCCGTGGTTCCGGTGCTGCCGCCATTGGTGCCGGCCGAGCTGTTGGTGCCGGTGCTGCCGGAGCTGCCGCCGCTGGTGGCGAGGCACTGCGAGTTGTCGGTGGGGTTCACCAGGCTGGCGCAGTCGCCGCTACCCTCGGTATCGCAAACTGCCGAGTCCGGCCCATCGCAGTAGTCGCAGGAACCAGCCGTGCTGTCCTTGCAATCGAGGTCGACCACGCCGCAGGCGCAGTCGCACCCATCATGCCCGGCATAATACGAAGGATCACAAGTCCAGGCGCTCGGAACCGTGACGGGATCACACTGGGTGCTGACTGTCGTGTCGCAGATCTGCTGTGCGCCACAACCGCAGTACTGGCAGGTCGCGACCTGCGAATCCGCGCAGTCCGCATCCTGGGCACCGCATCCACAGTCGCAGCCATCGCCAACCCCGAAGAACCCTGGGGAACAGGTCCAGTCGGCCGGCGGCGTGGGCGCCGCCGTATTGATGGTGATGGAAGCGATGTGCACGCACTCTCCACCCGGAACCTGGCTCCCGTCGGTCGTGTCGACCTCGCCGAACGTGACGTCGCTGAAGGTGACGTTCACGCTTCCATGGAGAGAATCAGACGCGGTCACGGTGATGGAGCCGGAGATTGCCGCCAGCACCTTGGCAGGGTCTCCGCTGGTGGGATCGAGATCCTCACCGATGAGCAGAATGTGTGTCTCAGTATTGTCGCCGGTGAAGGAGAAGGAACCGGTGTCGTCCGCCTGTTGGTTCAGCTGGATCACGTCATCGTTCGCCCCGCCAAGCGCAGGACTCACGGTGCCGTTGAACAACGCGTAGTTCGCTCCCGAGAACGGATCTTGTCCGTACTCGCCTGCGGTGAAGCTGCCGGCGGTCAACTCGGTGCAGCTACCGGTGCTGCCACTCGATCCAGTGCTGCCGCTCGCGCCCGTGCTGCCGGAGGTGGAGCCAGTCGCCGCGAAGAGCATCGCGGACAAGAAGATTGCGTGGGTCATCTTATGGGTTCCTTGGTGTGAGGTCGTGCTAACGGCCAAGCCTCACCTACCTTGTTCGACCCACAGTCGACAAGGCCTGCGCCCGAACCCAGACCTTCAGGACTCCGGTACCGGCGCGTAGAAGCTCACGCCCCGCACGCCTTCGCGGACCCGCAGCGGGTGCTGGATGCTCGGGAACGCACGCTGGGTGCAGTCGAGCCGCTCGCAGAGCCGGCAGGTCACGCCCACGTCGATCGCCGCGCCGACGTTCTCCAGGTCCACGCCCTCGGCGTAGACCAGCTCCTTGGCGTAGCCCGCCTGACAGCCGATCCCGATCGCCTGCACCGCGTGCGGCGCGTGGTAGCCGCCGGAGTCCTTGCCCACGGTGCGCGCCAGGCAGAAGTAGACCTTGCCATCCGGCATCTTCGAGAGCTGCACCCGGATCATCCCGGGCGTGGACATGGCCGCGAACACGTTCCACCGCGGGCACGCGCCCGAGAACCGCGCGAACCGGATCCCCGAGGCACTGAAGCGCTTGGAGATGTTGCCGGCCACGTCGATGCGGATCATGTGGAAGGGCACGCCCTCGGAGCCCTTGCGCTGGAGCGTGGTCAGCCGGTGGCAGACCTGCTCGAAGCTGGTGCGGAACCGATGCCCGAGCAGCTCGATGTCGTAGCGGAGCTGGCGGCACGCCTGGAGAAACCGCTCGTACGGCATCAGCACCGCGCCGGCGAAGTAGTTGGCCAGCGCCATGCGGGCCACCGCGCGCGAGGCATCGGTGGTGAGGTGCGGATCGGCGGCGAAGGCATCGAGCAGGTCGCCGTGCTCGAGCAGGCAGAGCTGGTGGGCGAGCTCGAAGTTGCGCGAGCGCGGCGCGAGGATCTCCGCCAGCACCAGCTCCTTGCGCGCGGCATCGAACCGCCGCACCGCGCCGCCGCTCTCGGCGAGCGGCACCACCCGCACCTCGACGCCGTGGGTGCGCTTCAAATGCCAGGTGAGCCCCCGATAGAGATCGTCGGCGTCGAGCTGGGCGAGCCGCCACAGGTTCTCCGCCGCCTCCTCGAGCTCGGGGAAGTGGTTCATGTGCCGCTGGATGAGGTCGCTGACCTCCTCGGAAGGCAGGCGGGAGGCGTCGAACGAGCCGCTCCCATCGGCGCCCTCGAGCTGGGCCGCGAGCGTCTCCTTCTGGGCCTGGAACGCGTGGTACAGCGCCACCACCGCCCGCGCCACGTTGGGCGAGGCGCCGGCCAGCTCGCGCACGTCGCTGTTGGTCAGCCCGTGGTTCTCGAAGAGCGGGTCGCCGAAGAGCTCCATCAGATCGGAGATGGTCCGGGCCTCGTCGCTGGCGGCGAACTCGGCCACGTCGAGCCGGAAGGTCTGGGCCAGCTTGATGAGCAGCGGCGCGGTCAGCGGCCGACGGTCGCTCTCGATGAGGTTCAGGTAGCTCGCGCTGATCCCCAGCCGCTCCGCGAGCTGAACCTGCGAGAGCCCCTCCTTCCGACGCAGCCCGCGCACCTTGCCGCCCAGCCGCGGCGCCTCGCCCTGGCTCATGTCGACCTCCGGAGGGCCGCGGCCCCGAGATTTACAGCCTTTACATCTAGACATGAGGATGCATCGCGTCATTTACAAGGTCAACTAGGCGAAAAGCGGCGTGTCGGTTGACGATGCGCTGGGTGCTGCAAACCTTGTTAACCGCCTTTGAGGTCCAACCGAGGGTGGAATGAACAAGTCTCCGACGAGTCAGCGCATCGAAGTGAAAGGCCCCATGCGGCCCGGGTATGAGGCGGTGCTCTCGCCGCCGGCCCTCGCGTTCCTCGGCGAGCTGGCGGCGTTCGCCCCGCGGGTCCGGGAGCTGCTCGAGCGCCGGGTCGCCCGGCAGGCGCAGTTCGATGCTGGCGTCCGGCCGGATTTCCTTCCCGAGACCCAGAAGGTCCGCGAGAGCAACTGGACCATCGAGCCGGTTCCGGCGGACCTGCAGGACCGCCGCGTGGAGATAACCGGCCCCACCGACCGGAAGATGGTGATCAACGCGCTGAACTCGGGCGCCAACGTCTTCATGGCCGACTTCGAGGACTCGAACGCGCCTTCCTGGGAGAACGTCATTGGCGGGCAGCTCAACCTGCGCGACGCGGTGGCCGGCACCATCCGCCACATCGCGCCGGAGACCGGGAAGAGCTACGCACTCGGCGAGAAGGTGGCAACGCTGCTGGTGCGGCCGCGCGGCTGGCATCTGCTCGAGAAGCACATCTGCTTCGACGAGAAACCGATGCCCGCGGCGCTGGTCGACTTCGGGCTTTTCTTCTTCCACAACGCCCGGGCGCTGCTGAAGAAGGGCAGCGGGCCGTACTTCTACCTGCCGAAGATGGAGTCGCACCTCGAGGCGCGGCTGTGGAACGACGTGTTCATCGCCGCGGAGAAGGCGCTCGATCTTCCGCTGGGCACCATCAAGGCCACGGTGCTCATCGAGACCCTCCCCGCCGCCTTCGAGATGGACGAGATCCTCTTCGAGCTTCGCGAGCACGCCGCCGGGCTCAACTGCGGCCGCTGGGACTACATGTTCAGCTTCATCAAGAAGCTCGCCGCGGATCCCGCGTGCGTGCTCCCCGATCGCAACCAGATCACCATGGAGCAGCACTTCCTGCGCAGCTACTCGCTGCTGCTCATCCAGACCTGTCACCGGCGCGGCGCCCACGCCATGGGCGGCATGGCGGCGTACATCCCGGTCAAGGGCGATCCCGAGGCCAACGCCCGCGCGCTGGAGAAGGTGCGTCAGGACAAGCTGCGCGAGGTCCAGGACGGCCACGACGGCACCTGGGTGGCGCACCCCGGCCTGGTGCCGGTGGCCAAGGAGATCTTCGATTCGCACATGCCCGGGCCGAACCAGCTCGCGAAGAAGCGCGAGGACGTCCGCGTGGGCCAGGCCGACCTGCTGCGCGTGCCCACCGGGACGCGGACCGAGGCCGGGCTGCGGCTGAACGTCCGCGTCGGCGTGCAGTACATCGAGGCCTGGCTGAACGGGCAGGGCTGCGTGCCGCTCTACAACCTGATGGAGGACGCGGCCACCGCGGAGATCTCCCGGGCCCAGGTGTGGCAGTGGATCCACCGCCACGCCACCCTCGACGACGGCGCCCGGGTGGACGTTCCGCTCTTCCGCCGGGTGCTCGACGAGGAGCTGCTCCGCATCGAGCGCGAGCTGGGCAAGGAGCGCTACGCGCGCGGCAAGTTCGGCATGGCCGCGCACCTCTTCGACCTGCTGGTCACGCCCGAGCG
>Ga0164242_10008945_pt1 | contig 10845 bp, 3 predicted proteins | sample OricomgcompostMG_FD_108783 | JGI IMG/M metagenome (GOLD analysis project Ga0164242, IMG submission 108783) | Miracle-Growth compost microbial communities from Emeryville, California, USA - Original compost - Miracle growth compost (MG) ... | reverse complement strand
CGAATTGATCTGGCTGGTGGCGCTGGGCGAGTTATACGGATTACCGCACTCGTTCTGATACGCTGCTTTCCAAAAGATCGTGCCGCTTAAATTCACCGGACAGCTGGTCGTCTTCGGCGTCACGTTGAACGTCAGCGTGGATGATTGACCATTTAAGATGGAGCCGCTATCGGACGTTTTGGTGAACGCGCCCGTGCTCGAGCTATAGCTCCAACCGCTCGATACGCCGCTTACCGTCACATCGAGAGCATTGATGTTCGATTGTAATACGAAATGGGCCGCGTCTCCGAGTCCCGTATTATTGATGGGGACGGATACCTGCACATTCCCTGCCGTGTTCAACGTCACCGGATTGATCGTCCCGAATGCGATCAATGGCGTTTGCAAATCCAGGATAAGCGTGGCGGAAGTACTTTTATTCGTATTCCCGGTGCTGTCGGTGGTGGAGACGGTGTTTCGGAGATCGCCGCATGCGTTCACTGTCGCTGTCACGTTGGCCGAAAACGTCTGCCCGGGTGCGAGATAGGAAATCGTCAGAACGTTGCCGCTGCGCGTTGCAGATGGCGTGGCCGGGGCCGTTTGCGTCATGGAATTCAGCGTTAACGCGCTGCTGATTCCGCTTTCGTCGATCGGTACATTAAACAATCCGCCCTCGCCGGTATTCTGTACCTGCACCTGCCATGTCATGCTCTGGTTTACGGCTTTCGTGTCCTGTGTCGGCGTTTTGGAAATGACACTATCGCCCGCCTGCACCAAAATGGGGAGATCTACAACGGCCGGATTGGCCGGGCCACCCGTGTAAGTGATCGAATTTTTCAGGTCATATGTTCCCGAAGCAACAGTCGCACCGGCTTTGAGCTGAAAAGTGACGATGGCGCTGCCATTCGCAGGAATGCTCGTTGGCGAGAGCGTGAATGTGAGCGTCGAAGTGCCGCTCACCGATGCGCCGGTTACCGATCCCACGCGCTGGAATCCGGTGGGAAGCACGACCGTCGCCTGCACATTACTAATCGCGCTGCTTGTCGGATTGTTGACGGTCAGCTTGATCGTATCGCCCGTCACCACTGCCGTGCCGTTCCACGCGCCGTTCACATCCATCCAGGTGCGGCCGGTCTGCGCCGAAACAAATTGCGCCGTGATGTTGGGGCCGCCGCTCTGCGCCATGACAACGCCGATCAGCGCCAGACAAAATAAAAAGAGCACGATGGCGATGCCGCGACGGCGGGGCGGAGGGGCGTGCCGCGTTGTTGAAAAGAAAGAAATGCCTTTCATAGAAAATATCTCAATTATCGAGTTGAATCGAACCGCGAGAAAAGTACTTTTGCATCATCTCACGCGATTGGATTTATCCTTCGCAGAAATAACGATGATGGATTTACGAACTGTATACTTGGAATTAAAAGTACTTTTAATTCGTCTACCCGCCGGCTTGCTTCACCTCCAATGCCTTAACCTCGTCGTCCGAGAGAATGCTGTTGTCGTCATCCTCAGTTGCGGCGGGATTTTGCTTTGCCGCGGCGGGCGTCAGCGTTACGCCGCGGCCTTGTGCAGCCAGCGTTTCCTCGGTATTCGTACCACCGAAGAGATTCTCATCAAATTTCCATCGCATGCGCAGATACGGGCCGCGTTTGTTGAAGTCCACTCCCAAATCATCATCGCGCACATCCAGCAGACTATAGCCGACGCCAATCGTCATATCGCGCTTGACACGGAATCCGATCTCCGCCGCCAGGCCGCCCTGCATACCGTCGCCGCCGCGGCCGTCCACGAATAAGCCGCCCAGTAACGACAGTAGGGTTTTACGCGTAAAATCATGCGTGATACGCCCGCTCAATAATTGCGACGATCCACTGGAAGACAACCCGCTGCCGTCCGCCAGGGTCAGTTTCCAGGCGTAGTGCAGACCGATATCGGTTTTCGCGTTGAGCTGATTATTCAAATCCAGCGAAATAATATGCGCCCGCTGGCGGAAAGCCGAAAAGATGCTTCCCGAATCATTGCTGTAAGTCACGTATTCATACTTCATCAAGCCGTTCCACTTGTCGCGCTCGGTCTGGCGCCAGGCCGCGCCCAGTTGTATACGCGTTTGTGTGCCGTTCGAGGGATCGAACCCGTCGTCGTTTTCATCCTCGCTGGTGGCTTGCGAGTTGCGGTGGTTGATAATGCCCCGCGCCAGGAAACTCCAGTCGCGATTGATTTTATAGGCGATGCCGGCGGTAGCCAGATAGGAATTTTCCTCCTCGCTGTGGCGCACTTCGAGGCGCCCCGTGGCTTTGAAATTGTCTTTGGGAAGATATTCCACCGCCACCGCGCCGGCAGTTCCCGTGCCCGCGCCGGTATAATTCGTGTCAGTGCTGGAGCCGCCACCCAACTCTTTCACGCGCTCGAAGCTGGTTCCTATGCGCACCGCCCGTGACAACGTCCACAAATTACGTAAGCCGATGGCCGCTTCGGCGCCGCGCCCGTCGATGCCGTCATTGATGCGGTATTCGCTGAAGACGCGGCCGTTTTTCATGTAAGCGGTATCGATGCCGATCACGGTGGAATGATCCTGTTGGCCGTCATCCAGCGCATCCAGTCCGGCCAGCGTATCAATCAGGCGATGGCGGAAATAGAGGCGGCTGCGGTCAGCGATCTGATAATCGGCGCCCACCGTAAGCGTCTGCCCTTCACCGCTGACGGCGCGCTCGTATTCGGTAAACAAGGTCAGCGGGACATGGGACAATTGTCCGGTGAGCCGCGCGCGCAAACTGGTAAATTCCACATTCTTGCCGATGAGCGTATCGCCGGTGTCCTTGATGTGCCGCGCGCCCAATTGCAAACGCAGGCCGCGCGACAGCACTTGTTCAAAGGAGATAGCCAGGCCCTGCCGCGTGCCGCCCTCGGTCATGTCGCCGGTATAAATCGCCTCCGCCAACACGCGCTGGCGCTGGTTGAGGCGGTAAGAAACACGTGCCGCCGCCTGTTTCTGCCCGCTGGTGAGCAAGGAGGAAGGATTGCTGAAATTCTCATCGCTGCGCGCCAGTAAAAGACGCGCCTGCAATTTGGCGTCTTCATGCAATAATTCCACGCGCGCCGCGCCGCCGCTGCCCTTGGAGCGCAGATCGCTCTGCGCCATCTCCGCGATGAGCAACGTGTCGGGTGTTATCTTTAATTGCGCGTTCACCGAACGCAGCTTAAAGGGATCCGCTGGATCGTTGGCTTCGGCATAGCTGCCGCCCAAAATCAATTTGGAGCCGACTCGGACCTGCGCGCTCAAACCGCCCACGAAAAAACGCGGGCCGCCGTTGTCCACTTCATAGGTAACGCGGATGAAAACCGGGTTCAGATCGGCATCGCGCGAAAACACCGGGGAGCGGAACAAAATGCCCTGGGTTAATCCGTCGATCTGGTAATCCGAAAAACGCGTCTGGGGAATAACCTGCAAAATGACGGACGGCTGATTGCGATCGCGCACCACCAATTCCACCTGTTCGCTTTGCGACACCACGTCGCCGCCGCCGGTAAGCAGGTAGGGACCGCTGGTGCCATTGGCCGGAACTTCGTCCACCACCTGGCGCGAGGAATCGTGCGAGGCGTAGGCGTCCAGCGCAAAACGCCGCGTCTGATGATGCAATTTGCCGCCGGTGAGCGAGCGGTTATATTGCCCCAGCGCACTGGCCAGATTTTGCGGCGGCGTGGTGAAATCACCATACAATACATACGATTTATCTTTATCCACCCGCACGTAAAGCCGGCTGGTGGATTGGGCGTCATAGCCGCGCAGGGAAGAATCGCCGTAGATCGGATAATATTCATCCGGTTGGATGTCGCGGAACAGGCGCTGGTCTTCGTCGTCGCGTTGCGAATCATAGCGCATCGTCAATAAGTACTTTCCCAGCACGCGGCCCTTGAGGAACATAGCGGCGCGGCCTTCCAGGTTACTGTTATCGCCGCCGCCCAGCGCGCGCAACTGATCATCGAACATCGCGCCGCTGCCGCTTTCCACGTTCTTCACATGGAAATTCCCCAGGCGCAAATCCACGATGCCGGCGCCCACCAACGGCCGCAATTCCGGCAGGAAACTCAGGCGCATCGACGCGCCCAGCACGCCGCTGCTTACCCGCACGATGCTGTCGCCGGGCTGAATCGGCGCGCGCAAAGCGTAAACTCCCTCGCCGCCTTCCAGAAAGACCTGCACGCCCGGCTCCGTCGCATTGACGTCATCCACATCCCACTTTCCCACGCTCGCTTCCAGTGTCAGCGGCGTACGCACCGTCACCGGAACGCCCTTATCATCGGTCAGCTTCACATGCACCGTGACATCGCTGCGCCCGTCGGCATAAAGCGTTTTCTGGGTGGTATAAATATGTAATCCGCCCAGCTTGCCCGGCGCGATGACGTTGATCTTCACATCGCCGCGCGGATTGCCCGCCACATCGCTTTGCACCAGCTCCAGGGCATTGGAACCCGGTTGCAGGTTCACGCCAATATACTGGCGCGCCTCCATCTGGCTCTGGGGATTGGTGATTTTCTTGCCAATGCGGTTCTCAGGCACTTCCTGACCGTTCACCAGCAATTTGATGACCGCGCCCGCCGCGCCCTTGATGCTGATATTGCTATGAGCGATGGGCAATACGTCGCCGTCGCGCAGGTTAAGAAACGCCAGGGAATTATCCGCTTTCGCGATGTCGTCTTCCAGCGGCACCTGCGGCAACAAACGCACCGGCGCGCTTGGCAGATCGGAATTGCCTGCTCCGATGGGCAGCTCATCCGGCAGCGACTGCGCCTTGCCGTGCAAATTTTCGCCGGCGGGAACACCAGTGGAGAGGTGCAGGCCATTGCCGCGCTTTGCACCTAACGCGCCACTCAAAGTACTTTCACTAAAGATCAATCCGCTATCGGAAGAACCATACATGCTGGACGTGGAACCCGTTAGTACGCTGGTTCCCATGCTACCCAACTGGCTGGTAGTGGTATTATTGTCCTGATCGTTCAGCCCGGCATTGGGCATGACGGTGGTGGCGACGCCAACTGACGGCACCGAATCCAACGTCATTTTGCCCTGCGCCGTCGCGGTGTTATTGACCGTGCCGCTGGCGGCCTGACCGCGCAGGTCGGGGTTGACGGTGGGAGTAGTCTGCTGCTGCAACTGCGTGTTGAACTCCGCGTCCAGCGAAGTGCCTTTGGCAGCGGCTTCCTTGCGGCGCGCCTCAATATCCTTCAACACGTCCGGCGTGGGATCGATAATGGCGAAATTGACTTTCACCATACCGCCCATCCGCAAATCGGCGAAGCTGCTGCTGCCCGATCCGGCATGATTGTAATCAAAGGCGAACAGGCGCGAGCCGCGCGGCATGGTCGTGGTATCCAGCTTCACCACGTGGGTGCGCGGGCTTAATCCGTAGATGGAATATTTACCCTCGCTGTCGGTCACCACGAAGTCGCCGTTTTCCAGCCATAAACGCACGCCGGGAATGCCTTCCTCTCCGGGATCCTGGATACCGTTTTTATTGGTATCCACGAACACCTTGCCGATAATGATGCCGCGCGTGTTGAGCACGCCGCTTTGTACGGTAACCTTGGCGGCCGCCGTGTTGGATTCGCTCTCGCCATACGCCGACTGGCCGTGCGCTTTGGCGCGGTTGACGGCATCGCCGGTGCCCGCCGCTGCGCCGACACGCACGCGATAGGTAATGGCTATTTCTCCGCCCACCGTCAACGTGCCTGGCGGCAAAGTGGCCGAAGGTAGTGAGCCGTCATCCGGAACGCCCGTCGCCGGGGGATCGGGAATGGCGCCGGGAAAGGGCCACATATCCTGCAAACGGAACGTCAGCAACGGGCCGGGCGCGCCCTGCGGATCGGGCGCTGTGAGATACGAATTTTGGCTGCCCGGAACATTGGTATATTTGTAACGCACCGATCCCGGAACCAGCGCGAAGCCCTGCGGCAGGTTATCGGTAATTTCGGTATTGCTCATCGCCACGCCGGTGCGATTTACCAGGTGCAGGCTGTATTGCACGAAGTCGCCCCGTTCCACCACGGAACTGGAAACCGACTTTTCCAGAAACAAGCCCGACGGCGCGCCGGAATCCAGCGGCACATCGAAGACAATCGCGCCGTTATCGGGCACGGTGAATTGTTTTTGGTAGGAACCGTTGGCGTCCATGACGCGATCCAACGGCAGCAAATTGACCGGCACTTTGGAAGGCGCCGTGTAACCGGCCGGCGGAACCACGTCCAGGATATAAGTTCCCGGCGACAAATTCGGAAAAGCGAAAACACCATCCGCGCCCGTCGTCACCGGGCCGGCCACTGTGTTGCCGCCGCCGTCTTCCACCGTCTTCCACCGTCACCACTGCGCCGGGGATGAGAGCATCGGTGCGCGAGTCGAACACGACACCATAGGGGTTCACCACTATGTCGGTAAAGGCGGTCTGGCCGGCGCAATCGATCACCGTGGCGCGCAGATGATCGCGCGCCAGAGTTTGGATGGTGCCGTCCCCGGGAGTCGCCGTGGCGTTTTCCTCGGTCGGCGCCGGAGTCACGGTGCGGAAAATCCCCGTATTGGGGCCGGTTTCCTGCATGGTGACGGTTTCGGTATCACCGGTCAATTGCGACACGATGGTGATCGTTTTGGTTTCAGCGATATTGAGGTCTTTGTTACAGCTCGCTGCACTGGCTTCCAGATACAGGTCGCTGCTCAGGCCCGTCGAGGTGGCCTTATTTGTAAAGGTGTTATCGTAATAATAAATTGTTGGCGGCTGTTGTTTTAAGGTCGTGCGCACCGTGTTGGACATTAAATTGAATGTGCCCGGATTGGCGACATCAGAATAACTTACTTCACCGGTATTATCGATATACGGCGTGGTGTTGGAAAGTACTTTTACGCGGAACACCAGGCGCGCCTGCAAATTATTGGAATCGGGATACCAGTTCGGCACCCCCAACGCCACAGCGTCCACATCGCCAACGGCCGGCGGTGCCGTAACATAGGTGTCCCGATTGGATTCGCTGCGAAGATGATAGAGCTTCACGGAATTCGGCGCCACTGGAGCCAACGATGCGTCCACGAAATCAACAAACTGCGTATTGGGTGGCAACGCGTCCCGGATCAGCACCATGGGGCGCGACGCGCCGTCCACCGTGGCGGCGACAGGATGCGGCGCGCCCGCGCCGATGCTGAGCGCATCCAGCGTATAGGTCAGCAAATCGCCGGTATCCGCCGTCGCGGCCGATACCGACTTATTCAGCCGCATCGCCACGCCGCTGTTCACTTCGATCTTGTCGATGTTGGATTTTGTTTTCGATTGCAAAACGGTGGTGGCGGTGACTTGCACATTGGCGTAATTGCCCAGCACCGTGCTGATGGGAATCGTCCCCGCGATCACCAGGTTCATCGATTCGCCCGGATTGAGCGAAAACGTATCGGAAGGGGAAATCTCCGGCTCGCCCGAATCATAAACACCGTTGCCGTTCACGTCATTGATGAGCTTGAGATTTTGTAAATCGTAATTATCGCCGTCCAGGTTTTGGAAAGCGAAATGATATTGCGACGGCGTGTTGCCGGTGTTGGTTAATTGATGCGGCAGGTTTACCGGAGTGCCCGGGCCGTATTGCACCATACGGGGATCGGTCAGGCTCAAATCCTCCACCGCATTCACCGTAACGTTCACCGGGTTCGATTCAATCGTCACCGGATAGCCAACTGTGGGGTCAAAAAATTGCACTGTGGCCTGATTGGTGATGACAGTGCCGGCCAACGGAGTGCTGCGCACCACATCCGCCCGCGCCGCCGCGCCCATGCCCAGAAATGCAATGCACCAGAAAAGGGATATAAGAAATAAATTTTTATAATTGCGGTGTGAAAGTACTTGCATGGCAAGATTTATTAAGGGCGTATGCGGTAAAGGTCCGATAATAATTTAGGGTGCGACGATTGATTTATCCGAGGTAATTCCCCCTCGTAAAAGGGGTTAGGGGATTCTCCGCAATGAGCAATTGGCAATAAACAGTAGCAAAAGTACTTTTACTTCTATTGCTACTGTTTATTGCTCATTGTTAGTTGCTTTGTCACGCCGAGGGAGCGGCTCGATGTTAGGCAGGGTCAACAGCCTTAACCAGGCGTTGCCCGGCCTAATATCGCGCTGTGCCTTCGACGCGCTTACGCAAACCTTAGTAGCAGCAGGCGGAACGCCCGTGCTCCACAGGGCAGGCATTACGTGAGCAATGCGCGGTAAACAAAAGTACTTTTCCGTTCACCACACATTGCTCGTCGCAAGTACCTTACTGGTTGATCTTCACGCCAAAGTAGATGGTGATCGATTGGCCGGGTTTAAGACCACCGGATCCATCGAGCGTTGATCCTATGTTGAAGATCACTACACCGGAATTACCCGCCGTCGGAAGCGTCGTCGCTCCATACCAGTTAGTGCCATCCGTCCAAACCGCAGCGCCTGTTGCGGAATTGGTGGTGCCATCTCCCGCGTTATACGTGGTGTATTGCGGCGTGGTATCGTTCACGATGACCTTCGTCAGCGGCTGAGTGCTGTTGTTGGTTACGACGATCTTGTAACGGATACCCTGACCCGGATTCATCTTGATATCCTGATCCGTATAAGTGGCATACGTGCCATCGGGTGTACCATTGGGCTCCGTGTCTCCCGCCTGGTACTTATGCAGCGTCAACTGCCCGGAGACAATCGTGGTGGTATCCGTCGCATCATCGGTCAACGCGGCATGAGCTGCCGTGGTGGTCGTAGCGGTGATCTGCGTCTCGTTCACATTGCCCGGGACAGCGTTGGCCGGCGCGAATACCTTGACAAAGATATCCTGTGTGGCGCCTGCCGCCAGGCTAAGGTCAGCGGAAGTTCCCGGCACATAGATTGCGTCGGTGCTATCCAGAATGCCGTTGGTATTGCTATCGAGGTAAATCACCGAGGTGAACGTGGTGGCGCCATTGGAATTATCCGCCGTGGCCAGCTTGATAGCTTCCGTGATATTGCTGTCGTTGGTCAACGTGTGCGAATACACGATCGAGTTACCGGGATATGTCTGCCCGGTGTGGTTCGGCTCGAGAGTGATGGCGCGCACCTCATTGATGGTGATAGCGTCCAACTTTTGGTCCAATGCGCCGCTGTTGGGCGATTTTGCCTGGAAGTAGACATTCTGTGCCGTGACCGGAGCCGCATGTGCCGGAATGGTGACATCGGCGTAATACGTAACGTCATTTGTATGACCCACATTGTCCGGCAAAACGTTGCCGGTATTTGTAATCACGCCTCCACTTAAATTGCGGAAGACCACGGTAAGTCCATTGCCAAAGGCAGTGGGGAAGGTTGTATTCGAACTGGCCAACAAGTCGTAGTTGTCGGGCACGAGGCTGCTGTTTCTCACACGCAACGTAAATCGCTGTGTGGTGCCGGGATCGCCTGTAAGCGTGGTGACCGGGGCTGCCAGAACATCTCCATCCTGGAATCCCTGGCCGGCAGTGCCGGTCGTATTGTTCAACAAGTCGACCGTGCTGGCTGTGATCGTGGCCAGCGTATCCGTGTCGGTCGCCGACTTGGTGGGGTCGACCGTGGAGGTCGCTATCTTCTTGACGGAATAACCAACACCGCCATTATCCCCGGAAGCGCCAGCCGGCAGGGTGACTTGCAAAATAACGTTGTAGTAATCACCAGCAGCCACAGGCCCGGTATCGGGAACGGTATTACCGTTGGTATCCGTCAAAGGCGCCGAAGGAAGCAAGCCGTGTCCATCATTTCCGTTATTTTTGTACAGTTTGAATGTGGTTCCGGCCGGAAAATTATTTGTCCCCACCGTCACGTCGAAAACGTCCGTTCCGGTTCCGGTGTTGTTGAATTTGTTGACAAAATACAACGTGTCGCCCTGGCTGGCCGAAGAGATATTAGCCGGGCCTTGTGGCGGATCGCCTGGCAGGTTATTAGTACCCGTCACACCCGCCGTGGGATCAATCGTCAAATTGACCTTATTGGTAGGTTGATTCGGTACCGTGGTAACACCATTGTTGTAGTTGTAGTTAGCAATGTTGGGAATAACCTGCGGAGCGATATTCGCGGCTACTGTTACCTGGAAGGTAATGTAACCTGTTTCACCCGGGGCCACATCGGAAATCGCGATATTCACGTTCTGGCCGCTGTGGCTAAAGATAATGTGGGCCGCGCCATTGCCGGCCTGCCAGGGAGAATTGTAATGAGCGGGCAATGGTGACGTAACCAATGTTGTTTGATCGGTCACTGCCCCGCTTTGCTGGCTCCAAGTGGGATTGCCGGCATAGACAAGTCCCGGGGCCAGCACGTCGGTAAGAAGCACATCCGTCGCCGCTCCGATGCCGTTGTTGGTATAGGTCAATGTATATGTGTGCGTGGTCGGCGTGGGGCTGGACGAACCTTTATTGACGTCAATCGCCTTGGTGACATTCACAATAGCATTGTTGCTGACAGTCACCGTGTCGTTATTGATTTTAGCGGTGCTGTCGAAGGCCGAGGTTGCCGTTACCTTCACCTTGCCTGTCTGGCCGGCTGTCGCCGTGATAGGAACAAGTCCGGCCACGACAAAGGAAAAGCTGGCGCCGGCAGTCAGGGTGGGGGTCACGCCAATCGATGTGAAGTTATCCGGCACACCATCGCCGTTTTCATCCGCGTAAATAGCTATGCTAGGTCTTGAATGATAAGTCGAATTTCTACGCCAAGCCATCGCACTCCAAAATTAGGCTCGGGATAGCGGAAAAAACAGGTTCAACGTGATGGCGTGAAAAAGCAAAAGTACTTTTATCACCGGTTCAAAAATGCGTGGCGGCGGTTGAGTCTGTCCAATTCCTGTTTCTTTTCGTAGATATTTTTT
>Ga0164242_10008944_pt1 | contig 10846 bp, 11 predicted proteins | sample OricomgcompostMG_FD_108783 | JGI IMG/M metagenome (GOLD analysis project Ga0164242, IMG submission 108783) | Miracle-Growth compost microbial communities from Emeryville, California, USA - Original compost - Miracle growth compost (MG) ... | reverse complement strand
GGTGTCGCCACCCTCGAGCCGCAACCGGGAGCATCCGACATCTCGCAACTGGTCGACCGGTTCAGGTCGGCGGGTCTGCCCGTTCGCTTCAGTGTCACGGGCACGGCGCCGGACGACCCCGGCCTGCAACTGACCGTGTACCGCGTCGTGCAGGAATCCCTGACGAACGTGCTCAGGCACGCGGCAGACGCCAGCGTCGTCGACGCCGCCGTCGAATACCGGGCAGACAGCATCCGGGTGAGCATCGAAGACAACGGGCAGCTGCTGCTGCCGTCGACCGTCGGCACCGGCCGGGGCATCGTCGGCATGCGCGAGCGCGTCGCGCTCTATGGCGGAGCCCTCGAATCAGAGGCGAAGCCCAGCGGCGGCTGGAAAGTCGTCGCCACCCTGCAGACCCAAGGAAATGACGGGAACACATGACGGACCAACACCACTCCAACGTGCGCGTACTGCTGGTCGACGACCAATCGCTTGTGCGGATGGGATTCAGAATGGTTTTAGACGCAGAACCAGACCTGACCGTTGTCGGCGAGGCGTCGGACGGACGCGAAGCGGTGCAACGCGCCGCCGAACTTCGCCCGGATATCGTGCTCATGGATGTGCGCATGCCGGGGATGGACGGGCTTGCGGCAACTCGTGAGATCGTGGCGGCACGGCCATCCAGCCGCGTGATCGTTTTGACAACGTTCGATCTTGACGAGTACGCGTTCGGGGGTCTGCGAGCAGGTGCAAGCGGATTCCTCCTCAAGGACGCCAGACCGGCGGAGTTGCTCGGCGCAATCCGTTCGGTGGCTGCAGGCGATGCCGTTGTTTCGCCTCGAGTCACCAAGCGCATGCTCGAGCTGTTCGGAAGCTCGCTGCCTGTCTCGACCGGGTCACCAGATGCGACGGCACGGTTGACCCCCCGGGAGCGGGAGATACTGCTTGCGATGGCCGAGGGGTTGTCGAACGGCGAGATCGCCGAGCGCTTTTTTCTCACCGAATCGACCGTGAAAACCCACGTTGGCAGGGTGTTGTTCAAGCTTGGACTGCGTGATCGCATCCACGCGGTGATCTTTGCCTACGAGAACCGGCTGACCGCGTAACCGGCACACGCCGTTCGGTCAGAGTGTCACGGCTAAACTCGTGAAGCAATGCATACGACCGCCGTCACCGTACTCACGACAACGCCACTGACCCAGTGGCTCAACGACTTTTACAACACGTTCCTGGGCAGACTCGCGACGATCGCGCTGATCATCGCGCTGTCGCTCTTGGCCAGCTGGATTCTTCGGCTGGTCATCAGGCACGTCGTCGCCCGCATCGTCAACGGCGTGAAAAAGGGCCAGAACGTGCAGGATACCCAAGCCCTTGCCGCCTCTCCCCTCGCTGCGGTGCGTGTCGTGCAGCGCACCCGGACGCTCGGCACGGTTCTGAGCAACATCGTGAACGTCGTGATCGTGATCATCGCCGTCATCCTGGTCGTCAATACGATAAACAAAGACATCATCGGCTCGTTCGCGCTGCTGACTGCGGCACTTGGCGCCGGCCTCGGCTTCGGTGCCCAGAACATCGTCAAAGATGTGCTCAACGGCCTGTTCATGGTGATGGAGGATCAGCTCGGGGTGGGTGACGTCGTCGACCTCGGTCCAGCCACCGGCGTTGTCGAGGCCGTCGGCATCCGCATCACTCAGATTCGCGACGTCAACGGAACGCTCTGGTTCGTGCGCAACGGGGAGATCCTTCGCGTCGGCAACATGTCCCAGGGCTGGGCCAGAGTCATCGTCGACCTTGCTGTGCCGTACGACGCGGACGTCAGTGCCGTTCAAGACAGGATGTTCGAAACCGCCCAGTCGCTTGCCTCGACGCCGAAGTGGCGATCACGGGTTCTTGAGAAGCCAGAGCTGTGGGGTATGGAGTCGATCTCCGATGACGCCATCGTGCTGCGCATCGTGCTGAAGACCAGAACAACCGCGAAAGATGATGTCGCCCGCGAGCTGCGCGCCCGGCTCAAGGCAGCCCTCGACGAGATGGACGTGAAGCTGCCAAGCCTGAACAGTGTCGTCCTGAGCGGCTTCGATGGGGCAGCAAGCATCACAGGAGCGCATCCACCGCGCACCAATCCGGTGCGGGTCGTGCCCGAGGCCAAGCCGAAGCGTGCACGCGGGCGCAAGACCAGGCAGCCAGATCCCGGCGCGGTCGATCTGCCTCCGAAAGAAAAGGACACTCCGTGAGCGACCAGCTCGCCGGCAACCAGCTCACCTTCTACGAGCAGGTCGGCGGCCACCAGACGTTTCAGAAGCTCGTCACCGTGTTCTACGAGGGCGTCGCAGGCGACCCGGTGCTCAAGCCGATGTATCCGGAGGAGGATCTCGGGCCCGCGGCCGATCGGCTGCGGATGTTCCTCGAACAATATTGGGGCGGTCCGACGACCTACGGCGAGCGACGCGGGCATCCTCGGCTGCGGATGCGACACGTTCCGTACAAGGTCAACCCGGATGCCAGAGACCGCTGGCTTGCGCACATGCGGGTTGCAGTCGACTCGCTCGGGCTCTCCCCATTGCACGAAGAGACGCTGTGGAGCTACCTGGAACGGGCTGCACATGCGATGGTGAACACGTTCGAAGAGTAAGCGGTCAAGAAAGTACGTGACGAAGGAGTCGCAGATGCCGAAAAAACCGGTCAGCTATGACGCGATCGTTGTCGGTGCAGGTTTGGCGGGCCTGGTAGCAACAGCAGAGCTCGTCGACGCCGGCAAACGTGTTGTGCTACTTGATCAGGAGCCAGAGAGCTCGCTCGGTGGCCAAGCGTGGTGGTCGTTCGGCGGGCTGTTCCTGGTCGACTCGCCTGAGCAACGCAGAATGGGGGTGCACGACTCGCTCGAATTAGCCAAGCAGGACTGGTTCGGCAGTGCCGGATTCGATCGCGAAGAAGACGAGTGGCCGCGGCGCTGGGCCGAGGCGTACCTCGAGTTCGCCGCAGGGGAAAAACGTGCCTGGCTGCACGAGAAGGGCGTGCGCTTCTTTCCGGTCGTCGGCTGGGCGGAACGCGGCGGGTACACGGCGGGTGGACACGGAAACTCGGTGCCACGATTCCACATCACCTGGGGCACCGGTCCTGGCATCCTCGACCCGTTCATCACGCGTGTGCGTGAGGCGGCGCTCGCCGGTCTTGTTACCATGCATTTCCGGCATCGGGTTGACGAGTTGATCGTGGAACGCGGGGCCGTGGTGGGAGCTCGTGGCGTCGTGCTGGCGTCCGACACGGCAGCGCGTGGGGAAGCGACCAATCGCAGGGTAACGGGCGAGTTCGAATTGCGTGCTGGCGCCGTCATCGTCGCGAGCGGCGGTATCGGAGGCGACCAGGAACTTGTGCGCAAGAACTGGCCGAAGTCGATGGGTGAACCGCCGAAGCGGATGCTTACCGGCGTGCCAGCACACGTTGACGGGCGCATGCTCGCCATCAGCGAGCAAGCCGGTGCCCGCGTGATCAATCGGGATCGCATGTGGCACTACACCGAGGGCATCCTGAACTGGGCGCCGGTGTGGGATCGCCACGGCATCCGCATTCTGCCTGGACCATCGTCGCTGTGGCTCGATGCGACCGGCAGACGGCTGCCGGTTCCGCTCTTCCCCGGATTCGACACCCTCGGGACCCTCCAACACATCGTGAAGACCGGCTACGACTACAGCTGGTTCGTGCTCACACAGAAGATCATCGAGAAGGAGTTCGCGCTGTCGGGCAGCGAGCAGAACCCAGACCTCACCGGCAAGAACATCAAGCTGCTTGCCAAACGCGTAACGCCAGGAGCGCCCGACCCGGTCGAGGCGTTCAAACAGAATGGCGAGGACTTCGTCGTTGCAGACTCGCTGAACGCGCTCATCGACGGGATGCAACGAATGTCTGACGTGCCGCTTGATGCGGCGCTCATCGAGCGCGAAATCCGCCAGCGTGACCGGGAGCTCGACAATGACTTCTCGAAGGATGCGCAGATCACCGCGATGCGTGGGGCGCGCCGCTACCGCGGGGACAAGCTCATCCGGGTGGCCTCACCGCACAAGCTTCTCGATCGGAAGGCGGGTCCGCTGATCGCCGTGAAGCTGCACATCCTCACCCGCAAAACTCTCGGGGGCATCGAAACGGATCTGAGCGGTCGTGCCCTCGGTGCTGACGGGTCGCCGGTAGCCGGTCTGTATGCGGCCGGCGAGGTGAGCGGATTCGGCGGCGGAGGCATCCACGGCTATCGCTCGTTGGAGGGCACCTTCCTTGGCGGATGTCTGTTCTCGGGACGGCAGGCCGGGCGTGCTGTCGCACGAGGCTTCTGATCCGGGCCGCTTCAGTCCCTGCGACGGTACGAGTTGACCATCGGGCAGTCGAACGGATCACTCGCGGCAAGGCCGACCCTGTTCAGGTAGCGAATAACAATGCCGTATGACTCGAACAGCGTCGTCTCGGTGTACGGAATATTGTTCTCAAGGCAGTGCTGACGCACGATCTCGCGTGCACGGCGAAGTGCCGGACGCGGCATGCTTGGGAACAGATGATGCTCGACCTGCAGGTTGAGACCGCCCATCAGTGCGTCGATGAACCGGCTGCCGCCGATGTTGCGCGACGTGAGAATCTGACGGCTGAGGAAGTCGACGTTCGACCCTTCTGCGATCAACGGCATGCCCTTGTGGTTCGGGGCGAAGCTCGAGCCCATGTAAAAGCCCAACACCGCCAACTGCACAACGATGAATACGCAGGCGATCAGTGGCGACATGAACGTGAAGGCGAGGCCGAACAGAAGCGCGAAGTGGGTGAGCATCAGCACGATCTCGAGTGCGCGTTTCTTGAACGGCGCGGGTCCGAACACTGCAGTCGCGCCGTGCTTGTGCAGATTGAATCCCTCGAGCAGCAAAAGCGGGAAGAACAGGTAACCCTGCCGTTTGGTGATTGCACGCACAATGCCGCGGCTGGCGACCGCATCCTCTTCAAGGAAGGAGATCGTGTCTTTCTCGATATCGGGGTCCTTGCCAACCGTGTTCGGGTTGGCATGGTGACGGGAGTGCTTCGTCATCCACCAGCCGTAGCTCAGTCCGATCACGAGGTCGCCAAGGATGAGTCCGAGACGATCGTTCGCCTTACCCGAGGTGAAGATCTGTCGATGGGCGGCTTCGTGCGCGAGGAACGCGAACTGGGTCAAGATGAGGCCGAGCGCAACTGCGACGAGTAGCTGCCACCACGAGTCACCTAGGATGACGATCGCGGTGACGGCGCCGGCTAATGCAAGTGTCAATCCCGCCAGTAATGAGATGTAGAAGCCGCGACGACGAGTCAGCAGTCCCTCGGCCTTCACGGTGCGCGATAGCTGTGCAAAGGCGCTTGTCTGAGGCGAGCCACCCTCCTTCTTGCGTCCAGCGGTCAGGATGAAGCGCGGATCACGCTGCGGCACGCGGGCCGTATCCGGAAGTACCGTCGCTGTCATCATCACCTTTCTGCACCTGGACGCTCCACGTACACCGGAACGTTATGTTGGCAGTTCCAGCCGATGCATCCCGCCGAGGAGCGGGATAGCACCCCATACCGCCGTATGGTGCACAGACCAGACCACCTGTTCAGTGCCGTGAGTCGGTAGTCTGTGCGGCATGACGAGATATGCACTGACCGACCACGAGAGCGTCGAAATCATCACGGCGACGGCGCAGGAACTGCTTGTGGAAGTGCGTTACCTGCCGGGGACGACTCCCCCACCGCTGCATTCGCACCCGTCGCAGACGGAGCGTTTCGAGGTTCTCGATGGGACGCTCGCCGTGACGATCGGATCCGAGGAACGCCTGCTTCTGCCAGGACAAGAGCTCGAGATTCCGGCAGGGACGGTGCACAGAATGTGGAATCCGGATCAGGTCCAGACGCTGGCGAGATGGAGCACGACGCCTGCAATGCGCACGGAGTCATGGTTTTCACGCATCTCGGGTCTGCACGAGCGCCACGCGACGGGGCTGTTGGATCTTGCGGTCGCCGCGCGGGAGTACCGCGATGTCTTCGTTCCGGCAGTCCGACCGGCGTTTCTCGCCGGACCCGCTATGGCAACGCTCGCGGCGATCGGTCGGATGCTCGGCCGCGGCAAAGCGTGAACTACTGCTTGAGCGTCCAGGGCGGCCGACGAACCAACACGTGGCCTCTGCTCGTTGATACGCGCGTCCACGGGCCGGTCTCGAAGATCGGGATCACGTCCTCTCCGCCGAGGAACCCGAGGCTGAACGACGCGAAGGCCGCGCCGGCCGGCAGGTAGTCAACGCCGTCGACTGGGCGACCCCAGACTTCTGCGCGCACACGTTGCACGAGTTGCTCACCGGTTCCGGTCGGCACGGCCGCCGCCACCTCGTCGATCCCAGCCCGCGCCGTCGACTCGAGGACGCTCGCCGTGGTCTCACCGACCCGCAGCCAGCCGCCGCGAGGTGGGGAGATCCCCGCCCAGGTCACGGTGCTGACCTCCAGCGGCATCCGAAGTCCGATCGGCGCGTCAGGCTGCAGCACAGAAGCATCCACTCGCGCCAGTCGATCCAGCAGCGAACGAGTCGGCACGACGGAGTCGAACGTGACGCCAGGGTCGGTGGCGAACGTTCGCAAACCGAGCACTGTCGGCGATCGATCCAGCAGACCGTGCGGATACAGGATGGCCGTATATACGGCGAGCACGCCCGATCCTGCGATCATGCGCACGGAACCGTCCTCGACGCGCCCAGCGCGCGCGAGGAAGACCTGAAGGTCGGATACGGCGTGGGAATCGACCAGGGAGAATAACTGACTCATCTGCTGTCTAAACTACCTAAGGCGACGACAGAACACGACATCGGTACGGAGGCACCATGACTGAGCCCTTCGACGGCATGCTCGCTGCTCTCGACCTCACAGACACCGGTGCTCGAACCGATGAGGACATCTTCACCGGTATCAGCCAATGGATGCCGCACGGCCGCGTATTCGGCGGCCAGGTTCTCGCCCAGTCATTGGTCGCGGCGATGCGAACCATGCCAGACGATCGCGTTGTGCATTCGATGCACGGCTATTTCTTGCGCGCGGGCGACATCGGCCGGCCGATCACGTTCGCCGTTGACCGGGTGCACGACGGCAGGTCGTTCTCAGCTCGGCGAACACAGGCGTACCAGAACGGGGTGCCGATCCTCTCGATGATCGCATCATTCCAAAGCGCGTCTGGAGGGCTCGATCACCAGGTCGAGATGCCGGCCGACTTGCCCGGACCGGAGGACCTTCCAGACTCGGCTGCAACGCTCATCGACGTCGACCACCCCGTCGGCCGGTACTGGGCGACGCAACGGCCGTTCGATATGCGTCACATCACGTCCCCCGTCTATCTCAAGGTCGAGGGCGAGCACGTTGCCCACCAGGCCGTCTGGATCAAGGCGCTAGGCACGCTGCCGGACGATGACAACCTGCATCGGGCTGCGCTCGCGTTCGCCAGCGATTACACGATCCTTGAATCCGTGTTCCGCCGCCACGGGCTTGCGTGGGCAACGCCGGGGCTCAAGGTCGCGAGCCTGGATCACGCAATGTGGTGGCATCGCTCAGGGCGTGCAGACGAATGGATGCTGTACGTTCAGGAGTCGCCAAGCGCGTCAGGCGGCCGTGGACTCGCCCAGGGTCGCATCTATACTCGCGACGGCGTTCTGCTTGCCAGCGTGGCGCAAGAGGGCATGATCCGCGTGCCAACGCACTGACCCGAATTCAGCTGATCGACAGGTAGCGTCGCCCAGAATCGTTACACGCAACCGGGTTCGCACGAGGAGCAAAAAATGACCGACCGCACCACCGTGACACGACGTACGCTGTTCGCCGTAGGCGGCGCCGGGGCGACAGCGGTGGCACTTGTTGCGTGCAGTGGCGCGCCCGGCAACGGCCAAAATGCCGGTCAAAGCGTCGCAACGCCGAGCGCGGAGGGCACGTTCGACCTTGCAGCCATCCCAGTGGGCGGCGGCATTTCAGCGGTGGTCAATGGAGCGCCGGTGGTGCTCGAACAGCCGACGGCCGGCAAAGTTGTGGCGTTCAGCGCCATCTGCACCCACCAAGGCTGCGTCGTGGCGCCTGCAGACGATCGCTTTGATTGCCCGTGTCATGGCTCCCAGTTCGAAGGCGCGACCGGAAAGGTGTTACACGGGCCCGCAACGAAACCGCTGCCGCCGCTGACGGTGACCGTTGATGGCACTCGAGTGAAGGTCTCCTAGCCTGCGGCGTCTGATCCGGCTTAGACGCGGCGCCTGAACTCCACCGGCGCATCCAGGTACGGCTCCCACGCAGCGCGCTCGACAGCATTGATTCTTCGGGGACTGCCGGTGGCCGCGTCGACCAACGCGATGGTGGTGCTCGCCTTGGTGAAGAGCACATCAGGGTCGCTCCCGCGCGGGGAATGCACCTCGTAACAGACTTCGAGGCTGGCACCACCGAGTCGACCGAGCCACAACTGCACGTCGAGCGGTGGCCGCAGGTACGGGATCGGCGCCAGGTATTCGATCTCCTGCCGTGCGATCAACGTCAGCGTGTCTGCCCCTGGACGGCCATCAAGCACGGCCGTCGTAGCCCCGACGACACTCTCTGCGTCGTCTGCGACCCAGAACGCTTGGATGCGCGCCTCTTCGAGCAGACGCAACATCGAGGCGTTATTGACGTGACCATAGGCATCCAGATCGCTCCAACGCAATCCGGTCGGCACATGCAGCCTCATGGTCAGTCTCTGGTGAGCTTGCGATAGGCGGAACGGTGCGGTTTGGCGGCGTCCGGCCCCAGCCGTTCAACCTTGTTCTCTTCGTAAGCCTGGAAGTTGCCCTCGAACCAGTACCAGCTCGCCGGGTTCTCATCCGTGCCCTCGTAGGCGAGAATGTGCGTGGCGATCCTGTCGAGGAACCACCTGTCGTGTGTGATGACCACAGCGCAACCAGGGAACTCGAGCAGCGCATTCTCCAAACTCGAGAGAGTTTCGACGTCGAGGTCGTTCGTCGGCTCGTCGAGCAGCAACAGGTTGCCGCCCTGCTTGAGTGTGAGTGCGAGGTTCAGTCGGTTGCGCTCGCCTCCGGAGAGCACGCCGGCCGGCTTCTGCTGGTCGGGGCCCTTGAATCCGAACGTTGAAACATATGCGCGCGACGGGACCTCGGTCTTGCCGACCTGGATGTAGTCAAGCCCGTCTGAGACGACCTCCCACAGGGTCTTCTTGGGGTCGATGCCGCCACGGCTCTGGTCGACGTACGAGATGTCCACCGTCTCACCGATCTTCAGGTCGCCGCCATCGAGCGGCTCCAGACCAACGATCGTCTTGAACAGGGTGGTCTTTCCGACGCCGTTCGGGCCGATGATGCCGACGATTCCGTTGCGCGGCAGCGTGAAGCTGAGGTCGTCGATCAGCATTCGGTCTCCGAAGCCCTTGCGCAGATTCTTGGCCTCAAGCACAACCTGACCAAGGCGGGGACCCGGCGGAATCTGGATCTCTTCGAAGTCCAGCTTTCTGGTGCGCTCGGCTTCCTCCGCCATCTCCTCGTAGCGAGCAAGACGTGCCTTCGACTTGGCCTGACGGCCCTTGGCGTTGCTGCGCACCCAGTCGAGCTCGTCCGAAAGGCGCTTTGCGAGCTTCTGGTCCTTCTTGCCCTGAACCTTCAGCCGCTCCTGCTTCTTCTCCAAGTAGGTCGAGTAGTTGCCCTCATACGGGTACAGGTGCCCGCGGTCGACTTCTGCGATCCACTCTGCGACGTGATCCAGGAAATACCTGTCGTGTGTGACGGCGAGGACGGCGCCGTGATACTGCGCGAGGTGCTGTTCCAACCACAGCACGCTCTCGGCGTCCAGGTGGTTTGTCGGCTCGTCGAGAAGCAAAAGGTCTGGCTTCTGAAGGAGCAGCCTGCACAGCGCAACACGGCGCTTCTCACCGCCGGAGAGCACCGCAACCTGCGTATCGGACGGCGGGCACCGCAGCGCGTCCATTGCCTGCTCGAGCTGTGAGTCGAGGTCCCAGGCGTCAGCGGCATCGATCTGCTCCTGCAGCGTACCCATTTCGGCAAGCAGCGCGTCAAAGTCAGCATCCGGCTCTGCCATTGCGGCGGAGATCTCGTTGAAGCGATCGACCTTGACCTTGATCTCGCCGAGGCCCTCTTGTACGTTCTCGAGCACGGTTTTCGTTTCGTCGAGCTCCGGCTCCTGCATGAGGATCCCCACGCTGTAGCCAGGGCTGAGTTTCGCCTCGCCGTTGCTGGGGGTGTCCAAGCCGGCCATGATCTTCAGGATCGTTGATTTTCCGGCGCCGTTCGGCCCCACCACACCGATCTTGGCCCCGGGCAGGAACGCCATCGTGACGTCGTCGAGAATGAGTTTGTCACCCACCGCCTTGCGGGCGCGGACCATCGAGTAAATGTATTCGGCCATGCGTCCAGTCTATGGGCCGTCGCCTGTGCGACACCGCCACGCCCAGCGACCTGGTGCCACGCCCAGCGGCCTAGTTCATCGACGCGGTTTCGCCGATCAGGCACTTTCCGGTCGAGAGCACCGCCGCCACTTGGCTGTGATATCCAACACCGTCCGGCCCATACTGCCCGAGCAGACATTGGCCGTTGAACAAGACAGCAAACTGAATGGAGCCAGGCGTGAGATTGATCGTCGTCTTATCGGCGGTCACAGACATGTCGGCCTTATTGAAGCCGGCGGCGACCAGACCGTCGATGAACGTTTTGCCGACCGGATCGGGATTCGCGGCCAGCGTCTTCTGGTTGACATAGTCGAAGAACGCCAGGTTCTGTGTGGCACTGAGCTCTTGACGCAGAATCGGAGCCTGTGTTGGAGTCGCCGTCGGCGTTGCCGTTGCAACGGCCGTGTGCGTCTTCGCCGG
>Ga0164242_10008943_pt1 | contig 10846 bp, 10 predicted proteins | sample OricomgcompostMG_FD_108783 | JGI IMG/M metagenome (GOLD analysis project Ga0164242, IMG submission 108783) | Miracle-Growth compost microbial communities from Emeryville, California, USA - Original compost - Miracle growth compost (MG) ... | reverse complement strand
TCGCGCTGCTGGCGCTCGAGGCGGCGTGACGGACCCGAACCGGGTGACGCCCTGGGGAGAGGTGGTCGCGGCGCCCGGGCGCGGGGCGTGGATGGGCAACCGCGGCTGCCTGCACCCGCGCGACGGCGCGCACCGCATCGCCCGTCTGCAGACCACGACGCGGTGGATCACCTGCGTGCTCTCGTTCCGCGGTCGGCACGTGGCGCAGTGGGTGCCGGGCCGCTACACGCCGTTGTTCTTCCTGGACGAGGCCGTCGCACTCGCCGCCGGCCACCGACCGTGCGCCGAGTGTCGCCGGGCCGACTTCGACGCCTACCGCAGCGCGTGGGCTGCGGCGCATGGTGGGTCGCTGCCGCGGGCCAGGGAGATCGACGCCCGGCTGGCCGGCGAGCGGCTGCCGGCAGGCTGCGACCGGCCGACGCACCGGGTCGCCTGGCGGGAGCTGTCGACCGGAGTGGTCACCGTGGTGGATGCGACGGCGATGACGGTCGACGGCGACCGGCTGCTGCCGTGGCGGCCGGACTGCACCTACGGCCCGCCGGTCGCCCGTCCGGCGCGAGGCGATGCGACGGTGCTGACGCCACCGGCGAACGTCGGCGCGCTGCTCGCGGGATACGCCGCTCGGCCGCTCGTGGGGCCGCTCGGCCGTTGATGTTCAGGGGCTTGTCGGGGGCCTGGTCCCGATAGGCCTCTGATCATCAGCTGGCCGTGGCGCGCGCATGGATCTTGTTGCGTCTGCGGCGCCGGGACACAACGTGCGCAACAAGATCGCAGGTGCGCGTGGATCTTGTTGCGCCGGCGGCCCGCAGACGCGCTGCGCGCAACAAGATCGTGGGCGCGCATGGATCTTGTTGCGTCTGCGGCGCCGGGACACAACGTGCGCAACAAGATCGCCGGCGATCAGACCCGGGCGCGGGCCCGGCTCGGGCCCGGCGCGGGGCACAGCCAGAATGGGCCCGTGCCCCGCGTCGTCGTGTGCCTGGACAAGTTCCGCGGTTCGGCGACGGCCGCGCAGGCGTGTACCGCGCTGGCCGACGGCCTGCGGCGCCGCTCCCCCGCGCTGGACGTGCGCGAGATCCCGATGGCCGACGGCGGCGAGGGCACCGTCGACGCCCTGGTCGCCGCGGGCTGGACGCCGCACGCCGTCACCGTGCCGGGGCCGCTGGGCCACCCGGTCGAGGCGCGCTTCGCCGCGCGTGCCGGCTGCGCCGCGATCGAGATGGCGCAGGCGGCCGGGCGGCACCTCGTCGGCGACGCACCCGACGCGCTCCGGGCGTCCACCGCCGGCGTCGGCGGCCTCATCGAGGCGGCACTCGACCTGGGGTGCGAGTCGATGGTGCTCGCGGTGGGCGGCAGCGCGACGACCGACGGCGGCGCCGGCATGCTGCAGGCGCTCGGCGCCCGTCTGCTCGACGCCGCGGCGCGCGACCTGCCGCCGGGCGGCGGAGCACTGGCCCGCCTGGCGTCCGTCGACCTCAGCGGGCTCGACGAACGCCTCGGGCACACCCGTGTCACGCTCGCCGCCGACGTCGACAACCCGCTGCTCGGCCCGCTCGGTGCCGCCGCGGTGTTCGGGCCGCAGAAGGGCGCCTCCCCCGACGACGTCGCGCTGCTCGACCACGCGCTCGCCCGGTGGGCGAACCTCGTCGAACCCGCTACCCGCTCGGCCCGCGGCAAGCCCGGAGCCGGCGCGGCGGGCGGTCTCGGCTTCGCCGCGCTGGCGGTGCTCGGCGCGCGTCGGCTCCCGGGCGCCGAGTGGCTGCTCGACGAACTCGGGGTGGACGCCGCCCTGGACGGCGCCGCGGTGGTCGTCGTCGGCGAGGGCCGGCTCGACACGCAGAGCCTGGCGGGCAAGGCACCGGTGGGGGTCGCGCGGGCGGCCGCCCGGCACGGGGTGCCGGTGGTCGCGGTGGCCGGGCAGGTCGCCCTCGACGACGCGCAGCTCGCCGCGGCGGGCATCGGCCGCTCGTGGGCGCTGGCCGACCGTGCGGCCGACTCGATGACCCGTGCGCTGCCACTACTGAGCGAGGTAGGCGCCGAGCTCGCGGCCGCCGTTGAGGCCGGCTGACCGGCTGCTACCGCACCTCGCGGATCGGCGCGCCGTCGAGCCAGGCCACCACGTCCTCGACGACGTCGGCGAACCACACGCGGTACTGCTCCGCGGTGACGTAGCCGATGTGCGGCGTCAGCACGGTGTTCGGGGCCGAGCGCCACGGATCGTCGGCGGCGAGCGGCTCGAGCGAGTAGACGTCGAGCGCCGCTCCGCCGATCGTGCCGTCGTGCAGTGCCGCGAGCAGCGCGGCCTCGTCCACGATCGGCCCGCGGGACGTGTTGACCAGCAGCCCGTCCGGGCCGAGCAGGCGCAGCTCGTCGGCTCCGACCAGGCCGCGGGTGCGGTCGGAGAGCCGGACGTGGACGGAGACGACGTCGGCCCGCCGGAACAGCTCGTCCTTCTCGACGCGGGTGACTCCGTGTGCGTGCGCGGCCTCGTCGGTGAGGTTCTGCGACCAGGCGATGAGATCCATGTCGAAGGCGGCGGCGTAGCGGGCCATCCGCGCGCCGATCCTGCCGAGGCCCAGCAGGCCGAGCGTGCGCCCTGCGAGCTCGCATCCGACCGTCGTCTGCCACCGGCCCGCGCGGACGTTGCCGTCCTCCACCGGCACCTGCCGGACGAGGGCCATGAGCAGCGCCCAGGTGAGCTCGGGCGCGGCCGCCGCGGACGCGCCCGTACCGCAGACGGTCACTCCCTGCGCGCGGGCCGCGGCGACGTCGATGGCCGCGTTGCTCGCGCCGGTGGTGACGAGCAGCCGCAGGGTGGGCAGGCGGCGCAGCACGTCGGCGCCGAACGCGGTGCGCTCGCGCATGGCCACCACGACGTCGAACGGCCCCAGGGCGGCGACCAGCGCATCCGGGTCGGCGAGGTGCTCGGTGAAGACGACGACGTCCGCGCGGCCGGCGAGCGGCGACCAGTCGGCGCTCGCGAGCGCGACACCCTGATAGTCGTCCAGCACCGCGACCGTCGTCATGCAGGTGACGGTAGCCCGGCAGGCACGAGCGGCGGCGACGCGGCTGTGGGTGAGGTCGCATCGGCACAACTGGCGTATTTCCTACTTGTTCGGTAGACATTTACGCATGCCGCACGTCGCCCTCGTCCGTCGCCTCGTGGTGGACCTCCGGCGCGCCTGCGGCGCGATCTGTCCCCGGTGAGCGCCCAGCCCCTGCGCGCACGCCGCGCCCCGCTCACACACCCCGGGAACCACCATGCACCCACCGACCGTCGTCCCTGCAGCCCGCACGTGGACCGACGCATGAGCCGCCCGCCGCTGACCGCAGGCGATGCGAGCGGCACGATCTGGTACTCCGTGGCCGCGCCCGGCCGCTGGACCGAGGCCGCCGCGTGCCGGGACGAGCCCGAACTGGCCGACGCATTCACCACCACCGAGGGTGACGGGTTGCGTTCGGCACTGGCCGTCTGCGCCCGCTGCCCGGTGCGCGGCGAGTGCGGAGCGTACGGCGTGGCGAGCGGGTCGGACGGCGTGTGGGGCGGCGCAGTGCTGCACCGTGGCGTCGAGCGAGCACGGCGGCTACGCGCGAGCTAGCCGACGCGGCCGAGCTACCGACGGTTGATGCGGCGCAGCTGCGCCTCGCTCACCGGCCTGCGCCTCGATGAGACGTCGGACGAGCGCAGCGCGCCGAGGTGCAGGTCGAGCATCCGCTGCCACGCGGAGGGTGCGACCGAGCCGGTCACCTCGACGACGCCACCGAGCGCCCACAGCAGCACCATGACGTCACCGAACGCGACGTCCTCGCGCACGGCGCCGACGGCCCGCGCCTGCTCGGTGAGCGCGGCGAGTTGCGCGCGGATGCGGTCGGCGGCGCAGTTCGGCCGGGGCCGGGCGAGCAGGATCGTCGCGTACATGCGGTGCTCGCGGAACGTGCCGCCGAGGGCGCGGAGGAACTCCTCCAGCCCGCTGCCGTCCTCGCGGGTCAGGGCGGCGTCGCCGAGCGCGATCAGCTCGGCGTTGACGGAGTCGACGAGCGCCTCGATCAGCGCGTCCTTGCTCGGGAAGTGCCGGTAGACGGTGCCGATGCCGACGCCCGCGCGGCCGGCGATCTGCTCCATGCCGGCGTCGGGGCCGAACTCCTTGAGGACCTCGCGGGCGGCGTCGAGCACGACCTCGTGGTTGCGGGCCGCGTCCCGGCGCATCGGCCGGGCGCCCTGCGCCGACGCCGGCACGGGAAGCACCGTCATGCAGGTACGCCGTCCGTGGCCTGGGCGGTAGCGGCCGCGACGACCTCGTCGGCGCCGTCAGCGCGCCGCACGACTGGGATGATGAGGCCGGCGAGCGCGGCAACCGCCAGACCGCCGGCGAGCATGAGGAAGCCGGCGGTGTAGCCGGAGCCGTTGGGCAGGCCGCTGGGCTGAACGTGCGCGGTGACGATGCTGGCCATCAGCGCCGAACCGATGCTGCCGCCGATGGTGCGGATGTTGGCGTTCATGCCGCTGGCGACGCCGGTCTGTTCGGCCGGGACGGCCTCGACGATGAGCGCCGACATCGAGGAGAAGGCGAGGCCGATGCCGATGCCGAACAGCCCGGTGCCGACGTACATCTCCCACTTCTGGTCGTTCAGGAGGGCGAAGCCGACCATCGAGATCGCCGAGATCACGCCGCCGGCGACCACCAGCGCCTTCGCGCCGACGCGGGCCGTCAACCGCCCGACGTACTGGCCGACGATGAACATCGTGACCGAGGCCGGCAGCAGGATCAGCCCGGACTCGGTGATCGACGCGCCGAAGCCGTAGCCCGCGCTGGACGGCGTCTGCAGGAACTCGGGCAGGAACGCCATCATCGAGTACATGCCCAGGCCGACCAGCAACGCGGCGATGTTGGTGGTCCACACCGGCTTGTGCCGCATCATCTTCATGTCGACCAGCGGGACGGCGACGCGGTTCTCCGAGGCCACCCATGCGACGGCCAGCACCACCGCCACGGCGAACAGGCCGAGCACCCGCCCGGACCCCCAGCCCCACACCGGGGCCTCGCTGAGCGCGACGAGCAGCGCGACCAGCCAGGCCGAGAGCAGGACGGCCGGGACGATCGAGATCCGCCCGGGGGTGCGCACCGGCGACTCCGGGACGAACAGCACGGCGGCGACGGCCGCGGCCACAGTCAGCATCAGCGGGAACCAGAACAGCCAGGCGAAGCCGAGACCGTTGACGATCGGGCCGGCCAGCACGATGCCGATACCGGAGCCCACGCCGACCAAGGTGGCCAGGCTGCTGATCGCGGCGACCACCTTGTCCCGGGGGAACTCGTCACGGATGATGCCGAACGCCAAGGGCAGCACGCCGCCGCCGACGCCCTGCACGACACGGGCCACGACGAGCAGCGCGAAGCTGTGCGCGAGCGCGCCGAGCAGCGAGCCGACGGCCAGCGCGACCAGCGTCGCGACGAACACCCGCTCCTTGCCGATCATGTCGCCGATGCGGCCCATGATCGGGGTGAACACCGAGGCGGCCACCAGGTACGCGGTGAGCACCCACGTGGCGTTGGCCTGCGAGGTGTGGAACTGGGCCTGCACGGTGGTCAGCACCGGCACGACCAGTGACTGCAGCAGGGCGTAGGCGGACACGCCGGCGGCGAGGACGATGAAGGTGACGTTGTGGTGCGTGCGTGGTGCGGCGTTCAAGGCGGAGCCCCCGTAAACGGAACAATGACTCCGTTAAGTTAGCGCAGCCGGAGCCTCAACCCCGTCCCGCGCGAAGTGAGATGCAAGACTTTCGCCATGCCTGAACCCACGACACCGAGCCGACTCGAGCGCACCACCACGCCGGCCGGCGCGCAGGTCGGCGTGCTGACGTTCGCCGATGGCGGCCTCAACCTGTTCGACGCGGCGATGTTCGACTCCGTCGCCGAACACCTTGCCGACCTGGCCGCCGCTCCCCCGCGCGCGGTGCTGATCCGCGCCGAGGGCCGCGTCGTCTCCGGCGGGGTCGACGTCCACCTGTTCCACGGGCTCACCGAACACGAGGCAGCGGCACTGTGGCGGCGCTCGTTCGGGCGCATCGTCCACGCCGTCGAGTCGCTGCCGTGCCCGGTGGTGTTCGCCGCGCACGCGCTCACCCTCACGGCGGCCTTCGAGATCGCGCTGGCCTGCGACCTGATCCTGGCCGCCCCGGCGGCCTCGTTCGGTCTGGTGGAGCGGGTGGTCGGCCTGACCCCGTCGATGGGCGGCCCCCAGCGGCTGGCCGAGCGGTGCGGTTCGGGGCGGGCGCGGGAGCTGGTGATGACCGGTGGCCGCTACGACGCCGCGACGCTGCACGCGTGGGGCGTGGTGAACTCCGTCCATGAGGACGTCGAGGCCGCGGCCCGCGACCTGGTGGCCGACCTCGCCGACGGGCCGACACGGGCCCACCATGCGACCAAGCAGATCATCGCCGCGGCGGCGAGCGGGGGTGTGGCGGCTGCCGACCGCGTGACCCCGGAGCTGTCCGGAGCGCTGTTCGCGACAGAGGACCTGCAGACAGCGGTGCGTAGCTTTCTCGACGACGGCCCGGGCAAGGCCACATTCTGCGGACGCTGACGCCCACGGGTGCCGGGCACCCGCCATGATGTGCCGGTGTCCCGCGGCCCACGCCTGAGCACCGATCAGGCCCACCTGACCCTGATGCTGGCCCTGACCTTCAGCACCGGCGTCGTCGACGCGATCGGCTATCTCGGCCTGGACCGCGTGTTCACCGGCAACATGACCGGCAACGTGGTCGTGCTCGGCATGGCCCTCGTCGGTGGCAACGGCCTGCCGATTCTCGGCCCGTTGCTGGCCCTGCTCGGCTTCCTGGTCGGCGCCGCGACGGTGGGCCGGGGGCTGCGCGCGGAGACCGAACCCTGGTCGCGGGCCACCACGGTCGTGCTCGGCATCGTCGGCGTCGTCGTGCTCGCGGTGGGGGTCGTCCTCGACGTGGCGGACGAGCCGGCGCGCCCGCTCGAGGTCACCTGCACCACGCTGCTCGGTATCGCGATGGGCATGCAGGCCGCGGCCGCGCGGGTGGTGGCGGTCAAGGACGTCACGACCGTCGTGGTGACCTCGACGCTCACCGGCCTCGCCGCCGACTCGGTGCTCGGCGCCGGCACCGCGCAGGGCGCGAGCCTGCGGCGGGCGGCGGCCGTGGTGCTGATCATCGCCGGCGCCGCGCTCGGGGCCGCGCTGCTGAAGGTCAACGACGGGGCGGGCCTCGCGGTGGCGGGCGCGGTGATCCTCGTCGTCGCGGTGGCCGGGGCGCTGCACCGCAGGGTGGCCGTCGCAGCCTGACGCCAGGCCCCGGCCGACGCGTCCGGGCCTACGCGGCCAGCCCCGGCCGACGCGTCCGGGCCTACGCGGCCAGTTCGGCGAGGAACTCCTCCGCGCTCACCGGCCGGGAGAACATCGGGTAGTCGTAGGCGATCGCATTGTCGTGCTCCTCGACCGACGTCGCCGCCACGCAGTCGGTGAGCGTGACCACCTGATAGCCGTTCTCGTAGCCACTGCGCATCGTCGACTCCACGCAGCAATTCGTGAGGAACCCGCCGAGCACCAGCGTCGTGATGCCCTTGCTGCGCAGGATGAAGTCGAGGTTGGTGCTGGCGAAGGTGTCCAGGCCGCGCTTGCCCTCGATGACGATGTCGCCGTCGGCCGGGGCGAGGTCGTCGACGATCGCGGCACCCCACGTGCCCTTGACGAAGGCGTTGCCGTCGACGACGCCCTTGAGGATGCCGTACGGGTGCCTGGTGATCTCGTTGTAGCCGCTGGCGAAGGTGATCGGTGCGTGCATGATCGTCACCCCGGCTGCGCGGGCGGCCTCGACGACCCGCACGGTGTTGGCCAGCATGTTGGTCTTGTCCATGGCGGGCGCGACGGCGTCGTGCAGTACGCCGCCGGTGCTGGTGAACTCGTTCTGGTACTCGATGAGCACGAGCGCCGTGGTGTTCGGGTCGATGGCCATGCTGACTCCTCCGGCTGATCCTGCCCCGGACGCTATTGCGCCCTGGCGCCGCGGGCAATCCCCTCCGTGTCCGGCACCCGGGCGCCGAGGCGCCGGCCGATCTCCAGCGCGGTGCGGCGGATCTGCGCCGCGAGCGGTGCCGCCGCGGGGGCATCGCCGGACGGGTAGGTGACGGCCACCGCAGCGACGGGGTGCCGCAGGTACTCACGGACGGCCACGGCCACTGAGGAGAAGCCGGGCGTCACCTCGCCGTCCTCCTCGGCGAAGCCGGCCTTGCGGGTGCGGTCGAGCAGCGCCCGCAGCGCGGTGATGCTGGCGGGCCCCACGTCGTTGCGCAGGACGAACGCCGACGGGTCGGGGAACAGTGCCCGCACCTGCGCGGCGGGCAGCTCGGCGAGCATCGCCCGGCCGCTGGCGGTGAGGTGGGCGGGCAGCCGCACGCCGACGTCGGTGACCAGCGGCGGCCGACCGGGCGCCCGCTCTTCGAGCAGGTAGATCACCTCGCGGCCGTGCAACACGGCCAGGTGCGCGTTATGCCCGCAGCGGTCGACGAGCTGGGTCAGCGGCACCCGGGCCAGGCGTTGCAGCGGCGCCTGCCGGCTGTACCCCGAGCCCAGCTCGTAGGCGCTGAGCCCGAGCCCGTAGCGCCCCTCCTCCGGCAGGTGCACGACGAAGCCGTCGCGGATCAGCGTGTGCAGCAGGTGGTAGGTGGTGGAGCGGGGCAGGCCGACGTCGCGGCTGATCGCGGCCGCACGGACGGGGCCGGACTGGCCGGACAGGTAACGCAGCAATGCCAGCACCTGCGCCGCCGCCGGGACCACTGCCACCCGGCGAGCCTATCTCGGATCCCAGACACCGGGCGGGGCCGACAACTACCGCTGCCGCCGTTCCTGCGGTGCCATGAAGGCATGAGCCATGTCGTCGTCGGATCCGGTCCCCTCACTGTCGCCGAGGTGGTCGCGGTGGCCCGCGACGGCGCCACCGTCGAGCTCGGGGCCGACGCCCGTGCGGCGATCGCCGCCACCCGCACGGTCATCGAGGGGCTGGCCGCCGACACCGTCGCCCACTACGGCGTCTCCACCGGCTTCGGCGCGCTGGCCACCCGCCACATCCCGGTCGAGCTGCGCGCGCAGCTGCAGCGCGGCCTCGTCCGCTCGCACGCCGCGGGGTCCGGCCCGGAGGTCGAGCGGGAGGTCGTGCGCGCGCTCATGCTGCTGCGCCTGTCGACGCTGGCCACCGGCCGCACCGGCGTCCGGCCGCGGACGGCGCAGGCCTACGCCGACGTGCTCAGCGCCGGCATCACGCCTGTCGTCCACGAGTACGGCTCACTCGGCTGCTCGGGCGACCTCGCGCCGCTTGCCCACTGCGCACTCGCGGTCATGGGCGAGGGCCCCGTCCGCACCCGCGACGGCGAGCTCACCGGCGCCGCCACCGCGCTGGCCGCCGCCGGCATCGAGCCGATCGCGCTGCAGGAGAAGGAGGGGCTCGCGCTCATCAACGGCACCGACGGCATGCTCGGCATGCTGGCGCTGGCCACGCACGACCTGCACCTGCTGCTGCGTACCGCGGACATCACCGCCGCGATGAGCGTCGAGGCCCAGCTCGGCACCGACGCCGTCTTCGCCGCCGACCTGCAGGCGCTGCGCCCGCACCCCGGCCAGGCCGACAGCGCGGCGAACCTGAGAGCAGTGCTCTCGAATTCTCCGATCATGGCCAGCCATCGCGAACCCAACGCGTGCACCCGCGTCCAGGACGCCTACTCCCTGCGTTGCTCGCCGCAGGTGCACGGCGCCGTCCGCGACACGCTGGCGCACGCCGCGACGGTGCGGGACAGAGAGCTCGCCAGCGCGATCGACAACCCCGTTGTGACACTGGACGGCCGGGTGGAGAGCAACGGCAACTTCCACGGCGCGCCGGTGGCGTACGTGCTCGACTTCCTCGCCATCGCCGTCGCCGACCTGGCCTCCATCGCCGAGCGGCGCACCGACCGCATGCTCGACGTCGCGCGCAGCCACGGCCTGCCCGCGTTCCTGGCCGACGACCCGGGCGTCGACTCCGGCCACATGATCGCGCAGTACACGCAGGCGGCGATCGTCTCCGAGCTCAAGCGGCTGGCCGCGCCGGCGTCGGTCGACTCGATCCCGTCGAGCGCCATGCAGGAGGACCACGTGTCGATGGGCTGGTCGGCCGGTCGCAAGCTGCGCCGCGCGGTCGACGGGCTGGCCCGGGTGCTGGCGATCGAGCTGCTGACCGCGGCGCGCGCACTCGACCTGCGCGCCCCGCTCACTCCCGCGCCGGCCACCGCCGCGGTCGTCGCCGGGCTGCGTCGCAGCGTGTCAGGACCCGCTACCGATCGGTTCCTCGCCCCGGAGATCGAGGCCGCCCTGACCTACGTCACCGGCGGTGGCGCCGTCGCTGCCGCCGAGGGCGTCTGCGGTCCGCTGCACTGACCCGCGTCGAGAAGGAGACCGTCATGGAAGGCGCCCGCCCCGTCCGCGCTCCGCGCGGCACCACCCTGACCGCCCGGTCGTGGCAGACCGAGGCCCCGCTGCGGATGCTGCAGAACAACCTCGACCCGGAGGTCGCCGAGCGGCCCGACGACCTCGTCGTCTACGGCGGCACCGGCCGCGCGGCCCGCAACTGGGCGTCGTTCGACGCGATGGTCCGCACGCTCACCACGCTGGCCGACGACGAGACGATGCTCGTGCAGTCCGGCAAGCCGGTCGGCGTGCTGCGGACGCACGAGTGGGCGCCGCGGGTGCTGATCGCCAACTCCAACCTGGTCGGCGACTGGGCTACCTGGGAGGAGTTCCGGCGGCTCGAAGCGCTCGGGTTGACCATGTACGGGCAGATGACGGCCGGTTC
>Ga0164242_10008942_pt1 | contig 10847 bp, 9 predicted proteins | sample OricomgcompostMG_FD_108783 | JGI IMG/M metagenome (GOLD analysis project Ga0164242, IMG submission 108783) | Miracle-Growth compost microbial communities from Emeryville, California, USA - Original compost - Miracle growth compost (MG) ... | reverse complement strand
TCGTTCGTCGAGAACATCCAGCCCGGCGGCAGCACGAACATCGACGACGCCTTGAATTCGGCCCTGTCGATGCTCAAGGACGACGCGCGGCCCAATTACGTGATCTTCCTGACCGACGGCCTTCCCACCGCCGGCGAAACCAAGGAGGCCAGCATCGCGGAGCATGCCCGACGGACCAACGCGATCCATGCCCGAATCTTCAGCTTCGGCGTCGGCTACGACGTCAACGCCCGACTGCTCGACCGGCTCAGCGGCGGCAACGGCGGCGTCAGTGAATACGTCAAGCCGGACGACGATATCGAAACGAGCGTCGCCCGGTTCTTCTCCAAGATGACCAGCCCGGTGTTGTCGGACATTCGGATTGCGATGGAAAGTGTCGATCTGAACCGGGTCTATCCCCGCGACATCCCCGACCTCTTCGACGGCGGCCAACTCGTGGTCGTCGGGCGCTACCGCGACTCCCGTTCGACCCGCGTGACGCTTGAAGGAAAAGTCGACGGGGCGCGTTACAGTCAGGATTTCCCGGCCGAACTGGCCGAGACGAATCGGGGCTGGAATTCCCTGGATTTCGTCGAGAAGCTCTGGGCGATCCGCCGCGTCGGCTTCATCATCGATCAGATCGACCTGCACGGCGCGAGTCGGGAACTGACGGACGAACTGGTCGACTTGAGCAAGAAGTACGGCATCCTGACCCCGTACACGTCGTTTCTCGCCGACGAGGAGGTCAACCTGCATGATCGCACGGCGAACGTCGAGCGGGCGCGGACGGGCCTTCGCCGGTTGGCGGAGGTTGACGGCCGCTTCGGGGTCGGCCAGCGCGAGGTCAAGGCCGCGTTCAAGGCCACGAACTCCCTGGCCGTCGCGGCGGAACCGGCTCCCAGGGCTGCCGCCGACGCGGTGGGTGGCCCTTCCGTTTCAAAACCGCGCCCGGAAGCATTCGCCGGCGGACGCCCGAACGCCTCGGCTCCGGCAATGCGTGCCATGAGCGGGATGATGGGAGGCATGGGAGGTATGTCGAGCACCTGGAGCATGCCCGGACTTGCGGCCAGGGCCAAGGACTTCGAGGGGAACGATCGTGCCGTCCAGAGCGTGCGGACGATCGGCTCGAAGACGTTTTACAAGCGCGGCGGCCGTTGGGTCGATGCCGACGTGACGGCCGAGGACGAAGCCAGGGCGGTCGTGGTCGGGCAGTTCACTGACGCTTACTTCCGACTCGCCGAGAACCAGAAACCGTCGGAGAACCAGTACCTCACCTTCAACGAGCCGCTCACCGTCAAGCTCAACGGCCAGGTTTACAAGATCGACCCGCCGGACGGAGAACCGGATCGATAAGAGCCGTGGCGGGAAGTCATCGTCCGCATGAAATGAAACGACTCGTTCCCTCGCGGGCCGACCGCAAGGGAACGAGTCGTTGTCCGTGGCGTGTTTGGTCCAAGGATTGTCGATTCAAACCACGATGATTTGATTGACGAGGTGCAGGTCGTCAATGACGTCGAGTGCGCCATGCTGCGCAAGTTGTTTCGTGTGGTACGACGCGGCTTCGCCCCGCAAGACGACCGACTCGCCATCCAGCGAGATGTTCAGGTTGCGGACGCGGCCATGTGAGCGGGCCTGGACCCCGAGAGCGATTGTGAGGACCAAGTCCGTGGAAACGGGGGGCTGCGAGATCATGGGACGAGTCCCGTCCTGGGGAATTGAGAAGCGGTCAACCCGCCGTCGCCACACGGTTGAGCAGTGCAACGTCTTCACGAACCGGGTGATAAGCTCAAGCGTAGAATACGGACGACAGGCCGCTGGGACGATTTTGCAAATCGGATGCCGTCCACGAAAAATTCCGCCGGTGCCGGGGGTGCCAAGCAATTCCGGCGGCCGGGTTGAAACGGGGACTGGCACCTCGAAGACTCGGAGCCAGTCCCCGTTTCAACCCGGCTGGTTCGTCTCTTGGATTCGGGACCCGATTGCACGTATGATGGAGAGGCGCGCAAGATCAAGCCGGCTCGACCGATTCTCGCGTTCTGGATATTCATGAGCGAACACGACGACCGAGGCCATCATCGCGGGCATCATTCCGAGGGACAGATCGAGCGTCCCGGCTGGTGGCGTCGGGCGCATCGTGACTGGCGGCTCTGGGTGGCCGTCGGCTTGATGCTGATCGGCATGATCGTCTATCTGATGACGATGGATGAAGCCGTGCCCCCTGGCGGCCCCGCCGGCCAACCCATGCCCGCCGCGGCAGGACCTTGACGCGATTTCTGGAGGCTTCCGCACATGACGAACTCGCGAATCTTCCGTTTCGTCCTTTGCGCCGGGTTCGCCTGGACCCTCGGCGCGGCGGCCTCGGCTCAGGACGCCGACGCCCCGAAGGAGTCCGCGCCGAAGGAAGCGACCGCGACCCCCAAGAAGGCGAAGGCGAAGACCGACGCGCCGAAGTCTGCCAAGGCCACCTTCGGCGGGGGCTGCTTCTGGTGCATGGAAGCGGTCTTCGAGCACATCGTCGGGGTCAAGGACGTCGTCTCCGGCTATGCTGGAGGCACGACCAAGAAGCCGTACTACGACCTCGTTTGCACCGGGACCACCGGCCACGCCGAGGTCGTGCAGATCACCTATGACCCGGAGGTCGTGACGTATGAGCAGCTTCTCGACATCTTCTGGCGGGCGCATGATCCCACGACATTGAACCGGCAAGGACCGGATTTCGGGACGCAGTACCGCTCGATCATCCTGTACCAGGATGAGGAGCAGCGGAAGGCGGCGTTGAAGTCCTACAAGGAACTGACCAACGCCCAGGTCTTCGGCGCGCCGATCGTCACGCAGTTGGTGCCCTTGAAGGTCTTCTACAAGGCCGAGGCGCATCACCAGGATTACTACCGGAAGAACAAGAACGCCGCGTATTGCCAGATGACGATCGCGCCGAAGCTGATCCACCTCAAGCAAGAGCTTCGGCAGCGCGACGCCCTGAAGAAGAACGCCGAAGCGAACCGCCCCTGAAAGGGCCGCGCGGTGAAAATGGGGACTGGCTCCGAGTCGTCGAGGTGCCGGTCCCCATTTTCGCCACGGGCCGCGCGGTGTCCCGATTGACGCGGTTTGTGATAGGATCATTCCGAACGACGCAAGTGGGTTCCGTTACGATCGAGACGACCAGCCGATGGCCACAGTGAAACGCGACTATTACGAAGTGCTTCAAGTCACCCGCAATGCGTCGGGAGACGAGATCAAGAAAGCCTACCGGCAGATGGCCATGAAGTTTCACCCGGACAAAAATCCGGGTGACGCCGAGGCCGAGACGCGCTTCAAGGAAGCGGCCGAGGCGTATGAGATTCTGGGCGACAACGAGAAACGCCAGCGCTACGACCGCTATGGACATGCCGGTCTCAACGGCGCGGGGGTGCATGACTTCCGCAATGCCGAGGACATCATGTCCGCCTTCTCGGACATTTTCGGCGGCGGCCTCTTCGGCGAGATGTTCAGCCAGCGCCGGCGCGGCCCGCGCGCCGGCCTCGACATTCAGATGCGGCTGGAGATCGAGCTGATCGAAGCGGCGCGCGGCGTGACGAAGCAGGTCGAGCTGAAACGCCAGGAGCTTTGCAAGGACTGCGACGGCAGCGGCGCGAAGAAGGGGACCGTCGCGACGACGTGCGACTATTGCCGGGGGACCGGGCAGGTCGTGCAGTCTCGCGGGTTCTTCCAGATCGCCACCACCTGCCCGGCGTGCGGCGGCGACGGGACGCGGGTCATGGACCCCTGCCCCACCTGCCGAGGCTCGGGGAAGACGCCGGAGAAGGTCGTCATCCCGGTGGCCGTTCCTCCCGGCGTCGACAGCGGCGTCTGGCTCCAGCTTCGCAACCAGGGGGAGCCGGGCGATCCGGGCGCGCCTCGCGGGAATTTGCGGATTCAGATTCTTGTCAAGAAGGACCGATTCTTCGAGCGTCGCGGCAACGACCTGATCTGCCAGGTCCCGATCACGTTCTCGCAGGCCGCGCTCGGGGCCGAGATCGACGTGCCGATTCTCGATGGACGCGAGAAGTTGACGATCCCACGAGGGACGCAGGGGGGCGACATCCTCAAAATGCGCGGTCGGGGGATGCCGATTCTCACCGATCGCGGCGACCATCGCGGCCGGGGGGACCAGCTCGTGGAGATCGTCGTCGAGACCCCCAGGCACATCAACGCCCGGCAAGAGGAGCTGCTTCGCGAACTGGCTGAACTGGAGCACGAAAACGTCAGTCCCCATCGCAAGAGCTTCTTCGAGAAACTCCGTGATTACTTCACCGAGGACGCCGAGCCGACGGACGACCAGCGGCCGGTCTGAGGGTTGCATGCCGCCACGATCCACGGACCTTACTCCCAGAATTTCCCCTCCTCTTGGCTCCCGGTCGAGTCCGGCAGCCCCAAGGGTTTACCGCAATGAGTGACGACACCACGAAAACCGAGCCGACCGAGACTCCGGAACTGGATCAAGCTCGGAAGCAGCGCGACGAGTATCTTGCCCAGCTTCAGCGTGAGCGCGCGGATTTCGCCAACTATCAAAAGCGGGTGAAAGCCCAGACGGAAATCGACCGTTCCTACGCCGTTTCCGGCCTGGCCGCCGACATGCTTCCGGTGATCGACAACTTCGAGCGCGCCATTGAGGCCGCGCGGACCTCCGAAGGGGCGAAGTCGATCGTCGAGGGGCTGGAGCTGGTTCACAAGCAGCTTCTGGAGACCCTGGCCAAGCATGGCGTTGAGCCGATCCACGCCATCGGCCAGCCCTTCGACCCGAACCTGCACGACGCCCTGATGCAGCAGCCGCACGCCCAGCATCCGGAAAACACCGTCGTCATGGAGATGACCAAGGGATACAAACATCGCGACCGGGTCCTCCGCCCCAGCCGCGTCGCCGTGTCCACAAAACCGGCGGAATAACCGGGTCACGCAAAAATGGGGACTGGCTCCGAGTCTTCGAGGTGCCAGTCCCCATTTTTGCGTGGCCGTCTCAGTCAAGCCCCGAATGATCCGACCGAGGCTGAAGCCACATTTCCGAGGTTTCCCCGAATGCCGACCTACGAATACATTTGCGACGATTGCAAGCACGAATTCGAAGCCTTCGAGTCGATCAAGGCCGATGCCCAGACCGTCTGCCCGACCTGCGGCAAGCCGACCCTCCGCCGCAAGATCGGTCCGGGCGCGGCGATCCTGTTTAAAGGGTCCGGCTTCTACCAGACCGACTATCGCAGCGACTCCTACAAAGCCGGTGCGAAGGCCGACAAGCCGGCGGAATCGAGCGGTTCCACCTCGACGACGGCCGCCAAGTCGGATTCCGGCGGATCGTCAACGCCGAAACCCTCCACCCCTTCCGGCAGCGGGGCCGCGACATGATCCAGGGCAAATGCCCGACCTGCGGCAAGCGATTCGAGACCGAATCGCTTGGCCGTTGGCCGAGCTTTCCGTTTTGCTCCGAGCGTTGCAAGCTCATCGACCTCGGCCGCTGGATCGACGGCGATTACGCCATTCCAGGGACTCCGGCCGAGGAGACGCCGGCGGCGGGGGCGGAAGATGAGGACGATTGAATTGGGGCGCGGGCGAGGCGGATCACGGGCCACCTCGTCCGACGCTTTATGTCACGCCAACCGTTGATCCGCCGTCTTCATCAAATCCACCACCGGCAGACCGTGTGGGCAGGCGCGCTCGGCGGCTTCGAGGTCGGCGAGGGCGAAATGGCGGGCGGAAGCGGGGAGGGCCTGGTACAAGGCGCGGGCTTCCTGACGCTTGCCGTAGGCGGAATAGTAGCGGAGGTAGCGAAGGACCGTGGAGACGGGAACCCCCCGCGCGGCCGTTTCGCAGAGGTTGCCGCAGCCGTGGCAGTAGAGGTTGGCCGTCTGTTGGCGGTGTTGTTCGAGGAGGGCCGCTTCCTTCGGGGTGAGCGGGTCCTTGCTGGCGGCGATGTTCTCGCGAAGGTCGCTGCGGGTGGTCATCTCGCTGACGACGACCTGCATGCGCTCGTCTTGCCAGATGGTCTTGATGGCGGCGACTTCCTTCTTGAAGCCTTTCTCCTGAAGTGCCTTCATCTTCTCCGGGAAGTTGGCCGCGCCCCCTTGCGACTTCATGGCGACGAGGCCGAGGTTGGCCTTCGAGGCGGCGTCGATGGAGCGCTGAAGCTTGTCGTGATCGACGTCGCGGAAGTTGTACTTGAACATGATCTGATCGACCCAGCCGACCTCGGCGGCGAGTGCCAGGATCTCGGGAAGTTCGGCGTCGTGGCAGCTCAGGCCGGCGAAGCGGATTTTGCCGGCTTTCTTGAGGTCTTCAAACGCCTTCTTCACGGCCGGGTCGCGGAGCATGCCGATCTGCTTGCCGGCGAGGCCGTGGAGGTAGTAGCTGTCGACGTGGTCGGTCTTGAGCCGTTCCAGGCTCTTGACGAGCTGGCGCTCGAAGATGCCGGGGTCGCCGTTCTCGCGGAAGCTGGAGTTCTTGGTGACGAGATAGACGTCGTCGCGCAACTTGGTGCGTTCAAGGACGTCGCCGATGACCTTTTCGGCGTTGCCGTTTTCGTACCCTTCGGCGGTGTCGATGTAGCGGACGCCGGAGAGCAACGCGGCCTGAACGAAGCTCGGCGAGAGCGCCCAGCTCGTGCCCATGCCGAGCTTGGTGACTTTCTTCCCGGTCTTGCCGAGCGTGACCAGCGGCACGGGCGTCGGGTCGGCCGCGAGGCCCCAGTTCGGCTCGACGGCGGCCAGGGCCGCGCCGGTGGCCGCGGCGGTCTTCAGGAATCGACGTCGGTTTCCGCCACCGTTGCAACCTGCCATCGGATCACCCCCGAATTGAGGAACGCAAGAAATGTGCGCGACATCCATCACGCTGCCAAACGCTTCCGCCGGACGCCGCGCGTTTGGCGCATTGTGACGGCTTCGGAGTGGGCTGGTCAACAAACTTTTGAGATTTTTTGACGGGACCAACGACCACGGGCCGCTCCTTCCGGGGGGAGGGAGCGGCCCGCGTTGCGTTTGGTTTTCGTCCCGAAGGGGTTGCCTCAAGGCATCGGCGGCAGTTCCGGGAGGGGCGGCGGCGCGGCGGGTTCGGTCGCCGTCGTCGGGGGGAGTTCCGGCAGGTCGATCGGGGCGGCGGCGTTGTTGGCCGCCGGTGCCGTGGAATTCGGCGTACGGGCCGGGGCGGTCAGGTTGGCGGGAATCAGGCCCATGTCGAGCCGTTCCGGCGGCATGCCCGCGGCCTCGTTCGGCACCCCGGCGGGAACCTGCGGGCCGGTGGAGCTGGGGGCCGGGCCGATCGGGCCGATCGGAGCGGGGAACGGCGGGAGGTTGTTGAACGGGTTGCCGTTGCTCGGGGCCTTCGGCTCGACGGGATCGACCACGTCCGGGCCGTTCTGGATTCGCGGATACGGTGAGCCGTCGTCGCCGACCGGGAATTGACGGTGGGCGTTCTGCTGGTCGTGGGCCTGGACGTAAGCCTTGTGCGGGTTCGGGCCTTCGGCGACCGCGACGTTGTCGTAGGCCAGCAGCGTCCCCTTGGCCTCTTCGAGAGCGGCGATGGAGGTGTTGTACCGGCTCTTGAAGTCCGCCTCCTGGGCGACGGCGTTGGCCCAGCGGTTCACGGCGTCGAGGTAGCGGTCGATGGTGATCTGGCCGGTTTCGTAGAACGCCCGCTGGGCTTCGAGCCGGGCCAAAGCGGCGGCCTTCAGACGGCTGGCGGTCTTGAACTGCTTGTAGTTGGCGTCGACTTCGAGGAAGAACCGGGCGAGCGTGTGCGTCGTCTGGTGGACGGTCTGTTGCAGGAAGGCACGCTGCCGGAGCAGGCCGTACTGGGCCTGCCGCGTATTGGCCAGTGCGCTTCGGAAGCCCAGGGGCATGCTGAACTGCAAGCCGGTCTGCCAGGTGATGAAGTTGTTGTACGCCCCCGGCATCGGCGCCAGGCCGGCGGCGCGCTGCTGTTGCTGGAGGATCGGGTTGATGCCTCGCAGGGTCGCCCCCGTCATCACCGACTCCGCGCCGTCAAGGTGCTCGCCGAGGCCGTTGAACTGGTAAAGGGTGTTGAAGTTCAGGACCGGCAGGAGCTGGTTGCGGGCCTGGAGCACTTGCAGTTCGGAGAGGCGGACGAGCAACTGCTGTTGCACGATGTCGGGCTGGAACGTGACCATTTGGCTCAGGCAGATGGCCCAGTTCGGCTCCAACCGGGCCTCGGTCGGGGCGGAGACGGGGACGACGCGGCGGTTGTCCGCCGGGGGGAGGCCGAGAATGTTCCGCAACTGCCGCTCGGTCGTCACCACGTCGGCCGTGGCGGAGACCAGGTCGAGGCGGAACCGTTCGAGGTTCTCCTGGGCCTCGGCGACGTTGGGCAACGAGCCGGTGCCGACTTCCAGCTTGGCCCGTTCCCGCTCAAGAATCTTTTCCCCCAGATCGACGGCCGTTTCGCTCGCCCAGACCCGGACTTGTTGCTGGGCCAGGACCCAGTATTGCTGCTCGACGGAACGGACGCCGGCCATGATCTCGGCCTTGAACCGCCAGACGGCCACGTCGGCGTTGATCCGGGCGATCAGGATCGGTGCCCGGTTGGCTTCCAGGCCGCTGGGGCCGGTCTGCTGACTGCCGCCGAGCAACGGCTGGGTGAATTGAAGCTGCGTGTTGGCCGTGTAGGCTGAGGGGAACACGTTCGCGGGGCTGTTGGAGTAGGCGTAGTTGATGTTGTGCGTGATCTGCGCGGTGGCACCTGTGGCCAACCGCTTTTGAATGCTCGCGGCGAACTGGCCGGTGCGCTGGTCGAAGACGATCGGGTAGCGTGCCCCGACGGAGAACGTTCCCGCGGCGATCGAGTTGTTGTTCGGCGTGACGTTCTCGCCGTAGAGCAAGCTCGTCTGCAACTGGGCGTCGAAGACCGAGAGGGCCTGGGCGATCTGGGTCTCCTGAATCGCCGGGTCGTAGACCGTCGACAGGGTTCCCGTGCCCAACGCCCCGCCGGCCCCGGTATTGAGCGGCGTCGGCTCGAAGCCGCCGACCGGGATGCCCTGGGCACCGAGGGCGATGACGCGGACGACCTCGGAGTTGTCCAGATAGATCCGAATCGCCTGCTGCAACGTCATCGGCCACGGTTCCGCGACCTCCGGGTTGCTCGTGGTGCGCGGATCGCTGAGCTTGGGGATCGGCAACGGGAGGTCCGAGGAGTTGATGAACTGCGCCTGTTTGACCTCGTTGTCGGTCTTCTCGGCGATGCTCAGGGTCTCTCTCGGCACCTGCTTGGAGGTGTCGATGTACGGGGACCGTCGGCATCCGGCCAGCGGGGAGATCGTCCCCAGGAGCGTCGCCGACAGAGCAAACCGGTGTCCGAGAAAGGTCAATCGCATGGCCAGACCGTCCTTGACTTAGAGCGCCATGTGACGAGTGAAACCGGGTAGCGACTCCGCACGCGGCGCGTTCCGCATGCCTCGTCGCCATCGTCCCGATCGGCGGCCGGTCGCATCCCTGCTCCCAGAACCGCCTCTGTCCTCGACACCTCGCGGCCGTTCTCCCGTCCGATGTCGTTTGGGATCTGCGACCGAGTGGGCGAGCCGCGCAACACGGACCCACCCACGGAGCGCCGGCACCGCGAACCCGTTGGGTTCGTTTCGCGTCGCCGCTCGACTGTTCGGCCTGTCAGACTGTATCGGATATTCGGGAAGTGAGACTTGAAGCGATGGGCCGGATTCTATGAATTCACCCGATCCGGTCCAGGCCGAATCCGCGAGAATCCCTCATCCGGTCCATTCGCAATGGGACACCGGCGGCGGAGACCTTCCCTTGGGGATCATCTTTCGGATGCGCCGGAGGCCTGCCCTCTTGCTCGAGTGCCATCCGATTCCGGTATCCAGTTCTTACAGCGGTTTCCGCTTGGGTGTGCCGGTCTGGCGGAAACGGGGACAGGCACCCGGCCCGCGAAGCGTTCCCTTCGGATTTGACGCGGAAATCAGGGCCGTGAGCCAGTCCCCTGTTTCCTCGCTTGTATGCAACCCAAATGTGAACCGCTCTAGGGTTTGGCGGATCGAGGATACGACCCGCGCTTGCGCCCGGACATCCATCGCCAGGTCAGGGCAAGCACGACCAAACCTAGTCCGATCGCGACGATGATCCAGCCGAGGAAGCCTTGACTCGGGGGAGTGACCTGGAGAAGGTTCCCCTCTTTCTTGGTCTTCAGCACCTCCCTGCGCGATTCCTCGATGTCCGCCTTCAGGGCCTTGGCGATGCGATCGCTGATGCCGCCGCCGTGGACATAACCGGTTCCATCTCTCTTGAAGACGTTGCTTCCCTTTTCAATCGATGGAGTGAAGACGTCGGCGGTCAAGGCGCGGTTGACGGCCGGAAGGTCGAAAGTCAGGTCGGTGACGACCGTTGCATTCCCGCTTCGGCCGATCATCGACTTTCGGGCCTTGCGAGGAAACCAGAGATTCCACTGGGGATCTCGAGCGAATTCGCTCACCTCCCAGCGCACCATCGGGCCGTGGTCGGGCGAGCGCTCTGTGAGGGTTTCCTGCGTCAACGAGCGAATCGCCAGGTCGTGATCCAGGTCAAGCTCGAACACATAGCGAATCGTCGCATCGCGACCTTCGCCCGGCGTGGTGAATCGAAGTTCGACGACGTTGTGGCCGTCCTCGGCGATCGGCCCGGAAAACTTCGCGCCGAGATTCGAAGCACACGCCGAGAGAGTCCCTGCGCATTTCGGCACGCTGAGGCCCACGAAGATCGCCATGTCGCAAGTCATGTCGAACTGCGAAGCCACATCGACTCCGAGCCGGACATTCGCGCCTCCTTGGATCTTGGGGGTCGGCAAATCTCGAACGTCATAGCTCTCGCGACCGTCGAACGCGATGATGCTTTTAGAGACGAGCG
>Ga0164242_10008941_pt1 | contig 10848 bp, 12 predicted proteins | sample OricomgcompostMG_FD_108783 | JGI IMG/M metagenome (GOLD analysis project Ga0164242, IMG submission 108783) | Miracle-Growth compost microbial communities from Emeryville, California, USA - Original compost - Miracle growth compost (MG) ... | reverse complement strand
TGCACCAAAGAAGTGGCGGTTTCCTTAAAATCTACGGTCCCTAAACTGATTATTGAAGGGGTAGTCTCCAACCAGGACTTGGGTTCTTATGTAAGGCTGTCTTACTCACAGGATTTTTCAGATCAGCAGCCTTTTACTTATATATCGGACGGACTGGTTATACTAACCGATAGCAACCGGCAGGTGCATGATACATTAAAAACCAGGGTGGATGAAAACGGGAATCCTTATTTTGCCAGCTTCCGGGTACGTCCCGTCATCGGGCACGTATTTCAATTAACCGTTTTGCTGGACGGCCAGCGATATACCGCCAGATCTGTCATGCCGGACACGGTGACATTTGAAGGCATCAGTTTGTTATCGGAAGCCGGCCGGCTCAGTAGCAAATCGGTATTTACGGCGGTGCCCCAATATACAGACCCACCTGGTGTAAAAAACTTCTACCGGTTTGAACAATATATCAACCATAGGAAAGATCCCGCGATTAATGTCCTTAATGATAATGTGGGTGACGGGTTGCCCAATGAAAGGCCGATTTTTACCAAAGATATCGATATCCATTTAGGGGATACACTAACCGTGGCTATGATCCAGATTTCGGAGCCCGTTTATCAGTATTTTTATCAGCTACAAAATAACCAGCAGACGCTTGGCGCAACACCCAGCAATCCCACGACTAATATTGTAGCGCAGAATGCCGAGGCGCAGCAGCATATATTGGGATATTTCAGTGCGGAATACTGGCAGTATTTTACAGCGCATATCGCCGCTGAATAATAAGAAATGCATCCTTTCTTTAGCGCTTTGTTTTACCAGCCTATAAATGGTCATTTTGGCAGTAGAGAACTAAGAAGTTAAGGTTGTTGGTCCGGCTTTTTTTTGCACGGATAGCTTTGGCGTTTTTTTTCTTTTCTTTCTCTTCTATCAGGCTTTGTTTTGCATGATGGAAGCGCCGGTGGCTGCCAGTAAGGCTTTGGTATAGGGCGTTCCTGGCTGATGATAAACTCTTTCTGCCGGTCCCAGCTCTTCAATCCGGCCCTGATTCATCACGGCGATCCTGTCAGAGATATACCGGACCACAGACAGGTCATGGGAAATAAATATGGAAGTAAAACCCAGTTCCGCTTTCAGGTCATTGAACAGGTTTAATACCTGCGCCTGAACACTGACGTCCAGTGCGGATACACTTTCATCGCAGATCACAAAATCTGGCCTTAGGATCAGCGCCCGGGCGATCACGATCCTTTGCCTTTGTCCGCCGCTGAATTCATGGGGATAACGGTTATAGTGGGCAGCCGATAACCCTACCTTTTCCAGCCACTGGCAAACCCGCTCTTTTACTTCTTTCGTGCTCAGCCCCTCATGAACCTGCAATGCCTCGCCGATTGCCCTGCCAATTGTGAGCCTTGGGTTAAGTGCGCTGTAGGGATCCTGAAAGATCATCTGCATTTGCTGGGCACGGCTGGCCTCTTGGCGGGATTTGGGTATCCAGTTTTGTCCTTTAAATAATATCTGTCCGCTGTGGACCGGTGCCAGTCCCATAATGGCCCTGCCAAGCGTGGTTTTGCCGCAGCCTGAGGCACCCACCAGTCCCAGTGTCTCTCCTTTAAATACCTGGAGGCTCAGCGCTTGTATAGCCTTATGAAAACCAGTGGGCCGCCCCCAGAAATCATGGTGGGCGCTATCAGGATACCATACGTGGAGTTGTTGGATATCCAAAAGCGGGACCTTTGCTTCCGGCATTGAATCTTGGGGTGATTGTTGATTGCCGGTAACTATTTGGCCTGTCTGCCTGGCACTAGTGAGGCTGGTTCCCGGCGAAGCCTTCTGTGGTGTAAATTCAGGTTCTGCGCCCGTTCTATTGCTGGTCGTCCCCGCTTCGGGCTGATTTAAAAAATCACTGATGACGGGCAGCCGCTGCCCGTTTTCATACAGACCCGGGCGGCAGGCTAATAGTGCTTTTGTATAAGGATGTGCCGGATGGCGAAAAATCCTGTCAGCAGGACCGGCTTCGACAAGGTCGCCTTTGTAGAGTACGGCAATCTGATCTGCAATGGTGGCCACCAGCTGTATATCGTGGGAGATAAACAGCACGCTCATGTTGTTTTTTTGCTTTAAAACATTGATTAGCTGCAAAATTTCTTTTTGTACCAATACGTCAAGAGCCGTCGTAGGCTCATCGCAGATCAAAAGCCTGGGCTCGCAGCTCATGGCCATGGCAATCATGACCCGCTGTTTTTGACCACCACTGATCTGGTGCGGATATTTAGCGAATATTTTATGTGGTTCCGGCAACTGCACCTCTTTAAAGAGCTGGATGGCCCTGGCCTTTGCCGCCCCGTGGGTGACTGGTTTGTGGGCCAGTATCGCTTCTGTGACCTGCTGGCCGCAGGTCATGACCGGGTTTAAACTGCTCATGGGTTCCTGAAAGATCATAGCGATCTGTTGACCGCGGATTTGCTGCATGGATTGAGCATCCAAAAAAGTGATATCAGTCAGGTAGGGATGATCAGGATTAGGGGCATTAAAGGCATTTTGTAACAGAATCTCTCCTTCAAGATCTGCATGTGGTGGCAATAAATGCAACAGCGAAAGTGCTGTGAGTGATTTACCGCTGCCGGACTCCCCTACTATGGCCAGGGTCTCACCGGTGCCCACCGTTAAATTAAGCTTGCGTAATACAGCTGTCTGTCCAAAACGAATACTCAGGTGCTTGATCTGGACCAGGGGCTCCTTATGATGGTGCTTATCTTTTTGCAACGGCTTCTTTTTTAAGAAGCAGTCTGCATTTGATCTGCAAACTGCATCTGATGCAATTTCGCATAAAATCCATTACGTTCCAAAAGTGCATCATGGGTGCCGATTTCCTTGATGACGCCTTTATCCAGAACAATAATTTTATGGGCCTTGCGGATGGTGGATAGCCGGTGGGCAATCACGATGGAGGTCCGTCCTTTAATAAGCTTGTCTATCGCCTGTTGTACCAGGATCTCACTATCCGTATCTATGGAAGAGGTTGCTTCATCCAGTATCAGGATGGATGGATCGTATAAGAGTGCACGGACAAAAGAAATCAGCTGCCGCTGGCCCAGGCTTAGCGAGCTGCCCCTTTCCATCACCGCAAAATCATAATTTCCTTCCAGCTGCATGATAAAATCATGCATGCCGATCATTTTGGCGGCGGCCACCACTTCTGCCTTACTGATGTCCGGGTTACGCAGGGTGATATTTTCCATGATGGACCCGGAAAACAAAAATACGTCCTGCAGTACTACGCCAATATGCCTGCGCAGGGATTCAATATTGTATTCCCTGATATCCACCTGGTCAATCAGGATTTTTCCTTGTTGAATTTCATAGAGTCTGTTGATCAGGCTGATGATGGATGTTTTGCCGCTACCGGTATGTCCTACAATGGCGACTGTTTCTCCGGGATTAATGTGAAAACTAATGTCCCGCAGTACATAATGCGGCATATTATAAGCAAAGCTGACCTGGTCAAAACTGATTTCCCCTTTGATCTTTTCAGGATGATAATGACCTTCGCTTGCCTGAGGCTGCAGGTCTTCATTTTCCAGCACTTTAAAAACGCGTTCGGCTGCGATCAGTCCCATCTGTAATACATTGAATTTATCCGCGATCACCCTGAGGGGCCGGAAGATCTGATTGAGGTATAAAATAAAAGATACCAAAAGGCCGGCGTCTAACTTGTTGTCTGCTACAAACCAGATCAGAAAAGCCATACTAAGGGCTAAAATGATTTCTACAACGGGAAAGAAAACCGAATAGGCGAATATGGCAGAAATATTGGCATTGCGGTGTTCTTTATTAATCTGGTCGAATTTCTCGGCTTCTCTTTTTTCGGCCGCAAAAGCCTGAACGATGGCCATGCCGGAAATATGTTCCTGGACAAAGGCGTTCAAGGCAGAAATGGCGTTCCTTACCCTGAGATAGCTTTTGTTGACACTTTCTTTAAAATAATAGGTGGCCAAAATCAGTATGGGAAAGGGAATCAGACTGATAAGCGTGAGCTTCCAGTCGATATAGAACATGGTGGCCAATGTAACGATAATGGCAAACAGGTCAGCCAGTATCGGTACCAGGCCGTCAGAAAAAATATCATTAATGCTTTCTATATCATTGATGGTCCTGGTGGTCAGGGTGCCAATGGGCGTTTTATCAAACTGGCGCTGGTTTAACTGGCTGATCCTTTGAAACACCTGGATGCGCATGTCTTTCACGACGGCCTGGCCCAGCCAGGAAGTAATGAAACTGAATATAAACCGGGTCAGGGTTTCTATAAAAATAAAAACGATCTGAAAGATGGTAACCGCAACAATGAATTGCAGTACATTGTTTAAGTGCTGCTCACTGATAAATAGCTTTAACCAGCCTGGAATAGGTGACGCCTTGCCGGTTGCTTCATTGACAGTCAACTGTATCAGGTAGGGCCTTACCGGGGCGAATACGGACAGTACCAGCGCCAACAGCAGGCTGCAGGTAAACTGAAGCCGGTAAGGCCTTACGTAGGTAAATACCCTGCCCAGCAGGCGCATATCCAATTTCTTTTTCTCGGTTTTTTCCATTTGCCGGGCAAAGATACATCCTTTTTGCGGAGGTTTTTTTGGTCAAAATGAGAGGCTATCTCTTATGATAGGAAGTGGTGCTTCTGTCTTACACAAATTTTGCGTAAACGGTTGTTTGTTTTTACGCGCAAATTTTCTGTTTTAAATTCTTTTGTTCGATATTTGCTGCCAAATTATAATCTGAATGAACCTTTCATTTGACAATACAAAGGTGGCCTTTGCCTATAAGACGACCAAAGACCTGAAATCCGCCAAAAACCTGTTTTCCACCATGAAATATCCGGTTTTGACCTCACTCGGTACCCGTTTTACACCTTTTTTAATGAAAACCGGATTGCCGATCAACGGGCTGATCCGCAACACCATTTTCAAGCAGTTCGTCGGTGGCGAATCTTTGGAGCAGACAGCGCCGATCTGTGAAATGTTGCACCAATACGGTGTAGGTGTCATCTTAGATTACGGGGTCGAAGGAAAGGAATCGGAGGCCAGTTTTGACCACGGTATGGAGGAGTTTATCCGGGTGATCAAGTTCGCGGCCAGCCAGAAAAATATACCTGTCATTGCTATAAAAGTATCCGGCATTGCCCGTATGGAGCTTTTAAGGAAGCTCAATGAGGCGCCCAGACTCAGGAGCGGTGTTCATGAAAATGAAGAGCAATTGGCCGAATGGGCCCGTGTCCGCCAAAGAATGATCCGGATCTGTGACGCTGCCAGGCAGTATAATATTGGCGTGCTGGTAGATGCTGAGGAAAGCTGGATACAGGATCCCATTGACCGCATTACCATGGAAATGATGGAAATTTATAATAAAGAAAACGTTCTTGTTTATAATACCATTCAGTTATATCGCCACGACAGGCTGGATTTTTTAAAGATGAGCCACGACATAGCCACAAGGCAAGGATTTTTACTGGGCGCAAAGCTGGTCCGTGGTGCTTATATGGAAAAAGAAAGGGCCCGGGCTGCAGAACAGGGCTATCCCTCTCCCATCCAAAAGGATAAGGATAGCACCGACCTGGATTATAACAGCGCAGTCAGGTTTTGTGTGGACCATATCGATACTGTCGGTTTTGTGGTGGCTACCCATAATGAGGCCAGTTCCATGTATGCAGCAGAGCTGCTGGACCAAAAAGGCATTGCCCATAATCATCCCCACGTGCATTTCTCACAGTTATACGGGATGAGTGATAATATTACTTTTAATCTGGCCAAAGAAGGCTATCAGGTCAGTAAATACCTTCCTTTTGGACCTATTAGAGATGTGATCCCTTATTTAATGCGTAGGGCGCAGGAGAATTCCAGCGTAAAAGGCCAGACAGGCAGGGAGCTTGCCTTGATCAATCTCGAGCTGGAACGCAGAAAACAACTGGAGGCTTCCTGATTTAGGTACCTTACGCCTTACAGTTATTTTCAAAGCCATAGGGATCATGATTTTAGCTTTTCTGATGAGGGTATGCCGGAAAAATCCGGGCAGTGCCCGGTTATTTGTCAGTGAGCTACAAAAAGTTGGTTAAAAGTCCTTACTTTCACGCTTTGATATTGTCGTTAAAACCTTGACGTGTCATCAATGGAAGGTGAAGTTGTTTTCGGGCAGGACCTGTCCCAAAGCACTGTTCTTATTATTTAAAACATTATAAATTCAAAATAAAAATGGCTTACGAATTAGTTGGAAAATTAGTGGCAAAGTACGATACGATACAACGTACGGAGACATTCAAAACAAGGGAGTTTGTGATTGAAAAAACCGATGATATCGGTGGCAGGGTGATCAGCAATTTTATTAAATTGCAATGTGTGCAGGATCGTACATCACTTCCTGACCGTTTTAATCTGGGCGATGAAGTGAAAGTATCTTTCAATCTGAAAGGAACCAAATGGTCAAAAGATGGCCGGGAAAACTATATCACGAATCTGGATGCCTGGAGAATGGAACCTGCAGGCAGTTTGCAAGGCGGTGGCGGCTTCGGCTCACCTGCCCAGGGCGTAGATGCACCTCCTCCTCCTTTTGTACCTGACACGGTACCAGGGGATGCGGACGATTTGCCGTTCTAGTCTTTTTATTGGAGCATTAAAGTTAAGTGGAAATACAGACCTCGTTATTATGCCGTTCTGGCAATGATAAAAAGGTCTGTATTTTCTTTTTTGTAGATGAAAGATGCGTAGCGGGCAGGTTAGGCAGCATTTTATTGCCGGTTCTTAAAAAGAGAGGAAGCCCAGTTACTTTGATGCTTTTTATCCACACATTCCAGTATCGATTTTTAAATGCGAGCCACGTCAATAGGAACTCAAAGTCGGACCGGTTAAAAATAATACGAACAGGCCCCGTCACGCTCATAAATCTTGAAATGGACGGTGTTGTCTTTAGCGTCACTTAATGGGCGGAGTTTAATGTCATGCGCCGCCATACTTTGTATAAACGTTTGAATATCAGTTGAATTGATTTTTATCTTGTATCTTTTTTATTATTGTAAATCGTTGATTATAAATTCCTTGTCAATGACTTGCAAGAGCGCAAAGGAAATCCCTCTATTTTTTTTATTCGTCAATATTGGTATTGGTCGCTTTGGTATAGTTTTAGATATATCCACCCTGAATCAAAAATTTACATTTTATGAAAAAGGCATTTTTGTTATTAGCAGCTGGCTTTTTTTTCGTGGGCGCTTCTAAAGCACAATATGAACGTCCGATTGGATCAGAGTTCAGCATTGGTATAACTGGTGCTTTACCGGTTGGTGATTTTAGTGATTACAGTTCATTTGGATTGGGAGGAGACCTGAAATATGCCTACAATTTTGATGAAACGATCGCTGCCACCCTTTCTGCCGGTTACAACAATTTTTTCGTTAAAGGCGATTTGAAGGATGCGGGTTTTAAAGACGTTGGAATTGTACCCCTGAAAGCCGGTGTTCGTTTTAGCATGGGCGGTTTATATGCAGAACCGCAGTTCGGTGCCGCTATCGGCACGAATAAAGGTGGTTCCACTGCTTTTACTTATGCAGGACAGGTCGGTGTAATGGCATCTTCTAACCTGGACTTAAGCGTCCGCTATGAAGGCTGGTCAAAAAATGATGCGAAAAATGGTTTTGTGGGGCTGAGAATTGCCTATACCATGCCATTCTAAAAATAGTTGGCAAAGGGTTTTGAATCCTCAGACCATTTTAATCGAACCTTGTATTCGACCTATGAATAATACCTATCCGAGGCCGGCAGTATATCTGCCGGCCTTTTTGCTACATTTAATCTGAACAGAAAATTTTTTGGAGATGGCAGATGTGCGGTAATTAAATTTTCTTAACGGACAGCAGATAATCAGATTAAAGCGGAAATATTTATTTAAAAATTTGAGCATAAATGTTTTATTTTTGTTTAGCAGCCGCCAATAAGTCAAATCTGTCTTTTTCTGTCTTAACGTTTATTGCCGGCATTATTCATTATAACCCTTCATTTATTATAATTAGGATTTAATCTATTATGGCAACCTTAAAAGAACGCATTCAGGACACGGTTCGTTTTATTCAGCATAAATGTGAAAAAAAGCCCATCATCGGTATCGTACTGGGCAGTGGCCTGGGAAACCTGGCCTCCGAAATTACCATTGAACAGGAATTGAATTATGCAGATATCCCCCATTTTCCGGTTAGCACGGTAAAAGGACATGGCGGTAAACTGATTTTCGGGCTTTTAAATGGTGTACCTGTACTGGCCATGTCGGGCAGATTTCATTATTATGAAGGGTATACTCCTCAGGAGGTCTCCTACCCCATCCGTGTCATGCAAGGCCTCGGTGTGGAAACATTGTTGTTGTCTAATGCGGCCGGAGCGGTAAATCCTGATTATAAAGTGGGCGATCTGGTTCTGATCAGTGATCATATCAGTTTTTTTACAGTGAATCCTTTACTCGGCCCTAATGAAGAGGAATTAGGGCCCCGGTTCCCTGATATGAGCGAGCCTTATAGTAAGGATATCATTGCCATCGCCAGGCGTATTGCCGATGATTACGGTTTTGCCGTCCACGAAGGCGTTTATACAGGTGTAACGGGCCCCACTTTTGAAACCCGGGCAGAATATAAATTAATAAAGGCTGTGGGCGGAGACGTCGTTGGCATGAGCACGGTGCAGGAAGTTATTGTGGCCGCACATGCCGGCATGAAAGTATTTTGTGTGAGCGTGGTGACGGATCTGGGTATCCGCGAAGAGGATAATATCATTACCCATGAAGAAGTGCTCGAGGCGGCACAGGCCGCAGAGCCTAAACTAACGACCCTGTTTAAGGAGTTGGCACTAGAATTGCAAAGGAATATCAAATTAACTTAATATATCCCTTTTTCTAAGGGTTATGTTTTTAAGCAATTTCTTCTGATTTTTAACCTTAAAATTAAGTTGTATGCAATTAAAAAGAATGTTACCTGCCTTTGTAATGGCAACGGCGCTGGCCGTGGCAATGCCATCTTGTAAATCTAAACCATCTGATGCGGATATTCAGACCAAAGTTCAAACCGCTATCTCTTCTACACCAGGCGTATCTGCTGATGTGAAAGATGGTGTAGTGACTCTTAGTGGTCTGGTTGGTTCTGAGTCTGATAAAGTGGCTGTAGAATCTGCCGTCAATAACCTTAAAGATGCAGGTGTTAAAAGCGTCGTAGATAATATTGAAGTAGAACCGGCACCGACTGCTGCTACCGCAGCTCCTGCTACGGATGCATTGACACAGGGCGTAGCAGATGCGACCAAGGATTTTCCGGGTATAACTGCCACCGTTTCCGATAGTGTTATAACGGTTACCGGAGAAATTGAAAAGTCAAAAGTGAAAACGCTGAAATCATCACTGGATGCTCTCAATCCGAAGAAGACAGATATGAGTCAGGTTAAGGTTAAATAATCAAACCTTATCACACAATTTTTGCAAATAAAAAAATAAAGAAAAATGGCAGCTTTACAGGATAAATACAAAGAATTGATTGATGCCGTCAATAATTCCGGAGTAACCGGAGCGCAGATCACTGAATCTGATGGTGTGCTTCATATCACCGGCACTGCACCCAGTGCTGATGTTAAAAATAAGCTATGGGATATTTATGGAAAAATCGACCCTAATTTTTTAACAGGCGATGTCGTATTGAATGTCAATGTTGCAACTGCTGTGGCAGGCGCGAAAGTAAAAGTGGTGACAGACTCCACGAACCTGAATATACGTAAAGGCCCCGGGACAGATCAACCCATTGTTGGCAAGGCCGCTCATGGTGAGGTCATTACCCTGGTGGGAAAAGCTAATCAACAATGGTGGCTGGTCAGAACGAATGATGGTGAAGAGTGCTATAGCTATGCGCAGTACCTTACTCCCGTTGAATAGGTCTCCCTTTATTGAATGGTAATTTACAGATCTGATTAACCAATTTAACCTGGTAAATTACAATAAACAAAAAAGCGTCAATATAATGTGATATTGGCGCTTTTTATTGGAATGAATTAGGTGGTTTTATAAACCGAACTTAACAACTTTTATTTCTTATATACTTCTTTAATTATACATGTAATTTGTCTTTTTTGACCAAAAGCTCGGCTACGGTCTCTTCGTACATTTCGTCCGGTACACAACAGTCTACCGGGCAAACTGCTGCGCATTGAGGCTCTTCATGGAACCCCTGGCATTCTGTGCATTTGTCGGGAACGATGAAATATACATCATTACTGATTGGATCAAATCTTTTATCTGCATCAACGACCGAACCGTCCATTAGAGTATAATCCCCTTTAACGCTGGTGCCGTCCGTGATGGCCCAATCCACTCCTCCTTCATAAATGGCATTATTGGGGCATTCTGGTTCACAGGCACCACAATTAATACATTCATCTGTTATCTTAATCGCCATCTGGTTCGCTGGTTTAATATTTTTTGAATAATTTTGCGCAAAATTACATTAAATATGCAATTGTCGCAAAAAGTATTAATGGCTGCAAAGTTAGGAAATTATTTGCTCCAAAACAATGAACAGTGGCAGCAGACCAAGCAGCAAGCCTACCGGGAAAATCCATGGTTTATCCCCGAGTTCATTGATATTGCAGCTAATAACATTGCTAAGGCATATTTAAATGAATCTTTGTTATCGCAATGGTTAAGCCACTATCCTGCGTTAAACCGCATTGATACACCAAAAACCGTGGGTATTGTAATGGCCGGAAATTTACCCCTTGTGGGCTTTCATGATTTTTTATGCGTGTTTTTGAGTGGCCACAAGCAGCAAATTAAAACTTCTTCGAAAGA
>Ga0164242_10008940_pt1 | contig 10848 bp, 9 predicted proteins | sample OricomgcompostMG_FD_108783 | JGI IMG/M metagenome (GOLD analysis project Ga0164242, IMG submission 108783) | Miracle-Growth compost microbial communities from Emeryville, California, USA - Original compost - Miracle growth compost (MG) ... | reverse complement strand
TCGTGACGCGAGGCCAGCAGTGCCTCGAGCGACGGCACCGCGGCCGTGGGGGTACCGGCGAAGAGCAGTCGCATGCCGTCGATCCTAGGTGGCGGGCCCGCCCGCCTCGGGCAGCGGGACGCCCCGGGCGACGAGGTCGGCGCGCAGCCGCGCGGCCGTGCGGAACTCGATCGCGTCGAAGCCGGCGGCGGTCGCGGCGGTGACGTTGGCTCGGCTGTCGTCCGTGTACACGGTCGCGGCGGGGTCGAGGTCGTAGCGCTCGACCAGGAGGGCGAAGATGCGCGGGTCCGGCTTCGCGAGGCCCTCTCGACCCGAGACGAGCACGTCCTCGAGCAGCCCGATCGCGGGGGCCGCCGGCTCGGCGTGGTGGAACGTCTCGGCCGACCAGTTCGTCAGCCCCAGCACGCGCACGCCCGCCGCGACCAGGTCGCGGACCAGCGCCTCCGCCCCGGGCACGGGGCCCGGCAGCGCGTCGGCGAAGTGGTCGAGGTACAGGTCGAAGGCATCGGCGTGGTGCGGGAACCGGGCGAGCACCTCGGCGCGGGCCTCGGCCCAGGGGCGGCCCGCGTCCTGGCGGTGGTTGAACGTCGGGAAGTCGACGTCCGCGAAGTACTGCTCGACCTGGTCCCGCGCGAGCCGGCCCTCGTACGGCAGGTAGGGGTCCCATCGGACCAGCACCTGACCGAGGTCGAAGACGACGGCCGCCACCCCGCTCATGCGAGGTCCGCCGGGTCGAGCTGCACGCGCACGTTCCCACCCTCGCGCCGCGCGCTGCGGACCGCCAACGACGCGCGCAGGCCGGCCGCCAACGCCGCGCCCCGGGCGCGGGGGACGCGCAGGACCGCACGGACGTCGGGCACGAGCTCGCCGCGGCGCGGGGGCCCGGCGACGGGGACCGGCCCGAGCACCTCGACGTCCTGGACACGCGCGACGACGGCCGCGACGGCCTCCCGCGGACCGGTCACCGTGGCGACCCGCACCGCGGGCGGCAGGCCCAGCTCGGCGCGCTCGTCGAGCTCGCGCGCCGCGTAGCCCGCGGGGTCCCACCGGACGAGCGCCTGCGTCACGCGCTCCTCGCCGTCGCCGACGACGACCACCTGACCGCCCGCGTCCGCGGGCCGCACGAGCGCCGCGGCCGCGAGCCAGCGTCGCAGCGCGTCCTCGCCCGCCCGCAGCGAGGCCCCGGACGTCGCGACGCCCGCGTCGAGCAGCACCGCCGCGGCGTACCCGGCGGCCACCACGGGCTCGGCACCGGGCGTGGCGACGACCAGCGCCGGGGTGTCCGGCACGGTCGCCAGCACACCCGCGGCGGCCCGCGCACCCGACGCACGGACCGTGACGCCCGGGAACGCGCGGCCGAGCTCCTCGGCGGTGCGCTCGGAGCCCACGCGCACGGAACGGAGCTGGTCGTGACCGCACTCGGTGCACCGCCAGTCGCCGGCGAGGCGCGCGCACCACGCGCAAGTCGGGATCGAGCCGCGTGCCGGCACCCCGAGCGGGCCGTGGCAGTAGCCGCACCGTGCGGCCGCCCGGCAGCGCGCGCACGCCACGACGGGCACGTACCCGGCGCGCGGCACCTGGACGAGGACCGGCCCCTGCGCGAGGGCGTCGCGGATGACGCGCCAGGCCGGCGCGGGCAGGCGGGCCGCGGCGGCCGGCCCCTCGCGCGCGAGCTCGACCGACGTCAGCGCGCGGACGCGCGGCGTGCGCGCCCGGACGGTCGCCCGGTCCGCGACGACCTCGCGCGCCCACACGTGCGCCACGAGCGCCTGCGCCTCGACGCTGCGCGCGTGGCCGCCCACGAGGAACGCCGTGCCCTCGAGGTCCGCCCGCAGCGCGAGCACCTCCCGCGCGTGCGGGTAGGGCGCGCGCGGCTCGGCGTGCAGCGAGTCGCCGTCGTCCCAGCACACGACGAGGCCGAGGTCGGCCACCGGCGCGAACGCCGAGGCACGGGTGCCCACCACGACGCGCGCACGGCCACGCAGCGCCGCGAGAAAGGCCCGGTAGCGGGGAGCGGGTCCGTCGTCGGCCGCGAGCCGCACCGCGTCCGGGACGCCGGCGGCGCGCAGCGCGTCGAGCACGCGGTCCAGGTCGCGCGCGTCCGGCACCACGACGAGCGCCCCACGCCCCGACACGAGGCAGGACGCCACGGCCTGCGCGACCGCGTCGGGCCACCGCTCCCCCGCCGGGCCCGGCAGCGCCGTCCAGACCGCCCGCGGCGCGCCGCCCGACGCGAGGTGCTGGAGGAACGCGGCGCCGCCGCGATACGGCGCCCACGCCGTCCCGGAGAGCACCGGGGCGGGTGGTCGCGGCTCGTCACCGACCGGGGTCGGCTCCGCCTCGACGCGCGCGTGCCGCGGTGGCACGGCGAGCCGCAGGACGTCGGCGAGCGTCCCGGCCCAGCGGTCCGCGGCCGCGCGCGCGAGCCGCAGCACGGCGGGCGTGACGACGGGCTCGCCCGAGACGACCCGACGCAGCGGCGCGAGCGTCCCCTCGTGCTCGGCCTCGTCGACGCGCTCGAGCACGTACGCGTCGACGTCCTGGCCGCCGAACCGCACCTTGACCCGTGTGCCGGGCCGGGCCGCCGCGTCCAGGCTCGCCGGCACGAGGTACTCGAAGGGCCGGTCCAGGTGGGCGGGTGGGAGGTCGATGCACACGCGCGCGACCGGGGCCTCCTCGGCGACGGCGACGGGACCCGTCCGCCGCGGGCGCCGCCGCGGAGCCGCGACGGGCAGCCCCTCGAGCGCGAGCTGCTCCGGTCCGTCCACGCGCCCATCCCACCACGCGGCGCCGACGTCCCGGGCCGCCGTCCCCAGGGCGGCCGTGGCCGTCAGCCGACGGCGGCCTGCAGGTCCGCGACCCGGTCGGTGCGCTCCCACGTGAACTCGGGCAGCTCGCGCCCGAAGTGCCCGTAGTTCGCGGTGCGACGGTAGATCGGCCGCAGCAGGTCGAGGTCGCGGATCAGCGCGGCGGGCCGCAGGTCGAAGACCTCGCGGATGGCCGCCGTGAGCCGCTCGACCGGCACGGTGCCCGTGCCGAACGTCTCGACGTACAGGCCCACGGGGTTCGCCTTGCCGATCGCGTAGGCGACCTGCACCTCGCAGCGACGAGCGAGCCCGGCCGCGACGACGTTCTTGGCCACCCAGCGCATCGCGTACGCGCCGGAGCGGTCGACCTTCGACGGGTCCTTGCCCGAGAACGCGCCGCCGCCGTGCCGCGCGATGCCGCCGTACGTGTCGACGATGATCTTGCGCCCGGTCAGCCCGGCGTCGCCCTGCGGACCGCCGATGACGAACGTGCCCGTCGGGTTGACGAGCAGCCGGAAGCCGGTCGTGTCGAGGTCGACCTGCTCGAGCACGGGTGCCACGACGTGCTCGGCGATCGCGGGACGCAGCTCGCGCTCGAGGTGGAGGTCGGGGTCGTGCTGCGTCGAGAGCACGAGCGTGTCGAGCCGCACCGCGTGATCGCCCTCGTACCCGATCGTCACCTGGGTCTTGCCGTCGGGCCGCAGGCCGGGCACGACGCCCTCCTTGCGCACCTGGGCGAGGCGCTCCGACAGCCGGTGCGCGAGCCAGATCGGCAGGGGCAGCAGCGACGGCGTGTCGTCCGACGCGTACCCGAACATGAGCCCCTGGTCGCCGGCGCCCTGCTGGTCCAGCGGGTCCAGGTCGGCCGAGTCCTCGCGGACCTCGATCGCCTTCTCGACGCCCGCGGCGATGTCGGGCGACTGCTGCCCGATCGAGACGGACACGCCGCACGAGTCGCCGTCGAACCCGATGTGCGACGAGGTGTAGCCGATGCCGCGCACGACGCCGCGCACGATCTGCGGGATCTCGACGTACGCCTCGGTCGTCACCTCCCCCGCGACGTGCACGAGGCCGGTCGTCACCATCGTCTCGACCGCGACGCGCGCACCGGGGTCCTGCTCGAGGATCGCGTCGAGGATCGCGTCGGAGATCTGGTCACAGACCTTGTCCGGGTGCCCCTCGGTGACGGACTCCGACGTGAACAGGCGCAGCGCGGGCTCGGGCATGCCGCCCAGGGTATCTGCGCGCACCGACGCTCAGCGCCGCGCGACCACCGCGTCCCAAATGGCGTGCGCCACGTCGAGCTTGCTGCCCTCGGCACGTCCCACGACCTCGCCGGCCCGGTCGAGCAGCGTGACGTCGTTCGTCTCGGTGCCGAAGCCCACCCCGGCGCCGACCGCGTTGACCACCAGCAGGTCGGCGCCCTTGCGCACCGCCTTCGCCCGGCCGTGCTCGAGCACCGACCCGGTGGCGTCACCCGTCTCGGCCGCGAACCCGACGACGAGCTGGCCGGCGCGCAACGGCTCGCGCGCGAGCTCGGCGAGGATGTCGACCGTCTCGACGAGCTCGATGGCGGGCGCCGCACCGTCGGGGCGCTTCTTGATCTTGTCCGTGGCCGTGCGGGCGGGCGCGAAGTCCGCGACGGCCGCCGCCATGACGACCGCGTCCGCGTCCTTGGCGGCGGCGCGGACGGCGTCCCGGAGCTGGGCGGTCGTCTCGACCTGCACGAGGTCGACGCCCGCCGGCGCCGCGACGGCCAGGTTCGCGCCGACGAGCGTGACGCGCGCGCCACGACGGGCTGCAGCCTGTGCCAGCGCGACGCCCTGGCGGCCCGAGGAGCGGTTCCCGAGGAACCGCACCGGGTCGAGCGGCTCTCGCGTGCCGCCCGCGGAGACGACGACGTGCCAGCCGTCCAGGTCGCGCTCGCGGGGCTCGACGAGCGCGAGAGCCGCCGCGGCGATCGCCTCGGGCTCGGGCAGCCGGCCGGGTCCGCTGTCGGAGCCCGTGAGCCGGCCGGAGTCGGGATCGAGCACGTGGACCCCGCGCTCCCGCAGGGTCGCGACGTTCGCGACCGTCGCGGGGTGCTGCCACATCTCGGTGTGCATCGCGGGCGCCAGCAGCACGGGCGCGCGCGTGACGAGCAGCGTCGCCGTGAGCAGGTCGTCCGCCTGGCCCGTCGCCGCGCGGGCGAGCAGGTCGGCCGTCGCCGGGGCGACGACGACGAGATCGGCGCGCTGGCCGATCTCGACGTGGGCGACGCGGTCGACGTCCTCGAAGACGTCGGTCGTCACCGGCTGCCCCGACAGCGCCTCCCACGTGGGTCGCCCGACGAACTCGAGCGCTGCCCGCGTCGGCACGACGCGCACCTCGTGGCCGGCCTCGCGCAGCAGGCGCAGGAGCAGCACGGACTTGTAGGCGGCGATGCCGCCCGCGACGCCGAGGACGATCCGCATGGGCGGAGGGTCAGCCCTCCGTGGCCTCGACCGTCAGCAGGCCGCCGTCGATCTCGCGCATCGCGATCGAGAGAGGCTTCTCCTGCGGGCGGGTCTCGACCAGGGGGCCGACGTACTCGAGCAGGCCCTCGTTGAGCTGCGAGTAGTACGCGTTGATCTGGCGGGCGCGCTTGGCCGAGTAGAGGACGAGCGCGTACTTGGAGTCCGCGCGCGCGAGCAGGTCGTCGATCGGCGGGTCGGTGATGCCCGTGGGGGCGGCGACGGTTCCGGACACGTCTGATCTCCGTACGTTGAGGGGTGGGAGGACTGGGGCCATCCTACCCGGTGACCACGCCCATCACCCGGACCAGCTCGTCGGTGGCCCGGTGCACGTCGTCGTTGACGATGACGTGGTCGAACTCCGGCTCGGCCGCGAGCTCGACCCGCGCGGTGCGCAGGCGCCGCTCGCGCTCCTCCTCGTCCTCCGTGCCGCGGCCGACGAGGCGGCGCACGAGCTCGTCGAACGACGGCGGCGCGAGGAACACGAACCGCGCGTCCGGCATGCTCGCGCGGACCTGCCGGGCGCCCTGGAGGTCGATCTCCAGCAGCGCCGGCCGGCCCGCGGCGAGCCGCTCCTCCACGGCCCGGCGCGGCGTGCCGTACCGGTTGCGACCGTGCACCACGGCCCACTCGAGCAGCTCGCCCGCGTCGACCATGCGGTCGAACTCCTCGGGCGAGACGAAGTGGTAGTGCACGCCCTCGACCTCGCCCGGCCGCGGCGGCCGCGTCGTGGCGGACACCGAGAGCCAGACCTGCGGGTAGCGCGCGCGGACGTCGGCGGAGACGGTGCCCTTGCCGACGGCGGTCGGTCCGGCGAGAACGGTCAGCCGGGCGGGCGTCGTCGTCATGGGTGGTGCAGGGCTCCTCGCGTCGGACCGCCGTCACCGTGACGGCGGACGACCGTCACCCGAAGCGCTTGACCAGGGCGTCCACCTGGTGCGGGCCGAGGCCACGCACGCGACGCGTCTCCGAGATGCCGATCTCGGACATGATCGCACGCGCCTTGACCTTGCCGACGCCGGGCAGCGACTCGAGGAGCGACACGACCTTGAGCTTGCCGATCGTCTCGTCGGACTGGCCCTGGGCGATCACCTCGGACAGCATCCCCTGCGAGTACTTGAGGCGGTTCTTCACCTCGGCACGGGCCTGCCGAGCGGCGGCGGCCTTCTGGAGCGCAGCGGCTCGTTGTTCGGGAGTCAGCGGGGGAAGAGCCACGCGTGTCACCTTCTCGTCAGTGGGCCGGCGATCCCGGGCGGGTGGCGGATCGTTGAACCGAACCTAGCGAGGGCGGTCGGGGTCGGCAACGCGGACGCGCGGCTCGGACCTGCGAGAACGGCGATCCCTGCCGAGATCGGGTCGATGCACCGGGCCATGCCCCCGCGACGCCGGTCCAGCCCGACGCCCGTCGCTCAGCGCGCCGCCACCGGCCCGACGAGCAGCGCCGCGCCGGTCGTCTGCCCGACCTCGGTGCCGCTGTCGGTGGAGAACGAGAAGGTCGCGAGGAGGCCGAACGCCCCGACGACCCCGATCACGACCGCCACGACGCCCAGCACCAGCCCGACGACTCGCCGGCTCTCGTGCGTCGTGCCGAGCCGACGCGCGCGCCGGGCCAGCACGACCGCGCCGATGCCGAGGACGACGCCCAGCAGCGGCAGGAGGACGGCCAGGACGCCCAGCACGAGGCCGGCCGTGGCGGCGCCGTCACCGGGACGGGCGTCCGATGCCTCGCCGTGACCGGCGGCCCCGGCCGTCGGTGCGGTCGTCGGGTCGAGGGCGCTGGGCGCCGCCGGTCCCGCGGGCGAGACGATGCCGCGGTCGACGAGGTCGCGCGTCAGGTCCTCGGGCGGACCGAGGCGGCGGAGCACGGCGTGCACGTCGTCGCTCGTGGCGGGGCGCTCGAGCGCCGCGAGGGCGTCGTCGACGTACTCGCGCACGGAGCCGAGCGCGTCAGCGCAGCGCGGCGGACGCCTCGTCGGCCGCGGCGCGCGCGGCGGCCCGGATCGCGGCGACGTCGGGACCCGCGCGCAGCACGCCGCGGGACGAGGACGCGAGCACCTGGCGGCGCGCGTCGCCGAACACCGCCGCGAGCTCGCGCGGACCCGCGCCCTGGGCGCCGACGCCCGGCGCGAGCAGCGGGCCGTTGACCGCAGCGAGGTCGACGCCGGTGCGCGCCGCCGCGTCGCCGATCGTCGCGCCGACGACCAGGCCGATCGAGCCCAGCGGGTCCGCGCCCGCGTTGAGCGCCGCCGCGCGGCCCGCCATCAGCGCGGCCACGGACACGCCGTCCGACGTGCGCGCGTGCTGGACCTCGTGGCCCTCCTTGTTGGACGTCAGGCACAGCACGAACAGGCCCCGACCCGAGGAGAGTGCCGCGTCGACCGCCGGGTCGAGCGACCCGAAGCCGAGGTACGGCGACACCGTCAGCGCGTCGCCCGCGAGCGGCGAGCCGTCGCGCAGGTACGCGTCGGCGTAGCCGTCCATCGTCGAGCCGATGTCCCCGCGCTTGGCGTCGACGATCACGAGCGTGCCCGTCTCGCGGCCCGCGGCCACGACCTCCTCGAGCACCGCGACGCCCGCCGAGCCGTGCCGCTCGAACAGCGCGGACTGCGGCTTGACGGCCGCGACGCGGCCCGCGACGGCGTCCAGCACGGTCAGCGCGAAGGAGCGCAGGCCCGCGACATCGTCCGCGAGCCCCCACGCGTCGAGCAGCCCGACGTGCGGGTCGATGCCGACGCACAGCGGGCCGTGCTCGTCCATCGCCGCCGCGAGCCGCGCCCCGAAGGGAGCCGCTCCCCCGCTCGTCACGCGACCACCGCGGCCTCGCGCCGGGCGGCCGTCGCCGCGTCGTGCTCCTGCAGGCTCGTCACCGCGAACGGCCCGGCCTGCTGCGCCTCGATGGCCTGGACCGCCGCACCGAGCTGCTGCACGGTCGTCACCATCGCCTTGTCGGCCGCGACCGTGGCCGCGCGGATCTCGTAGCCGTCGGCGCGCGCCCCCTGGCCCGAGGGCGTGTTGACGATCAGGTCGACGTCGCCCGACGTGATGAGGTCGACGATCGTCGGCTCGCCGTTCTCGCCGCGGCCCGAGGAGAACTTGCGCACGACGGTGGAGCGGATGCCGCTGCGGTGCAGCACCGCGGCGGTGCCCTCGGTCGCGAGGATCTCGAACCCGAGCTCCGCGAGGCGCTTGACCGGGAAGACGATCGAGCGCTTGTCGCGGTCGGCGACCGAGATGAACGCCTTGCCGCCCGTCGGCAGGCCGCCGAACGCCGCCTCCTGCGACTTGGCGAACGCCGTCGGGAAGTCGACGTCGAAGCCCATGACCTCGCCCGTCGAGCGCATCTCCGGGCCGAGGACCGTGTCGACGACCGTGCCGTGCGCGGTGCGGAACCGCTTGAAGGGCAGGACGGCCTCCTTGACGGCGACCGGCTGGTCGAGGTCCACGACGCTCGCGTCGTCCTGCGGCAGCAGCCCCGACGCGCGCAGGTCCGCGATCGAGCGGCCGGCCATGACGTGGGCCGCGGCCTTGGCGAGCGAGACGCCCGTCGCCTTCGACACGAACGGAACGGTGCGCGACGCGCGGGGGTTGGCCTCGAGGACGTACAGCACGTCGCTGACCAGCGCGAACTGGATGTTCAGCAGGCCGCGGACGCCGACGCCGCGGGCGATCGCCTCGGTCGACAGGCGGATGCGCTCGAGCTCGGCCGTGGACAGCGTCACCGGCGGCAGCGTGCACGCCGAGTCGCCCGAGTGGATGCCCGCCTCCTCGATGTGCTCCATGACGCCGCCGAGGAACAGCTCGGTGCCGTCGAACAGCGCGTCGACGTCGATCTCGATCGCGTCGTCGAGGAAGCGGTCGATGAGAAGCGGCGGCAGGGTGCCGGCGCGTCCCCCGTCGGCGGCGTTGGCGAGCGCGCGCTCGACGTACTCCGCGAGGTGCTCCTCGTCGTAGACGATCTCCATGCCGCGGCCGCCGAGCACGTACGACGGGCGCACGAGCACGGGAAACCCGATGCGGCGGGCCGTCTCCCGCGCGCCGGCGAGCGTCGTCGCGGTGCCGAAGGCCGGCGCGGGCAGGCCAGCCGCCTCCAGCACCTTGCCGAACTCGCCACGGTCCTCAGCGGCGTCGATCGCCGCGGGCGAGGTGCCCAGGATCGGCAGGCCCGCGTCCTGCAGGCGCTGCGCGAGCGACAGCGGCGTCTGGCCGCCCAGCGTCACGATGACGCCGGCCACCGGACCGGCCGCGAGCTCGGCGTGGTAGACCTCGAGCACGTCCTCGAACGTCAGCGGCTCGAAGTACAGGCGATCGCTCGTGTCGTAGTCCGTCGAGACGGTCTCGGGGTTGCAGTTGACCATCACGGTCTCGTACTCGCCCTTGAGCGTCAGCGCCGCGTGCACGCACGAGTAGTCGAACTCGATGCCCTGGCCGATGCGGTTCGGACCGGAGCCCAGGATGAGGATCGCCGGCCGCTCGCGCGGCGCGACCTCGGTCTCCTCGTCGTAGGACGAGTAGTGGTACGGCGTCTGCGCCGCGAACTCGGCCGCACAGGTGTCGACCGTCTTGTAGACCGGCCGCAGGCCCACGGCGTGGCGGGTCGCACGGACGGCGTCCTCCGTCGTGCCGCGCGTCTGCGCGATCTGCGCGTCCGACAGGCCGTGCCGCTTGGCGTGCGCGATGACCTCACGCGTCAGCGCGGGCGCGGCGCCCGTCTCGGCGGCCACCTCGTTGATGAGCTGGAGCTGGTCGAGGAACCACGGGTCGATCTTCGTGCGCTCGAACACCGTCTCGAGGCTCACGCCCGCGCGCAGGACCTGCTGCACGTCGACCAGGCGTCCCTCGGTCGGCCGCGCGATCGACTCGACGAGCGCGTCGAGCTCCGCCCCGCTCGCGGGCGAGCCCGCCCAGTGGAACACCGAGCCCTTCTTGTCGATCGAGCGCATCGCCTTGCCGAGCGCCTCGGTGAAGTTGCGGCCGAGCGCCATGGCCTCGCCGACCGACTTCATGGTCGTCGTCAGCGTCGGGTCGGCGGCCGGGAACTTCTCGAACGCGAACCGCGGCACCTTGACGACGACGTAGTCGAGCGTCGGCTCGAAGCTCGCGGGCGTCGAGCCCGTGATGTCGTTCGGGATCTCGTCCAGCGTGTAGCCGACCGCGAGCTTCGCCGCGATCTTCGCGATCGGGAAGCCGGTCGCCTTCGACGCGAGGGCGGACGAGCGCGACACGCGCGGGTTCATCTCGATGACGATGATCCGCCCCGTCTCCGGGTCCACCGCGAACTGGATGTTGCAGCCACCGGTGTCGACGCCGACCTCGCGGATCACCGCGATGCCGATGTCGCGCAGGCGCTGGTATTCGCGGTCGGTCAGGGTGAGCGCGGGCGCGACCGTCACCGAGTCGCCCGTGTGGACGCCCACCGGGTCGACGTTCTCGATCGAGCAGACGACGACGACGTTGTCGTGCTTGTCGCGCATCAGCTCGAGCTCGTACTCCTTCCAGCCGAGGATCGACTCCTCGAGGAGCACCTCGGTGACGGGCGAGTAGTGCAGGCC
>Ga0164242_10008938_pt1 | contig 10848 bp, 11 predicted proteins | sample OricomgcompostMG_FD_108783 | JGI IMG/M metagenome (GOLD analysis project Ga0164242, IMG submission 108783) | Miracle-Growth compost microbial communities from Emeryville, California, USA - Original compost - Miracle growth compost (MG) ... | reverse complement strand
TCTGACCGAACGACGATGCCCAGGGAAACGTCCAGCCCAACCGGCGCTTGTAGGCCTGCAGTTTGGCCAGTGGCGCGCGCGAAACGGCCCACAGCATCACATCGTGGTCGGTTCCGATTTCAATTTCGATTACGCGGTCGGCATCACCGAAACGCAGCAGGCCGAAGGCGGCGCCGAATACAACTATCGTCGCGAAGCCGCGGCATCGTCCACCGGTTCGCCCGACGGCCCGAGCACCCGTTTCGGCAGCGAAAGCCCGGTCACTTTGTTCGCGCGATCATGCGGAACCGATCCATCGACGTACCTGCGCGAACGACCCGGCATGAGTGCATTCGCCATGGAGGAGGGTGCGGTCTACCACACCTATTCCAGCTACTCGCGTGGCCTGGACGGCTTGTGGGGCGCGTACCAGTGGCTCGACCGTGCGCCCAAAGGCCGCAACGAATCTGGCGGCATCTGGTGGCGTCGTCGCGACGAATACGAGTCGCGTTGAGCGAAACCGCGTTCCGGAACCGATTTGTACGGAGGAGGGCAAACATGAACGAGGTCCCTTCCACTGCAGGCACCGGTCTCGCGATGGAACACGAGATCCGCGCAAGGCGCGCGTACGGTACCGCGGAATGGCTGCATCTCGCCGCCACTCCGACGTTCGCGGCGATGGCGCTGCTGACCCTCTTCGCGGGCAACCCGATGGACATGCTGTGCCCAATCGGCGGGCACGGCATGTCATCGTTGAGCGGCATGACGCTGATGTACGTACTGATGAGCACCTTCCACGCGGGACCGTGGTTGAAGTTGGTCGGAAAACGGAACGGCGGGCGCGAAGGCCGCGCTCGCGCCTTGGGGAAGCTCTGATTTTGCTCGCCATCCGGACTACCCGCGCATCATGCGGCGCGTATCGCGGCGCCGAGGACGAGTGACGGGATCGACCCGGTCCTCAGGCCGCGTTCGCGTATTGATCCACGGCGCCCGCCATTTCGGCGAGGGTCTGCTCCATCGACTTCACGCCGTAGGGATAGAACGAGGATTTGTCGCCGGCATCCCACTTGCGCTTCAGTTCCGGATCGGACAGGTCCCAATCGGCACGGATGCTGCGCGTCAACGTGCGGAGTTCCTCGTGCAATTCCGCTACCGACGGCCGGCCCCAGTAGTAGTAGCCATTCCAGATCTTGTGGATCTTCAATCCGGGTCCGAGCAGGAAAGTGTGCGGAATCATCGGCTCGTGCTGGGTATCGGTGTATTCCAGGATCTCCAGCTCGTCGCGCACACGTTTCTCCTCGTCATAGAGGAACGGGTAGCTTGCGCCCAACTGCTGGCGCAGGTTGTTGGTGGTGTGCCAGTCGTCGGTGGTGATCACCACGAGATGGCAACTGCCGACCACGAGCTGCGGATGGAAGCGGGTCAGCTCCTTCAACTGCTCGCGATCCTTCGGGCAGAAGAAGCCGCGGATCAGGACCACCAGCATCGGGTCCTGCTTGCCCTGCAATCCGGAAAGGCGGCGGGTGGTCTTGGTGTGGTCGGGCAGTTCGAAGTCAGGAAAGGTTTGACCGACCGCGATCTTGCTGTTCATATGCACCTCCTGTGCAATGCGTCCTCGATGGCGGCGTCACGACAGGCGCAACCACGACGCTTCGTTCGAACCCTCAGGCTACGATGTCGCCAAACGCCCCGCAACCGACATTTCCGGAACGCGATACCGCGTTCATGCAGCGTGCATTGGCGCTCGCCGTGCACGCGCGCGACGTGGATGGCGAGGTTCCGGTCGGCGCCGTGCTCGTCCTGGATGACACCATCGTGGGCGAAGGCTGGAACCGCAACATCACGCTCAGCGATCCGAGCGCACACGCTGAAATTGGCGCGCTGCGCGATGCCGGCCAGCGCCTCGGCAACCACCGCATTCCCGGCTCGACGCTGTACGTGACGCTGGAACCATGCGCGATGTGCGCGATGGCGCTGGTGCATGCCCGTGTCGCGCGGGTGGTCTACGGCGCCACCGATCCGAAAACCGGCGCGGCCGGCAGCGTCTTCGACACGTTGACCTCTACGCTGCACAACCACCGCATCGACGTGCAGGGCGGCTTGCTGGCCGACGCATCGGCGAAGCTGCTGCGGGAGTTCTTTCGTTCCCGACGCTGAAGGTCCGGCGTCGGAAAAAGTTTCGCGACCTGCATTATTTACGCGGCCCGCGTGACGGCACGTTGCGGGGCATCGCGCTTCGGCGCGGGGTGGCACATCGAATGCATACCACGGGATTTCCCAACCAAGGAGGAAGTCGCCATGGCACGGCATCGCGAAAGATATTCGCCCGAGGAGGACGATCACGGGATCGGTGACATCGCGCGCCGCAACGCGGAATCGGATTACCGGGAGCAGTTCGGCACCGGCCGACGCACCCAGAACACGCCGGAAGACTACGGCACGGCGCGCACGCCCGAGCCCTTCGACAGCGGCAGCTATCGCGACGAGTACGGGCGTTACGGCGAGCGCTACGGAGAAGGGCGGTCGCGCTTTCCGGGCCGTGGCTGGAGCAGCGGCTATCCGGGTGGCGATCGGCCGGGATGGCGTGGCGACGCGGGCATGGGACGCGCCTACAGCGGCAACTACGAAAGCCTGCAGCGGAGAGAACCATTGCGCTACAGCGAAGGCGGCGGGCAGACGCTGGCGCGCGGTTACCGCGGGCGGGGTCCGAAGAACTACACCCGCTCCGACGCACGTATCCAGGAAGACATCAGCGAACGTCTTTGGGAAGCCGATGACGTCGACGCCAGCGACGTGACCGTCGAAGTCAAGGATGGCGAGGTCACCTTGCGCGGCAACGTCGAGCGACGCAGCATCAAGCACCGCATCGAAGACATCGCCGATGACTGCAGCGGCATCAAGGACATCCACAACGAAATCCGCGTGCAGCCGCGCAACGACTGGCCCTACGACAAGGGCGTTGCGCCTGGCAACGCGAACTCGCCCGGCAGCCGGCCCGAAACGGTCGGACAAGGTGACAACATGATGCAGTCCGCGATCGAGAACATGCCGCCGCGCGAATAGGCCGGCACGTGCACCACGCGTGGCGCCGTGCATGCCTGTCCTCAGTCGGGTGCGAGGAATGATCTTCCGGGCCGCATCATTCCAGTGCGGCCAGTAATTTTACACAATAGGCATTTGCATCAATCAAGGAGCGACTAGCCAGTGTGCGGAAGTCTCGGCCCACCGGTGCTCGATCCGCTCTCCAGTCGGTCCTGCCGTCCCTTCTCGGGCCACCCAACCTAGTCCGGATGCAGGATCCGGTGCTCACCGGACGCCGTTGTGCCGAAGTGCCTGTTCACCTCGCCGGCGACATTCGGATCGGCAAGATTCGGCCAGTGGTCCGCGTCGAATCCCGGCGCATCCTTCAAGCGATCCCTGGGCACATCGAGCACCAGGCGCTCATTCTCCGGATCGACGCGAAATGCATCCCAAGGTATGGCGAACAATTTGTTGCCGACCCCCAGCAGGCCGCCGAAGCTCAACACGCCGTACGCGATCTTGCCGCTGGCGGTGTCGATCATGGCGTCCTTGAGGTCGCCGAGGGATTCGTCCTGCAGATTCCTGACCTGGGCGCCGATCAGGGTGGACGCTGAAAGAAAACGGGAATAAAGAAATTTGACAGTCTCGGCCATGTGCGCCTGCCTCCTTGCAGATTGCGGGTACCGGATCATCGCGCGTGGCTCGTCGCGCACGCGATCCGGCTCTCAGGCTATCCCGGCGCACTGAATGCAAACGGTATCCGGCGCAACCGGCACCACCGTGGGCGGCGCGGTTCATTTCGGGATCCTGGTCAGCACCTTGCCGCGATGCGCGGCCACGTGATCGGTCTTGTCGCTCTTGATCTCGTACTGCGGATCCTCGGCGCTGGCGCGGTGGGTGTGGCCCTTGTAGTCGAAATCCCGGACGTGGACCTTGGTGATCACGCCGCTGACGTGGCCGGCTTCCGAGTTCCAGCGGACATGGTCACCCACCTTGAACCGGGCGGGTGCGGATGGCCGGATTTTCGTCGTCGGCATGCGAAAACACCTCAGGCGATTGCCTTGTCAACGACTTGCTGCGCCTCATCAAGAATCGATTGCAGGTGTCTGGCATCCCTGAAACTTTCTGCGTAAATCTTGTAGATCGCTTCGGTGCCGGATGGCCGCGCGGCAAACCAGCCATGCTCGGCAACCACCTTGACGCCGCCGATGGACGCACCATTTCCGGGGGCCTTGTCGAGTTTGCGGATCACCGGGCTTCCGGCAAGGCTCTCGAGCTGGATTTCGTCGGCGGTCAGTTCCGCCAGCTTCCGCTTTTGCGGATCGGTCGCCGCGGCTTCCACGCGATCGGCGAAAGGGTGGCCGAGTTCGTCCGCCAACGCTTCGTAGCACTCGCCGGGGTCGCGCCCTGCCCGCGCCGCGATTTCCGCGGACAGCAGCGCCGGCGCGATACCATCCTTGTCGGTGGTCCACACCGAGCCGTCCATCCGCAGGAACGATGCGCCAGCGCTTTCCTCGCCGCCGAAGCCGAGCGAACCGTCGACCAACCCCGGCGCGAACCATTTGAACCCGACCGGCACTTCGTAGACTTTCCGTTTGATCCTGTCGGCCACCCGATCGATCAGCGCGGTGCTGACCACCGTCTTGCCGATCGCGACCGTTTCCGGCCAGCGCTTCCGCTCGCGAAACAGGAAGTCGATCATCACGGCCAGATAATGGTTCGACGGCAACAAACCGGAGGAACGGGTCACCACGCCGTGACGGTCATGGTCGGTGTCGCAGGCGAACGCGACGTCGTACTTGTCCTTCAACGCGAGCAACCGTTGCATCGCGTATTCGGACGACGGATCCATCCGGATCTTGCCGTCCCAGTCCACGGTCATGAAGGCGAAGCGCGGATCGACTTCCTCGCTGACCACCGTCAGGTCGATCTTGTAACGCTCCGCGATCGGGACCCAGTAGTGCACCCCTGCCCCGCCCAATGGATCGACGGCCAGTCGCAACCCGGCGCCGCGAATGGCATCGAAATCGATGACGTTGCCCAGATCGGAAACATAGGCGTCGAGGTAATCGTGGGTGCGCGTGGTGGCGGTGGCACAGGCCTGTGCGAACGGAACCCGCTTGACGCCCGCGAGTTTGCGTTCCAGGTAATGGTTGGCCTGGTTTTGCACCCAGCCGGTGATGTCGGTGCCGGCGGGGCCCCCGTTGACCGGGTTGTATTTGAAGCCGCCATTGTCGGGGGGATTGTGCGACGGCGTGATCACGATGCCATCGGCCAGCGCACTGTCGCGTCCGCGGTTGTGGACCAGGATCGCCTGCGAAATCGCCGGGGTCGGCGTGAATTCGCCGCCCTTCGACGTCATCACCTCGACGCCGTTGGCCGCCAGCACTTCCAGTGCGTTGCGGAATGCGGGCTGCGACAGCGCGTGGGTATCAAAGCCGATGAACAGCGGCCCGGCCACCGATTCCTTCGCCCTGTAATCGCAGATCGCCTGCGTGATCGCCAGGATGTGCCACTCGTTGAAGCTGCCGGCCAGCGACGACCCGCGATGCCCCGACGTGCCGAACGAAACGCGCTGCGAAGGCACCGATGGATCTGGACGCATATCCCCATAGGCGGCCAGAAGCTTGTCGACATCGACCAGGATGTCCTTCGGCGCGGGCTTGCCGGCGAGCGGACTGATCTGCTCGGCGCTCATCGAGTTTCCCTGCGCGCAGCGCGATAACGGCGGATGAGCGCATTGGTGGAACTGTCGTGTGCAAGCTCCGGCTCGCGTTGGTCCTGCAATTGCGGTATCAGCTTGTTCGCGAGCTGTTTGCCAAGTTCCACACCCCATTGGTCGAATGAATCGATGTGCCAGATGGCACCCTGCACGAACACGCTGTGCTCGTACAGCGCGACCAGGGCACCCAAGGTACGGGGCGTGAGGTCTTCGGCCAGAATCGTGTTGGTGGGACGATTGCCTTCGCAGACACGGTGCGGTACCAGCCACTCCGGCGTGCCTTCCGCGCGCACCTGCCCCGGCGTCTTGCCGAAGGCGAGCGCTTCGGTCTGCGCGAACATATTGGCCATCAGCAAATCGTGCTGGCCGCCGAGCGGGTTCAGTGAATGCGTGAAGCTGATGAAGTCGCACGGAATCAGCCGCGTGCCCTGGTGGATCAGTTGATAGAACGAATGCTGGCCGTTGGTGCCGGGTTCGCCCCAGTAGATCGGCCCGGTGGCATAGTCGACGTGTTCGCCCGAGAGCGTGACGTGCTTGCCGTTCGATTCCATCGTCAACTGTTGCAGGTACGCCGGAAAACGTTTCAGGTACTGCGCGTAGGGCAGCACCGCCACCGTCTGCGCCCCGAAGAAATCGTTGTACCAGATCGAGAGGAGCGCCATCAGCAGGGGCAGGTTTCGTTCCGGCGGCGCGCCGCTGAAATGCTCGTCCATCGCGTGGAAACCCGCCAGCATTTCGCGGAAGGCTTCCGGCCCGATCGCGAGCATGGTCGAAAGTCCGATCGCGGAATCCATCGAGTAGCGACCACCGACCCAGTCCCAGAACCTGAACATGTTGGCCGTGTCGATGCCGAACTTTTCGACTTCCTCGGCGTTGGTGGAAACGGCGACGAAGTGTTTCGCCACCGCCGCTTCGTCACCACCGAAGTTCTGCAGGCACCAGTCGCGTGCGGCGTGCGCGTTGGCAAGCGTTTCCAGCGTGGTGAAGGTTTTCGAGCAGACGATGAAGAGCGTTTCCCCGGGGTGCAGGTCGTGCGTCGCTTCCACGAAATCGGTGGGGTCGACATTGGACACGAAACGAAAAGTCATGTCGCGGCGGCTGTAGTGTTTCAGCGCCTCGTAGGCCATCACCGGGCCCAGGTCGGAGCCGCCAATGCCGATGCTGATCACGTTCCGGATGCGTTTCCCGGAATGCCCCCGCCATTCCCCCGCGCGTACCTTGTCGCTGAATGCGGCCATCCGATCGAGTACGTCGTGCACTTCCGGGACGACGTTCGCGCCATCCACCAGGATGCGTTCGTTCCGCGGCGCGCGCAGTGCGACGTGCAGCACCGCGCGGCGTTCGGTCTCGTTGATCCTGTCGCCACGAAACATTGCGTCGCGGCGCTCGAACACGCCGCGTGCACGCGCGAGCTGCTGCAACAGCCGCAAGGTCTCGTCCGTGACGAGATTCTTCGAATAATCGAGGTACAGGCCCGCACCTTCGGCGACGAGGCGGGTACCGCGCCTGGCGTCGCCATCGAACAATTTCTTCAACGTCGTGCCGCGCAGCGACCGCCAGTGGCCCGCCAGCGCGCGCCATTCCGCTGTCGAGCGCAGCGGCGGCACGCTCATGCGCGGGCTCCCTGCCCCGCCGATTCGGCGACGCTGGAACTTTTTTGTGCGATGCGCTTCAGCAGGTCGTTCCACGACTTCACGAACGCGGCCGCGCCTTCGCGCTGCAACTGCCCGGCCAGCGCGGCGTCATCGACGCCGGCCGCCTTGAACTGTGCGATCACCCTTTCGCAATCGCCCCCATCTTCCGCCATCGGTGAACCAAGCTTGCCGTGGTCGGCAAACGCCAGCAACGTCTTGTCGGGCATCGTGTTGATGGTGTCCGGTGCCGCCAGCGCTGCGATGTACAGTGTGTCGGAGGCATCCGGATCCTTGGTGCCGGTGCTGGCCCACAGGAGGCGCTGCGGGTGCGCGCCCGCTGCGACGATCCTCTTCCAGCGATCGCTTTCGCGCAGTTCCAGATACGCCCTGTAGCTGCGGTGGCCGATCGCGATTCCGAGGCGGTTCTTGAGCTCCGCCGGAACCTTGTCGGCGACGGCGACGTCCCACCGGCTGACGAAGATGGAGGCGACCGATTCCACGTGGGGCGACTTGCCTTCCGCGATGCGGCGTTCGATCCCGCGCATCCAGGCCTCGGCTGCGGCAAGGTATTGCTCGCGCGAGAACAACAGGGTCACGTTGATGGGCACGCCCCGGTAGATCGATTCCTCGATCGCCGGAATGCCCGCCGGCGTGCCGGGGATCTTGATGAAGAGATTGTCGCGATCGCCCTTGGCATGCAGTGCGACGGCGGAGTCGATCGTGGCTTGCGTCTCGTCGGCCAGCAATGGCGAAACTTCCAGCGACACGAAGCCATCCACGCCATGGCTTGCCTCGTGCGCCGGCTTGAACAGGTCCGCGGCGCGGGTCAGATCCTGCAAGGCGAGTTCGAAGAAAAGTTCCTCGTCTTCCTTGCCGTCGGCGATCAGCTTTGCGATCGCATCGTCGTAGTCGGTGCCGCCGGATATCGCCTTGTCGAAAATCGAGGGATTGGATGTCAATCCGGTCACGTTGTAGTCGGCGATGTATTTCGCAAGCGTGCCGTCGTCGAGCATGCCGCGGGTAATGTTGTCCAGCCAGATGCTCTGGCCGAGATCGTGCAGTTTCTGGGTGGGGTTCATCGTTTCACTCCGCGGCGGTTGCCGATTGCAAGGGGGAAAGGAAGGCGCCGGCTTCCATGCCTGCGAGTTCGCCGACGTGATCCAGGGTGATCTCGGCGGCAGGGTATTCCTTCAGCGCGACCGGATCATTGGCGTAATGGCCCTGGCGCACGAATACGGTGGTCAGGCGTTCGCGCCACTGGCGCTTCATCGCGTCCAGCACGCGCAGCTTGTCTTCGACCATCACGTAATGCGTGGCCGGGAAACGTCGCATCACGTCCTCCAACATGCGTTCCTTGTGCACGTAGATCAAGACCTGTCCCTGCACTGCATCGGCAATGCCGGACACATTGATCTTGCGCGGCTGCAGCACCACGTCGCCATCGGACAGCACCACGCAGGGGCCGAATTGCGCGAGGTGCGAAATCGCGTCCAGCGCACCGGGATACAGGCGCGACGCGAAATCGTAGTCCAGCAGGTAGGCGGCCAGGTCCTGCGCGCGCAGCTCGTCGTCACACCCCAGCCGGAAGCGCTGGATTGCGCCGAGGTAGTCGGCATAGCCGAGTTTCTCGCGGAGGTCCTCGTAGATCTCCCAGTACTTCTTGGCGCCATCGGTACCGAACACCTTCGCGATGTGCCGGTTGAGGTCATCCTGCACACCGTCGTTGTCGAGCAGGGTGTTGTCGACGTCGAACAGGAAAACGAGGGACGACGCTTCGCTCATCGGCTCACCCTGGGCAGCGGATCGAGCCGCGGATCGTTCCAGCCACCGGCATGCGCAATCAGGGCGTCGGCTTCCTTCGGACCCCAGGTGCCGGGTTTGTATTTGTGCACCGGCACCTTGTCGCCGATGACCGGATCGAGGACCCGCCAGGCTTCTTCCACGCAGTCGTCGCGGGTAAACAGCGCCGAATCACCCTCGATCGCGTCCCCGAGCAGGCGCTCGTAAGGCGCCATTGCGGTGCGCACGTGGCGGTGGGCGATCAGTTCCACCGGCAGCCCCTTCATGGCTTCACCCGGTTCCTTGACCAGCGCGCCGAGCGAAATGACCACGTCGGGACTCAGGCGGAAGCGGAAATGGTTCACCGCGCCACCCTCCGTCGGGCAATCGAAGACCTGCTGTGGCGGTTTCTTCAGGCGCACCAGCACCTCGGTGCATTTCACGGGCAATTGCTTGCCCGCACGGATGAAGAACGGCACGCCGGCCCATCGCCAGGTATCCATGTGTATGCGCAGCGCGGCGAATGTTTCGACGGTCGAGTTCTTGGCGACACCCGCCTCCTTCAAGTAGCCGTCGAATTGCCCCCGCACCACGTCTCCGGGCTCCAGCGGGCGCATCGAGCGGAACAACCGCAGCTTCTCGTCGCGCATGGCATCGGAGCTGCGATTCGCCGGTGGCCCCATGGCCAGCAGCGCCAGCACCTGGAACATGTGGTTCTGCACCACGTCGCGTATGGCGCCCACTTCATCGTAGAACCTGCCGCGCCCCTGCACGCCGAAATCCTCGGCCATGGTGATCTGCATGCTGGCGATGTGGTCGCGATTCCAGATGGGTTCCAGCAGCGAATTGGCGAAGCGGAAATACAAAAGGTTCTGCACCGGTTCCTTGCCAAGGTAATGATCGATGCGGAAGATGTCGTGCTCGTGGAAAAAACGGTGCAGCGTCCGATTGAGCGCCCGCGCGGACTTCAAGTCGCGCCCGAACGGTTTTTCGACGATCACCCGTGCGCCCTGCGAACAGCCCGATGCCGCCAGACCCTTCACCACCGGCACGAACATGCTGGGTGGAATCGCGAGGTAATGCAGCGGATGCTGTGCATCGCCCAGGGCCGCCCGCAGCTTGTCATAGGTTTGCGCGTCACCGTAATCGCCATCGATGTACCGCATCTGCTTCGACAACTTCGCAAACGCTGCCTTGTCGATGCCGCCGTGTTCCTTCAGGCTGTCTTCGGCGCGCTTGCGCAACTGGTCCACGTCCCAGCCGGAGCGGGCGATGCCGATTACCGGCATGTCCAGCTTGCCGTCATTGATCAGCGCCTGCAGGGCCGGAAAGATCTGCTTGTAGGCCAGATCACCGGTGGCGCCGAAGAACACGAAGGCATCGGACGTGGCGGTGGGCATCAACTCGGCTCCTTGTGCATGGTCACGCGGACGTGGTGCGAGGCGCCGTCATCGACCAGCGCGATGCCGGCGCCTGAACCCTGCAACGTTACACCATCCAGTTCGATCGCGGCGATGCCACGGCAGACGCGCTGCGGATTTTCGACCTCGATCCGCCAAATCGTGCCGCCGCGCCGGTAGGTCAGCGCAAAGCCCTTCCACGCGTGCGGCATGCATGGATCGATGTGCAGCCGGTCGCCGCGAAGGCGAAAGCCCAGTACCCATTCGACCACTGCGCGATACAACCAGCCCGCCGAACCGGTGTACCAGGTCC
>Ga0164242_10008937_pt1 | contig 10848 bp, 23 predicted proteins | sample OricomgcompostMG_FD_108783 | JGI IMG/M metagenome (GOLD analysis project Ga0164242, IMG submission 108783) | Miracle-Growth compost microbial communities from Emeryville, California, USA - Original compost - Miracle growth compost (MG) ... | reverse complement strand
GAGGGTGCATTGGTATCGCTTTTTTAAGGGTTTGGACACGTTGTTTATACGTTGTTGAGATGCTTGGGTGGAGGGCTTACAGGTGCCCCTGATACGGTGCTGTTGTTGTTCGCATAATATATAAAGCGAAAAAGTGCATACAATGTCTTTGTTCGTATAATAAACGATGTGAAAAAGTGCATACAATAACTTACAAAAATTGAACAAGGCCCCATTTTCAAACCCGAAAGGAGAGAAAATGGGAATATACGCACTACCAGAGCCACGTACCGGACGCCCCCAGCCAACGCATCGGGGGTACTGGAACGCCGAGCCTGCCTACAGCCATCACAACGACAAGTATCCAAGCCTAAGCTGGGGCTTTTTGCTGTACGCGATGCGCTGGCACATGCACCGCATGACCCAGGCCGAAATGGCGCGGGTGATTGACCCGGCAGGGCAGAAAATCAAGCAAGAGTATATCAGCCGGTGGGAGAGGGGCGTCAGCCCTGTTCCCCAAACCGTGCGGACGTTCATTTTTGCGTGGTTTGCCCAGCGCCTTGCCGATGGGCTGGAAGTGCCGCTTCCCGTCAACAACACACAACCCAACCGGAATGCCCGCCAGCAAGTGCTGATGCACCAGCATGGCACCTTTGGCGGCGCCGGGAAAAAGAGAAAGGAAGCCTAAGATGGCAAACGAAACCGTAAACACCCACAACGTCAACCTGACCCTGCACCAGCCGCAGGAAGGCCAGCACACCGTGGAAATCACCAACCGCGACGGGCGCGTGACGCGCTTTGTGGCCGATGGCCAGCAGCTGCTGGCGTTCAAGGCCCTGGTCGCCGTGGTCAAAAAGGGCGACTTGTTCAACAAGCCCGACCCGGCCAACGGGAAGAAATAGCCATGAAGCGGCTGCTTGATTGGTTGCTGGGCGGGAGGTTGTCAGCTGATGACCTCGCCCGGCTGGAGGTGATGGAGCGCGTGGAGCAGGACATCATCGGATAGAAAAAAGGCCTTGGTTACGCTCAACGAAAGCTAGCCAAGGCCTAATCAAAACACCGACGCTTCGGAGAAGGTCAGCGAAAACAACGTGGGCCAAATCTCCTAAAGCGTCAAGAGGGCGCGCTGTGCGCTTTGTAAAAAGGAGATAAGAAAATGGCCGATATAATCGACATAAACGCCGTGAGGGCCATGCGTTTGGCCTTGGTGGATGTTCCCGCCCGGACAGAAGAGCGCCACTTCAAGTGGCATGTTTGCGAAACCTGTGAAGGCAAGGGGCTGTTGCGGATACAGCACGACCCCGTTGACCTGCACGCCGCCCGGCTGGTGCCGGTGGCCTACGGTGAACACCGCGATTGCGACATGGTGTGCCATGCCTGCGCGGGGTTTGGGCATAGGGTGCGGGAGGTGGTGGCATGAGGATTTTTTGGGTGGCTCTGGTAGCCTATATCATTGCTCTGGTTTTTCAGAATATTCAGACTTGTGGGCACATAACGTGGTGCGGGTTTTGGTAATGGAAACCAAGCGCCTCGTCATTACGGACGTATGGGGCCAACAGCGCGTTTTTAGCGGTTCTTTGGTGGAGAAGTACGGCATGGCCGTGCTGCTGCGTGAGGCGCGTGCTGATGGCCTGAAAACTATCCAGAGGATTGAAGTGGAAGTGCCCAACGATGGATGGCTGCTGTGGAGGTGTGAAACAACCGTCTTCAACATCAACCGCGATGGTTACCTAGGAAGCGGGGGGGGTCTCTGTAACACCCCCCCCTACAATTACAAGTCAAGGAAAACAACATGAACAACATCAAGATATTAAAAGCAGGTTATGACGGCCTCGACGTGAGCTTCAAGGGGACGCTCTCGCCACGGGTGCTGGCCCTGCTGGAACGGGCGAAAAAGCAGGCCCAGAACGACAAGCGTGAAGCCACCTTGCGCCTCACCCCGCGCTTGCTGGTGCGGGTGGCGGAAACGGGCGCCAAGGGCGGGTATGCCTTCCGCGTGGATACCGGGCCGGAGGGGGAAACGTGGTTTTTCAAGAACAGTGACCGCGAGGATTGGAACATACGGTGTTCCTGCAAATCCTCCATGCTGGCGACGCTGGGCTATGAGGGCGCCAAGGCGCGGCTCTATGAGCGGCTGTGGGAGTTCAGCGCCACGGTGAGCGAGGAAAGCATTGGCCGGGTGGACTTCGCCTTCGACTTCACCCTGCCGGGTTTCGCCATCAACCCGGCGCTGGTGGTGGCCCATGCCCACAGCGGCGTGAACGAGGACGGCGTGAGCATGGACAGGGCCATGGCTGCGGTGTCGCCGGACGAGTGCGAGGTCAGCAACATCACCAGTATCGGGCGCCGCGTGCAAACCGTCACCATCGGCCGGATGCCGGGGCGGCAGGTGACGGTTTACGATAAGACGGCGGAGGTCAAGAAGCGCGGGAAAAGCTGGTGGTGGCAGCTTTGGCGGGTGGCCGAGGACACGCAGGTGTGGCGGCTGGAAGTCCGGGCGGGCAAAAAATACCTGAAAGAGCGGGTGGGGGTCACCACTTGGGCGGATTTGGAGGCGAAGATGCCGGACATTATCCACGCCACCCTGGTCAAAATCCGCATGGCCGACCCGGAGAAGGTTTTGCATGAGCGGAACATCAGCCGCACCGGTTACCATCCCGTGTGGATGGCTGCGCTGAATTACGTGCGGATGCACTGGCGGGATACGCTGAAAAGGGTGGAGCCCGTGCGCATCATCACCGGGGAGCGCCGCAAGGTTGCCCGCATGTTCGAGCAGCTTGTGCAGGGCACCGTCATATCCTACGCCGCAGCGTGCGGGGTGGAGCGCGCGGAGGTTCCCCGCTTCATCGCCGCAGTAATGCGCCGCACATCCGCATTACCGAATAAGGATGCGCGCGCATTTGCGAAGAAATGGCGAAAATCCAATGAAAAATACGAATACTTAACCGGGTGTTTTACCGGGTGGAGCGACGCATATGCGGCAGGTTAGGGTAGTGCCAAAGAGGCCAAACATGACTGAAACCGAGTTCCGCCAAAGACTGAAACGCTACGGTATGACGCTCCGCGAGGCGTGCTGTGCGGTGTTCAACCTGACGGCGGTGGTGCTGGATGCAGAGGCGATTGAAAAGCACCTGCAACGGCACGGCACATTGAGCGCACCGTATACGGCCACGTTTGAGTTGTTGTTCAGCATGGTACGCAAGAGGAGAGAGAAGTGTGACCGCAAAGCCGCTTAATGTAGACGCTAAGGTGGCGCAGGCCATCGCAGAGTCGCCGGAGATTGACGCGCAGAAGGGGGAGCGTGCGCGGGAAGCGATGAATAGCGCGCAGGGTGCGCCGAAAAACGATGCGCCCGCGCCGCAGGAACCTGCGGTGTATGCGGACGAGGTGGCCTCCCGCCACGGCCGGGTCACGGCTAAGTCCCTCAATATCGGGTTCAACAGCATCGTGGGGGAAAAGCTGGATGCCGACATGGAAACCACCCTTGGCGACGTGATGGGGGAGATGTTTGGCATCGTGAGCCGGGTGGGCAACCGCTGGCTTTACCTCGGTCTGTTGGCTATGGGCGTGCTGCCGGTGTTCGCCACCGTGGGCATCAGCGCGTGGAAGGCCATCACCATGAAGCCCGCGAAGGATGGGAAGGCCAATGATTGAGTGGTTTGAAGGTTTTGTGGTGGGGGCTTCCCTCGCCGCAATGCCCACGGCGTACATCGTGGGAATGGGGAAGGGGCATCAGCGCGCCATGGAGGGCGTGGGGGCGCTCCCCGCAAGGGTCGCAGAGGCTGCGGCCACATTCATTAACAGAATCGGAAGGAAAAAAAGTGGACTTCATGGAACAGGGACAGGCGGCACCGTTGCCGCAGACACCCAAAATGAGAATGGGCAACGTGTGGCCGGTGCTGGGGGTGGCAGTGGTGGGGCTGGGCTTGCTGGCGCTGCTGGGGCGCCGCAAGAGCGAGGAAGCACCGCCCAAGGAGCCGGAGGAAGCCCCGGAGGAAACGGGGCAAACCGCCGAGCAAAAAGCCGCGGCGGACAAAAAGGCCGAGGTCAGCGCAAGGATGCGCGCGTTGGCGCTCAAGCGGCACGCCAAAAAGCAACAGCCGGACGTGCAGGCTAGTGAGTGATGGGGTTTGCCCACAAGGCTTTTTACGGTATCACCGGCATGGGCAAGAGTACCCTTGCCAAGCATTTTGCCCGTGGACTGGCCCACCACAAGCAAATCATCATCGTATTTAACCCGCTGGGGGATGATGGGTGGCCGGAGAAATCCCGGCAAGCCTACACCGCAGACCAGCTGGAGGCCATGTTGGCCGACCCGCGCCTCTATGGGGCGCATGTATTTGTGGACGAGGGGCAGGTGCTGCGCCACCAGTTCCGGCCGGAGCGCCATCCCACCATCGCCACCCTTGGCAACGTGGGGCGCCACTTCGGCTTCACCCTCTACCTGCTGGGGCAGTATCCCACCGCTGTACCGCCCCACATGCGTTGGAACTGTGCCGAGTGCTACTGCTTCAACCTTGGTACCGAAAAGCACGCAAAAGAGGTGTGGGAGGATTTTGGGCGGCAAAGCATTGATGGGGTGCCGGTGTGGCAGGTGATTTTAAGCCTGCAACCGTATAAATGTGTCTTTCTTACCAAGTTTTCCGCAGAAATCTGCGATATCCCACCGCCGCGCTAACCGGGTGTTTTACCGGGCGCTTTACCGGGTGGCCGGAAAAGCCAGCGTGGCCGCACGCTTAAGCCGAACATGCAACAGAGGAGCAAAAAAGTGTTCGGAATTAGCAAAAGCAGCGCGAAAAAGTGGGCTGGGCCTATCTTGATAACCGCGTTTGGCGTCGCACTGGCGCCGTATGCCACCAAGTTTGTCAGCTGGGTGGCGGGCAAAATCGGCGTAAGCGCGTAGGAGGGGGCAGGATATGGCAACAGCAGCATCCATGCGCCCGGCGAAAGTCCTGATGGACCAAGTGCTGTCGCGCAGCATCCTTCAAACCTTCTCCCTCAACGGGCAGGCACAAGACCAGTTCCAAATCACGGCGGGTAAGCTGATTACCGCGCTGGAGCTTGCGTTGGCGGTCACGTACACCTCCACCACCGGCACCGTGCACCCCAGCCCCTACGACATTGCCAACGTCATTGCGCGTTTCCAAGTCGTGACGGGCGGCGGTTCCACCCTCATGGATTTGAGCGGGCAAGACCTTTACGACAAGTTCGTGAAGCAGGATGGCGTGGCGATGGACAACAAGGCCCTGGTCGGTGGCACCGCGCAGACTGCCGCCACCGCGCGCATGACCATTCGTGTGCCCATGACGCTGGATGGCATGAAGCAGCCCGCTGATGGCCTGCTGGAAACCATGCAAAAAGATGTGTTCGTGACCATCACCTACAACAAGCTCACCGATGATGGTGTGCTGTTCGGTGACACCACGGGCCTCAGCGATGTGTCGGCCAGCCTGAAAATCAGCACCAAGGAATATGTGTGTAGCAGTTCCGTGGCGGCCTACCTCATTGCTAACTCGGTGCAACCCATCATTGTGGGCAATGACAAGGAAATCAACCAGACCAACGATGCCTTCAAAATCGACCAGCTGCCGAAGGTGAGCTATCTGGGCATCACCATTGCCCCGCGCGTCACCGACGCCAACGGCAACACTGCGCCGTCCTCGGCCCTGCTGGATGCCGACAAGGCCATGGCGGTCAAGTCCACGCTGAACAACAACACCTACCAACGTGAGGCGGTGCGTGTGTTGCGTGGGGAAACCCTTGTGCGCCGCCGTGATGCCAGCACCCCGGATGGGCTGATTGACGTGCCGATGACCATGAACGGGTCACTGGCGCAATACATCGCCAGCACCAGCGCGAATGAGTTGTTCTTGGAAGTCCCGGCCATCAACACCGGCACCAAGCCCAACCTGCGCATCATCACCACCAGCTTCCGCCGCAACACGGAAGTCAACAAGTAAGCGGCGGGGAGGGGCTTCCCTCCCTACGCTTTCTCAAGAACGAGGTTTTACCATGGCATGGTCATTCGACGATATTTTGGGCAAGGCGGAGAGTATCGGTAACGATATCCTGACCATCCGCGCCCAGAACTCGCAAAACCAAATAGCCCGGGCGCAAGCACAGGCGACGTTGGTGCAGGCGCAAACCGCGGCGGCCGCGCAGGCGGCGGCGGACAGCAACACTGCAAAAATCGCCAAGTTCGCCATGTTCGGCGGCGCGGCGTTCCTCATCATCGCCATGTTCGCGGAAGGCCGCAAAATCTGGAGGAGCCGGTAAATGGATCCCGCAACTCTTGGTATGATGGCTCTGGGGAGCCTTATGGGCGGCGGCGGTGGTGGCACCAGCGTGAGCCAGTCGCTGGAAAACAACTTCAACAGCAACATCAACACGATTATTCAGGGGGCGGGGGCTTCACCCACTACCGGTGCTGTCAGCCAGCCGCAGACCGGCACGGCAACGGCAGATGCGACGGGCAATACCCCGCAGTCTAGCGGAACGGGCCTTTTGGACAGCTTGGGGTTGGGTGGCAGTAGCACCGTTCCCACCACCCCGGCAACCACGGGGAACGTCAGCACGGCTGTCGGCATGAGTTCCGAGTGGATATATTGGGGCGGTGCCGCCATTGCGGTGGCAGGTGGTGCTTTCCTCATGTTCGGCAAGAAGCGGAGGCGTTAAGCCATGTGGCCGTTTTTGCTGGTTGGAGGCACAGCCCTTGCGCTCACCAACAAGGTCAACGCGTGGACACAGGACTTTCAAGGCTGGCTTTACGGCACGCAAAACAGCGACGGTAGTACATCGGGCGGGGTTTTGCCGTCTGGTATCGGTGAGCCCGTGCAAGTCAGTGTGCAGCCGACGCAGGCCGCCAGTTGGTTTTCCTACATTCTGGCTATGATGGGCGTCAATTTGTCGTCCGTAACGTGGTGGTTAAAGGCCGGTACGGTGGTGGTGGGCCTGTTTGCTGCTGGCTTCATCCTCAAGGAAGCGAAGGGGCTGGTGCGTGGATGAGCTTGTTTGGCGGGATTTTGGGCGGCTTGTTCGGCGGTGGAGGCACCACCGTTACGCAGCAGGCTGCCAACAACACCACGGTCAACGTGCAGAGCATTCTGCAAATCACGGGGCTGGACGAGGTATTGCAGCAGCTTGGCTTGATGCAGGCGCAAACCGCCACGGCGCAGGCCGACGCCACCAAGGCCCAGGCCGATGCCACCAAAACCGGGGCGGCATGGCTGGCGGCCGCGCTGCTGGCCGGGGAGCAAGCGCAGGTGCAGCAAACGCAGGATTTGCAAAACAAGATGCTGCCGTGGGTAAAAGTCACGCTCACGGCCGTGGTGGCGTATTTCGCCATCAAGACATGGAACGCATGGAGGTAAGGGCATGAGCAATTTGCCGATTTTTAGCATTCTCAATCTGGATGACGACCACACCGACGTCCCGCAAAAGGTCAACATGGGCGGTCATGCCGTCTATGTGGTGGACGCCAGCAGCGAGGCAGCCCTGGTCAATCTGGGCTGGGTGGTCAACGGCCGGGAAAACGGCCCGCTTATCCTGCAAGACCGTGACTGGATTAAGAGCCCCGAAGCCTTTAACCAGCTGAACGTCTACCACGCGGCCCAATCGGGCGAGTGGGTGAAGCTGATGATGGTGGCCATGAGCGAACCGCCCGCGGACTTTGAGTATTCCCGCGCCGGGCGCTCGGTGGTGGATGCCATCGCCAACGCGATTAAGGTCACGGGCGGCACCCAATGCACCCACACCGCCGTTGCGCTTGGCGCGGCCGCGGTCAAGGTGCTGGACGCCGACGCCACCCGCACCAGCGCGTGCATCTACGTGCCGCGCAGCTTCGCGGGCGTGCTTTATGGCGGCGCTGATGCCACCGTGGACGATACCGGGGCGCCGATTGGCGAGGGCGGCTGTTTCATTATCCACGCCACGCAAGATGCGCTGTATCTGGTTACGGACGGCTCCAGCGTGACCGTGGGCGTAAGGGAGGACGGCTGATGCCCGGCGGTCATTCCGGCTACCCCAGCCACGCCACAACGGCGGCCTATGGCTTGGCCAAGGGTTCTGCTTCCAATGAGGTGCGCAACCTCAACGGCAGCGCGGGCCTCTACGTCAACGCGGGCAGCATCCAATACCACCCCGGATTCCCGCAGGCGTGGGCCATCGTCGACCAGTCCGGCACGCAAAGCATCGTAAGCAGTTATGGGGTGTCGAGCATCACAGACCAGGGCGTGGGCATCACCAAGGTCAACCTTTCGCGGGCGCTCACCACGGCGGGCTTTTGCGTGTGCCAGAACATGGGCGAATCCACATCCAACGGCGTGATTATAGGCACGTCCGCGCCCGCCGACGCAACCACCAGCGCCTTCACCTTCCGCTGCCGGGCAGCCAATGGCGGCGACTATAACGACAGAACGATGGGAGCAATCTACTATGGCCTCGCTTAAGCGCATCATCTACACCGACCCGGACAGCGGCGCCGCGTGCGTGATTACGCCGGTGGAGGGGTGGCTCAACCCGGTGGAGGGCGACGCGCGCACGCTGGAGCAGCTTGCCGCCAAGGACGTGCCCGCGGGCGTGGCGTACCACATCATCGACGCGGCCGACCTGCCGCTGAACGACCAGTCTTTCCCTGACCGCAAACGCACCTACCGTAACGCGTGGAAGGTGCAGGATGGCGGGCTGACCACCGACATGGAGGCCGCCAAGGCCATCCATGTGGCCAACATCACCCGTGAATGGGCCGCGCGTGGCGCCGCGGCGGGCGACTTGCAGGCGGCGCTGGACGCCGTGGGCACCCCGGCGACGGTGGCCGAGCTTTATGCCGCGTGGCCGGCCGCGATTGAAAGGCGGGGAGGGTGAGGCATGAACCTATGGGGCATTGGAGCGGTGGCGGCCATCGGCGGCCTGTTCTTCGCGTTTATCCCGCGTGCCGTGGCCAGCAACGCCGTGGCCACCCCGCAAACGCTGGCCAAGTCCGTGGTTGAGCAAATCAGCAACGTGGCGGGCACCACCGGGGCGCTCTCGCGCGCCCAGGTCGAGGCGATAGCCCAACACGTTTGCGCCAGCTACTTCCCCAACATCGACTGGCGCATGGTGGTGGCCATCGCCAGCATTGAAAGCAGCTTCAACCCCACTGCCGCGCGCACCGAATACAACAGCAATGGCAGCGTGCGTGACGTGTCCTATGGGATGATGCAGGTGCTGACCGGCACGGCAAGCTGGCTCTACACCGATTTGGGCGCGCGGGCCTACGGCGCCCCCACCCCGGCGCTGTTAAGCCAGCCGGAGGCCAATATCTATTTCGGAACGGCGTTTCTCAACTGGCTGGCCGGGTATCACGGTGGCGGCCACACCGAGGAATGGGTTGTGAGGGCCTATAACGGCGGGCAGGGCTGGCAGTCCACCGCCAAGGGGCCGAGCATGACGGAGGCCTATTGGGCCAAATATCAATCAAGGAAAGCGAGCTTCTATGGCAGCTAAGGCAAAAGGCCGGACGAGTACCGGCTGCGTCAAGAAGGGTTACCGGCTCACCAAGGGCGGGGCTGTGGTGAAGGCGAAGGCCAAGCACCACCGCCGCAAGCGCAAGGCGCGCCGGTAATGCAAGAGGCGCTGCGCAATATCGCCGTGTACGTGGCCACCATGTTGCTGGGCTGGGTCGGTTTGACGTTGAAAAACGTGGAAATCGAACAGGCCACGCAGGGCATGCGGCTGGCGGCTATTGAGCAGCAAGTTAATAAAATAACGGAGAATCAAACACATGAAGTACTTTCTCAAACTGCTGACGCAACCGTCTACCATGGCGGGCTTTAGCTCGTTTATGGGCATCGTGTACGCCGCCCTCTACAGCGGTATGCCGTTGAGCGTGGCCGTCCCTGCCGGGATTGGTGCGGTGTACGCCATGCTCAAGCATGACGGTGACGCAACCGCCACACCCCCCACCAAGTAATTGTCTACGCTTTAGACAGTTACCCGGAAAACCCTTGCAAATCCGCGCAAAAGCCTAGACCGCCGCGCCCCTTGACAACAAGGGGGATTGGCCCACACCATGAACACGCTTTGTCGCATGGGGCGCTTGGAAGGCTACCCGCGCGGATTTGCACTTGAGGCATGTGCCCTCCCCAAACCGCGCCAGCGGGGCGGGGAAGGGGCACAGGCACAACGAGCCGCCTCAAGGGAAACGAGGGCCTTCCCCTGCGCGGAGCGCGCAGAGAATCAAAACAATGTGAAAGGCTAAGCCATGGCTTTCAATTATGGCATCCTCAAGAGCAACCCCACCAACGACAAGCAGCCCTTTGCGGGCGATATTGCGTGCCCGGTGTTCCGGGGCAAGGTCACCCTTGCCGTCAACCAGAACCGTGGCACCAACGCTGATGCGCCCAACTTCGAGGTCAACAGCAACGGTTTCCAGATTGGTAATGCGTGGATTAAGAGGGGCAAGAATGGGGACTTCCTCTCCATCACCCTTGACGGCCCGCATTTCGACAAGCCGCTGTACCTGACCGCCTTCGAGCGCCAGAACGAGGTGGGCACCTATGACGTGGTGTGGTCGCGGCCGAAGCAGGCGACACAACCGGTAGACAACGGGAGTATGGCTGCCTAGAACCGCTGGCAACGGGTTAAGTGTCTGAAACTGTGTGAAGGCACATCTACAAACCAACCGGGCTGTAACCGGTAGACAGCGCAGGGGTGCTGGGGTTGCAGACCAAGGGCGATAATGGGGCCTGTAAGTTATTGATATTGCTCTTGTTCGCATAATATATATTATGTAAAATACGGATGGGGACGAAACGAGGGCTTTGGTGGTGGCCCCTCTTCCCGGCCTGATTCCGGGCTGAGGGCGGCATGGGGAAAAACCGGGTCTCTGGG
>Ga0164242_10008936_pt1 | contig 10848 bp, 9 predicted proteins | sample OricomgcompostMG_FD_108783 | JGI IMG/M metagenome (GOLD analysis project Ga0164242, IMG submission 108783) | Miracle-Growth compost microbial communities from Emeryville, California, USA - Original compost - Miracle growth compost (MG) ... | reverse complement strand
TAGCGTCAGCCACGTCGAGGTCTTCCAGATGGGCAGTGTCAGAACTTCCATCCTCGGGAGACCTCGACGTCTACCCCGGGACCGACGCGCCAGCCCCACCTACACCCTCATCTGGGAAGAGCCCCTTTGCGACGCTGCCCTCGGCATCGCGGAGTACGGCCAGCAGGCGGCCCCGACACTGCCGGTCGGTCCCGGCATAGGTCTGCACCTTGCGTGCCGGGCCGTCGTACGCCGGTCGTCCGGCCGCCGTCCACGCACACCGGTCGGTGATCGGGCAGCTGCCGCACTTCGGGTTGGTGGCCGTGCAGACCAGTGCCCCGAGCTCCATCACCGCGACCGCCCAGTGGCCCGGGTGCGCGTCGGGGACCAGTGAGGCAGCCAGCTCGCGCTCGGCACGGGTGACCGAATTGCCGGGGAACTCGACGCCGACGATCGCGCGGCCCAGGACCCGGCGCACATTGGTGTCCAGCACCGGTTCGGAGCCGTCGAAGGCGAAGGCGCTGATCGCGGCAGCGGTGTAGGCGCCCACGCCAGGCAGGGAGAGCAGTTCGTCGTGATCGGCGGGCACCTGGCCGTCGTACCGCTCGGCGATGGTGGTCGCAGCGGCATGCAGGCGCAAGGCCCGCCGCGGATAGCCCAGCCGACCCCAGGCACGGACCGCCTCACCGCTCGGCTCGGCAGCGAGGGCCGTCGGCGTCGGCCACCGCGCCATCCAGCTCTCGAAGACGGGCAGCACCCGGTTGACCGGCGTCTGCTGGAGCATGAACTCGCTGACCATCACCGCCCACGGGGTGGCGTCCGGTCGTCGCCAGGGGAGGTCGCGCTGGTGTTCGTCGTACCAGTCGACGATGGCGGTGCGAAGCTGGGGCATGGTCACGAGGATCCAGCTTTCCACTGCGGGACCTGGCCCCGCCAACTGTCATCGGCGCCCAGCATCCGCAGGTTCGCCCGCGTGGCCCTCGGATCAGGCGGGCGCGACGTCGAAGCGCGTGACGTAGACGCAGACGGTGACTCCGAGCTCGGCTCGGAGAGCGGACCGGCTCATCGCTTGCATGGCTGCGTAGTTCGCTGTGTTCGGCTGGACCCCTACGCATCCCCAGGGGGAGCGGCCGGTGCGGACGATGCGGCTGTCAGCGCGCAGAGTTCCTTGCGCCTCGACTTGTTGGGCCCTTGTGTACTTGGCGTGCGGGTTCCAGCGAACCTTGAGTGCGGTTCGTTTCCGCGCTTGGACGATCGCCTTGTGGACCTTGTGGTTCGCGGGGCCGACGCCGGTGAAGACGATCCTGCCCTTGTTGTGCCGGACCGTCCGGCGGAAGGATGCGGTGAAGTTGTCGCTGGCGAGGGCGAGACGTTCGATGCGCTTGATCTGTTTGCGCTGCCTCTTCGTGAAGTGCGGATGATCCGCTGTTCTCGAGGTGACCGTCGGGGCTGACGGGCCGGCCGGCGCAGCCGGTGCCTGAGGGGCGACCAGGAGGAGGGTCGCCAAGAGACTGACGAACATCGTGCCGACGGCGAGGGCGCCTCGGCCGGCTGCATGCTGGATCCGGATCATGAGAAGCCTGCCAATGCGACGTCGACGTTGAAATTGAGTGTCAGGCCCATCGTGGTCCTGATGTTGGGCCACGGCGAGACCCGACCGACCGTAGCGCACTTTCGAGTGGGCCCCGGACGGCGGTTGGCCCGGCGAAGTCGTCCCCGTGTCCACGGCCGGCGGCCCGCCCCAGGGAGGAGTTCGTGGAGGCCTTGTGTGTCGAACGTATGTTCGATAACATCGATTCATGAACACCTCGGGTTCGACGGCTCCCACGCCATCGGCGGCCGGCTTCTCGGTCGCTGATGCGGGTGAGCTGGCCGTGCTGCGCACCCGGGTGGGTGAGGTCGACGGGGGTGGGCTCACCGATGCGGAGCGGATCGATCTGATCGCCGGGTTGGAGCGGCTCAAGGCCGCTGCCGCGGCGGCTCAGGCGCGGGTGACGATGGCCTTCGCCGAGGCACAGACGCGCGAAGCCCTTGCGGCTCTTCCCGAGGTCGCTACTGCGTCCGAGCGGCGCCGGTTGCAGGCGCAGGTGTCGCGCTCGGTTGCCGGGCAGGTGGCGTTGGCGCGTCGTGACTCGCCGGCGCGGGGGCAGCGGCACCTGGGGCTGGCGCGTGCGCTGGTGGGGGAGTTGCCGGCCACGATGGCCGCGCTCTCGCGTGGTGAGATCTCGGAGTGGCGGGCGGTGATCGTGGCGCGGGAGACGGCGTGCCTTTCGGTCGAGGACCGGGTCCGTACTGATGCTGAACTCGCCCCGCGTCTTGCCGAACTCGGTGACCGGCGGTTGGGTGATACTGCTCGTGGTATCGCCCAGCGCCTCGACCCTGCCTCTGCGGTGCGCCGGGCCAAGAAGGCGATCGGTGAGCGGCGGGTCGGTCTGCGTCCGGCGCCGGACACGATGTGTTACCTGACCGGGCTGGTGCCGGTGGCCCAGGGGGTGGCGGTGTTCGCGGCTCTTCAGGTCGAGGCCAATGCGCTGCGTGGGCGGGGTGACCCGCGGACTCCGGCGCAGTTGATGGCCGATCTGTTGGTCGCCAAGGTCACCGGGGTCGGTGTGTGCACCCTGTCCAACGCAGCCCCGGACACCAACACCGCGACCGACGCGAGCACGGACACCAGCACAGACCCGAGCACAGACACCAGCGCGGGCACCAGCGCGGGCACCAGCGCGGGCACCAGCACGGGCACCAGCACGGGCACCAGCACGGACCCGAAGACGGGAGCCGAGGCAGAGACCGAGGCAGAGACCGAGGCAGAGACCGAGGCAGAGACCGAGGCAGAGGCAGAGGCAGAGGCAGAGGCAGAGGCAGAGGCTGCTGGTCGGGTGAGGGAGCCGGTTGCTGAGACGCTTGCCCGGTCGATCGCCCGCCGGGCCGGCACCTGGGACCAACCGGCCACCGGCACTGCGGGCACTGCGGGCACTGCTGAGGCTGCGCCGGTCAACGCCACCGACGATGTGCTGGGGGTGGTGCCCGGTGTCGAGGTGCAGATCGTGATGAGCGAGCGCAGCCTCTTCGCCGGCGACGACGAGCCCGCCCAGCTGACTGGGTACGGACCGATTCCGGCGTCCTTGGCGCGGCGGCTGGTGCGGGGTGCGGACAAGGTCTGGCTACGACGCCTGTTCACCCGCCCCGGGTCTGATGCCGGCACGGGGGATCTGATCTCGGCTGATTCCCGGCGGCGCCTGTTCACCGGCCGACTACGGGATCTGGTCGTGTGGCGGGACCAGACCTGCCGCAACCCGTGGTGTGATGCCCCGGTCCGTCACGTTGACCACATCCGTGCCCACCGCGAGGGCGGTGCGACCAGCCGTGACAACGGCCAGGGACTCTGCGCGGCCTGCAACTACCTCAAGGAGACCCCCGGCTGGCGTGCCGACGTGACCCACCTCGCCGGCGGGCCCCACACCGTCGAGACCACCACCCCGACCGGGCACCGGTACCGATCCACCGCACCACCCCAACCCGGCACCCGACCGCCGGGAGCATCCCGATACACGCCCGGCACGGCCGAGACCCTCTTCGAGCAACTCCTCCAGGACAGCGCCTGATCCCGTGAGGCAACCGTGTGAAGCGCCTCCGGAGTGCCTCCGACGGTTCGTGCGCTGTGTTGTCTAACGTGCTGACCATGAGCTCTCGGCCCAGTCCGGTCACCCACCCGCGCGGTCGCCTGCCCGCACGGGTCTACTGGATGCGCCGCGGGCTGGTGGCGCTGACCGCGCTCGTTCTCGTCTTCGGCTTTGCGAAAGTCTTCGGCAGCATCGGCGGCGGCTCCTCCGACAAGGGTGCACAACTGGCAGCCAACGAGTCGACCAAGGCGCCGCCCAGCACGTCCGCGTCGGCCAACGCTTCGACCGAGACCGATCCGAGCCCGACAGCCAGTACGTCCTCGACCGCGCCGACGCTGGCTGCCCCCTCCGGGCCGTGCAACCCCGAGGACCTGTCCGTCACCCCTGTCGTCTCCGTTGCCCATGCCGTCAATCCGGTCACGATCGCGCTCAAGATCACCGGCTCGTCGCCGGCCTGCAATTTCGCGGTCAGCCCCAAGGCGGTGGCGGTGAAGATCGTCTCCGGTAGCGACCGGATCTGGTCCTCGCAGGATTGCCCGCGCTCGGTGCCGCGCCAGACCGTGGTCGTGCGTAGCGGCGCCGAGACAACCGTTCCGGTCACCTGGACCGGCCGTCGTTCCAATGGCACCTGCGCCAACACCAACAAGTGGGCGCTCCCCGGCTACTACCACGTGCTCGCCGCGGTGATCGGCTCCACGCCGACCGACACCCAGTTCCAGCTCACCGTCGCCCCCCGCGCGGTGATCACGAAGACCGCCAAGCCCAAGCCGCACCAGAAGCCCACCGCCTCCTCGACCCCTTCGAAGAGCGCGTCCTCGACGCCGTCGAAGGGGACCGGTGCCAAGGGCAAGGGCAGCTCCTGCGGCGGCGACAACGCCGCCGGCACCTGCTGAGTTGGATGGCGCGAGCGTGCCTGCGCTCCGGAGCGCGTTCGGCTTTCAGGCCGTGGCCTCTGCCGCTCCGGCACGCTGCCGCGCCGCGGTTGACGCGGTCTCGGGGTTTGGGGTTGCTTGGCGGCTTCCGGTGCCAGGTGTTTTGGGCGCGTGCGTGCCTGTGCTCCGGCTGAGGTCCTCCGGTACTAAAGGGGATCGAAGAGTGTGGGGGCAGGTCCGCTGACCGGGAAGTCCACGATGAGGACCGCTCCGTCGAGTGGGTTGGGATCGGCCAGGCCGCCGCGGGCGGAGGTGACGATCAGCAGGTCGTCGGCGACGCAGACACTGGTCGGCTGCCGGGCGGGCACGCCGAGGAGATCGACGAGTACGCCAGCGGGGCTGAAGCGTCCGATCGCGGAGCCACCCCAGAAGGCGACCCACAGGTGGTCCTCGGCGTCCACCGTCAGCCCATCGGGCACTCCGAGGTTGCCGACCTCGATGAAGATCGAGGGCTCCTCGAGCCCGCCGCCCTCGCGTACCGGGTAGCGGCTGACGACCCGGCGAGTGCTGTCGGAGAGGTACATCGACGAGCCGTCGAGCGAGAAGGCGGGACCATTGGGGCAGCCGAGACCGTCGATCATCGTCACTGCGGCCCGATCCGGGGTCAGCCGGTGCAGTGCACCGTTCCCCGGAGTGCCGTCGTGGTCCATGCTCCCGAACCACAGGCGCCCACTGGGATCCACGGCCGCATCGTTGAACCGGCGTACCGGCTCGAGTCCGGCGATCGGACGGGTCCACCAGTCGAGGGCACCGTCCCGGTCGAGGAGGGCGATCCCGTCGCCCGCGGCGAGGATCGTCCCGCCGTGGCGAGCCGGGACGGCGGCACCCAGCGGGAGGTCGAGATGGAGGCGGCGCTCCAGGGGACTGGTGCCGACGCCGGTCCACAGGTCGCCGGCAAGGATGTCGACGACGGAGAGCCGGTGCCCGTCCCACCGGGCACACTCACCGAGGAAGAAGCGGTGGGCGTCGAGTGGCTGCACCGGTACCCGGCGCGGCGAGAGCGGCATCAGCGGGTCACCAGTCCGCCGGTGTGCCGTCGTCGTGGAACCACTGCGGTGCCTGCTCGGCCGTGAAGGGATGGCGGGCCGCCGCTGCGCGGTCCAGGTCGACACCGATGCCGGGCCGTTCCGGTGGAAGGGCATGACCGTCGAGGATCCGCAGGTCCGCGTCGACGACCTCGTCCCGCCATGGGACGTCGGAGCGCATCACCTCCAGGATGAGGAAGTTGGACAGCGCCAGACCGGCGTGGATGTTGACCATGGTCGCCACCGGGCCGAGCGGGTTGTGCGGCGCGAGTGCCACGCCGAAGGTGTCGCAGAGTGCCGCGATCTTGCGCAGCTCGGTGATGCCGCCGACATGACAGACATCGGGTTGGGCGACGTCGAGCGCGCCGGCAGTGAGGAGGGGAAGGAAGTCGCCGCGACCGTACAGCCGCTCTCCGGCTGCCACCGGGATGTCGACCGAGCGCGCGGCGCGGATCAGCTCCTCGGGACGCTCCGGTGCACAGATCTCCTCGACGAACCACGGCCGCATCGGTTTCAGCGCACGACAGATCTCGATCGCAGCGCCGGCGCCGGTACGACCGTGGAAGTCGACCATGACCTCGACCTCGTCGCCGACCGTCGCCCGGACCGCAGCCGTCAGCTGCGCGGCCTCGGAGACGACCCGGTTCGAGGTCAGCGCCCGGGAGCGGCCGACCGGCAGGATCTTCAGCGCGGTGTAGCCCTCGTCCAGGAGCTCCCTCGCTCGCGCCGCGAAGTCGTCCGCGGTGGCCCGGTCGTAGACCGCGTCGGACCGGCCTCCGCCCAAGTGCCCGTACAGCCGGACCCGCTCCCGCGTCAGCCCGCCCAGCAGCCGGTACAGCGGGATGCCGAGATCCTTGGCGGTGATGTCGTGCAGTGCTTGGTCGATCCCGCTGATCGCCGACATCGTGACCGGGCCACCCTTGAAGAAGGGATGCCGGTGCAGCACCTGCCAGAGTCGTTCGATCTGGGTCGGGTCCCGGCCGAGCACGAGTTGGGCCAGGTCGGTCACCGCTCCGACGACCGCTCGGGTCTGGAACTCGCAGGTCGCCTCGCCGATGCCCTGCAGGCCGGGTACGTCGGTGTCGACCACGACGAAGATCCAGTTGCGCATCCCGGCGTTGACCACGACGGTATCGATGCCGGTGATCTTCATCGGTGTCCCCCGGCGGGACGATTCGCGACCGGATCCTCGGGGGGCCGGGAGAGCACCGCGGACCAGCCGCCGTCGACGGTCAGGGTGGTTCCCGAGACGTAGCCGGCCTGCTCCGAGACCAGGAAGGAGACGGCGGCGGCGATCTCGTCGGGTGTTGCGATCCGCTCGGCCGGGGACTGGTGGGCAAGGTGGCGGTGCGCCGCCTCCGGGTCATCGGCCGATTCCAGTGAGGCGAGAAGAGCCGGGGTGGCCACCGCGCCGGGTGCGACCCCGACCGCACGGATCCGCTCGGGGCCGTAGGTCACGGCGATGTTGCGTACCAGGGCCTCGCCCGCGGCCTTGGTCATCTCGTACACCGCATGATGGGGGTAGGCATGCCGTGCATGCACGGACGAGACGACGACCACCGTGCCGGGCCGGCCGGTGGAGGTCCACTCGTCCACCGCCTCGGCCGTACCCCACAGGAGTCCGAGCTGGTTGACGTCGACGAGCAACCTGGCCGCACGCTCGTCCAGGTCGGTGAGCTCGTGCGTGTGCGTCAGGCCGGCCGCTCCGATCCAGGCGCCGAGAGGAGCAAGCTGGTCGGCCGCCGCCCGGGCTCGCCGATGGGTCTCGCGTTCGGACACATCACCGGAAACGGCGACCGCAGTTGCCCCTGCCTCTCGAAGGCCCGCGACGCATGCCTCGAGCGGGTCGCGGTCACGATCGACAGCCACCACCGCCCAGCCGTCCGAGGCGAGCCGGCTCGCGACTGTCTTTCCGATTCCGGAGGCTGCTCCGGTGACGATTGCGGTCAACACGTGGACCTGCCTCTCTAGGAACGGCCGACGAGTGGCGGAACCGGCCGCAGCTCGTCCTCGTTGCGGGGGCGGAGGAAGTCGAGGTCGCAGCCGAGCGGTGCCTGGAGCACGGTGCGCTGATAGAGGGCCGGCCAGCCACGGAGCTGCTGGGAGACGGGCGGCCTCCACTCGGCGCGTCGGCGCTCCAGCTCGTCGGCAGGGATGTCGAGATCGAGCCGACCGCCCTCGACGTCGATCTCGATCATGTCGCCGTCGCGAACGAGGGCGAGCGGCCCGCCGATGGCGGCTTCCGGGGCCACGTGGAGGAAGCAGGTGCCGAAGCTGGTCCCGCTCATGCGGGCGTCGGTGATCCTGACCATGTCGGTGACGCCTCTTTCGGCGAGCTTGACCGGGATCGGGATCATCCCCCACTCGGGCATCCCGGGTACGCCGACCGGCCCGCAACCGGCAAGGACGAGCACGGTGTCGGCGGTGACGTCCAGATCCGGATCGTCGAGCCGGGCCCGCATGTCGTGGTAGCCGTGGAAGACGAGGGCCGGGCCACGATGCCGGAAGAGCTCGGGGCTGGCCGCGCAGGCCTTCAGCAGCGCGCCGTCCGGCGCGAGCGTTCCGCGTACGACGGCGAAGGGTGGACCCGGGCGGACCGGATCGGACAGTGAACGGATGACCGGCAGGCCTGACGCCTTCCGGCCCTCGGGCGGGACCTCGTCGGTGGGCAGCTCGAGGCTGCTCGCGCCGGGGAAGTCGCTGACACTGACCGCACCGCGTGGTGTGTCCGCCCCGACGGCCGCGAGCAGGGCCGGCACGCCGCCGGCGGCATGCAGCTGGGAGATGAGCATCCTCCCGGTCGGCGCGATGTCCGCCAGTACGGGCGTGTCGGCCGCGATCCGGTCGATCCATTCGAGGGGCAGCTCGATACCGAGGCGACCGGCGATGGCGGCGAGGTGGATGACGACATTGGTGGATCCGCCGGCAGCGCAGAGTGCGACGAGCGCGCGGCGGAAGGCGTCGGGCGTCATGATCGTCGTCGGTCGGATGTCCGCCTTCACCAGCTCGACCGCGCGCTGGCCGGCTGCGAAGGCCTGCGCGACGCGGACCTCGTCCGTGGCCGGGGTCAGCGCGGTGCCGTCGAGGGCCATTCCCAGCGCCTCGGTCACGATCGCCATGGAGGAGGCGGTGCCCATCGTGTTGCATGCGCCCAACCCGCAGGAGTAGCACGCCTCGAACTCGCCCCACTCCGTCTCGCTCATCCGCCCCGAGCGGTAGTCGTCCAGGTAGGACCACAGGTCGGTGCCGGCCCGTAAGGGCTTCCCGCGGAACCGGATCTCGGGTCGGCTGCCGCCGATCAGCATGATCGACGGGAGGTCGACGCTGGCCGCGCCCATCAGACATGCCGGAACGGTCTTGTCGCAGTTGGCCATCAACACCGCGCCGTCCAGCGGGTAGGACCGGAGGTTCTCCTCGATCTCGATTGCCATCAGATTGCGATAGAGCATCGCCGAGGGCTTCATCAGGTCCTCGCCGAGCGACATCGTCGGGAAGACCACCGGCAGGCCGCCTGCGGCGAGCACGCCCTCGCGCACTGCGGGGATCACGTCCCGCAGCGGCAGGTTGCAGGGGTTCAGCTCGCTGGAGGTGTCGGCGATGCCGATGACCGGTTGCCCGCCTGCCCCGGAGATCTCGATGCCTGCCGAACGCAGTGCGGCACGGTGTGCGACAGCTGTCTCGTCGTGCCCCGAGAGCCACTCGTCGGAGCGCAACCGCCCGGTCACCGAGTCGTCCCGTTGCCGCGCGTACCCGTCTTGTCGTCATCAGCGGGGACGGACTCGCCGGAATGGCCGAGGCGGCGCGAGATCTGCCCGGCGCCGACGGCGAGGGAGCTTCCGATGTGCTCGATCCGCTTCGGGGTCGCGTGGGCCTTGAGCGTCGTCACACTGATCGCGGCGACCGGTGCCCCGGTGCTGTCGCGGATGGCAGCGCCGAGGCAGAGGACGCCCTCGAAGTCCTCCTCGTCGTCGATCGAGTAGCCACGGCCCCGAATGGCGTTCAGGTCATTGAGCAGCGCCCGCTTCGTGGTGAGGGTCTGCGGCGTCTGCCTGGAGAGAGGCCGACCGGCCAGCAGCTCCTCGACCTGCCGGTCGTCGAGTGCGGCCAGGATCGCCTTTCCGACCGCGGTGCTGTGCAACCGCTCCTCGTTGCCCATCCGCAGATCGATTCGCAGGCCGCTGGGCGCGTCGACCCTGTCGATCATCGACACGTGGTCGCCATCGAGGATGCCCAGGCGCACCGATCCGTGCAGATCGCTGGAGAGCTGCTGCAGGGTTGGCCTGGCCACCGACCCGATGGAGAGCTGCTCGCGGGCCAGGTCACCGAGTCGGGCCAGCGCCATTCCGAGGTGGTACCGGCGATTCTGGCCGGTCCCCGAGTCGGCAACGAAGTTGAGCGAGATCATGGTCTGCAGGACTGCGAACGTGGCGCTCTTCGACATCCCGGAGGCCTCGGCGATCTCGGTGACGCTGCGACCTTCCTGTGGCGCGGACGCGAGTTCGTCGAGGATGCCGAGTGCGCGAGCAACGCTTCGAACCGTGTAGCGCTCTCCACCGGAGTCCGACTCTGCCATCGCGTTCATCCACCTTTCGGGTCGCTTCGTCCTGGTGAGACCAGTCCACATCCTGCCGCCTCGCGGCGCCGTACGCGTCTCCACCTCACCTCGATCGGGGCCTGATCAGGTTCGCCGGAGCTCTTGCCTGCGTGTCCAGACCTGTTGTACTCTTCCGAACAGCATTTTGTCTAGCCGAACAGAGGGAGATTCGATGTCAGCCGGTACTTCCGCAGGAGCCACCGTGTCCCAGCGTGCACAGGCAGCCATTCCTGGCGGGGTCAACAGCGGGCAGCGGCTGGTTCCCGGACTGGAGGACCTGGTCGTCACGGCGACCAAGGGCGCAACCTTCACCACGTCCGAGGGCCGTAGCTACGTCGACTTCCACGCCGCCTTCGGCCCGCCGCTGCTGGGACACAGCGATCCCGATGTCATCTCGGCGATGGTCGCGGCGATGCAGAACGCCGACCTGGCCGGCGTCGGCGTCACCGAGGGCGAGGTCCTGCTGGCCGAGGAGATCAGCGAGCTCGTCCCGTCGGTGGAGAAGGCGCTGGTCACCTCGACGGGGTCGGAGGCCACCTTCCACGCGCTCCGGGTCTCTCGCGCTGCCACCGGTCGCCGCTACGTCATCAAGTTCCAGGGCTGCTACCACGGCTGGCACGACTCGGTCAGCCTCAACGTGATCTCCGCACCCGACCGGGTCGGCGCGCACGACCCGATCTCCACCGGCATCCTGC
>Ga0164242_10008935_pt1 | contig 10850 bp, 8 predicted proteins | sample OricomgcompostMG_FD_108783 | JGI IMG/M metagenome (GOLD analysis project Ga0164242, IMG submission 108783) | Miracle-Growth compost microbial communities from Emeryville, California, USA - Original compost - Miracle growth compost (MG) ... | reverse complement strand
GTCGCTCGTCAACACGATCCTCACCAACAACGGCTACACGGTGATCGACCTCGGCAAGCAGGTCCCGGTCGACGCGATCATCGAGGCCGCGGTCGAGCACGAGGCCGACGCGATCGGCCTCTCCGCCCTGCTCGTCTCGACCTCCAAACAGATGCCGACGGCGATCGCCGAGCTGCACGAGCGCGGGCACGACTTCCCGGTGCTGATCGGTGGCGCCGCGATCAACCGCGACTTCGGCCGTCGCGTGCTCTACCCGAAGGGCCGCGAATCGGACGAGATCTACGCGCCGGGCGTCTTCTACTGCAAGGACGCCTTCCAAGGCCTCGACACGATGGACGCCCTGGTCGACGACGACGCGCGGTCGGCGCTGGTCGAGCGGATCCGCTCCGAGGCGAAGACCTTCCGCGAGAAGCCGGTCGTCGTCGACGACTCCCCGCCGGTCACCGACGCGAGCGTCCGCTCCAAGGCCGCCACCGACAACCCGATCCCGACCGCACCCTTCCTCGGCGTGCGCGACGTCCCGGTCGGCTTCGACGACATCTACCCCTACCTCGACCGCCACGTGCTGTTCAAGCTCCACTGGGGCGGCAAAGGCATCAAGGGCGAGGCCTGGCGGCAGCTGGTCGAGGGCCACGACGGCGAGGAGGGCTTCGTCCCGCGCCTCGAACGGATGTGGGCCGAGCAGGACTACCTGCACCCGAAGGCCAAGCTCGGCTACTTCCCCTGCAACTCGGAGGGCAACGAGCTGATCGTCTTCGACCCGGAGAACCCGGACGTGGAGCTCGAGCGCCTCGTCTTCCCGCGGCAGCCGAAGCACGACCGCATCTGCCTGGCGGACTTCTACCGGCCGCTTTCCTCCGGCGAACGCGACGTCGTCGCCCTCCAGGGCGTGACCGTCGGCGCCGAGGTGACCGAGCTGATGGACCGACTCGGCGCCGAAGGCGAGGTCACCGAGCAGTACTACGTCCACGGGCTCGGGGTGCAGAGCGCCGAGGGCTTGGCCGAGTGGCTCCACTCGGAGGTCCGCCGCGGCCTCGAGATCCCGCTCGACCAGGGACGCCGCTACTCCTGGGGCTACCCCGCCTGCCCGGACCAGTCCGAGCACGAGAAGGTCTGGCGCCTGCTCGGCCTCGAATCGATCGGCATGACCCTCTCCGGCGGCTACGCCGTGATGCCCGAGCAGTCGACGGTGGCGATCATCGCCCACCACCCGCAGGCGGTCTACTTCGGCATGAAGTCCGGCTTCATCCCCGAGGGCAAGACCTCCGACGAACTGATCGCCGGCACCGAGCGCGGCGGCGACCTGCCGCCCGAGTCCGACCCCGCCGAGGGCGCCGACGAAGGCAGCGACGACCCGGCCAAAGCCGAGTCCGCCGCCGAGGCCGTCGGCCGCTAGCGCGCCGGCGCGCGAAGGGACGGGGCGGCGCCGAGCGCCGACTGAGCCGGTTTCGCTCGGACGCCTGAAGCTGGCGCCCGGGGCGGTTGTCCGGGGCGGAGTTCGGGGCGGGTGCGGCCGTCCGAGATGCGCCCGGCCTTCTCGATGGCGGCCCTGGCAGGCTGTGGCCGCCATCGAGAAGGCCGGGTGTGCGGGAAGGGTGATGGGACTTCGTCACGAGCGCCGGGTGGAGGAGCGTGAGATGCCACGAAGTGCGCAGGTCCCGTGACAGAGACTCCGGGAACGTCACAGATCCTCATGCGCCGGGGAAGCGTGGTCGACCTTAGTTACCCATAGGGTTACGTAGGTCGACCGCACTCGGCAGGGTGTTGAGGAACTGTCACGGAAGAGCGGAGATCGTGCCGTCCCTGTGACGTTCCCGGTGTATGCGTGTCGTCCCTGTGACGTTCCCGGCGCAAGCGTGCCGGACCCTCGGCGTCTTCCCTGCATCTCCCTCACGTCCCGGGCGTCTCGTGGCGGCCACAGCCTGCCACGGGCCGCCACGAGACGCCCGGGACCGATCTCGGACGGCCGCCACGGCCACGGAGCACGGACGCACCTCGGACGCGCGCGCCGCCGCCGGCGGCGGGGAAGAACATCCTCGAGGAGGCGGGCCGGCGACGATTGGATGGCCTCGCCGCCGGCCGCGCGCCTTCCTGGATCTGGGGAGCCGGCCTGGGATCGGTGGCGACGCCCCTCGTCGACTATTTTAGTCGACTACACGAGAGTTTTTTACTGATCTGTGAAGTCTGCGTTAAGCGCGGCCCGCGCGCCCTGCCCGGCTAGGCCACGCTGCTGTGGCTGCGATCCGAGCGGCGACGCTCGCGGTGCGGGTACGGATCGAGGTGCACCGGGGCGGTGGAGATCGCCTGCACGCGCAGGTCGCTCCAGGTGAGGCCCTCGCGGACCAGGGCGGGCAGGCCGAGGGCGACGGCGGTCGCGATCTCGACGCCCTGCAGGATGATCCCGTAGGCGAGCGCGTCGCCGTAGCTGACGCCGAAGCCGGAGTGCAGGACGCTGATCACCGCGAGCTGGAAGACGCCGATGTTGGACGGCGTCGCCGGCACGACCGCGGTGACGTTGACCGCGAAGAGGACCGCGGCGGCGGCGCCGATCCCGGCCTGGTTGTCGAGGCCGAGCGCGTAGAGGAGCGCCCAGCAGGCCGACAGCTGGATTCCCCAGGCGCCGAGCTGCGCGGCGGCGGCGGAGAAGCCCTCGCGTGGGTCACGGAAGATTTTCAGGCCGGCCCGCACCTGCACCATCGCCCTGTGCACGGCGGCGGCGACCCGGGCCACCCTGCCGTTGCCGGTCTGCCGCATCACCAGGGGTGCGATCAGGACGACGACGAGCAGGATCAGCGGCACGAGGCTGAAGAGGAAGAGGTGTTCGGTGCCCGAGTGGAAGAGCGACGTGGTCGAGACGATGATCACCCCGAGCAGCGCCAGCGCCACCAGGTTCAGCAGCGTCTGCGAGACCAGGGTGCCGAGCAGCACCGGGAAGGTCTCCCGCATCCGCCCCGTGCGCCGGGACAGCGCCAGCGCCCTCGCGGGCTCACCGAGGCGCGCCGGCAAGGTCGCCGACATCAGCACCCCGATCATCGTCGCCGAGGTGACGTCGCGGCGACGCACCGGGCTGTTCGGCAGCGCGGCGCGCGCGATCCAGTACCAGGACGCGGCGCGGAAGAACATCGAGATCGACATCAGCGCGAAGGCGACGAGGACCCAGCTGAGGTCCGAGCGGACGATGCTTTCGGCGACTTCGTTGACGCCGATCCGCTTCAGCGCCTCGTAGGTCAGCAGCGCGCCGAGGCCGGCGGCGACACCGAGTCCGACGCGGCGGGCGATGCGCCGACCGCGCTTGCCTTCGCGGGCGGGCGCGGGGTCGAGCGAGGGAAGCTTGCGCGGCGGGATCGGGTCGTTGCCATCGGCGGGGCGCAGGCCGGCCCAGTGGGCGGCGCGGGCGGCGGCGCCGACCGGCTGCGGGGCGGCCATCGCCCGCTCGTACACGGTCGTCACCTGGTCGGCGACCCGCGGCCAGGCGTAGCGCTTGGCGCTGTGGCGGGCGGCGGTGCCCATCGCGGCAAGCAGCTGCGGCTCATGGTGGACGCGCTGCAGCTCTTCGGCGAGGCGCAGCGGATCGCCGGGCGGGACGAGGATCCCGTCGACCCCGTCGGTGACGACGTCGCTGTAGCCCGCGATCGCCGAGGCGATCACCGGAGTCCCCGCGGCGAAGGCCTCGGTCAGCACCATGCCGAAGCTCTCGCCGGAGAGCGACGGCGCGCAGAGCACGTCGGCGGCGTGCAGCTCCGCCCACAGCTCCTCCTCGGAGACGCGGCCGCGGATGTCGATCTTCGCGAGCAGGTCGGGGTCCGGCAGCCAACGGCCGACGTCCTCCTCGCCGGCCCCGATCACGGTCAGCCGCGAGGGCACGTGCTCGACCAGCGCGTTGAAGGCGGTCAGCAGGATCGGCAGCCCCTTGCGCTCCTCGGGCCGGCCGACGAAGAGGATCCGCAGCTCCTCCCCCGGCGTCTTCAGCCCGGCGGGCGGGGCGTCGACGTCGACGCCGTTGGGGATGATCGTGTACTCGCCGCCGAACCAGCGCTTACCGGTCCAGGCGGCCGCCTCGGAAACGGCGATCCGGGCGGAGAGCCGGTTGAACATGCGGCGCGCGCCGACCGCCGAGGCGATGTGATTCGGCATCGGCTTGGTCGAGTAGGCGTGGAAGGTGCCGACGACCGGCGTGCGATCGGCGCCGAGCACAGCGTTCCAGCCGACCAGCGGCGCCAGCGGCTCGTGCACGTGGATGACGTCGAATTCGCCCATCCGGACCTCGCGCCGCGGCCGTGAGACCCCGCTCGGCGTCACCGCCAGGTTGGAGACGGCCCCGTTGGCACCGAGGCCGACGGTGCGACCGAGCGGCGTCAGGTAGTCGGGCAGATCGAGCTCCCGCGGCGCCGACCGGTGGGTGGCACGGCTACGCAACCCGGGAGGGTCGACAGGGGCGAGGATGCGGACATCGTGGCCACGACCGAGAAACTCCTCGGCCAGCGCTTCGACGTGCCGGTTGACTCCCCCTTGGAAAGACCAGGAATATGGCGAGACAAGACCTATGCGCACGAGTACCTAAGGGTAGATGATGGGACGGCCTCAACTGGAGCGTCTACCCCGTTATCTGGGAACTATTACGCCCTGAGCGGCTTTCTACCTGCTTCTGCCCAGGCCCAGCCGAGAAAGACGAGTAGGTAGGCGGCGCCGATCTCCAGCAACAGGGCACCGGAATCGTTGGCCAGGGTGGCGACGACGGTGGCGACGACGGCGCCGATCAGGGCGGCGCGCATGGCGGGGACGTCACGGACCCAGCTCGCCAGGGTGGCGCGCCGCCACGTGGCGATCAGCACGAGGAGCGCGACCACCGGCAGCGCCACCAGCAGGATCGGGCGGACGAAGCTGCGGGCGGTCTGCTCGAGCCGCCGCTGCGCGGTGTCGCCGAGCGAGTGGAGGCCGCCGGCGTCGAGCACCGAGCGGGTGAAGTGCGAGTTCGCCCCGGTGACGAGGTCGGCGAGTGCCAGCAGGGAGACGACGACCAGCGGGACGAGGATGACGAGGAAGATCCAGCGCCGCCGTCCCCCGGTGACGACCAGGGCGGCGACCGCCACCCCCATCGGGAAGTCGATCGCGGCGCCGACGTCGGCGCCGAACTTGCCGGAGGCGAAGATCCCGGCGCAGACGAGGCCGACGACGAGGAAGACGGCGGCGGAGCGCCCCGGCGAGAGGCGTGGCGCGAACCCCGCCAGGCCGGCGCCGATACCGCCGACGATGACGACCGAGAGCAGCGCCTCGAGCTCGTTGCCGATCCCGTAGAAGCGGACGCCGAGGGCGGGATTCGGGCCGAGCAGCGAGAGCGCGCTGAGCGGCGAGCCCGCGATCGCGTCGAGCGCGTAGGCGCCGACCATGATCGCCGCGCCGACGGCCAGCGCACGGTAGTCGCGGAGCGTCGCCAGGGTGAGCGCGGCGAGCAGTGGCGCGCCGATCATCACCACCAACATTTCGGCGTACTGCGACGGTTCGAGCGCCGCGCCGACGAGCAGGAGCAGCGGCAGGTAGACGACCGAGAGGCCGAGCAGACGGACGCCGAGCGGGGCGAGCGCGCCGCGGGTGACGAGGACGAGGAGCAGCGTCGCCAGGACCCAGGCGAGGAGCGTGTAGCCGATCACCGGCCCGCGCCAGGTCGAGACGATCGCCATCCGTGCCCCTCGCGTTTCGATCCCCGCCGGGTCGACCGACCCCTCGGTGCGGATCGCCTGTCCCGTCATCTGGTCAGGGACGGCGAGGCCGAAGAATTCGAGGATCGTCGGCGCGATGTCGGTCGAGAGCACGTAGCCGTCGGTGCGCGTCGTGTCCGAGGTGAGGTCGCCGTCGTACCCCGGTCCCGCGATCCCCATCGGGATCGGCTCGTCGCTTTCGTCGGTCGGGGTGGAGATGGCGATGACGAGATCGCGCGGATCGTCGCGACGGAACTGCCTCGCCCCGGCAAGCGAGGTCGATGCTACGAGCACGGCACCGTGACCAGGTCCTTCGCCGCGGGCCAGACGGCTCGGTTCGAGGCCGAGGGCACAGGCAGCCGGTCCCGTCCCCACAAGCGTCACCCCTCCACCGCGCAGATCCCTCGTCATCAGGCCCGGTTCGATTTCGTCCGGCGCCGATTCGGCCCGTTCGACGGCTTCCTCGAACCAGGTCGAGCAGCGGCTCGGTCGCAGCGGCGGCAACCCGTGGTCGTAGAGCGAGTTGAAGACCCGGTTGCCGGCGCCGATGTCGAGGTAGGTCTGTTCGGGCGTCACCGTCCCCAGGCCGGCGCTCATCAGCCCCGGGGAGAAGCCGGCTTCGGCGAATTCGGTGACCGTGGTCGACGAGGGGACGAAGATCAGCTGCACCGCGCGCCCCCGCGGCGCGACCGTCAGCCAAAGGTCCCGGGTCACCCGGGACGCCGCCGAGGCCCCTGGCGCCACGGCCAGCGACACCAACAGCGCTATCGTCAGCGTCATGCCCGCCGACCGCACTTTCGCCAAATTCAGCTTCTTCAAAGTCGATCCCGCCTGGCGCCGGAAGGCCGCCGATCTTCGCGCCACGGACAAGCAGGAATTCCTCGCCGCCTGCGAGGACTTCGGCATCGACCGGTCGCTGCGCGCCTACTCAACCATAGGAACGCGTGGTGACGTCGACCTGGTGCTGCTCAGCCAGAGCGCGAACCTCGACGACATCCACACCTTCCACGTCGTGCTCGGGCAGTCGGGGCTGGCGAAATGGAGCACCACCCCCTACTCGTACCTGTCGATGACGAAAAAGTCGCCGTACTCAGACGAGAAGGCGCGCCCGGAGATCGCCGTCTCCGACCGCAAGTACCTCTTCCTCTACCCGATGGTCAAGCAGCGCCGCTGGTACGGCCTGCCGCCCGCCGAGCGCGGCCGGATCATGAAAAGCCACATCGACATCGGCCGTAGCTACCCCGAGATCACGGTCAACACGACCTACTCCTACGGGCTCGACGACCAGGAGTTCGTCGTCTGCTTCGAGGGCGACGACCCGGGCGAATTCCTCGAACTGGTGAACGAGCTGCGCCCGACCGAGTCGAGCGAGTACACCGAGTCGGAGACGCCGATCTTCACCTGCGTCTCGATGTCGGTCGGCCGCGCCCTCGACGCCCTCGACGGCGTCCCCAGCGCCGCCACCGCGCCGATCGGCTCCTGAGCGCCCTATCCTTCCCGTCCCCCGTCCACGACCGGAATCCTGAGAGACATGCCCAAGATCGGTACCCCTGAGAACCCACTTCGAGTCGCCATCGTCGGCGCCGGCCCGTCCGGCTTCTACGCCGCCGAGCACATCCTCAAGGACGGCGACGTCCACGCCCAGGTCGACCTCTTCGACCGCCTCCCCACCCCCTTCGGGCTGGTGCGCGGCGGCGTCGCGCCGGATCACCCGAAGATCAAGTCGGTGACCCGCGTCTACGAGAAAACCGCGGCGCGGGACGGCTTCCGCTTCTTCGGCAACGTGAAGATCGGCCACGACATCGAGGTGGAGGAGCTCGAAGGGCTCTACCACGCGATCGTCTACACGGTCGGCTGCGAGACCGACCGCTCGCTCGGGATCCCGGGCGAGGAGCTGCCCGGGAGCGCCGCCGCGACCGCCTTCGTCGGCTGGTACAACGCCCATCCCGACTACGCCGACCACGACTTCGACCTCTCGGCCGAGCGCGCCGTGGTGATCGGCAACGGCAACGTGGCGATGGACGTCGCGCGGATGCTGGCGCTGACCGACCACGAGCTGCGGCAGACCGACACCGCCGACCACGCGATCGAGCTGCTCGACCGCAAGAACATCAGGGAGATCGTCGTGCTCGGGCGGCGCGGCCCGGCGCAGGCGGCGTTCACCAACCCCGAGATCAAGGAGCTCGGGGAGATGGAGGACGCCGACGTGATCGTCGACCCGGCCGATATGGAGCTAGACCCGGCGAGTGCGGCGTTCCTCGAGTCCGACGAGGCCGACAAGACGACGCGGGTCAACGTCGAGACGCTGAAGGAGTTCTCCGAACGGACGCCGGCGGGCAAGAAGCAGCGGATCGTGCTGCGCTTCCTCGCCTCGCCGATCGAGATCAAGGGCGACGGCAAGGTCGAATCGATCGTCATCGGGCGCAACGAGCTGGTCGAGGAGAACGGGCGGCTGGTGGCCAAGGACACCGGCGAGCGCGAGGAGATCGAGTGCGGCCTCATCCTGCGCTCGGTCGGCTACACCGGGGTGCCGATCGAGGGCGTGCCCTTCGACGAGCGGCGCGGCCTGATCCTCAACGAGGGCGGCCGCATCCTCGACTCCCACGACGCGGGCCACAAGGTCGGCGCCTACACCGCGGGCTGGATCAAGCGCGGCCCGAGCGGCGTCATCGGCACGAACAAGAAAGACGCCCTGGAGACGGTCCAGCACCTGCTCGCCGACGTCGGCACGGGGACGCTGCTCGACCCGGCGGACCCGTCGCCGGAGGCGGTCGAGCGGCTGCTCGCCGAGAAGGGCGTCCGCTACATCTCCTTCGAGGACTGGCAGGCGATCGACCAGGCCGAGGTCGGCCGCGGCGAGCCGCACGGCCGCCCGCGGGTCAAGTTCGTGCGGGTCGACGAGATGCTCGACACGGTCGGCGAGGGCGTCGGCTGAGCATGCCCGTCGACCTGGGAGAGCTGAAGGGGATGATCGAGGCGGCCCTGCCGGGTGCCTCGGTCGAGGTCTCCGACGAAGACGGCGGCGGTCAGCACCTGCTGGCTGTCGTCGCCGCCCCCCAGTTCGCGGGCCTCTCCCGCATCGATCAGCACCGGCTGGTCAAGGCCGCGGTCAAGCCGCGCTTCGACGACGGCACGGTCCACGCGCTGTCGGTCAAGACCCGCCCGGCCTGAGCGACGCCGGCCCGCCGCCAGGGCGGCTAAGCCCAGCCTGACCGGTCGGGTCCAAGAGTCCGTAAAAGTCACACTTCCGCGCAGCACACGCGCGCTTTTCCTCCCTACGCTTCTTCCCATGGAGGCAACGAAGACCACCTGGCCCGACTCCCGGCTCGACGACCTGAACGACCGGGTCAAGATCATGGATAAAAGGATCGACGACGGTTTCGCCCGAATAGACGCACGGATCGACGGGACGAACGAGCGGATCGACAAGCTGAATCACACGATGATCACCGGCCTGGTCGCCTTGATCAGCATCATCGCCGTGCTGCTGACCGCGTTCCTGACCATCGTGGTCACGCACCTCTGAGCCGGCGGAGCGGACTGGCTACCCTTTGCGTATGGCCGACCAAGAGCTGAAGTCCAAAGTCGAAGAGTTGATCGCAGCCAACCCGGTGCTGCTGTTTATGAAAGGGGTGCCGGAGGCGCCGCGCTGTGGGTTCTCGATGCGCGTCGTGCAGATCCTCGACTCGATGGACGCCGAGTACGGGGCGATCGACGTGCTGCCCGCGCTGCAGCCGCTACGCGAAGTGACCGCCGAGATCTCCGACTGGCAGACCTTCCCCCAGCTCTACGTCAACGGCGAGCTGCTGGGCGGCGCCGACATCATCCAGGAGATGTACGAATCCGGTGAGCTCGGCGAGGCCCTCGGCCTCGAGCAGCCGGAGACCGTCGCCGCTGCCCCGGCCGCCGTCAGCGATCTCCCCGCGCAGTCGCCCCCGCTTCAGATCGAATAGGTCCGCCGCCGGGGGAAGCTGGCGCCCGAAGTTGCAAGGGGCCCGGACGACTGTCGGGTTGAGCCGGTCATGGGCGGCTCAAGTCGACAGTCGTGGCGACGTCCGCGCGGAGGTGTGACGAAGCCGCAGCGCCCGCGAAGCACGGGCGCGGCGCCCCGAAGAGCGCCGCCAACCGAGCTGGAAGCGGCGGGACTAGACCGCGGCCGCGGCGGGAGCGTCGTCTTTGACCTGGAAAGAGGATCCGCAGCCGCAGGCGGCGACGACGTTCGGGTTGTTGACCTGGAAGCCCGCGCCCTGCAGGCCTTCGACGTAGTCGACCTCGGAACCGAAGACGAACTGCATCGAGACCTTGTCGACGACGACGGAGACGCCGTCGACGGTGAAGACGTGGTCCTCGGCCTTGGCCTTGTCGAACGCCAGCGCGTACTGGAAGCCGGAGCAGCCACCGCCGCGGACGGCGACGCGCAGAGCCTGGTCGTGATCCTCCATCCCGGTCAGAAGCTCGCCGATCTTGGCGACGGCTTTGTCGGAAAGGGTGATTGCTTGGGTCGTGTCAGTCACTTCACAAAGTGTAGCGGGGCGACGGCGGAAGCCGCGAAGGTCGGGGTCTGAAAGTATTGGCGCCGGTGGCCACCAGCACCGAAACCGCGGTCGTCTGCGACAGCAGTCAGTACCTGCCCGCCGAGATGATCGCCGCGAAGGGGATCGGCGTGGTCAGCCTCTACGTCTCGATCGACGGCGAGCAGCAGCGGGAGCTCGACGTCACCGACTACGACGACTTCTACAGCCGCCTGCGCCAGTCGAGCAACGCGGCGACCACCTCGCAGCCCTCGGTCGGCGACTTCATCGCCGTCTGGCAGCCGCTGCTGGACGCGGGCAGGGAGGTCGTCTCGATCCACATCTCCTCGGCGATCTCCGGCACCTTCGAGGCCGGCAACCAGGCGCGGCAGCGACTGATCGACGAAGGCAAGGGCGGCGAGCGGGTCCACCTCTACGACTCCGAGATGGCCTGCGGCGCGACCGGGCTCTGCGTCCTCGCGGCGGCGGCGGCGGTCGAAGCCGGCGGCGGCCCCGAGGAGGCGATCGCCCGTGCCCGCCAGGTGCGCGAGACGCTGAAGATGTGGTTCGCCGTCGACACGCTCGAGTACCTGCGCAAGGGCGGCCGCATCGGCGGCGCCAGCGCCTGGATCGGCGGCGCGCT
>Ga0164242_10008934_pt1 | contig 10850 bp, 9 predicted proteins | sample OricomgcompostMG_FD_108783 | JGI IMG/M metagenome (GOLD analysis project Ga0164242, IMG submission 108783) | Miracle-Growth compost microbial communities from Emeryville, California, USA - Original compost - Miracle growth compost (MG) ... | reverse complement strand
CGCGTGGTAACAGGCCAGGTCCGGCGTGTCGAAATACACCGACTCGTACGCGAACAGTCGGCGGCCGTCGATGTCGAGCGCCGCCAGCTGTCCGCGCCCGGCCGGCGGCTGCTCGGCGTACAAGTCGGCGACCAGGGACGGGAAGACCGTGGTCGGCACCAGGTACTTCGTGTCGGTACGGGTGCTCAACTCGGCACCGGCCAGCACGGTCTGCAGGTCCACCGACGGCAGCCGGCCGGCCACGCCGGCCAGCACGGCCGCATCCCGGCTGGTCATCGGCTCAGCACCGACTGCCGGTCACGCACCGGCTGGGCCGGCGACGAGGTTTCCGCGGCCGCTGAGTCTGCCACCGCCGGGTGCCGGGTCAGCCGGCCGGTGATGTCCATCGACGTATCGGTCGGCCGCGCGGTGGGCCGATACCGGACGTCGACCACAGTCGTGTCCCGAACCATGTCCAGCTCCACCACGTCCACGCCGACCAGCTCACCGGGCACCACCGCGGCCGCGGCGTAGCGGGCCTGCTCGGCGTCGGTGCAGGCCACGTCCAGCACGACGGTCTGCCGCCGCACGTGCCGCTGCAGGCGCGGATGGTCAGCGGCATAGGCGACCCCGACCAGCAGCGCGGACAAGACCGGGCACAGCCAGGCCGGCGAGGGCATCAGCCCGGCGAGCAGACCCAGTGCCAGCGCGACGAAGTAGTAGGCCACCTCGGACTGGCTGATCTGGTCGGACCGCAGCCGGATGATCGACAGGATGCCGAACAGGCCGAGTCCGAGCCCGACGCCGGCGCCGGAGTGCAGCAAGACCAGGGTGACTGCCAGCACGCCGGCGTTGAGGGCGAAGTAGGCGAAGACGAGGTCCATGCGTGCGTGCCGGCGACGGTAGAGCACTCCGGCAAGCAGCGTGATCGCGAGCACGTCGCAGAGCAGGGCGACCGTGACCTGGCCGGCGCCGAGCGTGGCGACGTCACCGACGGATGGGGTAGGCATCGAGTGCGACTCCGTTCCGGCCGGGCCTGTCCCGACCACATCGACGACGATGCCCGCCGGCAATGAGATGTCCGTGAGTCGCAGATGAGAGCATTCTCATCCGGTGCTGCGCAGCCGGTACCCGGCGCCGCGGACGGTCTCGATCCGGTCGGTACCGAGCTTGCGGCGCAGGTAGCGCACGTAGACGTCGACGACGTTGGAGCCCGGATCGAAGTCGAAGCCCCAGACCTGGTCGAGGATCTGCTCGCGTGTCAACACCTGGTCACGGTGCCGGACGAACATCTCGGTCAGGTCGAACTCGCGGGTGGTCAGCTCGGCGGTCCGCCCGTCCACCAGGACCCGCCGGGTACGCAGGTCCAGGGTCAGGTCCCCGGCCTGCAACAAGGTTTCCTCGGCGGCCCCGGGCCGGCGCAGCTGCAGCCGGATCCGAGCTAGCAGCTCGTCGAACGAGAACGGTTTGCGCATGTAGTCGTTGGCGCCGCCTTGTAGCCCGGCAACCGCGTCCGCGGCCGAGTCGCGCGCGGTGAGGATGATCACCGGCAGGTCGACGCTTTCCGCGCGCAACCGGTCGAGCACCGCGAAACCGTCGGTCCCAGGCAGGCCGATGTCGAGCACCATCAGGTCGAACGACCCGCTGCGGGCATAGGCGTAGGCGGAGTCGCCATCGGCGACCGCGGTGGTGACGAAGCCGTTGGCGGTCAACCCTTTCTTGATGAACGCGGCGATCCGGTCTTCGTCTTCGGCGATCAGGATTCGCTTCATCGGTCCTGCCTCATCGATGGGTCGCCGGCCAGGATCCCCGTGCCGGCCGGCGCGGATTCGGGCCCGGCCGGCCGAGCCGGCCCAGGCAGTACGAGCGTGAACGTGGCCCCGTGTCCGGGGCTGCTGTCCAGTTCCACCCGGCCGCCATGCGCCTGGGCGATCGACGCGACGATGGCCAACCCCAGCCCGGCACCGGCTCCGGCCGGCTCGTTGCGACCCCGGGCGAAGCGCTCGAACACCGATCCGGCTTCGGCCGGGTCGATACCGGTGCCGGTATCGCGCACCCACAGCCGCAGCTGCTGCCGAGGCCCGATGCCCGGACCGGCCGCGGGCCGGTCACCGACGGGCGCTGAGACGGTGCGCAGGCTGGCGCCGAACGCGATCGTGTCGCCCGGGCCGGTATGGGCCACCGCATTCGCGGCCAGTTGCATCATCGCCTGAGTCAGGCGCTGTTCGTCGGCGATCACCTGTGTGTCGGCGACCTCGTCGACCGCCCACCGGCGCTGGGCGAGCGCGCGCGCCTTCGCGGCGGACTCGACCACCAGATCGGTGACGTCGACCGGGCCCGGATGCAGGAAGTCCGGCGCGGACGCGGTCGCCAGTACCAGCAGGTCGTCGACCATTCGGCTCATCCGGTCCAGCTCGTCGGTGACCAACGCCAGCGTCTCCCGCCGGTCCTCGGCCGAATCGCCCATCAGATCCAGATGGCCGCGGATGACGGTGATCGGCGTGCGCAGCTCGTGCCCGGCGTCGTCGAGGAACTGCCGCTGGTTGGCGAACGCCTGCTCGAGCCGGTCGAGCATGCGGTTGAACGTGGCGGCCAGCGCGGCCACGTCGTCGTGGCCGCGCACGTCGATGCGCCGGGTCAGGTCACCGGCGGAGATCTGCTGGGCGGTCTGGCGGACGGTGCGGATGGGCCGCAGGACCCGGCCGGCCACCAACCAGCCGACCCCGGTTGCCACCGCCAGCGCGGCGATCCCGGTGCCGGCCAGCACCTTGGCGATCGTCACCGCCTCGGCGTGTTCGGGGCCGTAGAACTCGACGACGACCAGCGCCCCGCGTCGCGGGTCGCCTTCGACCCGGATCGGGTACGCGGCATAGCGGGCCGGGCCGGCAGCGGTCGTGGTTTCGCCCGTGATCGGTGTGGTCGCGGCGGCGACCTTCGCGATCACCGCCGGGTCTCGGTCCAGCCGGGCCGGCGGGGTGGCCCGGCTGCGACGGGCGGCGGCGCCGTCGACGACGCTGAAGAATGTCTCGTGCCGGTCCGGCACGTTGTCGCGTAGATAGTCGCCGAGCAACACCGCGACGCTGTTGTAGGGCCGGCCGTCGTCGTTGCGATCGCGGGCGACGAAGCCGCGGAACTTCTGTCCCTCGTGGGTGAGTTCGACATCGACGCGATGGTCGGCGCGGGCGATCAGGACCCGCGCGGTGACGATCACCGAGATGCCCAGCGCGACGACCACGACCATGACCATCCACGACACGATCCGGGCACGGGCGCTCATGCAGGCGTCACCAGGCGACGCACGCCGCGCGCACGCCGGTCTCGCTCCACCTCAGTCCTCCTCGTCGTCATCGGTGTCGTGGTCGTCGGCGTCGGGGCCGTCGTCGTCGTCATCATCGTCGTCCCCGGCACTCGGCACGCCTCCCGGGTCGGCCGGGCGGGCGCCGGTGTCGTCAGCGTCATCGTCATCGTCGTCATCGTCGCTGGCGTGGGTGCGACGATGCTGTGTGGACGTGCCGGACTTGCCTGGCGTCGGGCTGCTCGTGGGGTGCGGGCCCGACGTGGTTCGGCTGCGGTGCCGGCGAGCTACCTCGCCGTGCGTACCCGAGTTGTCGCGCTCTGATGCCGATCGGCCCGGCTTGGTGTCGGATGCCGAGCGGCCGGGCTTGTCGGCACCACGGGTGCTGGCCGGTTTCCGTTCGCTGGCGGTACCGCGCGGTGTCGGCTCCTTGACCGCCGGGTCACCGGTCGGGCCGGGCGCCACGATCACCCCGGCCGGGCCCAGATCGGGACGGTGATCGGGTAGCAGCGCGGCGCTGACCAGCCATGCTCCACCGAGCGCCAGGATCGGGGCCAGCGCCAGCATGACGCCGCCGCGAGAGAACCTACCGAGCCTCGACATGGCCACCATGATGGCCGAGCGACCGGCGCCCGAGATGAGCGCCGGATGAGAATGCTCTCATCTACGGGTCGGATCGCCGCGAGCAGCGCAGCCGCCGGAGCACGGCACCGGCAGCGGGCGCCGGTTCGTTGTAGCGTCAGCCACCCGGCCGCCGGCCGGGCACGCCCTTGCCGACGAGGACGGTCGATGAGCAAGCCTGAACCCACCCGCCGCTGGTACCGCCGCCACCGCAAGGTCGCAGTCGGGCTCACCGCACTGGTCAGCGTGTCCGTCGTAGCGGTCGGGCTCGTCGGCGCCTACGCGTGGTCGGTGAACCACGCGCTGTCTTCGCACCTGCACCACCAGGCGAACATGCTGCCCGCACACGACCGACCGGGCCAGCGGGCCGCGGGGCAGCCCGGGGCGGGCACGTCCAGGCAGTCGCACAGCGGCAGCACCGGTTCGGACAACGCGGACGACGGGGGATCCGCGTCCGGGCACGCCGGCACCTCCCCGGCCGGCCCGGGGCCGGTTCCGGGCAAGGCCCTCGACTTCGTGCTGATCGGATCCGACAGCCGAGCTGCCGGCGACGCCCGGCAGGGGCGCAGTGACGCCCTGATGGTGCTGCACCTAGACGCCGTCCGCCAGCACGCCTACCTGATCTCGTTCCCGCGGGACATGTGGGTGCCGATACCCGGTCACGGCGAGGCCAAGATCAACGCCGCGTACGCCTGGGGTGGGCCCGCTCTCACGGTGCGCACACTCGAGCAGATGCTGGGCGTGCAGATGGACCACGTCGCCGTGATCGACTTCACCGGCTTCATCGAGCTCACCAAGCTGCTCGGCGGGGTCACCATCGACAACGACTATGCGTTTTCCACCAACGGATACACCTACCCGAAGGGTGAGATCACCCTGTCCGGCGACCGGGCCCTGTGGTTCGTCCGGGACCGGCACCAGCTGCCCCGCGGTGACTTCGACCGCGACGCCAACCAGCGCAAGGTCGTCAAGGCGATCATCGACAAGGGATTGAGCCGCTCGACGCTGGCGCATCCGGAAAGATTCACCGACTTCGTCGCCGCGTTCGCCGACACGATGTCGGTCGACTCGACCTTCACCGCCGGGGTCGCCCGCAGCCTCGCCTTCTCGGTACGGGACCTGCGCTCCGACGACATCGTCACGCTGCAGGCACCGGTTGCTGGAACCGGAACCGCCGACGGGCAGTCCATCGACGTGGTCGACTGGACCGGTGTGTCGGCACTGGGCCGCGCTCTTCGAAACGGCAGCCTGCCCGACTATCTGCGGCACCACCCGGCCGAGTCCGGGTGACCTACTGCCGGCCGATCGGACCGGCAGCAGGTCAGGACTGGGGTCGGCCGAAGCCGGCCGGGAGCTCGCTCGCCGCCTCGCGGTCCAGTAGCCACAGGGTGCGGTTGAGCCCGGTCACCCCGGCGGCCGGCACCTGTGTGCGCCCGGCCCCTTCGAGCGCCAGCCGTACCGCACCGGACTTTTCCCGGCCGCTGACCAGGAACCACACTTCGTGCGCCGAGCGCAGGGTGGGGAACGTCATCGACAGGCGGGTCGGCGGGGGCTTCGGCGAGCCGTGCACGGCCACCACCGAGGCGTCGGTCTCGTGCAGCGCCGGATGCTCGGGGAACAACGAGGCCACGTGCCCGTCCGGCCCGACCCCGAGCAGCAGTACGTCGAACAGGGCCGAGCCCGGATCAGTGGCGGCGTAGCCGGCGAGTTCGTCGGCGTAGGCGGCAGCTGCGGCCTCTGCGTCCGCCCACCGATCGTCGGCCGCCGGCATCCGGTGCACCCGTGTCGGGTCGACCGGGACGCGTGCCAACAGTGCCGCGTCCGCGCCGGCGTCGTTGCGCTCGTCGTCGCCGGCCGGAACGAACCGTTCGTCGCCCCACCACAGGTCGAGCCGTCGCCAGTCGATGGCGTCGCGGGCCGGCGACGCGGCGATGGCGGCGAGCACGCGGGTGCCGATGCCGCCGCCGGTCAGCACGACCGATGCCTTCCCCCGGCTGGCCTGTGCGTCCACGATCCGGGAGACCAGCCGCGCAGCCGCGGCGGCCGCGAGGACATCGGCGTCCAGGTGTACGACGACGTCAGGGGTGCTCATCGCGACGACCTCCGGGTAGGCCCGGCCGATCGGCGGGTGCTGGTCTTCGTGGTGCTGGTCTTCTTGGCTGCTGTCTTCGTGGCCGGCGCTTTCTTGGTGGCCAGCGCTTTCTTCGTGCTGGTCTTCGTCGCGCTGGGCCGCTTGGCGCTGGCCTTCTTGGCCGCCGACCGTCCGGTGGTAGCCCGCCGCCCGGTCGCGTCGGTGCGGGCCAGGTACTCCTGCACGGTCTGGGCGTAGATGTCGTCGGGGTCGAGCCGGCGGAGCTCCTCGCTCAGCAGCTCAGCGATGTCGCGGCGCCGCAGCGCCACGCTGCGCACCGGCTGTCCCGGCACCGAATAGCGGGCCAGCCGGCCGTCCGAACGGGTGATGGCGATCTCGCCGCCGGGAACTTCCAGCCGGACCGCGGTGATCCCGGGCCCGCCAGTGCGGATCACCCGGGCGTCGACCTCCAGCCGCTGGCTCAACCAGGCGGCCAGCAGCGGGGCGCTCGCGCTGCCGCTCGCCGCCTCCACCGTTGCCGCCGCCACCCGCGCCGGATGCTGGTCCAGCGACGCCGCGAGCAGCGTCCGCCACGGCGTCAGCCGGGTCCAGGCCAGGTCGGTGTCGCCCGGCGCGTAGTTCGCCGACACGTTGCGCAGCGTCGCCAACGGCCGGCTGCCGGCCGAGGTGTCGGCCACCCGGCGCTGCGCGAGCGAGCCGATCGGGTCGGTGGACATGTTCGCCGGCGGCCGGCCGGGCCACCACACCACCACCGGTGACTCGGGCAGCAGTAGTGGCATCACCACCGAGTCGGCATGCCGGGACAGCTCGCCGTAGAAGCGCATGAGCACGCTCTCACCGGAGGCGGCCTCGCCGCCGACCCGGACCGACGCCTCCAGGCGGGCCGCGCCCCGGCCGCCGCGGATGATCACGCCCAACACCCGCGCCGGATGCTCGTGCGCCGCCTGCGCTGCCGCCAGCATCGCGTCGCGAATCGTGGCCTCCTCGGCCACGACCACGAGCGTCAGCACCATGCCCATCGCCGGTGAGCCGGAGTGCCGGCGGGCATCCAGCAGCGCGCTGGTGATGCCGCTGGCGGTGGTGTCGGCCAGGTCGATCTTCATGCTCGCCTCCCGGCGGCGTCGGTGCTGGTCGGGTGCGGGGCGCGCGGGCCGGTGTTCACGGGCGCCGCCAGGTGCGGCCGTCGCGGGCCAGCATCTCGTCGGCCTGCACCGGGCCCCAGGTGCCGGCCTCGTACCGGCACGGCTGTCCGTGTTCGGCCCAGAAGTCCTCGATCGGGTCGAGAATCCGCCATGACAGCTCGACTTCCTCGTGCTGGGGGAACAGCGGGGGCTCGCCGAGCAGGACGTCGAGGATCAGCCGCTCGTAGGCCTCCGGTGAGGTCTGGGTGAACGCGCCGCCGTAGGCGAAGTCCATCGTCACGTCCCGGATCTCCATCTGGGTGCCCGGCACCTTCGACCCGAACCGGATCGTCACGCCTTCGTCGGGCTGCACCCGCAGCACCAGCGTGTTGTTGCCCAGCTCCTCGGTCTCGGTCGACGTGAACGGCAGGTGCGGCGCCTTCTTGAACACCACGGCAACCTCGGTCACCCGGCGCGCCAGTCGCTTTCCGGTGCGCAGGTAGAACGGCACGCCGGCCCATCGGCGGGTGTCGATCCCGAGTTTGATCGCCGCGTAGGTGTCGGTCCGCGAGTCCGGCGGGATGCCCTGCTCGTCGAGGTAGCCGCCGACCTTCTGACCGCCTTGCCAGCCCGGCCCGTACTGGGCGCGTACCGTGTGCAGGTCCAGCCGGTCGGGCAGTTTCACCGCGGCCAGCGCCTTTTGCTTCTCGATCCGCAGGCTGTGCGCGTCGAACGCGACCGGTTCTTCCATCGTGGTCAACGCCAGCAGCTGCAGCAGGTGGTTCTGGATCACGTCGCGGGCCGCACCGATGCCGTCGTAATAGCCGGCGCGGCCGCCGATACCGATGTCCTCGGCCATCGTGATCTGCACCGAATCGACGTAGTTGGAGTTCCACACCGGTTCGAACATGGAGTTGGCGAACCGCAACGCCAGCAGGTTCTGCACCGTCTCCTTGCCCAGGTAGTGGTCGATCCGGAACACCGACTGCGGCGGGAACACCTCGGAGGTGATGCGGTTGAGCTCCTGCGCGCTGGCCAGGTCGTGTCCGAACGGCTTCTCCACGACCACCCGGCGCCAACCGCCGTTGTCCGCGTCGGCCAGCCCGACCGCCTTCAACTGCTGGATGGTGATCGGGAACAGCCGGGGTGGTACGGACAGGTAGAAGGCGTGATTGCCCTCGGTGCCGCGCTCGGCATCCAGCTCGTCGATCGCCACCCGCAGCCGCTGCATCGACGCTTCGTCGCCGAGTTCGCCCGGGACGAACCGGAAGCCCTCGGCCAGCTGGCGCCACACCTCCTCGCGGAACTCGGTCCGCGCGTTCTCCCGCACCGAGTCGTGTACGACCTTCTCGAAGTCCTGCTGCGCCCAGTCGCGCCGGGCGAACCCGACCAGGGCGAACCCGGGCGGCAGCAGCCCGCGATTGGCCAGGTCGTAGACCGCGGGCATCAGCTTCTTGCGGGCCAGGTCTCCGGTGATGCCGAAGATGATCAGCCCGCACGGGCCGGCGATGCGGGGGAGTCGCCGGTCCTGCGGGTCGCGCAGCGGGTTCTCCCGCCACCAGGTGGGCGGCAGATCGGCCGCTGCCATGGCGCCGATCGCGGTCCCTCGTGACGTCTGCGTGCTCACACGCGCTCCGTTCTGGTATCCGAATCCGCTAGTCGGGTCACTCGTTGCCGCGGTGCGTGCACGCCGGCGGGTCAACCGCGGGCGGCGGCCAGCAGCTGGGCCAGGCCGGCAGCCCGGTCGGTCAGGTGGAGCCGCACCACCGGACGTCCACGCTCGGCCAGCACCCGGGCGTCGCCAGCCGCCTGCGCCAGCTGCAGCTGGCCGAACGTGAACGGCTGATCCGGGATCGGCAGGTCTCGCCGCGCGTTTCCGGTGATCTGGACGAATGCGCCGTTGGGGTGCCCGCCCTTGTGGTACTGACCGGTGGAGTGTAGGAACCGCGGGCCCCAGCCGAACGTGGTGACCACGTCGGTGGAGGCAGTGACGAGCCCACGCAGCTGCGCCGCGTCGGCGTCCGCACCGGTGCGGTCGAGGTAGGCCTGCAGGGCGAGGTAGCCCCCGTCGGGCGCCAGTCGGCCCAGGTTGGCGAACAGCCAGCGCAGCGACGGGCCGCTCGGGTTCTGCGGGTCCGACTCGTCGACGCGGAGGGTCTCCGGAGCCGCGTACACCCCGACCGCACCTTCGGTCCACGCCAGCGGCAGCCCGTCGCCCGTACTCGGGTCGTCCAGCAGTGCCCGGGCCGCCTTTTTCGCCGCCTCCACGTCGGGCTGGTCGAACGGGTTGATGCCGATCACCCGGCCGGCCACCGCGATCGCCGTCTCCCACAGCAGCATCAGCGCGCCCAGCGGTGCGCTCGTGGTCAGGTGGGGCAGGGCCGACGCGGTGGCGCCGATCGCGGCCCGGGTGGTCGTGGCCGACGGCTCCGCCCAGCCCGGCGCGGCGTCGTCGGCGGAGTCCACGTCCACCGGCAGCAGCCCCTTGCCGAGCTTGCCGGTCGATTCGGCGATCAGCTGCTCGGTCCACGCCGGGAAACCGACCACGCCGGTAGCTGCTGCCTGGCCGCCCTCGCCGAGCACCACCTTTTCCCGGCCGGCGGCATGCGCGGCGCCGAGCGCGGCGCCCAGTTGCAGCGCCGGATTGGCCGGGTCGTCGGCCGCCAACGCGGGCATGATCGCCGCCGCGTCGTCGAGCAGGCTTGCGATGTCGGCACCGGCCAGCCCGGCCGGCACCAGCCCGAACGCGGTCAACGCGGAGTACCGCCCACCGACGTTCGGGTCGGCCAGGAAGACCTTGCGGTACCCGTCTTGCTCGGCCAGATCGGCCAGCGGCGACCCCGGGTCGGTGACGACGACGATGCGGGTGGCACCGTCGATACCGGCGTCGGCGAATGCGGCGAGGAATCGCCGGCGCAGGCTGTCCGGCTCCACCGTGGTACCGGACTTGCTCGACACCACCAGCACGGTGCGGTCCAGCCGGTCGGACAGGGCCCGGCCGATGGTGTCCGGGTCGGTCGTGTCCAGCACGGTGAGCTCGACCCCGGCGGACCGGGCGATCACCTCGGGCGCGAGCGAGGAACCGCCCATGCCGGCCAGCACGATCCGGTCCAGACCGTCGCCGGCCAACTCGGCGCGCAGGGCGTCGATCTCGGCGAGCAACGGCCGCGACGACTCGGCCAGGCCGACCCAGCGCAGGCGGATCGACGCCTCGTGTTCGGCGTCGGGTCCCCACAGGGTCGGGTCCTGCGCGGCGATCTTGCCGGCGACCCCGTCGGCGACCAGCCGGTCGAGCGCCGCCGCAGCATCGGCGTCCAGGTCGGGCGTGAACGACAGGGTCATCGGGCGCCACCTGCGGCCACCGGTTGGCCGGCCGCGCCCGAGTTGGCCAGGGCCTGGCCGACGGTATCGCGCAGCTCCTGCCAGGACTTGTCGAACTTGTCCACGCCCTCGTCTTCGAGCACCGCCACCACGTCGTCGTAGTCGACTCCGACCTCGGCCAGGCCGTCGAGCACCTCCTGCGCCTGCGCGGCCGTGCCACGGACCGTGTCGCCGCGCAGCTCGCCGTGATCGGCGACTGCGTCCAGCGTCGACTCCGGCATCGTGTTCACCACCCCGTCGGTGACCAGTTCGACCACGTACAAGGTGTCGGGCAGATCCGGGTTCTTCGTCGACGTGGATGCCCACAGCGGCCGCTGCGGCTTCGCCCCGGCCGCTTCCAGTGCCTTCCACCGGTCGCTGG
>Ga0164242_10008933_pt1 | contig 10851 bp, 6 predicted proteins | sample OricomgcompostMG_FD_108783 | JGI IMG/M metagenome (GOLD analysis project Ga0164242, IMG submission 108783) | Miracle-Growth compost microbial communities from Emeryville, California, USA - Original compost - Miracle growth compost (MG) ... | reverse complement strand
TCGCGCAACGAGCCGTCGGCGTCGAGAGCGCCGTAATAGGATTGGACACGCAGGCTCGAAAGTTCCAGCAGGTTTTCCGGCGCTTGATACACGCCTTTCGAGGCGATACTCAACGGTCCTTGCGTGTTCGTCGCGCCGGGGAGGACAACGTCCGGCGAGTCAAGCCGGGCATCGAAGTGAACGACACCGGACGGCTCGCGACGTCCGTTGAGGCCGACGGTCAGGCGTCCCGACACGCCTTGCGGGGTGGTGGAGGTCCAGTAGGCAATGGCCCGGTCGATGCGACGCATGTCGGCGGTGAGACCTCCGGCGATGCTCAGGTCGCCGCCCGTCGTGTCGAGGCCAGCGAGGCTTAGCCCCCCTTCGACGGGCGCGATCACGCCCGACCCCGCGCCGGGGATCGGTGAGAGGGAGAGCGTCCCCTTGACCGGGTCGAATCGCCCTTTCGCGGCGACGACGATCTCGGCGGCCTGCGAGTCCCGGTCTAGCGGTCGGATCAAGATTTGCGCGGTATCGAAGTCGAATGATTTTTCCGGGCCGAGGTGCCCCCGAACGTGCGCCTCGGCCCGGCCGGAGCGTTGGTTTCGGACGAGTTTGGTCGCGGCGTTCGCCAGCAATGCGATTTGATCGCCGGCGCGTTCGGCGGTGGTATCCAGGGCGAGGTCAGTGCCTCGCGCGACGAGCGTGAGCTTCGACCAATCCGAGGGAAGGCCTGATGGATCGCTCGGCCCCTCGGCGCTGGACTCTAGCCGTAGCTCTTGCTCCGTGAATGCCTCCGCCGTCATTCCAGCGACCGAAAGACCGACGACGTCGGCCTTTAGTTCGCCATGAAACACATCCGCAACTTTGCGATATGACCCTGTGACCACGGTTCGTCCCGCGAGCTTCAGCGTGCCGAAGTCGATCATCGCGCCAAGTTTGTCCTGCATCACGCCGAGATCGAGGTCTCCCTTCAAGTGGATGCCGTTGTTCATGTCGCCGGAGGCCGCGAGGTCGCAAAAACCGGTACGGCAGGCGACTCGGTCGACCTGCACGCCGTCGGCCGATCGGATGACGTGGGCCATCAGCGTCGATGCATCGTCGAGGACGATCGCCCGCGTCCCGTCGTGGGCCTTCAGGCCGGGCAGCGAGACGCGCAGGTCGATGTCCTGAGTTTGTCCGTTCTCAAGAATCTCGGCATGAATATCGGCCACGCCCTCTTCGACGACCAGATCGGGGCGCAAGTGCAAGGTGTGGGGAATCTTCTTGGCGAGCGCGGCGAGGTCGATGCGGCCTTGAAGCCGCGATTCGCCGGTGCCGTCCGGCTTCGGCACACGCCGGCCGGAGATCGAGCCGACGTGGGTCTTCACTTCGAGCGTTTTCACCGACCAGTTCGCTTCGTCGGTCGCCACGTCCCAATCCGACACCACCCGGCTCAGCCGCAGGCGATCGCCCGAGAGCCTGGCGCCGGTCGCGTCCAGCGCGTGCAAGGTGGCCTTGCCCTTGGTCGCCCAGCGTCCCTTGTCGTGGGAGAGATGAATCGCGCCATCCAGCGTTGCGCTTCCCGCGACGCCCGCCACGGCGACCGCCATCGGCCAGCCCGCGCTTTTGATATCGGCGGAAAAAACGGTGGATTTGGAACGATGGTCGTACCGTGCGTCGAGGCGAAGCGTCTGACCGGGTTCATTCTCCAGTTCGATGACGCCATTCAACGGTTCGGGGGCGGCCGGAAGTTGGATCGTGGCGCGGAGCTTCGCGGCGACGAGTGGAGCGGTCAGTTCGGGACTGCGCAGCTTGAGCGTTCCATCAACGATTTTGACCGTGATCGCCGTTCTTGGATCGCTTTTGTCGTTTGGGTCGCTCGCGGTCAACGGAGCGATGGCCTCGGTCACATCGATCGTGCCGTCGTTGTCGCGCTGGACGTCGATCATCGCGCCGGCAAGGGTCAGTGTCCCGTAATTCGGCCGCTTGGTCAGCAGCTCCCAGACGCCGCGGTCCAGTGTGGCCTTGCGGGCGGAGAGAAGTGTCTTGCCCGTGGGTGCCCGAAGCGCAAAGTCATTCAATTGTGTCGATCCAGTCCACGAGAGCGACCATGAGCCTAGCTCGACGCGCGACGGCGCGAGCATCGCGTTGAGCTTGCCGAGAGCGTAGCGCTTGCCGCTTGAGGTGCTGAGCAGGGTCGGAGCCGCCACAACCAGAATCAGAAGCAATATCGGCGTGGCCGCGACAAGTCGGAGGACGAGCCGGAAGCGGCGGCGACGGGGACGATCGGTGCGCGGCATGGCCGGTTCGCTCCTTCCGTGGGTGGGTGGTTGCCGGGAATCAGGTCGGTGGTTCCTTGATGCACTCCCTTGTCGAATCGGTCATGCGGGAACACCTCTTCATGGATTCAACACGCTCCGAGTCCGTGGCGGACGAGCCGCGACGGTCGATCCGCCTGTGTCGGTGATTCTTCCGGTAGGGCGTCGCATCGGTGCGACAGCGCTGTTAGAATCCGGCCTTCAACGTCGGTTCAACAGTCGTTCGAGGGCCTGGCGAAACGGGGACGGCCCCCTCGACGACTCGCACGCAGTCCCCTGTTTTTTCAGGCCCTCTTCGCCATCCGAGGATTTTCCATGCGATCACGGTTCGCCGCATTCTTCGCAGTCGCGTCGCTGGCCTTCGCCGGCTCCGTCGCCACGGTTCGCGCGGATGATCCGCCGATGCCTCCCGAGGGGTTCGTGTCGCTGTTCAACGGCGAGGATTTCTCCGGCTGGCACGGCATGCCGCATTTTGACCCCCGCGAACTCGCCGCCATGACGGAAGAGGCACGCGACAAGCAGATCAAGGCGTGGAACGACGACCTCGCCCAGCACTGGACGGTCAAGGATCACATCATCGTCAACGACGGCAACGGCGTTTACCTGACGACGGACAAGTCCTACGGCGACTTCGAGCTGCTCGTCGACTACATGATGTTCCCACAAGGCGACAGTGGAATCTACCTCCGGGGCAACCCCCAGGTGCAGATCTGGGATTACACCAAGGAAGGGGGCAAGTGGGACCTGGGGGCCGACAAAGGCTCCGGCGGCCTCTGGAACAACAGCCCCGGCGCTCCGGGCAAGGACCCGCTGGTCCTGGCGGACAAGCCCTTCGGCGAGTGGAACCACTTCCGCATCATTATGGTCGGCGCGCGGGTGACGGTCTATCTCAACGACAAACTCGTCGTCGACAACGCGATCATGGAAAACTACTTCGACCGCGCCAATCCGGTCTTCGCCCGTGGGCCGATTCAGCTTCAGACGCACGGGTCGGAGATTCGCTGGAAGAACGTCTACCTCCGCGAGATTCCCGCCGACGAGGCGAACAAAATCCTGGAGTCGCACGATGAGGGATTCAAGTCGATCTTCGACGGCAAGACTCTTGAGGGATGGGCCGGGGCGACCGCCAATTACGAGGTCGTCGATGGCGCGATCCGTTGCAAGCCGAATTCCGGGGGCGTGCTCTACCACGACACGAAGCTCAAGGACTTCCAGGCCCGCGTTGAGTTCCGCCTCCCCCCCGGCGGCAATAACGGCCTGGCCATTCGCTATCCCGGTGAAGGCGACGCCGCGTACAGCGGCATGACCGAGCTGCAAGTGCTGGACAACACCGCCGACCAGTACAAGAACCTCGACCCCCGCCAGTATCACGGGTCGTCTTACGGCATGGTCCCCAGCAAGCGCGGATTTCAGCGCCCGGTGGGAGAGTGGAACACGCAGCTCGTGACGGTCAAGGGATCCACCATCAAGGTGATTCTCAACGGCTTCCCGATCCTCGACGCCGACCTGTCGAAGGTCACGGAGTTCATGGCCAATAGCCCCCATCCGGGCAAGGACCTCAAGGAAGGCTTCTTCGGTTTCGCCGGCCACGGCGACCCGGTGGAATTCCGCGCCTTGGCGATCAAGCCGCTGGATTGAGCCTGAAATCCGTCTGGAATCCGTGTATCGCGTCCAGCCCCCTCCGCAAACGCGGCGGAGGGGGTAGGATCGTGGCCGTCTCGACCAAGGCGAATCACGGCAGGATTCGGCAGCCCACGGCGGTGTTGAGGTCAAGCATGCTGCGGCGGTGGCGAGCGCGGGCGTCGTGGTAGTGGCGAATCGACGCCTGGTGGTCGCTCATCCGCCGCATGTATTCCGTCACGTCGATCGTCCCCGCCTGAAACTGCTCGCGGGCCTTCGCTCGCCGGCGCTGAATGCGGGGCAGCACCAGGCGTTCCAGCCGATCGATGTCGTTGCGCGTGCTGAAGTAATCCGCGGCCGACGCCTGAACCTCGGTGATGACCTGCCGCTGGACGGCGGCGAATTCGGATTGCGTGCGGCTGATATTCACCTGGGAACGCTTGATGTTTCCCTGGTTGCGGTCGTATAACGGCAACGGCAGGAAAACGCCGATTCCCCACGCCTTGGAATCCAGTTCACCGGGAGACATGCGGTTGCTGTAATCCAGGGGGGAGAAGAGGAAATAGGCGTTTGGCAGCCCCTCGGCCTTTGCCCGCTCATATTCCGCGACGGCATGCGGCACCCCAAGCCGGTGCGCGAGGAGATCCGGGCGGCGTTCCAATGCGATGCCAATCAGCCTCTCGACTGGCGGTGGAGGCGGGGCGTCGTCTCGTATCGTTCCGTGGAGATCCAATCGCGACGCCTCCGACGCCGGCAGGGCGAGCATCTCGGCGAGGATTTGCCGGGCACGGTCGTACCGCTTGCGTTCGTCGTCGGCGCGGATCACGGCCGTCTCGCGGTCGATCATCAGGTCGTCGATCCCGTCTTGATCGTCGCGCTCTCGGGCGACCTCGAGCAGCCGGTCGGCGGTGCGGACGCTTTGCTCGGCCCGGCGCGTCAGGTCGCGTGACTCCAGGGCGTCGATGTAGGCGGAATACAGGTTGTCGATTTCCAGACGGACGGCGTCTTGGTATTGCGCCTGCCGGATCTGTTTGACCGCCTTCGCCGCCGTGAGCCGGGCCTTCCGCTTGCCGGAATAGTCGATCGGATAGACCACGCTCACGCCGTGATTGACCGAGCCGGGGCGCTCGGCGCTGTAGGAGCCGTAGGGGATGCTCGTGCTGTCGTAGAAAAGCAGGGGATTTTCCCGCAGGCCGGCGGTCAGGATGTCGGCCTCGGACATCGGGATTTCATGGAACTTGGTGCGCAGCTCATGGTTCGCCGCCACCAGCCGAGCGATCGCCTGATCGAGCGTCAAGCCGCCGGGAGGGCCGAGATCCTCAGCGGCGTCCACAAACTCCCCCAGCGTGTCATCCTCCTGCTCGGGGAGTGGCGCGGGGAGTTCGAGTTGGGGGACGCGCATCGGCGTCTCCTCCGGCGCGTTCTCGCGTCCGAGCTTCTGGCTCAGCTCGTCTCCCGGCACGCGGGAGGTCCGACGCAGAAATTCGCGGTGGGGCATGGCATGCGGCTGTTGCAGCGTCAGTGGCGTGGGATCGCCGGAGGTGCCGAAGAGCGGAGACGTCGCGCCGGGGGCGCGACCCAATTCGCTTTGCTTGGCCTTCTGCTTTTTCGCTTCGTTCTGAACCGCCAGGATGATGTCGTCCGATAGCGAGATTTGCGCGTACGCCACGCGGCTCAGAGCAACGACGACGCAGAGGATCGCCAGCGTGCGTCGTTGCATCAATACGGTTCCTTCGGCGAGATGACGGCTACGATCCGGTCCAATCGCCTCCGCGACGGCCGTTCCTCTTGAATTCCTCACAAAATGGGGACAGGCTCCGAGTCTTCGAGGTGCCTGTCCCCATTTTGTGAGGAATTGTTACTTAATAGGTCGTCATCTTCCGTTGGAATGGTCCATACAAACTCGACGGGCGACGTCGAACTTATGAGCGATTTCCACTTGCGTGTGCCGGTGTGACGGAAAAGGGGACTGGCACCTCGAAGACTCGGAGCCAGTCCCCTTTTCCGTCACACCGGCACGGTGAAATGAAAATTGCTCTAGCTCAAACCCTGCGGCCTCCAGTCAAGCTCGGCGACCCCGGGGCGTTCGGAGAGTTCTTTCATGAGAGCCTGGACCCGCTCGGCGTGGTCAGCTTGCCAGCGGAGCTCACAACGGATCGTCTGCCGGCCGGCGGGTCGATGATAGGAGACGCCGAAGGTCGTGAGACGGAAATCGCGCGCGGTCAGTTCCGCTCGTAGTGTGGCCCATGTCAGTCCGTCGTCGATCGTCGAGGTGATCGTGAGCACGCCTCGCGAGTCCTGCGGGAGCCGGTTTTCCACCCATTTCAGCCCCGAGAGCACCGTCATGCCGATGCCGAGCGCGACGAGGCCCAACGCCTTCTGACCGCCACCGAAACAGAGGCCGATGATCGTGACGAACCACAAGGTCGCCGCGGTCGTCAAGCCGATGACGACGTCCCCCCGCTTGAGGATCGCCCCGCCGCCGATGAATCCCATGCCGGTGAGGATGCCCAAGGGGAGCCGCATGATGTCGAAGGAGACGAATGAATTCGGAGTCTTTCCCGTCGTCGAAAGCAGCAGGTTCGCCTGAATCATCGAAATCGTCGCCGCCATGCAGACGAGCATGTTTGTCCGCAGTCCGGCGGGGCGGCCGTGGCCTTCGCGGTTCACCCCCACGAGTGCCCCGGCGACCGCCCCGAGGACCAAGCGAAGCGCGATTTCCGGCCATTCCAGCGACGACGGCATCGATCTCTCCGCGCCTTCCCTGGAACTTCGGCCCCCAGTCTAACCCGTCGCGACGGCTCTCGCTTGCGACCGGCACGGCCTCACGAAGTCGCATCAGCCGGCCAAGCCACTGCTAACGCCTTGCCGAGGCCGGAATGACCGCGGTGGTGGTTTCGAGACTCATGACCTCGCGGACGAATTCGTTCTGACGGACGATGTAGCACTCGACGGATTGCGTCTTCGAGACCTCCGGCAGGCGGAGGATGTAGAGGACGTTGTCGGGCTTGATCGTTTCCAGTTCCCGAGCGCCGGCCTTCATGCCGACGAGAATGTCACCCTTCTTGATCGCCGCCATCGCTGCGGGGCTGTTTGGAGCGACCGAGCGAACGAAGAGGCCGCCGCGGAACTTTGGCGAGACGTTCATCACGTACTCGGACGGCACCGGCTGAACCTGCGCGCCGATGGTCCGCCAAATCTGGTCGGCGGCGTCGGGCACGGCGTGGGGGAAGGGCTGCATTTCCAGCGGCAGATGTTGCTCCTTGCCGCCCCGCTTCACGACCATTTCCGCCTTCTCGCCGGGGCGGAGGTCGAGCAACCCGCGCTCGATGTCCAGGGGAGTGGTGACGTTGATCTGCCCGGCCTTGATGACCTGGTCGCCGGGCTTCATTCCGGCGAGATCGGCGGGGCTTCCGGGCTGGACCTCGGCGACGAACACCGCCCGTTGATCTCCTTGCACGGCCTCGCCGGAGATCACACCGTGCCAGGTGGACGCCAGCCGCCGCGTGCTGAGCATCTCCGCGGCGACCTTCTTCACGTCGTCGATCGGCAGGGCGAAGCCGATGCCTTGCGCCCCGGCCCGCACGGCGACGTTGATCCCGATCAACTCCCCTTCGATATTGACCAGCGGACCGCCCGAATTGCCGGGGTTGATGCAGGCGTCGGTCTGGACGAGATCCCGGTACACCTGGTCGTCGGGAAGGGTGACGTTGCGGTGCAAGGCGCTGATGATCCCCACGGAGACTGTATTCTCGTAACCAAAGGCGTTGCCGATGGTAATGACGCTCTCGCCGACCATCAGGTCCGAGGAGGTGCCGATGGTGATGGCCGGCAGGGGACGCCCGGCGTCGATTTTGATCATCGCGATATCCAGCCCCGCGTCCTGCTGCATCACGCGGGCCGGGTAGCTCGTGCCGTCGTAGAGGTGGACCTCAATGCCCTGCACCTTGTCGACGACGTGCTGATTGGTGAGAATGTAGCCCCGGCCGTCGATCAAGACCCCGGTGCCCATGCCGCTGACGCGCGGCTGCTGGTTCTCCGCCTCGCTATAGGGCCAGCGGCTGTTCGACGCGGCCCGCTTTTCGCTGGTGATGTTCACCACGCTCGGCTGGACCTTTCGCACCGCCTCGACGACCGGCGTCCGGCGAAGGCTCCCCGCCCACGCACTCGTCGCGCAGAGGACGATCGATAGCGTGCAGATCCAGCCGCATCCTCTCTGGAAGCGACGCATGCAGGGCTTTAGCACGGCGAACACCCTCATCCGTGTGGACTGTTCCCGCGTCAACCGGCCTTCCCGACTTGCCGGCGACGACTGTTCCCGACCTCCTGAAAATCGGTTCTCCCCAAATACCGCCTTGACCTCCAGCCTTTGAATGTTTCCCAGCTTACCGCACGTTCGATACAGCTCGAACAACCGTTACATCCGGGCGAACCTTCGCGGAAATCATTGACAGACGTGCCGTGGCAGGGGTAGCGTCGGGAAAAATCCCCCGGCGGAGGTGCTTGAAAATGTCTGAGAAGTCCCCGAAGCGGCTTCGGCTTGAAGCCAGCCTGGCGGAAGATCCCGCCGACCAGTTCTTGCGTTATGGGCTTGCCTTGCAATGCCTTCGGGAAGGCGACCGCGTCGAGGGACGTGAGCGGTTGCAGGCGCTGATCGCCGATCATCCCGAAGAGTCGGTCGCGGCGTACCAGCAGCTTGGCCAGTCGTACCTGGAATCCGGCGAATTCGATCCGGCCCGCGAAGCCCTCAAAACCGGCATTCTCAAGGCCAAGGCGCGCAACGACTGGCATGCCGCCGGCGAGATGCAGGGTTTCCTCGACCAAATCGGATAGCCGACGGGGCACGTCCCGACGAGGGCAGGCCCCAAGTCTTCGGGCCGTTCGTCCCCGTGGCCGTCCGGCCCGTTCCTGCCACGCCGAACCTGGAGGATACGGGCGTGGGGTTCAACATGCGGAAGGCACGTCGTATCGTAGACGGAGAGCGAGACGGAGACGACGATGTTCCCCTCACCCCAAACGCCCTGTTGCCCCATGCATATTGTGATCGCGCCGGACAAATTTCGCGGATCGTTGAGTGCCATCGAGGCCGCCGAGGCGATGGCGCGGGGAGTGCTCGCGGCCGATCCGACGGCAACGATTGACCTTGTGCCGATGGCCGACGGCGGCGAAGGGACCGTCGAGGCACTCGTCGCCGCCACGCAAGGGCGATTTCTGACGGCCGACGTGACCGGGCCGCTGGGCCAGCGGGTCGAGGCCCGGTATGGAATGCTCGGCGACAACGTCACGGCGGTCCTCGAAATGTCCGCCGCCAGTGGTCTTTCGCTCGTGCCCGAGGACCGCCGCGATCCCTCGAAAACCTCGACCGTCGGCACCGGCGAGCTTCTGCTGGCGGCGGTCGGGCAGGGGGCCGAGCGGGTGATTCTTGGCATTGGCGGCAGCGCCACGAACGACGGCGGCGCGGGGTTCGCGACGGCACTCGGATATCAGTTGCTCGATACCGTCGGGGAGCCGGTGGAACCGATCGGCGGAGCGCTCTCGCAGGTGGCTCGAATCGTGCCACCCAAGGACCGCACGGCGCTGAAGGAGATGCGAATCTCCGTCGCCTGCGATGTGGAAAACCCCCTTTGCGGGCCTCGCGGCGCGTCGATCGTCTACGGGCCGCAGAAAGGGGCGACACCGGAAATGATCGCGCTGCTCGACCGAAATCTCGCCCATTTCGCGCGCGTCATCGGCCGCGATCTCGGCGTCTCCGTCGCGGAACTTCGGGGCGGCGGCGCGGCGGGAGGCCTCGGGGCGGGGCTGGTCGCGTTCGCCGGGGCGAAGCTCCGACGCGGAGTTGAGCTAATCACGCAGGCCGTCAGCCTCGAAGAACGCCTGCAAGTCGCCGACCTCTGCCTGACCGGCGAGGGATTGATCGACGCCTCAAGCGCCTTCGGCAAGACCGCCGTCGGTGTCTCACGAGTCGCCCGCATGCGAGGCTGCCCGACCCTCGCCGTCGTCGGTGCCGTCGGGCCAGGAGCCAGCGCGGTCTTTGGCGAAGGGATCGAAGCGTATTTCAGTCTCTGCGACCGTCCCATGACGCTCGACGATGCTCTCGCGAACGCCGCCGCGCTGCTTGAGCGTGCTTCGGAACAAGCCGTGCGTGCCTTTCGCGCGGGTCGGGAGTCCCGACGATGAACCGCGACGAACCTCGCGGGGAATTCGCCTTGATCCGCCGGATTCGCGGGCGTGCAGGCAATGGCCCTTCCACGTCCCTCGGCATCGGTGACGACTGCGCGGCGCTGGCGTTCACCCCCGGCCGCGATGTCCTGGTCACGACCGACATGCTCATGGACGGCCGCCATTTCGTGCTGGAGACGGTCGGCGCGGAGGCCGTCGGGCGCAAGGCCCTCGGCGTCAACCTCTCCGACATCGCCGCGATGGCCGGCGAGCCGGTCGCCGCCGTCGTCGCCCTGGCCCTGCCTCGTACCAATGGCGCGAGAATTGCCGAGGGACTCATGGACGGCATGCTTCCCCTGGCCGAATCCTTCGGCCTTTCCCTCGTCGGCGGCGACACCAACGCCTGGGATGGCCCGCTCGTCGTCACGGTGACGATTCTCGGCCAGACGACCGCGCGTGGTCCGGCGCGACGCTCGGGAGCGATGCCTGGCGACGTCATTCTGGTCACCGGGCCGCTCGGCGGCAGTTTGCTCGGCCGTCATCTGAACCCGATCCCCCGCGTCCATGAAGCCCTGGCGCTGGCCGAGGCGGCGGAGATTCACGCGATGATCGACATTTCCGACGGTCTCGCCGCCGATCTCGGGCACATTCTCGAAGAGAGCGGCGAACTTGGAGCGATTCTCGACGCCGCGAATGTCCCGATTTCGCCTGATGCCATCATCCTGAGCGAACAGGACGTCCGGACGCCGCTGGATCACGCCTTGCACGACGGCGAGGACTTCGAGCTTTGCCT
>Ga0164242_10008932_pt1 | contig 10851 bp, 7 predicted proteins | sample OricomgcompostMG_FD_108783 | JGI IMG/M metagenome (GOLD analysis project Ga0164242, IMG submission 108783) | Miracle-Growth compost microbial communities from Emeryville, California, USA - Original compost - Miracle growth compost (MG) ... | reverse complement strand
CTAACTTTGTTGACAGGCGATCGAGGGACGCTACACTGGTTTGTCTGCCGACTCTCCCTTTCTCAACCACATGGTGCGCGCTGACCTCACGCGAAATCTCCGTAAGTGTATTTGCGCCTTGTAACCATAGACGACGTCTAACTTACGTCTCAACAGCGAGGATTAATGCACGCCTCAGTAAGGAGGTGGACGAATGCGTTAAGACTGAGCTACCAGCGTGCGACGACTGGACGCCAGTCGTAATCAACAAGATACTCCTGCGCATTGTTGCTATTGCCTCCGGTAATATATTCCTAGGTCCTGAGTTATGCCGTCGCGAGGAGTACCTACATGCTAGTATCAATTACACGATTGATGTCTTCGCAGCGGTCCGCGCCCTTAAGAAGTGGCCCAAGGTCATTCGACCGGTTGCCCGGTACTTCACCCCACAGTTGAACCGTATTAAGGAGCACAAGGAAAAGGCTAGGAAGTTTCTAATTCCAATTATACACGAACGCAAAGTGATGATGACTCATGGCCGGGAGATGCCAGATGATATGCTCCAATGGATGCTTAACAAGTCCGCACATTACGACGTCCAGGACGATGGAGAGATCGCATCGATACAACTGACGTTAAGCATGGCGGCGATTCATACAACGTCTATGACTGCGACTCATATGTACGTTTTGTCCCTCTTAGTGTTGCGGTATACTGATTCGTTGCAGTTTATATGACATTATCGCTCAACCACAAGTGATCCCAGAGTTACGAAAGGAAATTAAGTCTGTTTTGGTCGAGACGAATGGGGTGATGACGACGCAGGCACTTTTTCGCATGAAGCTCCTCGATAGTGTGATGAGGGAATCTCAACGAGTTAACCCGCTGAACATGGGTAACCCTCCAATAACCCCCAGGTTACCACCCATTAAACCGAACTGACTTACTGTAGCCCGGTTTGCAAGATATATACAGAAGCCCATTACGCTTCGTGACGGGACGAATCTCCCGGCAGGTGTGGTCGTCGAGGCGCCTCATTTGGCCATCTCGCGAGACCCGAAGTTATATCCCAACCCTGAAGTGCGTTGCACCGCTCTGTTAATCAACTCCCGTACCGCCGTCTGCTCCCTGGCTAACAGACAGGCAGATATTTGACCCGTACCGTTTCCACCGACTCCGCAGCGGTGACATAACCGACCCGATAGGGTATAAAAGCACTGAACAGTATCAATTTGTCACTGTCGCAAAGGAGAACATGGGATTTGGCCTCGGGCGACATGCGTGCCCAGGCCGCTTCTTTGCCGCAAACGAGATCAAGCTCATCCTCGCACGTTTACTGCTGGACTTTGACTTTAGGATGCCCGAGGGCAAGGCAAAGCGGTTTGACAACATCACTGTTGCTAGTAGCGTCATTCCTGACCCAACCAGGGAGGTATTGCTGCGCCGATTCAAACATTGATACGGTTACTGGTTAGCTACGATACCTGTACTGAACATTCACATACGTATCCCGGATAACGGGCATGTCTTGAGATCGAGAATTATGCGAGCATCCACGTCGAGTTAGCTGTTGGTAGAGCTCTCGACAAGTGTTTTGCTTTGAGCTGTAGATAGGAGCGTTACTAGCCCTCCACATCAGGTCTGTGTAGCCCTTGCCTGGTGTCAAGAGATGCATGAACTCTAACGTCAGAGTATAAACTTCACAACCCCGTTCTAGTAGGACCAGGTAACGGATTTCTCTCACCCTTACAACGTAAAGGCCTTTGCACAGTCACTCCAATATCGAGTGATGCTTGTAGACACAAGCCAACCGCGTTAGGATGACTAACTCGCTGAATCGGACCGCGTTCAAGAACATTTGAGTCGGAACAGCCCGACTTCGAGTATCATGCCACTAAGGAGCCGTTTCAATGGGGTCACTGGGCGGTACGGCTTTGAATTAAAATAAGCTATGGTATGCACATGTTCATCGTCTCTCAAGATATATCCGTCGTATGCCTTCTTTAAAGCAATAACATCAAGTTTCTTCATCTTCATCATTGCCGCCGTGACTCTTCCTACCCCCTGCTTGTTCGAGCAGCTGACCAACTCCATAAACGGCTTCGGGATCACCTGCCACGAAACACCAAACTTGTCCTCCAATATTCTATAGCGGCGCTTGACCTCGTCCTCCCCACATCACCCAGCTTGTTCCAGTAATAGTTGACCTCATCCTGATCGGCACAGTCGATTTGGAACGAAATGGCCTCGTTGAATCTACCTTCGATCCACCGATAAGGCCGACAAATGGATGCCCATTTAACTTGTTAAATTGAAGTGAATGATTATCGTTGTCCCGTCATTTTGACTTGGCGTTTCCTTCCCGTCCTCCATAGACCGTTGGATATCCGTAATGTTAGAGTTCTTGAAGATGGATGAGTAGGAATTGGCGGTCTCCTCGGGCTGGCTGTCGAACTAAAGACGGGTAGTGATCTTCCCGGTAGATATCCTGTATCAAATTTCCACTCTACGGCTTGGACTTGTCTGAGTGCCGGTTTGCGTGGGATAGAGAAGCTGGAGGCTGGAAGTTGAAATACTTCTATTCGTATCTGCGTAGTGGGAAATAACCATATACGGAATGATGGACGAAGGGTGGACATTTACCTGGCTTACTGACCACGCAAAAGCGATGCATGGCGCGAATACTGGCTGCTGATAATTGGCGGTGGCATACTTGTGGTGCTGAGTGACGCAAACGGAGGGTCAATGTTGGGGGCATCCTAGTTCGGGAGTTCTTGCGCCTTGGGAGTATCGGCTATCGTAAAAGTTGGTCAGGTTTCCCAGATGCCCGTTCGTAAAGGAATGCAACGTAATACTTGAATTTCGAATTTCCTGCATCTCGCACCGCCGTGCTGCACGATGGGCATTTTGTCAGGGTTAATGCCTCGACCCTTCCATCCCTAAATAATTCTGCCAAAGTCACTCCATACATGCCGTCCAGGTTCTAATCCCTGTAACTCCTCATCTCGTTGCCATCCCAACACGACATCTTCCCCTTTAGTTGTACATACTCGACACCGTATGCAATATCCAGGACACGCGGCCCATGTGGTCTCAGTAATGAGTGGATCTCATGTTGAGATTCATGCCGGACTTTGACGGGGTCAAGAAAGTGCCGGATTATTGGAGTCTTACCGCGTTTGGTAGTGTTAACCGCGTCCAGTGACTCATTTCAGGCAGGATAGGTGCAGCATGGGGCGACAGAGATACGGGAACATGTGGCCTTCTCAGAGAGTTTGTGTGAGCCATTTCTTAGCTTCCCCACTTGCTACCATGGGTTTTGATGCGCCGAGCCGAATTTAGGCTTCCGCAGTGACGGGGGGGCTTCTTGTCCCTTCCGTGAACTCCGCTAAGGTAACTTGAAGCTGATAGCCGGGGTGATGGAGGGTTGCTAGACACTGCCCGGCTTGTACTCGACATAAAGAGGGGCTAACCGCCGCCCAAACAAAGAGTTAATCTGTAATAGTCGACATCCTCTTCTATACCTCAAACGAACAGCTATTATGTGTCTCAACCACTTTGGACCCCTGTAGGCGACCACCTCGCCGAGATGCGCAAGTTCTACACGACCATCCTCAAATTAGTAAGGTCCGCACTCTTGGTGGACATCGAGGGATCTCCCTGCGGCTTTGAGAACAAGAAAGACATTCCAGACTTCTAGCTTGGTGGCGGGCGCAAGAACGGGCGTCAAAATCACGATGGCGACCTAAGCAATCGGCTGGCTCCAATTCAGATTGCCTTCACTGCTAATGATCGCCAACGCGTTGATGAGTGGCACGAGGCCGCGGTATTAGTTGAACTTTTGACACTAGGACAGGAAACTTGACCGTGCTATTCCAGTCAAGCAATGCTGGTGCTGTCCATAATGGTAAGCCAGGATTACGAAAGAACTACGCTCCGGGCCACTAATTCTGCGGCATTCGTTCTTGAGCCTCCGGGGAATAACATTGAAGTGGTTTATGTGTCGCTCTAAAATAAGAGGATAGCAAATGAGCTCTAACTTGATCTATATATTGACTTTCTGTACTCCTGTCGTACATAAAAACATGGGAGAGGCACAAATCCAACTGAGAATAGAGCTAACGAAGTTTGGACGGTGGCTTAAGCATCATCAAGATGATACCCATGTGAGGACTCGACGGGCTCCCCACAAACCAAGAAGTCTCACTCGAAGAAAGCCCTCGCTTCAGGAGTACCGTAATCCACCGGCGTTCCGACCCTCAACAACCACCAGCCGAGGACCTGAGATGGCGTATGGTTGGGGCTGGTGACTCTCGTCGCATCCACCTCCACCGCCCCAACAATCTCATCAAAAGCTTCCTGTATTTCCCTCTGAATCTCCAGCCACGGACGCAGAAGTTGCGAATGTAATATGGTTCCTTGGTCAGCCCCTCCTGCCGGGGTCACCGCACCGGCCGTATTTCGACGTGCTTCCCACGGGATGTGCGTCTCCAGCGGTAACGGCACCAACTGCGCCTCGAATATCTCGGAGCGGAACGGCACCCGTCCCCATGATACGCCACCCTTTTGCCGCACCTGTGGGAGTATGTAATTAATGGTCCGTAGACTCGGCATGGAACGGCACAGCGGCTCGATTGCCCGCTTCCAGTAGGTGGACATCCCCGGCTCCTTGAATGAAAATGGAACATCGCGAAAGAAAGCTCTCCACTCGATCCCCACGTTTAGGACACGGTCTAGGCCCGCAACACGTAGGGGATCAAACCCGGTTGGCCTCTGGAGCAATTCGCGCTGATTGCGATCTATGTAGAGGATATCGCTTACGGGGTCGAACCAGGGTCCGGGATTTTGTAAGCGAGACAGGAGGAAGAAGCCTCTTCGTAAAGCGGTAGCTCGTGATTCGCCGCACACGTGCAGAGCCACAGGGTGAGGGTGGTTTATGTAAAAGTGAAAAAACGTCTCTCGCTGTCCGTCGTGTTCTACCGGTGTGGCCCTAGAAACGCGCTGGATGTGAAAGACGCGGCCGTGGGGTAGGGTAGATTCCCAGATAAGTTCGCGGAGTTCCAAGGGGAGGTTGTCGATCATGAATGTTTGGGCCTGGAGTGATTCGCTCGCAGCGTCTGCCATTCTTACACTTCCGTCGGCCAAATTTGTGAATGTAACGAAAAAGTGAGAATGCTACCGTGTTCCGATTGTTTTGACAGTATACGCTCCCATCACCACCGCTGGGGTTGGATCCGGGCTTGGTTGGTATTTAAGCCTCGCTGCTTACCTCCCAGGCAGCCGGAATGCCGTGACTCGTGCTGCGGGATATGTGAAAGGAATACGCAAGCCGGTGTCGTGCAGTTTCTTGGCAACAGCCACCGCACGATTTGGGGCTTTGGCTAGGCAGCGAGTGGTGCGTAATTCGTTCATAGCGAACCAGGATGTAGACACATTTGTGTTCCGCATGCCGTCCTTAAAATTCTCATTGAAATACATTACGTTCGCTAGTTAACGCCCTGGATCTAAATAGTGGCAATTGATATAACCAACCCAAGGGGCTCGAGACTCCCCTGTGCCATGGTGAACGATGGCGCGAGACATTTACATTAGCATGAATTCGCAATACGTAAACAACTAGTGGTAGGACAGGTATCGGCAAGGGAATATGCCTGCAGATGGTAATTATACAAGATAACGGATAGCTATTACCCGAGATTGATCACAACCGTTGTAATATTATGAGCTGCCTACGGTCAGTTCCTAATTATATATTAAGAACCTTTGGCGGTAGATTTTGCGTCCCTCACCCATTCATATATGATATCAGTTCTCATAGCAAACTTAACCCCATTCTTGACCTCCGCGCCCTCGTGAAATAAGCCGTGGTGTTGGAAGAGTAATACAGTCCCGGCCTTAGGGTGAACGTCGAGTCTACCCATCTTGTCCTTGGAAAGGAACGCGGTGGCACCGCCGGCTAGGTCAGCGTGCGAATCTACATCGATTGAATCATTGAGATAGAGCTGCACAGTATAGTGAGTCTGGAACTGCTTTCCATCCTTCTCATACCAGTAGGGCGAATCGGTGTGTGCTGTTTGACGTTAGGTTTAAAGGAAGTGGTGGAATCGCGGGTTGTGGTGAGTAACCTACGCTTGAAGTATTGTCCGGGTGAGTACTTAAGAAAGCGCATTCGCTCATTGAACCGCCGGAACTCCCACCGCCCACCGCTCTCGGAGTATCCATTCGGAGCCGTGGCCAACAGCTCTTGTAGTCCCGAGGCGTGCGCACAGCGTTCCCATATGCGGTTTACCACCGTCTGCTGGTCCCAAATAATCCTGTCGCTCTCACGATATCCCGGAGCCGGAGCCTCAACCCCGGGACCCAAACTTACCATGGCGGGCTGCCACGGTGATCGTTTTTCTCCAAGAGAAACGGAGGCTTCGGCAAGTCGGAGAAGGTTCTTGCATTCCTCTTTTGACAGGACATCATCTATGGTGAGAGCAATGTATGGCGCAAACTGGGGCAAGGGTGAGACAGCGAAGTTGATGAGCTTTAAGGTGATTTGCGTAGCGGGAGGTCCTGCGAGAAATGACGAGGGAATATCGATATTGTTGGAGATGTACTCAACCTTCCTCGCGGAGAACATGACTGCAAAAGTTGACGCGGTTCTCTAGTCTACGAAAATGGCGTCTAGGCTACCTGACGTGTGAAACTAATCAACCATGAAACGATGAGGTCCCTTGACAGTTAAATACAACAACAAACGAACTAACACGGAAAAACAGGGAGTAGTTGCTATCCTTGTCCCCATGTTTCCCTGACTAACTGGTGCCTGCCTGGTGGACTAGTGCTCATACCCCCAGTCAACTGGTGCCTGGCGTTTCAACCAACATCACCATGGTAACCCGCGCCTAGCAATGACGGATTCAAGGCAGCAGTATTACAAACGTGATTTTTAGCGCGAAATGCAGATTGACCACCGCACATTCTCGCCATCCAAAGTGACATTTTCTCACTGTGCAATGCCTACGCAATTTTTTCTGAAGAGAGCTGCGACAGCAACGCCCCAACACCTGATGAAAATAACAGATATGTGGGCGCGCAGCGGCCACAGCCACCACCACAGAAGAAAAAAGTTGTATTAACCTAGAATTCAACCAGGCAGGGTAGGCCTTGACTGATCAAACTCGGGTGACTTTGAAGAGGGACCCGGAAGTTGAAAGGAAAAGACGAAGATGATCTCGAAGAGGAGGTTTTCAAATCCCCACCTCAATATATGTATAGGTACCTACTATGCACAGTTCGGTTTGTCAGCCGTTTGTAGAACGGCGAGTAAACATCTATTACACGGTTGGGGTGGTAGTAAAATTCTCTCAAACTTCAAGAGGGTAATTTACCTCTCGCCTTGCCGTACGGCGAATTGAGTTTTAAACACTCAATACGTATGCCATGATTGTTTAGTGAACTAGCCCCTCGGGTAGTATTAGATTTGGAAATAGCTTTGCTATGGCTAGTTTCAATACGCTGCTGCTCTAGAAATGGTCTTATTTCCAAACTGTAACCTCCGTCCTCGGTCAACCTAGTCTCAACCAGCTACTAGTGGCCGATAGTATCCCCCGCCGCCTTGGCAATTTGTCCTGCCAAGACTGATCTGTCCTATATTAGGACAATTAAGGATTGGACAAGAACGGCTTCTAAGAAATGTCACTGTGCCTGGATGAATCGGATGATTCCTACGTAGTAACAAATCTGTATGGTTAAATTGGCCGCAGGAGGTATTACGACGGTCGTATCAAGTGTACGGAGAGTTAAGTAACGAGAAAAGAGACCCGTCCAATTGATATTTACATATTGTCAGGTTTAGGGGTAGGGGTACCGGACCAGTTGACCTAACTTCATCGCCAGCCGTTTTCCGTCACCATTCATCAATGATTATATTCCACACATTCGATTTCCCTGAGTCTCCCACATTCGTCATGACATTGGGTCACTCTCAAAATTAGCTCCGCGTCGCTTACCCGTTCGATGGTCGCCACTTGGTGCCAAGGACGGCTAACTATTCCGGTCCTGGAGCGCGGGTCAAGGTCCTCCGCCGTAATTGTGGATTGCTTTCCGTTGAGTTTTTAACGATAAATATGACCTGGAACCGCCTTTTACACGTCCCCCATGGACCTTTATAATCCAATTTGACAGCACCGCTTCATTCTGTATTTCATAGCCGCGACCATGCATCTTCATCTTGCCTCGTTGTTGTCGATTGGGCTACTTCTCAGTGGAGTTCACCCTGCCCCCACACTTAGTGACCCCCCGGGTGGATTTGTGACAGTCAAGGGGGAGTCCTTCCAGTTGGACGGGAAGGACTTCTACTTTGCAGGAAGCAATGCCTACTACTTCCCCTTCAGCGGCGTTTGACTTCCCGATCCTAAATTGCGCCGACCTCGGATTTACTAACGAATCGGAAACGCAGACCCAAGATGACGTCGAGAAAGGTATGGCGGCTGCGAAGGATGCCGGTTTGAAGGTTTTTCGAACGTGGGGTTTCAATGACAAAAATGCAACATACGATCCCGTTGGGCTTCCTCAATATGGAAGTGAGGGAGCGGGAGAGACGGAGATCGTGTTCCAGACCTGGGCGAATGGGACTTCAATCATAAATGTGGCGCCTTTTGACAAAGTCGTGAATGCGGCAACCAAAGTTGGAATCAAGCTCATTGTTGCTTTGACCAACAATTGGGCCGACTACGGCGGGATGGATGTGTACACGGTAAACCTTGGTGGAAAGTACCACGATGATGTTCGTATTCTCCCCCGCCTCACCCGGTGCCTGATGCTCATAGATCACTGGTCTAGTTTTATCGTCTTCCTGTCATTAAGGATTATTTTAAACGATACGTCAGGGAAATGGTCACTCGGTACAAGGACTCTCCGGCGATCATGGCATGGGAGCTTGGAAATGAACCGCGCTGCGGCGCAGATGGAGTTCGCAACCTCCCGAGAAGTGACGAATGCACTCCCGCCTTACTCTCCTCCTGGGTTGAAGAGATGAGCGTGTACATCAAGAGCCTCGACCCCCGGCATCTAGTTACCTGGGGTGGCGAAGGGGGTTTTAACGTCGAGTCTGACGACTGGGCGTACAATGGCGCTGATGGAGGTGACTTTGATCACGAGCTATCACTCGATAGTATCGACTTTGGGGTGTTCCATTCGTACCCTGATTGGTGGACGAAAACGGTTCCATGGACAAATCAGTGGATCCGGGACCACGCCGCTGCCGGTCGAACAGCCAAGAAGCCCGTTATACATGAAGAGTACGGGTGGCTCACGCAGGAGGCCCGACAGGAGTACCTTGGACGGTCCGATAACGCTACGAGGCTTGAAGTTATCAGTGAGTGGCAGCAAATTATGGAAGAAGCAAAGATGTCGGACATGTTCTGGCAGTTTGGGTATTCTGACTACTCTTACGGCCGAAACCATAACGATGGTTTCACTATCTATTTGGACGACGAAGAGGCCCAGACACTTGTTTACAAGCACGCGAAGGCAGTTAATAGTCTCGAAAATATGTGTCGGCAGAGGTAGCGCTAGCACTTAAAATACACCGGAGATACCTCATTGCAAACCCGGTCCTTGGGCCCGCGTGGATAATTGATTACTTAATTGAATTTCTTTGAATCTAAGGGCTACACATGCTAGATCTATCCACGGCTGCCAGTACTAGTCGCGGAGTCTAGGTCAAGCACCTCTCTCTCTGCCCTCGCTCAATTTAATACAGGATATCTTTATCTTGCTTTTTGATCAGGGCTATTGAGGCCTTTAAAACCTTAGACCGAATCCTACTCTTGCTAACCTCATACTTGAAACTACCCACTCTATCTACTTTAGCCTATTCCCCTAAGCTCTTATAATAACTCTAGAGGTAGGACAAAGCTTTAGTGAGGTTTTACCGTTAAGTTTTGGTATTGCCTAAGGACTTGATAGTTATAATCGCAACTAATTGTTAGGCACTTGCCTTCTTACATGTTACTTTGTACCTTGCTAGATTATAGTTAACATATCCCATAAGCGAGTCGGCCATATAAGCGAGTCAGCCACTTTCCACCACCCTCTCTACCACTACTCTCAATTGTATAACTACAACAACCTATATTAATTGAAACTACTTAGAACTATATACATTAGACATCTCTTTATCTTTCTGGCAAGTTTGTGTATTATGTCCGAGCTTTCTGCACTTGCTACAATGCTATTGGCCGGTCATGACGCGCTTCTTCTAATTACTATAATCGTGTATTTCTTACTCTAGCTATACATTCGCATCCTTTTGCTCGATTACTGCTAGGCTATTCTCTACAGAAAGTAGCCCTCCTTCCTATAGACGTGTCTTTTTTGCCCTTTAGCATTAGCTTAGTTGCTTGTTCGCGTCTTGAAGGGTCTTGACCTCAGCGGTTAAAAGTGCGACTTAGTGCATTATTGCCTATATACTTTTTGCAATCTGGTCAATAGTAGAGAAAGTTGGTATTGGAGAGCTGCTCTGATGCTTTGTAATGCGATCCTTGATAAATATAGACTGCGAAACTGCTTCTATAGGGTTGAATAGTGTTTGAGAAACCTAAGGTATAGGGTTGGCTAGAGTAGGGCTGGTTAGTGTTGGGGTTTATAGCTTGATATTTAGCTTTGACAAGACTTTCTCTAGTTTATAAGAGATTAAACTAGATCTTTTGAATCTAGCTTTAATATTTTCTTCTATAAAAGTATTAAAAAATGTTTCTTTAAATGTAATTAAGAAGTTGATTTTAGTTATATAGTATCAAGGGTCACACCAGAAGTCAGGCAAGATGGCCCTGCAATTACAGGGGATCACAGGGTGGTCGGCCGGGAATCGCAAGTGTATCT
>Ga0164242_10008931_pt1 | contig 10852 bp, 10 predicted proteins | sample OricomgcompostMG_FD_108783 | JGI IMG/M metagenome (GOLD analysis project Ga0164242, IMG submission 108783) | Miracle-Growth compost microbial communities from Emeryville, California, USA - Original compost - Miracle growth compost (MG) ... | reverse complement strand
GGTTTGGCGAGCCGCTGGCCCGGTGCGATAGGCTGTCGGAGCTTCAGGCGGGGTGTGGCGCAGCTTGGTAGCGCGCTTCGTTCGGGACGAAGAGGCCGTGGGTTCGAATCCCGCCACCCCGACTCGTGTTATCGCAGGTAAGAGGCCCTGACTGGTTATCCAGGTCGGGGCCGTCTTGCTTCTCAGTCCGCAGCTGGTCCGCAGCAGCTTTCAGCGATTGGGTTCGAGCTTCGTCCAGAGCCGCCGAAACCATCTCCAAGTCATCCGGAAACAGATCGGCGTAGGTATCCAACGTGAGGACCGCCGAGGCGTGGCCCAGCATGGTTTGGACGGCCTTGACGTTGGCGCCGGCGCTGATGGCCAGAGACGCGGCCGTGTGACGGAGATCGTGCGGCGTCACCACCGGGAAGGTCGCATCCGTCGCGACGAGCCGCTTGACCGCTTTGTTGAACACTCGTCGACGCCAGTTCGACGCCCTCAGCACTCCGCCTCCGGGCGCGGCGAAGATCAGGTCGTCGGGCTTGTTTCCGATCATCACCGCACCCAGTGCACCCCAGAATGTGATCGCCGCGTGTAACTGCGTGGCTGACCACGGATCGTCAAGTTCGGTTATCACGCGCTGCGCAATCGCGAATACGACGGAGCGGTCGACGCGAATCCGACCGTCTGCATTTGCCTGAAGACGATCGAGTTCCCCCGGCCACATGCGTTCATCGGGTAGCACCCCGGCAGTACGCCGGGTTACGCAGAAATCCTTGGGCAAGAACGTATTCGTCGCGCGACGGCGCTGCGTGGCCGTCGAACAGCTCGGGGACGTCGCCGATCGTCATTGCACCTCCGCTCAAATAATGACCCGGTGCGTCGATTTCATATGAGGAGGCGTCCTTCGGAGTTGTACCGAGCGGCAACTCCTCCGTACGCGTATACAACGAGCTGATTGTCATCGACCACTTCGAACGAGTCGAAGGGAGTCGAGTAGTTGACGAGCGTAACTGGGCCGTAAGGAGGATGCTCCTGGACTCGGAAGCAGCGCATTCCGCTGTCGTACTCCACCTGCATGACCGGCCACTTCCGCTACCCAAGGACCGAACCCTAGCAATGGTCTCGGACATGTTCAGCGACCGTCGACAGAACAGCGCGACCCAACGGTTTGTAGTGAGCTCGTCGGCCGACCGCCGGTCGTGGGCCTCGACCACCGCCTCGTAAAACCGATTGTGCACCGGCCGCCACCTCGTCCGGATACCGGTTGATCGGCTGTGTAGCCAGCATCGCGGACACGTGCGTCGGTCGAACGGTGGTTACGCCTGATGTCGATGGCCCCACCAGCGGGGCCGCGCTGAACACCTCATGCATCGGCGTCGTGGTCGCGGAACTCGTGGGCGCTCATTTCCTCATCGTCCGCCACGCTCCCATACGGGAATGCACCTCCGACGTTGTCGCATCACATCAAGTCGCTGCTCAATGCCCAAATCCACACACCTCTTGCACTCCGGGCCATGGTCCGCCGATTACCGACGGACGAAATCCGACTGAGGCACGCGGGGCAGAACTAACACGCGAGGGTTGCGAGGGCGGGATGCGTTCCGCGTCTGACGATCTGGGCGGCGCGGAAGATGCCTACATCACTTCAGAAGGCGTGCTGTCGAGCAGGGCTTCGAGCTCAGGAGGGCCGAGGCGTTGCGCTTGTGACGCCTTGTCATTGTCATCGAATTCGATGCCCTCCCCGATCAGCATCTCCATTGGATCGCGGGTATCGGCCGGGTCGTGCCACTGGAACTTGAAGCTGATAGATCCATCGCTGCTGAGGACGCGGTAAGCATTCGTCACGGTGGGATCGTGGGCAATGTGATTTGCAGTCGGCTGTGCCGCCGTTCCTGCGAGTTCGGCTAGGTCGCCGTAGGACGTCCATGAGCCTGCCGGAAGCGCTGCAACGGCATCGTCGACGCGTGTCCAGTCGAACCCCGAGCGCGCCGTCACAACCCCCGGCACAGGGGCGGACCACAAGGCGATCGCAGCGTCCGCGAGCACCTGCGAACGCTTCTGAATTTCGTCGACTCCCCACTGCGAAGCGGCAGCAAGATGCTCGTTCAGCTTGAGGTCGGAATCCTGCAAAATCTCCTGCTTGCGCTCGAAAAGCTGATTCGAGAGTTTCGAATTCCATGCCGTCAGCGTCAGATTTCCGAGGGTATGGCCGAGTCGCTCAAAGACCTCGCGCGGATCGTGGCCGGCGTCAACCAGCTGCTTCTTCCAGCCCTCACTGAGCGTCTGTGGCATGACGTGTTCGATCGAGAGCATGGCAGAGTCGAAGTCGAGATCGACCTCGGCTCGCAGATGCGATTCCAGCCGCTGCAGAACTAACCGCTGCTGGTGCGCTCGCCCATTCGAGTAGTAGTGCACGGTGGCGATCCCGTCGCGGACACGGTCGTCGTCGGGCCACCGCTTATCCCGTGACAGCTCCCGACGCAGGGCGACGTCAATCGGCTCACCCTGGGGAAGATTGCCGATCACGGCAATGAAGAGACGGTTCAAGACGTTCGTCGGTACATCGACGACGTAGCGCCTGACGATGAATGACTCGACGGCTTCGAGGCAAGACTCAGCTTGCGCGGCGGTGGCGCGGCCCGCATCCACTTCGGCATAGATGTGCAGCAGCAAAGGATAGGTCGTGCCCGCACCCCAGCCACGTAGGAATGCCAGGTGCCTCAATGCCGTCTTGCTGAGTCCGAGATCCGATGCCGTGGAGTTCGGGTCTGCTGGTTGTAGGAAGAGCGAGTAGTAGGCGCCTCTTCGCGCGAGTCTCTTGACGTGATCCTCGAGGAAATCGAGATCCGCCGCTGACGGTTCAAGGCGGCTTCGCGCCGCTCGGTACACATCGCCTTGCTTGACGAAATCCCCCGTCGATTGGAGATCGTCCCGGACAAGCCCCTCCAAGCCCTCGGCTCCTAGTGCCTTCTCGAGAGGACGCCAATGCTGCGTATAGACCGTGTTAGAGCGGGGTCCCAACGCCATAAACAAGTAATTGCGCAATAGGTCGGATTGCGTCAGTCCCACGCCCGTCGCATTGATCGACTCAAAGATCTTGTGGGGTCGCTCGCCTTCGGAAACTGTCACGAAGACGAGCGCCAATCGGTCGCCGATTGTCGTCGCGAGCCGTTCCGGGACCAGCTCACCGGCATCACGGAGAGAGCTGATCTTGCGCTGGAAGAATCGGTAGGCGTTCACGATCGCGCTGTGTCCGGAGACGTTGGCTGGGTCTGTCAGCACTGTCCAGTACGGAGCAGCATCTTCGTCGCCCGGCACTAAACGCGCCCACCTGGCCGACCCCTTCGGCTCCGTGTCGTTGATCAAGTACTTCTTGTTGAGCCGGTCGAACTGCTCGGGATCATCGAGGGCCGCAACATCCCGCAGCGCTGCGAGCGCGACGGACAATGTAGTCAGACGCTGCTGACCGTCGACGACGCGAAACTCGCGGAAGTCATGCAGCGGGTCGGCGTCCTTCTCGACCGCCACGATGCTGCCGATGAAGTGCTTGGGGATCGCGATACCACCCGCCAGCGCTCGGTCTTGTTCGGCGATGTCCTGCCAGAGATCTTCTTGCTGACCCGTCTTCCAGCGATAATGCCGCTGGTAGAGCGGCACCTGGAATTGGCGGTCCTGAGTCATCAGATCACGGAAGGTCCCCTCCTTGGCACGCATTCATCGGACGATACTTAACCCGCTTGTTCGTCGGCACGAGTCTCGCCTATCCTTTCGGGTTGGCTCGCGCTCGCTTGGAGGACTGCCCAGTAAGTGCCTCGAATCTCGATAATCGCGGAGTCCGCTTCCGCGCAGTCGAGTGCCCCGTACGCTCCTCGGCGGTGCATCCAACCGAGCTGCGCCACGAAGCGGCGGGTCAGCGCCAGATTGTCGGTCCGCTCGGGCACGATAAGCGCATGCTTCCCGGTGACAGCACTTCGCAGCGGAAGGCTCGCGGCGCGTTCTTTACGCCCGTTCCCGTAGCGCGGTTCCTCGTGGACTGGGCCGTCCGCAGCCCAGATGACGCCGTTCTGGAGCCGTCCTGCGGCGAGGCAGTTTTCCTGCACGAAGTCGGCCGACGAGGTGACCACTGCGGCCCTCTAGTTGGGATAGAGCTACACGACAGTTCGGCCTCGGAATCGGAGCGAAGCCTGCGCGCTAGCGGAATCGATGCGACCGTCCACGCGGTTGACTTCTTCGCTCACTCAGAACTTCGCGCCTACGACGCTGTGGTCGGAAACCCGCCCTACGTCCGGTACCAAGCTTTCGCCGGAGAATCACGTGCACGGGCCCGCGAGGCCGCCCTCCGTGCGGGCGTCGCACTGTCTAACCTCGCATCTTCGTGGGCGGCGTTCACTGTCCACTCGGCGTTGCACCTAAGGACCGGGGGTCGGTTAGGACTCGTTTTGCCAGCCGAACTCCTGACGGTCAATTATGCCGCCGGAGTTCGGCAGTACTTGATCGACCACTTCCGTTCGGTGGGGCTTGTGCTTTTCCATGAGCGAGTGTTCCCGGGCGTGTTAGAGGAAGTCGTACTCCTTCTCGCCGACAGTTACATTCCAGACGGTCAGCGCGGCGATCAGCGCCATATGCATCTGTGGCAAGTACGAGACGCTGAAGGACTGGCGCAACTTTCCGCTTCGCGACGATGGACTCCGCCGAGTAAAGGAGCAAGATGGTCGGCTGGACTGATGTCAGCAGCCGGCATGCGCGCATTCGACGCCGTTGTGGGCAGCGACGGGTTCACCCGGTTGGAGGCCTGGGGTGACACAACACTCGGGATGGTCACCGGCAGCAACCAGTTCTTTACTTTGTCCCCAGCGAAAGCCAAGGCACTTGGCTTAGAAGCAACTGATCTAATCTCCTTGTCGCCTCCAGGCTCTCGCCACTTACGCGGTCTGGGGTTGACGGAGAAGGAGCTGCGCCAGCTGGGCGCGAGCGGCCAATCGACCCACCTCTTTAGGCCGGCCAACGAACCCTCAGCGGCGGCTTGGAGCTATATCCAGTCGGGCGAAGATCTAGACGTCCACCAAGCCTACAAATGTAGAGTTCGTACCCCATGGTGGCGGGTCCCTTATCTCCGCCCAGCCGACCTCTTCTTGACATACATGAATGCAGATACGCCGCGACTGACGAGCAATGGAGCTCGCGCCCACCATTTGAACTCAGTCCATGGCGTATACCTTCGCGACGGCCTGAAGGCAGACGGCATGAGCCTCCTACCGATCGCATCGCTTAACTCGATTACCCTGCTGGGCGCTGAGACTGTGGGGCGAGCTTACGGGGGAGGCATGTTAAAGATCGAGCCTCGAGAAGCCGATCACCTTCCAGTGCCGTCGCCATCTTTGGTCCGCCGAAGCGCAGACGATCTCCGCCGTATTCGGCCTGCCGTTGCAGCTCAGCTTTGCGCGGGGCGCCTACTCGACGCAGTTGCGTTAGTCGATGAGGTGCTGCTTACTGGAGCAATGGGCTTAAACCGGAAGCGTCTTCAGGCCATACGGCAAGACCGTGCGGACCTCTCCGCCCGTCGCATTGCGCGCGGGAAGACCAACGGTGGCAAGTAAACCCAACGCCAAGGCACGAGCGTGGCCCCTGTTCGACGCGATTGTTCACCAATCTCCGCTGAAGGACGTAAACCCGTGGACGCCGGACGGTACGTTCGCCCCTGACTACGAGACGTTGCGCCAGTTGCTTGCGGTGCCGCTGCACCTCGGCGCCGAAACCCGTTCAGGCGTTCCGGCGCTCGCCATCGACGTATGGATCGCGTACGAACTGCGACGCGCCGGCCTCGACCCAGATGCCGTTTGGCCACGGGCCGAGGCGCCCCGAGTCATAGATCGCGACGTACTCAACTTCGTTCGAGCCGTCCCAAAGACGTTGGGGCGCGATGAGTTGTTGTCGCGATTACGGAAGGGCGGAGGCACCGGCGGAGTAGGGACTGCTTCGGCAAACATCGCCGGCAAGAACTACTTCAAACAAGTCGACGTCATCATGTCCTCGTGGCAGACCGGGCCAGAACTGCTCATCTCGACAAAGCGCATGGATTCGTCATTTGGCAAGAATGCTGCAAATCGTGTTGAGGAATCATACGGCGACGCAAAGAATCTCGCGCTCCGCCATCCTCTAGCTGCACTCGGGTTCGCCTACTCCTTACGCTCGACCGCGTACACGGAAGAACGACGCCAGTTCGATTGGATCATCGACCTACTCGTCAAGCTTGGGCGAGAAGACGAGGCATACGATGCGTGCGCCCTCATCGTCCCCGAATGGGAAGGTGACGCACCTCCCGACAGCGCACAAGGAACCGAGGACGTAGTTATCGAACCCGATGACGTCGACGTCGAGGACATCGACGAGGAGTCGACGGCAAACCTCGCCGGCGAACTTGCGTCGCTTCCGACTGTGACCCTGCGGCACGATCTCGTGCCCGAGGAACTCAGCCCCTCGCGCTTTTTCGTCGTGCTGTTGACCATCGTTCTAGGAAACTCCAGCATCACGCAGCACGAGCAGGCGCGCGTGCGGCGCAGCGAAGCTGCCAGCCAGGGCCCGGAAGCGGATGGGTAATCGGGGAATCCGCCCAACTCGTGGGTTCGCTCGCCGATAGCCTCGCTGAGCACACTCCACAACGGACCGCGATACGGTGTGCACAGTACGCGAATGATCCGTCTGGCTGGAGGCTGGTTTGAAACTTGATAAGTCGGACCTTCAACTCGAAACGATCGTTACCCGCATCAATAATAACGAATTGGATCTGCAACCCAGTTTCCAACGAGGGGAGATCTGGGACTCCAAACGCCGCCAGCGACTAATCGACACGATTCTACGCGGATGGTACGTGCCGGCAATTCACGTCGTGGTTGACACTGACGAGAATGAGCTCGTCCTCGACGGACAACAGCGCCTGACGACGGTACGCGATTTCTTTGATGACCGGATCGTCGTTGACGGATCCATTGAACCAGCAGATGCCAAGGTGAGCGCGCTGGGCGGTCTCACTTACTCAACGCTACCCGAAGAGGTGCGCAAAGCCGTTAACCGGTTCCCTATCCAAATAATCACGCTAAGAGATTACGATCCGCAAGAGCCAAACGAGCTGTTCTTTCGGCTGAATCAAGCATACAACTTGACTCCGTCAGAAAAGCGGAACGCGCTCCATGGGCCTGCACGCGATCAGGTTAAGGACTTGGTAGTCAGACTTACGGACGACGGCCTCCTACAGCGTGAGGCTATTGGCTTTGCGAACGGTCGCCTCGCCTATGACGACATCATTGCACGCGCTTGTGTCACGCTCGAACTTGGCAATATGCGTACGCACATTAATAACAATGTCGTCGAAAAATACTATCGAGGCTCCGAATTCACGTCACAGACGATTGACAAAGTCGAGAGAGCGGGTAGGCGCCTACTTGAGCAAATTAGTAATTGCCCAGAACGACGGGTACGTTTTAATAAGGGAACGCTCCAGACATGGATTATATACTGCCATTGGGCGTCAGTCTTGTCTCCAATTCCGTCATCCTTACTCAGCTCATTCGAACGTGATCGTACCAAGGTCAGACGCGGTGAGCTGGACCCATCCTCGTCAGAACAGTCACCCTTATATGAGGTCCTCCGAATATACGACGATCGTGCGTCCTACCGCGTAACTGACGTCTCATCGGTCCTTGCGCGTGACCTAGCGATTCATCTGTACTCAGAAAATTTTCTAAATACACCCAGCGTCAAAGGATCTAGTCACCTACTAGAAAATCTTCATGAGGCACCAAGAGGGTCGCTTCAATCCGAGTTTTTTGAATTTATCGACTCCTCTGATTGGGGAAATCCAATCATCGGGGAGCAGTACGACCAATGAGAAGGTCCAAATTTGAGGGCTCGTGGGCTGCACTCAAGCGCGCTCGTGCCAACAAAGAGCCCGACGTCCGCGTGTTATCTGAAGAAATTAGTGTTGACCTGTCGCAACCCTGCCTAGTCCTTGGCGGAAGGAACGGAGCTGGGAAGACCCGTGTCCTTCGGTCTATCGCAGGCCTCACTGACGTCGATGGAATCCTGATCGACCTTTACCACTTGGCAGAGCAGGCCCTGATTATTCTCCGATCCCGCGTTGACTTTGACGTAATGGCGGAGGAGTACACACCTCTATCCCTGAGCGACGACACGACTTCGGCGGTATCGCAGATAGTCGGTCGCGACTATGACCTGGTGGAGTGGTATTCATTTGAAGTGGAACCAAGTGATCCAGATGTCGCTCAGCGATTCCGTTGGTCTGGCGAACAAAGCCTAATACCTTATTTTCGCGTAGAACGCCACGGGCTCAATTACACCTCGCGCGATATGGGTCTGGGTGAGTTTTGCGTGCACTTTTTGTTTTGGATACTTGAGCAATACCGCGAAGAGAAGACCGTCACCCTGTTACTCGACGAGCCCGATGCCTACCTGCCCTCAATCGGGGTGTCGACACTTCTCGACCATATCTTGCGAATTTGTTTATCGCGGAATTGGAACGTAATTATGACAACACATTCAGAGGAGATGATCCGCCAAGCACGAAAAAACGATGCATTTATGTTGTTGCGATTGGATGGTGAAGAACCCCGAGCGATTCATTGCAAAGACGATCCCACGACCGGCAACACACTTCTCGCTTCGCCTACCATTCAACTACTCCTATTCTGCGAGGATGAGTCCGCCTGCGCGCTCACTCGCGCCCTCCTCGACCTGGCTGACCAAGAGTTGTCGGAATGTACGAGCGTCGTGTGGGGAGATGGCGACGGGTACCTCGTCACACTCCGACGATCTATGCCGCGCCCGCCCGACCCCGACCTCGAATTTGCGTTCGTGTTTGATGGCGATCAACGAAGCGCAGTCCCCCTTTCGACTCCTCCGCAATGGCCAGCGGTTTTCTTGCCGACTGGAGATGATCCTGATGACTTGTTCAAATCACTCGCTAGCCATGTAGATGAGCTGGCTGGAGCCCTCGGTGAACCCCGCCACAAGCTCGTGGAATTTCTCGACGCGCTGGAAGGGGAGGACGGACACGATTGGGTTAACCGATTGGCAGAACGCTATGGTCGACAGCTCGTGCTCATCCGTGTCGCCAACCTTTGGGCTCGTCTGCACCCGGCGGAGGCAACCGCGTTTCTTGAGAGCATCAGAGCAGGCCTCCAGCACCAGATAGGAATCAGCACGGCTATTGGCGGCCCTCCGTAGGCTCGCTTCCGTGTCTGCCGCTGGCATTCGATGGCCTCGAGCCCGGAGGTGCACGCATTGCTGGCTAGTGCCGGCGTGTCCAAAGAGATGAGACCGTGCGTTCTTACTCCGAAGCGGATGAAGCGCAATCCGCTCGAAGCGATGTATCCTGGGGCCAGCCGTTCGCGCGGCATCCCCGAGTCGACGTAGCGCCCGTATCGCTGTCGGCGCCCGAGGGCACGGTCTACCGGATCCGCGAAGCACCCATCGCTGTCGGCCGGTGCTGATACGGGTGGCGCCGCCGAATCCAGTGATTGAGGTGGTTGACCATGACGAAGAATTCCGCGCTGAAGAAGGATGCTCGCGCCTACCAGCGTACGCATCCGAACGTGCGTTTGGCCGACGCGATGCGTGCAGTAGGGCGCTCCACGGGTGCTGCCCCGGTGGCCAAGCAGGCGGTGCCGTGGATCGAGCGAGCCGACACCGCTGCGGGTTGTTATTTCTGCGGCCAAGAGTCAGTGAAACTGTCCTATGGCGACCTGCGAGAAGACCACGGCCGAGTCGAGATCTATTGCGAGAATGGCGATTGCGACGCCCGTGAAGTCGAAGTCATCATCGTCGACGACGGGACGGAGGCGACACGCAGCCGCAGCGATGTGCGGATTCTTGCCCACTTCGCCCCGGACGGTCACCTGCCGGAATGGGTGGGAGTGGGACCTGGCTGTGAATGGGCCGCCGGGACCGCCCCGTTCCTGCGCCGCAGCAATACCCCGGCGGTCTGCCTATTCTGCGGAGACCGCAGCTCCGTGCTGGCACCTAACGATGTGTCCGCTGATTCGTGTCGAATGCGGATCCGGTGTATCAACCCCGGCTGCAGCGTAGAGCGGGCCGAGGCCGTGCTCACGCGCGACGGCCTAGTGTGGGCCAGCCAACGTCCAGTCGCGAAAGCCTTGGCTTCACTGTTCCCTACGCGCGCGGATCAAAAGAAGGCCCAGCTGCCGCACGGGGAGCTGCCGATCTTCCCGGTTAGTGACTTCGTCGAGCCGGCTGACGGCACAGATCCGCTGCAGATGCGTATCTCCGGGCCGGTTCCCTGGGAGGATACTCTCTAGACGTCGAGTGGGGCGGCCCGTCCGAGGCCGAAATCCGAGGGAACGTCTGCACCTGTTCGCGTGCAGACGCTCCCATTCGTAGTTCCGGCACAAACCGCATCTGTCGTCGAGACAGTTCAGGCTTCGGGTCGAGCAACCCCAGCGCATGGTTGACCCGGCCGAACGAATCGTCGCCTACGAAACGACTCGCATCTTCATCAGTAGGCCTCGTGGCCGTCGCCGCCCAGAGGTGAGTCGCGCCCGTCATCTCCAGCTCCGCAGAAGCCCGACTGGCGAACCCAATCCGCCACACCGAGTCCGCAGTCAGTCCGCAGCAGTCCATCGCTCGGCTGATGCCCACCAATCCAACCAACGCTTTCTCCAGGGCATTCTTTTCCTAGCCAACGCGACCAACTCAATCAAACGCCCAGGTGGGATCGTTCGGGACGAAGAGGCCGTGGGTTCGAATCCCGCCACCCCGACCACTTAGGTTTTGCTCGTCCGGTGTCGGTCGCAATCACCCAAAACCCGGCCGATATAGTGGATCTCACCGTAATGCT
>Ga0164242_10008930_pt1 | contig 10852 bp, 7 predicted proteins | sample OricomgcompostMG_FD_108783 | JGI IMG/M metagenome (GOLD analysis project Ga0164242, IMG submission 108783) | Miracle-Growth compost microbial communities from Emeryville, California, USA - Original compost - Miracle growth compost (MG) ... | reverse complement strand
GCGGCCGACCATGTAACCGGTGATGTTGTTGAGAAAAACGATCGGCAGGTTGGCCTGGTCGCAAAGCTGGAAGAACTGCGCCGCCTTGGTGGCCGCGTTGGGGTCGATCGGCCCGTTGTTGCCAACGATGGCACAGGCGTGGCCCATGATTCTCGCCTGCACGCAAACCAGAGTCGCACCATAACGGGATTTGAATTCGCTGAGGTCGGAAGCGTCGGCGAGCCGCGCCATGACTTCACGCACATCGTAGGCGCGGCGGTAATCCACCGGCACCAGCCCGGCGATCTGCTCCGGGCTGTAGCACGGCGGCCGCACTTCGCGTACCGGCGCCAGCGTGCAGTGGCGGTTCCAGTCCAGCCGGTCCAGCAGATCACGCAGAATGGCGATGCCGTGGGCGTCGTCCTCGGCCAGATATTCGACCAGACCGGACACTTCGGCGTGCATGGCGGCGCCGGCCAGTTCTTCTTCATCGGCCACCTCGCCGGTGGCGGCGCGCACCAACGCGGCACCGCCCAACGAGGCGCGGCCACGGCCGCGAATGGCGATCACATAATCGCTCAGGCCGGGGTAGTACGCACCACCAGCGGTGGACGGGCCATGCAGCACGGTGAACACCGGAATGCCGGCGGCGCTCAGTTGCGCCAGCCGCCGGAAAGCACCGCCGCCCCAGGCCCAGCCCGAGACCTTGTACTTCATCAGGTTGGCGCCGGCACTTTCCACCAGATGCAGGAAGGGCAGCTTCTTGGACAGGGCGATATCGAGACAGCGGCGCAGCTTTTCGCCGGACTTGTGGGTGCTGGCGCCGGCGCTGATACCGCTGTCCGAGGCATAAATCATGCAGCGCACCCCGGAAACGAAACCGATGCCGGCCAGCGTATTGGCGCCAGGGATGCTCTTCTCCCGATCGGCGCTATCGACCAGATAATTGGCCAGCCCGTACAGCTCCAGGAACGGCAGACCTGGATCCAGCAGGCGGGTGATGCGCTCACGGGGGGTGAGTTGACCGCGCTCCTCGAACACCGGGCGGCGCTGCTCCGACAAATTGCGGGCGCGATCCTTGAGCGCATGGAGCTGTGCGACCAGCGCCAGCATGTCCGCACGATTGCCGGCGAATTCTTCGGTGCTGGTATCAACGCGTGAAACAAAATCAACCATCGTAGTCTCCAGGTGACGACCGGGCGCCGCCGGCCTTGGCCGGGCGATGGAGACAACATAATTCGCATGCTTACTATTCGCAAGCATATTTTATTGTCTGTTTATCATTTGCTGGGACGCGAAGAGCGTGGATTCCGCGACTGCGCTTCGCTCCGCGCGGAATGACGTTCTGTCGATTCGCTGAAATATTGCGCTAGTGAGGATTCCGCGACTGCGCGCGGAATGACGTGGAGTACGCGCAGCGGCCGGCACTGCTCCGTCATCCTGCGCGGAGCGAAGCGAAGTCGCAGGACCTGGCGGCTCCGCTCTCGCCCCCGCCGCCATCAGGCGCTACACTGCGGGTTTGTCCAATCCGCTCCGAGCCGCCATGAAATACGCCATCCTGCCCGTCACCCCCTACCAGCAGAACTGCTCCTTTCTCCAGTGCGAGACCAGCGGCAAAGTGGCGGTGGTCGATCCAGGCGGTGATCTGGAGCGCATTCACGCCGCCCTGGAGCAGATCGGCGGGACAGTGGAGAAGATTCTCGTCACCCACGGCCATCTCGATCATGTGGGCGGCGTGGCCGATCTGGCCGAGCAGTTGGGTGTGCCGGTGGAAGGGCCGCAGCGTGAGGATGCGTTCTGGATCGACATGCTGCCGGCCCAGGCGGCGAAGATGGGCTTCCCTCCGGCCCGGGCGTTCACCCCCGAGCGCTGGCTGGAGGACGGCGATACCGTCACCGTCGGCGATACCCGGCTGAACGTGCTGCACTGCCCCGGTCACACGCCGGGCCATGTGGTGTTCCATCAGCCGGAAGCGGGGCTGGCAGTGGTCGGCGATGTGCTGTTCGCCGGCTCCATCGGCCGCACCGACTTTCCGCGTGGCGACTACCAGACGCTGATCGACGCCATCCGCGGCAAGCTGTTCACCCTGCCTGATGAGACCCAGTTCATCCCTGGCCACGGCCCCATGTCGACCATCGGCCATGAACGCCAATACAATCCTTTCGTGGCGGATCACCGGGGCTGACCGACGGCCCAACGACATTCGATACGCCGATACGCTGCGCTGATGCATTCTGTGTTCACACAAGGAGAAACGACCATGCGCTCCACCATTCTGCTCACCACGCTGGCGGTCGCCGGTTTTGTTCTGGCCGGCTGCCAGAGCGTGCCCGCCGCCCATCCGCTGCCGGCCACCTGCAAGCAGGCGCCGGAGGCCGGCAACGGCCAGGCCAAGCTGACCGGCTTCTATTACGATCAGGACAGCCGGAGCTGCAAGAGCTTCGCCTACAGCGACAATGGCAGCGTGCCGTTCCAGGATCTCGGCCAGTGCATGGCGGCCTGTTACGCTCCGGCGCCGGATCTGATGCCGGGTGACGCCAAGGTTTCCGCCAACGCGGAGCGGGTGAAGTGAGCGACGCCCGCGCACAGATCGTGCGTATCAACTACGCCCTGCTGTTGCTCGGGCTATTGAGCGGCGGGATTACCGCCGTGGTGGCGGTGGTCATCGCGCACATGCAGGCCAGCCAGAGTGACTGGCCGTACCGGGAGCATTTTCGCTTTCAGTACCGCACTTTCTGGATCGGTCTGCTTTATTATCTGATCGTCGGCATCACCACGCTGGCGATGATCGGCTGGTTTCTGCTGCTGCTCATTTTCATCTGGTGGGTGGTGCGCTGCGTGCGCGGGCTGGCCAGCCTGTCCTCGGAGAAACCGCCGGCACGGCTGGTCAGCTGGGGATTCTGAGTGGATGGCTGAGACGCTGAGCAAGGAGCGATAGATGACCTGGAGAGTGCCGCAGGCGACAGCTTACGGAGGGATTCTGCTGAACGCAGAAGGGCAGGTGCTTTTGCGTGAGCCTTTGAATCATTTTGATGGTTACACCTGGACGTTTGCTAAAGGAAGGCCAGAGCCTGACGAAGAGCCCATGCAAACCGCTTTACGCGAAGTGCTGGAGGAGACTGGCTATGAAGCAAAGGTACTGGATGTACTGCCTGGCTTATTTGCGGGTAGCACAACGACCAATGCGTATTTCATTATGGTGCCGGCTGGCGAGCAGGGCAGTCCCGCTAATGAAACAGCTTCCACGCGCTGGGTAAGTTTTGATGCAGCCGAAAACTTGATTCAACTTACCACTAACAAGACAGGTCGGAAGCGTGATTTGGCCATTCTGGCTGCCGCGCGCAGCTGGCATGAGCGCTGTGGAGCGGCTTACTTTGATGGGCCCCCAAGTGATGACCCCTTTGTAGATGCTCTGCTGTTAGCCACTCAGCCCAACTATTTGGGAAACCCTGAGGTGGTGCATAACCTGATGGTCGATTGGTTTGTGGTGGTACTCGACTGCCTTCAGTCAAAAGCGACTGCCCAGCAGCGGCATGCCAAGCTGCTTGAGCTGACAAGAATCATGAGCGAAGATCACACGGGTTATGTGCGTATGCCAGGTTGGCATACGTCAGAGCAACTGGGAAAGGTTCTCGTAACAGCCTGCAACCTGGATGCAGAGTACTGCGCGGATGAAAACCTTGCCTTTATTGTTTCAGAGGCGCTGGCAGGCATCAGCATAAAAATTGGCAATCTCGCCAACCTCTTTCAAAATAAAAAAATTGATGAGGCCGAACTCCAATCCAGGTTGGAAGAGATGCTGTCTTTTACAGTGGCTGCTTTTCTGGGCACGCATACACTTCTTTTCCCTGATAAAAACCTGTCCAGCTTCCTGCCGCAGGAAGAAAGCAGCCCCTCTTTTTCTGAACTTTTGCGGAAATTGAACGCTGTTTCTTCGCGCAAGCCTCCCTTGAACCTTGATGAGTTGGGTATCCCACCAGGTACAGTGCTCACTTTCAAAGCTGCTCCACATCTGCAAGCCGTCGTGGCCAGGAAGAATCGAGTGGAGTTCATGGGCGAGCTTCTCAGTTTGTCGAAAGCCGCCGTAAAGGCATTTCAGCAATTAGGAAGTGAACGCAAAGCTGCACGCGGGCCAGACTACTGGTGCCACAAGGGGATGACGTTGACAAAGTACCGCCAGGAGGTTGAAGGCTCGCACCCTTTCAAAAAATAAGATGCATACTGTTCCCAGGGTGTGCTGTATCGAATCAGGAGCTTTTAATGCCCACACTTGAGTTCAAGGGTAAGCAGTTTGTCTATTCCCATCATCTTGGGGTGCCGTTCCGTGAGTTACAGGTGGTGCCTGAAAAGTCGTTGCCCGCTGAAGGCAAGCAGCCGTCGCTCGATGACAACTTGATCATTCATGGCGACAACCTGGAAGCGCTCAAGGCGCTGTTGCCTACCCATGCGGGCAAGGTGGATTGCATCTTTATCGATCCACCCTACAACACCGGGAATGAAGGCTGGTGCTACAACGACAATGTGCGTTCACCTTTGATGAAGGAGTGGTTGAAAAAATCAGCTAACCCGGTTGATAAGGAAGATTTGGAGCGGCATGACAAATGGCTGTGCATGATGTGGCCGCGTATCAATCTTCTTCGAGAACTTCTCTCGGAGGAGGGTAGTATTTGGATGACGCTAGATGACAACGAGATCCATAGGGCTCGCTCACTATTTGATGAGATTTTCGGAGAAGATAACTTTATATGTTGTGCCGTATGGGAGAAAACATACACTCCGAAAAGTAATGGCCGCGTAATAAGCACTGACCACGATTATGTGCTCGCCTATTGTAAGACGCAAAAATTCATAGATTATGGTTGGAATTATTTGAGTCGAAACGAGGAGCAGATAGGGCGATTCAAGAATACTGATAACGATCCTAAAGGGCCATGGCGTACTTATCCTCTGGATGTCAGAACAGAAAACAATGAAAGACGTGAAAAATATCGCTATCCAGTAACCCTTCCTTCTGGTCGAGTGGTTTACCCTGCTAAGGGTAGACATTGGGCTCTTCCTGAAAAAGCTTTTGAAGAACAGCGAAAACAAGGTGAAATATATTTTGGGAAGAATGGTGATGCCATGCCGACCAAGAAGGTATATTTGGATAACGGTGAGGATAAAGGAGTACTAGCCCGAACTTGGTGGTCGTATCAGGACGTCAGGGGAAATCAAGATGCGAAAAAACAGCTTCTCGCAATACTGGGCGATGAGAGCGATTTTATAACTCCAAAGCCATACCAGCTTATTGAAAGAGTTCTGGAAATAGCAGCTGACCGAGACTCGCTTATTTTGGATTCCTTCGCGGGTTCGGGGACTACCGCACATGCCGTTCTTGAAGCAAACAAGAAAGATAACGGTAATCGACGCTTTATTATTGTTGAGTGCGAAGAGTATGCAGATTCCGTCACTGCCGAACGGGTTCGCCGGGTCATCAATGGCTACCCCTATACCGGGACCCAGCGTGAAGAACTGCACCGGGAGAATATCACCTGGACGACGTTTAACAACGAGAAGCGGCGTAAAAAGGTGATGGATCACATTGCGTCCATTGAGAACCTGCACGGGCACGAATACGACAAGATTAAAAAACAGATCAAAGACGGTGTGCTGACTGTCACGGGTGAGCGCGCGATCAAAGACACCGCACCGGGTCTGGGCGGCAGCTTTACCTACTGCGCGCTGGGCGAACCGATTGATATTGAGAGCCTGCTTACCGGTGAAGGAATGCCCGGTTTTGAAGCCCTGGCCCGTTATGTGTTCTACACCGCCACGGGGCAGTCATTGGACAAGGTGGGCAAGCCTGCGGCGGATGGCCTGATCGGCGAAACCGACCTATTCCGTATCCACCTGTTCTACCAGCCCGATAAAGCGTGGCTGCGTTCCAATGAGGCAGCTCTCAATGCCGAGAGAGTGGCTGCGATTGAGGCTGGTAACAAGCAGGGCAAGCGAGCAATTGTGTTCGCGGTGGCCAAGTTCATGAGCCAGAAGGAGCTGACGGCGCGACGTATCGAGTTCTGCCAACTGCCCTATGCCGTCCACCGGATTCTGGGGGATTGAGCATGGAACTGAAGGAATACCAACAGGGCGTACTTGACCGGCTGGATCGCTATCTGACGGTGCTGACTGAGAAACGTGAAGAAGCCGAAGATTTTGTCGAGTTTCAGAAAAGCAAGGGTAAGGTGGCCAGCTTGGGCGACTACTGCCGGGAAGCTTGGGAACAGCTCAATACGGAACGCTTGTTGCCCTACCTCTACCACGACGGCAAGCCGGTGGTGGCTCCTTACCTGTCGCGTCACGATGGCCTGGGCGAGTCGATCCCGAATATCTGCTTGAAGGTGCCGACCGGTGGCGGCAAGACGCTGCTGGCCACGGCCTCTTTGGAGCGGGTGCAGACGGATTATTTCAAACGTCAAATTGGCATGGTGTTGTGGGTGGTGCCTTCAGAGGCGATTTACCGGCAAACCTGGAAGCAACTGGCTAACAGAGAACACCCCTACCGGCAGATGTTGGAGCGGGCTTCTGGTGGCCGCGTTAAGCTGCTTGAGAAGGGGGATGCCTTCACCCGTAAGGATGTGGAAGGCCAGTTGTGCGTGATGCTGCTGATGCTGCCTTCGGCGGCACGCCAATCCAAGGAAACACTGCGGATGTTCCGCGACAGCGGTCGCTTCACGTCTTTCTTTCCCTTGGAAGACGATAACGAAGCCAATGTGCAGCTGCTTGAGCAGGTCCCCAACCTTGACCGGAATGACCTGGCCGACCTCGGCTATGCCGACGGCGTGGTGCCGGGTACGGTGTCGGTCAAGCAGAGTCTGGGCAATGTGTTGCGGCTGGTACGCCCCGTAGTGGTGATTGATGAAGGCCATAGAGCCTATTCTGATACCGCCCGCGATACCCTAGCCGGTTTTAATCCGCGCTTCATTCTGGAACTGTCGGCAACGCCCAACACCAACGGCAAGCACCAGTCGAACGTGCTGGTCAACGTACCGGGCACGGACCTCAAGGATGAGGAAATGATCAAGCTGCCGATCAATGTCATCAACGAAGGCAGGGGCGGCTGGCGGCATACACTGTCACTGGCCCACGCCAAGCAGCAAGAGCTGGAAGAGGCGTCGCTGGCGTTCCAGAACGCGTCTGGCCGTTACATCCGTCCTATCGTACTGGTGCGAGTGGAGCGTACCGGTAAAGAGCAGCGCGACGCCGGGTTCGTGCACTCCGAGGACGCCCGTGAATACCTGCGTGACCAGTTGGGGGTGAAGGAAGAGCATATTCGGCTCAAGACCTCCAGCGACGACGAGCTGGCCGACGAAGACCTGCTGTCACCCACCTCCGCGGTGCGCTTCATCGTCACCAAGGATGCCCTGCGCGAAGGCTGGGACTGCCCCTTTGCCTACGTGCTGGCTATTCTTTCTCGCACGACAGCCACCACGGCCTTGACGCAGATGATCGGGCGTGTGCTGCGGCAACCTCATGCTCAGACGACCGGTGTGGAAGCGCTGGACGAGTGTTACGTCTTCACCTTCGATCAGGACGTGACCGAAGCAGTCAATGGCGTGCGCAAGGGGCTGGAAGACGAGGGCATGGCCGATCTGGCTTCCAGCGTCAAGGCGGTAGACCCAGGCAGCGGTCAGGTTCGCAATATGCGCCGGGAAACGATCCGGCGAAATAACAAGTTTGCCGGGCTACCGCCTATCTTTCTGCCCCGCGTTTTGCATCGGAGCAGCGGCGCCCCGGACGGTTATCGTGCGCTGGACTACGAGCGCGATGTATTGGGCGCTCTGGATTGGGATGCCTTGCAATTTCTGGCCGCTGACAAGGCCACCATGGATGATGGCAAGCTGCAACGGACAGTGGCCCGCGTGACAGTGTTGGATAAAAAGTCCAAAGAATCCGGGCAAAAGGATTTTCAGATCGACCACCAGGAAATCGAGACCCTGCCAGAAGAGGGGCTGGATGTGCCCTATCTGGTGCGTCAGTTATTGGACGTTGTGCCCAACCCATGGCAGGGCATGCGTTTGCTGGAAGAGACCCTGGATGCGTTGCGCGCCAATGGCGTCAGTGATGACCAGATTTATATCAACCGGCTCGACCTGGTACAGGTCATGAAGACGGATCTTCGTAGTCAGGTGAATGCCATGGCCGAGGCGCTGTTCCGCGCCAAGCTGGGCAGCGGTGAAATCGCTTTGCGGCTGGTGTCGTCCAATGATCCGGCGTTGAACTGGAAAATAGCCGAGACACTGGAAATCGATGTGGCCGATATTGACCCGCTGCTGTACCGCAAGAACGGCGGAGCGCTGGAAAAAAGCCTGTTCGAGAAGGTCTATCAGAAGGAATTCAACGAGCTGGAAAAGAACACGGCCTGGTATCTGGATGAGCATCAATGCGTGTACTGGTGGCACCGTATCGCTGTGAATCAGCGGTCTTATGGCTTGCAAGGCTGGCAGCGCCATCGCATATACCCTGATCTGCTGGCCTGTGTGCATGGCACCGAGAATGGCAAGTTGCGCTTCTCTATCCTGGAAACCAAGGGCGATCACCTGAAAGGCAACGATGACACCGAGTACAAGCGCAAGCTGTTCGATCTGCTGACCCAGTATGCCGATGAGACCGCCACGATAGGCCAGCTTGATCTGGCAGGTCAAAACAAGCGAATCCAGTTTCAGCTGGTGATGGAGAAAGACTGGAAACAGACTGTCTCCGCCGCGCTTCAATAAACTGAAATCGCTGAAATCTTCTGGTTTTTGCGGATGATCGTCTTCCAGATGCCTGAAGCCACTCCTGAACAGGACTAGTGTTCTATCACTGTACCGAAACGTTAACAAAGGGGAAAATGGTTGCCCGCTGGACTTGAACCAGTGGCCAACCAATTCTGAGTCTTATCACACAACCGTCATCGTATTGCGACATGCTTGCGGGTCTTGCTCAACGGGAGAACACCATGGTTCCACTCCGCGCTGCCATTCTGCTTCTGGCATCCAGTCTGCTGCTGGCTGCCTGTGCCACCAACTCGGCCGTACAGCTCTATCCGGGAGCCCAGCGCCCGGCCAATGAAGTGCTGACGGTGCGCGTGCCCGGCCAGTTGGTGGTCTACACCATCAACGGCAAGAAAGTGGACGGCATCAGCACTTTCTTCAGCAGCGGCTACAAGGATCTGAAGCTGGCGCCGGGCCGCTACGACATCATCGCCTACTACAAGGAGCTGTGGGATCTGAGCCCGGACGAGCACACCACGCTGAGCTCCGATCCGGTCACTTTCGTGGTCGACGGCAAAGCGGGCGAAACCTGGCAGCTTGATTATGCTCACCCGAAAGACGTCTACCAGGCTCGTTCGCTGGCGGCGCACTTCTCCGGCTGGACGGAGAATCTGGGCACCGGCGCCAAGACGCCGACCCAGGACAGCGGGCTGGTGCTGCAACGTGGCATTCTCGCCACCCTCACCGGCACTCGCGTGGAAAACGCCAGCGACGACGGTGTGACGCCCAAGCCGGAAACCACCGTGGCTCCGCAAGGCGCTGCTCCGGCGGCCGGCACCGACAGCGCAGCGAAGTCCGCGGCTGCTCCGGCAGCGGCTACCGGCAGCTATCTGGATACGCTGAAAGCGCAGTGGAGCCAGGCGACGCCAGCGGAGCGGCGGGCCTTCTTGCAGTGGATTTCGCACGCGCAGTAGCGAGCAGGCACGGGCACGGTCTGAATTCCGATGCTGCGACTGCGCAGATACTGCGACTTCGCAGATGCTGCGACTTCGCGCAGCATGACGTCCGTTTCGCTTCGCACGGAATCCATCGTCATTCTGCGCGCAGCGCAGCGTAGTCGCAGAATCCATGCCCCGTTAACCCGGCAGGCGTCAGCCATTCCGGGAGTTGGCCACATTCCGCGGGTTGCCCGCCTGCCAGGCGCGGATGTTGTCGATCACGCCGTCGACCAGACGCTGACGACATTCCCGGCTGACCCAGGCGCTGTGCGGAGTGATGATCAAGTTGGGAATGTCTCCGGCCAGCAGGGGATGATCCGCCGCCGGCGGTTCCTGGCTGAGCACATCCAGCGCCGCGCCGCCCAGAGCACCGCGCCGCAGGGCGTCGGCCAGCGCCGGTTCGTCGATCAGGCCGCCACGGGCCGTGTTGACGAGAAAGGCGCCCGGTTTCATGGCCGCCAGAAATGCCGGGCCCACCAGTTTCCCGGTCTGGGGCGTGAGCGGACAGTGCAGGCTGATCACATCCGCCTGCGCCAGCAGTTCGTCGAGCGGCACCCGGCCCTGCTGTGATTGCGCTTCGGGGCGTAACGAAGCGGCCACCTTGACCGTCATGCCGAACGCTTCAGCCAGTTCGCCCACTCTGCGGCCGAGATGCCCGTAACCGATCAGGCCCAGCACCTTGCCTTGCAGCTCCACCACCGGATGATCCATCAGGCAGAACATCGGCGAACGGCTCCAGGCGCCGGAGCGGACGTCCTGATCATAACGGTTCCAGCGCGTCGCCAGCCCCAGCATCAACGCCAGCGTGTGCTGGGCGACGCTGGCGGTGCCGTAGCCCTTGACGTTGCAGACGATGATGCCCTGCCTGCTGGCCGCCGCCAGATCCACATTGTCGGTGCCGGTGGCGCAGATGCAGATCAGCTTGAGAAAAGGGTTGGCCTCGATGGCCGCACGATCGATCACCACCTTGTTGGTGATCGCCACCGCCGCGCCGGCCAGGCGTTCGGCCACCTGCTCCGCGTCCGTTGCCGGATACTGGGTCCAGTCGATGCCCAGCTTTTCCAGGCCACTCATGTCCAGCTCTTCCGGTTTGAGAGTCTGGTTGTCGAAAATCACACCTTTCATGGACAATACCGTCGTTGC
>Ga0164242_10008929_pt1 | contig 10853 bp, 7 predicted proteins | sample OricomgcompostMG_FD_108783 | JGI IMG/M metagenome (GOLD analysis project Ga0164242, IMG submission 108783) | Miracle-Growth compost microbial communities from Emeryville, California, USA - Original compost - Miracle growth compost (MG) ... | reverse complement strand
GGCGGCGGCGACACGAAGGCGGGACATCTCGCTCGCAACGCTAGCGTGGAGCCTATGGCGGAAGCTGAGCGGCCCACCCTCGAGGAACTCGGCGAGACCGCGGTGCTCGCGCGCATCTTCCCGCGGCTGCCCGGGGCGGATGCCGCGCTGCTCGGCCCCGGCGACGACGCCGCGGTGCTCGCGGCGCCGGACGGGCGCTACGTCGTCACGACCGACCTGCTCGTGCACGGCCCGGACTTCCGCTGGGAGTTCTCGACCCCCGAGGACCTCGGCTGGAAGGCGGCCGCCACCAACCTCTCCGACGTCGCCGCGATGGGCGCGAGGCCCACCGCCCTCGTCGTCGCCCTCGCCGCCCCGGCCGACACGCCCGTCGCCGTGCTCGAGGAGCTCTGCGACGGGCTGCGGCTCGCGTGCGCCGAGCTCGCCCCGGGCTGCGGGGTGGTCGGGGGTGACCTGTCGACCTCCGACGTGTTCACGATCGCCGTCACCGCCTTCGGCGACCTCGAGGGGCGCGCCGCCGTGCGGCGCTCCGGCGCCCGGCCGGGCGACGTGCTCGCGGCGGCGGGAGAGCTTGGCATCGCCGCCCGCGGGCTGCGGCTGCTCTTCGAGCACGGCCGCGACGAGGCGCTGCGCCGCGACGCCGCCGCCACGGGTCGCCAGCTGCGGCCGATGCCGCCGATCGCGCTCGGGGCCTCGGCGGCCGCGGCGGGCGCCACCGCCATGATGGACGTGAGCGACGGGCTGGCGCTCGACGCGTGGCGGCTCGCGCAGGCATCCGCCGTCGATCTCGACCTCGTCCCCCTCGGCGACGACCAGCTGCGCGGGGGAGAGGACCACGCGCTGCTCGCTACGTTCCCCGCTGACGCCGCCCTGCCCGACGGATTCCGCCGCATCGGCTCGATCCTCGAGGGGCGCGGGCGACTGCTCGTCGGCGGCGTCGAGGTCACCGAGCGGGGCGGCTGGGACCCGTACGCGCAGTGGGACGGCGTGCGCAGCTGAGAAGCTCGCGTCGGTTCGCGACGCGGCGTCGGCGCCCGGACGCCTCGGCACAATATGATCTGGCCATGACTGACCCGGGGGAACTGCAGCGGCAGGCGGAAGAACTTCAGCGACAGGCCGACGAGGCACTGCGCAAGGCACAGGAGGCGGCGGCGGCCGCACAGGCGGCAGCGGCCGCCGCGGACTCATCACCGGCCGGGGTCGCGGCGCCCGCGGCGCAGGCGTCGGCGGGAGCCGAGGCGGCAGCCGCTGCGCCGACCGCGCCCGGGCCGCTCAGCGACGCGGATGTCGAGAAGATCCGGAGCGGCTATGCCTTCTCCGACACGAGCCTCGAGCTCGGTGCGCTGCTCAACGGGGCGCCACTGCGCGACGCGCAGATCCGCATCCCGCTCGGCATGCTGAACCGCCATGGCCTCATCGCGGGGGCGACGGGCACGGGCAAGACGCGCACGCTGCAGGCGATCGTCGAGCAGCTGTCCGCGGCCGGCGTGAGCGTCTTCGCCGCCGACATCAAGGGCGACCTGTCCGGGGTGCTCGTCGACGGCGAAGGCGGCGACAAGCTGCTCGCGCGCACGAAGGCGATCGGGCAGGACTGGACGCCGGCCCATTTCCCGACCGAGGTGTTCTCGCTGGGCGGCAAGGGCAAGGGCGTGCCCATCCGCGCGACGATCGCCGGCTTCGGGCCGCTGCTGCTCGCGCGCGTGCTGGGCCTCAACGAGGTGCAGGAGTCGAGCCTGGGCCTCGTGTTCCACTACGCCGAGGAGAAGGGCCTCGCCCTGCTCGACCTCGAGGACCTGCGCGCCGTGCTGCAGTACCTCACGAGCGACGAGGGCAAGGCCGAGCTCGCGGGGATCGGCGGCATCTCCCCGGCGACGGCCGGCGTGATCCTGCGCGAGCTGGTCTCGTTCGCCGCGACCGGCGCCGACGCGTTCTTCGGCGAGCCCGAGATCGACACCAACGAGTTCCTGCGCGTGGCATCCGACGGCCGCGGTGTCATCAGCCTGCTCGAGGTGCCCGGCGTCGCCGACCAGCCGCAGCTGTACTCGACGTTCCTCATGTGGCTGCTCGCCGACCTCTACAACACGCTTCCCGAGGTGGGCGACGCCCCCAAGCCGAAGCTCGTGTTCTTCCTCGACGAGGCGCACCTGCTGTTCACGGATGCCAGCAAGGAGTTCATCACCCAGATCACCCAGACCGTGCGCCTGATCCGCTCGAAGGGCGTCGGCGTGTTCTTCATCACGCAGTCGCCGAAGGACGTGCACGAGGACGTGCTCGCCCAGCTCGGCTCGCGGGTGCAGCACGCCCTGCGCGCCTTCACGCCGGACGACGCGAAGGCGCTGCGGGCGACCGTCTCGACCTACCCCAAGTCGGGCTACGACCTCGAGGAGGTGCTGACCTCGCTCGGCACGGGCGAGGCGATCGTGACCGTCATGAACGAGTCGGGCGCGCCGACGCCGGTCGCCTGGACGCGGATGCGCGCGCCGCAGTCGTCCATGACGACCGCACCAGAGGCGGCCATCGACGCGGTCATCTCGGCGTCGCCGCTCATGGCGAAGTACGGCACGCCGATCGACCGCGAGTCGGCGGGCGAGATCCTCACCGCGAAGCTCAACGCCGCGGCCGAGAAGGCGCAGGCCGAGGCCGACGCGAAGGAGCAGGCGAAGCAGCAGGCGGCCGAGAAGAAGCAGCAGGCTGCGGATGCCCGCGAGAGGGCCACCGCCGACCGGGAATCCGCTCGTCAGGCCAAGGCGCGCCAGACGCAGGCGGCGCAGATCGGCAAGACGGCGGTGAAGGTGCTCACCTCGCGCACCACCCAGACGGTGCTCAAGGGCGTGCTCGACGGCATCTTCGGCACCCGCCGCCGCTAGGAGTCGTGGCTCACGCGGGGGACCGCTCCGCGAACCAGATCGTGGTCTCGCCGTACTTCTTCGGCTTCAGCGCGGTGAGGGCGGCCGGCCACACCGGCTCGGGGGAGCGCGTCGACCGCTCGACGACCACGAGAGCGTCGGGCGCGAGCAGCGGCGCGAGCGCCTCGAGGTCGGTGGCGATCTCGTCGTCCGAGACCTCATACGGCGGGTCGCTGAAGACCAGGTCGAAGGGGCCGGCGGCGGATGCTAGGTAGGAGGCGACCGACGCGGCCGTGACGTCGACGGCCGCGGCATCCGCTCTCATCGTCTTCAGCACGAGCGCGGCGTTGGCTTTTGCGATGCGCGCGGCCGCCGCGTTCCGCTCGACGAGCACGACGGATGCCGCGCCCCGACTCGCCGCCTCGAGCCCGAGCGCGCCCGAGCCCGCATACAGATCGAGCACGCGCGCCCCCTCGATCGCGTCGCGCGCCTCGAGCGCGGAGAACAGGGCTTCGCGCACGCGATCGCTCGTCGGCCGGGTTCCGGACTTCGGCACGGCGAGGCTCACGCGCCCCGCGGCGCCCGCAATGATCCGGGTCATGTCCACAACCTATCGCGGCACGCGGACTCACGTCGTAGCTGTGTTCTAGACTCCGAAGCATGGTCGGCCTGGACAGCAAGCTGAGCGTCGTGATCGGCGGCCGCGCCGCGACCGCGTTCCAGCGGGCGTGGGGGCTCGTCACGGTGGCCGACCTGCTCAGTCACTACCCGCGGCGCTACGCCCATCGGGGCGAGCCCACCCCGCTCGACTCCCTGCCCGACGGCGAGGTGGCGACGGTCGTCGCGACCGTGCTGCGGGTGACGAACAAGCCGTTCAAGACCCGCCGCGGCACGATCCAGACCGTCACGATCGGCGACGGGCGCAGCGAGATGACCGCCACTTTCTTCAACCAGCCCTGGCGCGAGAACCAGCTGAAGAAGGGCGCGCGCGGGCTGTTCTCGGGCAAGGTGACGCGGTTCAAGGGCGAGGCGCAGCTCACCCACCCCGAGATCGACCTCTTCGCGGACGAGGGGGCGGTCCCCGACCCCGCGGTCGACGCCGAGCGAGCGCGGCGCTGGGCGACGGAGCCGCTGCCTGTCTACCCGGCGACGGCCTCGATCCCGAGCTGGAAGGTGGGGGAGTCCGTGAAGCACGCGCTCTCGCTGCTCGACGCGGAGGAGGTGCTCGACCCGCTGCCCGACGCCGTGCGTGCCGAGCACGGGCTGCTCGGCTTCTACGACGCGCTGCGGCTGATCCATGTGCCGGAGACGGATGCCGACTGGCGGCGCGCCCGCGACACGCTGCGCTTCCACGAGGCCTTCGTGCTGCAGACCGCCCTGCTGCAGCAGCGGGCGGTGAGCCGCTCGGCGCACACGCTGCCGCGCCGCGCGATCCCCGGCGGCTTCGCGGAGCGGCTCGACGAGGCCCTGCCGTTCGAGCTGACCGACGACCAGAGTCTCGTCGGCGCGGAGCTCGCCTTCGACCTCGCCCGCGACGTGCCGATGAACCGGCTGGTGCAGGGCGAGGTCGGCAGCGGGAAGACGCTCGTCGCGGTGCGCGCCATGGCGGCCGTCGCCGACTCGGGCGGCCAGTCGGCGCTGCTCGCACCCACCGAGGTGCTCGCGGCGCAGCACCTGCGCTCGATCGTGCGGGCGCTCGGCCCCGACCTCTCGGCCGAGCTCATGCCGACGCTGCTCACGGGCCAGCTCACGGCGGCGCAGCGCAAGAAGGCGCTGCTGCGCATCGTCGCGGGCAAGGCACGAATCGTCGTGGGCACGCACGCCCTGCTCTCCGACGCCGTGGAGTTCTACGACCTCGGGCTCGTCGTCGTCGACGAGCAGCACCGCTTCGGCGTCGAGCAGCGAGAGACACTGCGGGCCAAGGGCAAGACCCCGCCGCACCTGCTCGTGCTCACCGCCACGCCGATTCCGCGCACCGTCGCCATGACCGTCTTCGGCGACCTCGACATCTCGACCATCCGCCAGCTGCCGGCCGGCCGGCAGGGCATCGAGAGCTTCGTGGTGCCGCTCGCCGACAAGCCGAACTGGATCAACCGCGTGTGGTCGCGCGCCAGGGAGGAGATCGACCAGGGCCGGCAGGTCTATGTCGTGTGCCCCGCGATCTCTCCGAAGGAGATCGAGGAGGGCGACGAGCCCGAGGACGCGGTGGCGGACGACACGGCAGGCCCCGCGAGGCCGCCGATCGCCAATGTGGTCGAGGTGACGGAGGCGCTGCGGCGCAACCCGGCGCTCGAGGGGGTGCGCATCGGGGTGCTGCACGGCCGCATGTCCTCCGACGAGAAGGACGAGGTGATGGGGGCCTTCGGTCGCCGCGAGCTCGATCTGCTCGTCGCGACGACGGTGATCGAGGTCGGGGTCGACGTGCCGAACGCGTCGGCCATGATCGTGCTCGACGGCGACCGCTTCGGCGTCAGCCAGCTGCACCAGCTGCGCGGCCGCGTCGGCCGGGGGAGCGTCCCCGGCGTGTGCCTCTTCGTCACGCATGCCGAGCGGGAGAGCCTCGCCCGCGACCGGGTCGAGGCGGTCGCCGCCACCCTGGACGGATTCGAGCTGGCGCAGATCGACCTCGAGCTCCGGCGGGAGGGCGACGTGCTCGGGGCGCGGCAGTCCGGCGGCCGCTCGTCGCTGCGGCTGCTCCGTGTCGCGCTCGACGGGGAGGTGATCGCGGCGGCGCGGGAGGCGGCGGCATCCGTCATCGACACGGACCCGACGCTGCGCGCGCACGCCGCGCTCAGGGCGGCCGTGGACCGGCGGCTCGACGAGTCCGAGCGGCAGTTCCTCTCCAAGGGCTGAGTCCCGCTCACGATCAGGGGCGTGCCGATTAGGCTGAGGGCTTATGAGCAGGCTCGCCGTCGTACCGGGCTCATTCGACCCGGTCACCCTCGGGCACCTCGACGTCATCGAGCGGGCCGCCCGCCTGTTCGACGCCGTCCATGTGCTGGTCGTCCACAACCCAGACAAGCCGGGCGGTCTGCTCCGCGCCGACGACCGGGTGGCGGTGATCGAGAAGGCGGTCGCCGAGGCCGGCCTGCCCGACACCATCAGGGTCGCCAAGTACTCCGCCGGCCTGCTGGCCGACTACTGCGCCGAGGTGGGCGCGACGGCCCTGGTAAAGGGGATCCGCTCCCACACCGATCTGGTGTATGAGACTCCTATGGCCATCGTGAACGAGCACCTGGCAGGGGTCGAGACGGTCTTCGTGCTGCCGCGCCCGCAGAACGCGCAGGTGTCGAGCACGCTGGTGCGCCAGGTGATCGGCCTCGGCGGCGATGTGAGTCCCTACGTGCCGCCCGCCGTGCTCGAGGCGGTGCAGCGGCGATGACCAGCCTGCCGACATCGGCGACCGCACCGCAGGCGGCGCCCGCCCCGCTCGAGTCCCTCGCGGTGCCCGAGCTCGCCGATGTCGCCGCCCGCATCATCGAGAGCATCGAGCAGGTCATCGACGGCAAGCACGAGCAGGTCGTCACGGCGCTCACGGTGCTGCTCGCGGAAGGCCACCTCCTCATCGAGGATGTGCCCGGCGTGGGCAAGACGATGCTCGCGCGGTCCCTCGCGAAGGCGATCGACGGCACGATCAGCCGCATCCAGTTCACCCCCGACCTGCTGCCGAGCGACGTGACGGGCGTGAGCGTCTTCAACCAGGCGAGCCGCGAGTTCGAGTTCAAGCCGGGCGCCGTGTTCGCGAACATCGTGATCGGCGACGAGATCAACCGTGCGAGTCCCAAGACCCAGTCGGCGCTGCTCGAGGCGATGGAGGAGCGGCAGGTCTCCGTCGACGGCAGCACCTACCCCCTCACCGCGCCGTTCATCGTGGTGGCGACGCAGAACCCCGTCGAGATGGAGGGCACCTACGCGCTGCCCGAGGCGCAGCGCGACCGCTTCATGGCGCGCATCGCGATGGGCTACCCCGACGCCGCGAGCGAGATCGAGATGCTCGGCGCGCGCGACACGGTGAATCCGATCGAGGCGCTCGCCCCCGTGGTCGGTCTCGGCACCCTGCGGCAGATGATGGCCGGCGTGCGCGCGGTCTTCACCTCGGCCGCGGTCAAGCAGTACGCCGTCGCGATCGCCCGGGCCACCAGGGACGACCCCGACATCCGGCTCGGCGCGAGCCCCCGGGCGACCCTGCAGCTGGTGCGGGCGGCGAAGGCGCGGGCCGCGATCTCGGGGCGCGAGTTCGTGCTCCCGGACGACATCGATGCGCTCGCCGTGACGGTGCTCGGGCACCGGCTCCTGCCCACGAGCCGGGCCCTCGGCACGCAGCACGAGAACTCCGAGCTCGTCGCCGACATCGTGCAGCGCATCGTGACGGCGACGCCCGTGCCGACCGGGCACTAGGGGGCACGGATGTCGCGCCCGATGCCGACCCTGCGGGGCTGGGTCGTCGGCGTGTGCGGCGCGGCCCTGCTCGTCGCCGCGGCGTGGCTCGGCCGCGTCGACCTGCTGTTCGCGGGCCTGCTGCTCACCCTCGCCCCGCTCGGGGCGATGATCGCGGTGGCGCTCGACCGGCCGAGGCTCGCGGTCTCCCGCTCGTACGCCCCCGATTCGGTCCCCGTCGGCGAGCCGGTGCAGGTGCGGCTCGAGGTGCGGAATCTCGCCGCCCGGCCGACCCCGGCCCTCGGCTGGTCCGACACCCTGCCGCCGCAGCTCGTTCCGGTCGCCGCGCGCTCGTTCCCGTCCCTCGGGCCCGCCGGCGCGCGAGCTCCCGGCAACGCCGACGCGGTCGTGCTGCGCTACACCGCGCGTGCGCGTCGGCGCGGCGCCTACCTGCTGGGCCCGCTTCGAGTGTCCCGCGTGGACCCCTTCGGGCTCGCCCGATGCGGGTACCCCGTCGGCGAGCCGAAGGCCCTGCTCGTCACCCCGCGGGTCACCGCGCTCGAGCGCGGCGCCGCGGACGAGGCGCGCGGCGAGGGCAGCGACCCCGAGCTGGTGCGCCACTCGATCCCGAGCCTCGACGAGGTCATCCCGCGCGAGTACCGCCCGGGCGACCCGCTGCGGCGCGTGCAATGGCGTGCCACCGCCCGGCTCGACCGGCTGATGGTGCGGCAGGAGGAGCAGCTCAGCAATCCGCAGGCCTGGGTGCTGCTCGACACCGTGCGCGGCGGGGGCGCGGCGAGCGCCGCCTTCGAGCGGGCGGTCGAGCTCGTGGCATCCGTCGCTCTGCACCTGCTCGCCCTCGGCTATCTCGTCGGGGTACACGAGACGGGCGAGCGGCGGCTCACAGGCGGGTACGAGCTTCCGGGCGGCGACCACCAGCTGATCGGCGAGCTCGCCGCTCTCGAGCAGACGGATGCCGCCGACGGCGACCTCCGCGCGCGCTTCGCCGCCGCCGTGCGGGCGCGCGGCGCGGGCTCGCCCACTTTCCTCGTGCTCGTCGACGGCGACCCCGCCGGGTGGGGCGAGCTGGCGCGGCTGCGCCGCTTCGCCGACCCCGCCGTCGCGTTCCTCATGACCCCCGCGGCGCTCAGCGCGCGCGCCGCTCTCGAGGCGGCGGGCTGGGTGTGCGTCGGGCCGGACGAGGCGACGGATGCCCGAGCCGCATGGTCCGCGGCGGGCGATGCCCGGCGCGCCGGGAAGGGGGCGACGCGTGTTTGATCGCCGTCGGCCGGCGCTCCGTTCGGCCGTGCTCAACCGCTCGGCCGCGGGCCTCAGCGCCGGGGTGCTGCTCGAGGTCGTCGCGTGCAGCATCGGTCTCGTCGGCCTCATCCAGGGCGCCGGGTGGTGGTTCGCGCTGATCGGGGTCGCGGTGCTGCTGCTCGCGATCCCCGCCGCACTGCGCGCCGTGGGAGTGCCGCCGTGGCTCGCCGCTGTGCTCGACGCGGTCGTCTTCGTGCTGGTCGTGCAGGGCGTCTTCGCGCCGGACTCGGCGTTCGGCGGCATCGTGCCGACGCGCGCCTCCATCGGCGAGCTCGTCACGCTGTTCGAGCGGGGCGAGGCGGCGGTGCAGAACCAGCACGTGCCCGCCGAGGCGCTGGCCGAGCTGATCTTCTTCGTCGTGCTCTTCGGCGGCGCGCTCACCATCGTGCTGGACGTCCTCGCGTCGGTCCTGCGGGTGCCTGCCGTCACGGCGCTCGTGATGGGCGGCGTGCTCGTCGTCCCGGCCGTGCTGCAGCCCACCGGGATCGGCCTGATCGCCCTGGGTGCCGGGGCGGCCGCGTGGTTCGTGCTGCTGCGCCTGGACGGTCGGCTCCGCCTGGGCGCGGCGGGCGGCGGCGGCGTGGCGCTCACCGTCGGGGCATCCGTCACCCTTCTCTCGCTCGTCATCGCGGCCACCGCGCCCGGCTTCATCGAGCAGGGCCGCTCCCAGACCGAGGGACCGGTGTCGATCGGCGACGGGGTGAACCCGCTCATCGACCTGGGCGCCGACCTGCGGCGCCCCACCGCGGTCGACGTGCTGCGCTACACGACCACGGACACGACGCCGCCCTATCTGCAGCTCACGACGCTCGACAGCATCCACGGCACGGACTGGTCGCACACGCCGGGGCCGGTGAGCCAGCTGCGCGGCGGCTCGGAGCTCGCGCACGTCCCCGGGCTCGACCCTTCACTCGGAATCTCGGCCAAGCCCGTCACGGCGACCATCGATGTGCAGGATCTGCGCAGCGACTGGCTGCCGGTGCCGTACCCCGCGACGCGGGTCGCGGGCTCCCCGCTCGCCCACACCTATCAGGAGGACGACCTCACCGTGTTCGCCCCCGGCGGCAGGCTCGCCGGCGAGCACTACACGACGACGAGCCTCGACCTCGAGCCCACCGCGGCGCAGCTCGCCGCCCGGGGCCCCTCCCAGGCGAGCGACCTCACTGCCGTGCAGCGCGACCTGGCGCTGCCGCGCAAGGTGCCCGAGATCATCACGAAGACCGCGGGCCAGATCGCCGCGGGCGCGAACGGCACGAGCGAGTACGACCTCGCCGTGGCCATCCAGGGCTACTTCCAGGACTCACTCAACGGCTTCACCTACTCCACCGACTCGCCCGACACCGTGGACGGCGCGAGCCTCGACGTGATCGCGAAGTTCCTCGAGGTGCGCCAAGGCTACTGCGTGCACTTCGCCAGCGCGATGGCGGTGATCGCGCGCGTGCTCGGCATCCCGAGCCGGATCGCAATCGGCTACCTGCCGGGCTCGGCCGTCTCGCAGACGGGCAGGAAGATCACCTTCCAGGTGAACTCCAGCGACCTGCACGCGTGGCCGCAGCTGTACTTCCCGGGTGTCGGCTGGCTCGATTTCGAACCGACCGTGAGCCGCGGCACGGCGCCGGCCTACACCGTGGCCTCCACGTCAGACGAGCCGGTGAGTGCGCCGGAGCAGAGCGCGGCCGCCTCGAGCGCGCCGCTGCAGCTGCCGTCGGCCACCGCGCTGCCGACCGAGCAGGCCGCGGCCGCGAGCAACGAGGTGGCGGCGCGGAACGGCGTGCCCCTCGAGCTCGGCATCCTCATCGCACTCGCCGTGCTCGCCTCACCGTGGGCCGCCCGCGCGCTGAGGCGCCGCGGCCGCCTCACGCGGCTGCGGGAGGAGGGAGCGGGCCCGGAACTCGCATGGCAGGAGATCAGGGACACGGCGCGAGATCTGGGGTTCGCCGTCTCGGCGACCGAGACGCCGCGCGCGTTCGCCGCGCGGCTGCGTGCCGCCTGGCATCCGGATGCCGCGCACCAGCGCGACCTCGACGAGATCCTCGCGCTCGTCGAGCGCTCGGAGTTCGGGCCCCCGCGCCCCTGGGAGCGGTACTTCGAGCTCGCGGACCGGACCGTCGCCGTCACGGCGGCGATGCGCGCCTCCCGGCACTGGACGACGCGGCTCGTCGCCCTCATCGCACCGCGCTCGCTCGTCATGGCACTGGGGGAGCGCGCGGAACCGGGGCCCGGTCGCGCGACGTATGATGGAAGGTTGTGAGCGCCGCCAAGAACCCCTATTCGGTTCCCGTCTTCGACCTGATGCACCAGCCGGGGCAG